>Ga0209536_100004146_pt1 | contig 22938 bp, 18 predicted proteins | sample DeeMarSeWOR28_12_FD_187461 | JGI IMG/M metagenome (GOLD analysis project Ga0209536, IMG submission 187461) | Marine sediment microbial communities from White Oak River estuary, North Carolina - WOR-2-8_12 (SPAdes) (version 2) | ecosystem: Environmental > Aquatic > Marine > Intertidal zone >... | reverse complement strand
CTGACCGCTTCACGCGCACTAGGGCTGAACCAGGTTACTTCCAGCTCCCCAGTCACCGCTTTGTCATGATTGCCGGCCACGCTCGGGATCCCCAGCTCCCTGACCTTTTCCACACAGGCATTGGGATCCGGTCCGTATCCTACGATATCGCCCAGACAGACCACTTTGTCAGCCCGCTGCAGCCGGGAAAGGACCGTGTTAAAAGCTTCCAAATTGCCGTGGACATCTGCTATAATTCCGTATAGCATACAAGTATTATAGCATGGTGTATCAAGAAAGAACCTACCGCAACTATGTCAAAGCGGATGACCTTATAAGGTTTGAGGTCATCGAAAAGGAGACCGACCTGCTCATCCTGGCCCGGGAAAACCTCTATGAAAAAGCCCTGGGATCCATCCTCAAACACCGCACCGAGCTTGAAAGATACATCGAGAGCGATCCGCAATTCGCCAAGACCCTTTCCCCCTACAATGTCCGTTATGACGCCCCGGAGATCGTCAAGGAAATGGCGAACGCCGGCCGCCGGGCCAAGGTCGGCCCAATGGCAGCGGTAGCCGGCGCCATGGCCGAGGCAGTGGGCAGGGAATTGCTGAACTCAAGCAGCGAGGTCATCGTCGAGAACGGCGGGGACATCTTTCTCAAGATCGACCAGCCCCGGAAGATCGGGGTCTTCGCAGGCGAGTCCATTTTTTCCGAGAAGATCGCCCTGGAGGTCGAGCCGCGGGAAAAACCTTTTTCCGTGTGCTGTTCTTCCGGCACGGTGGGCCATTCCTTCAGCTTCGGAAAAGCGGACGCGGTGATCGTCATCTCAAAGAGCACGCCCCTGGCGGACGCCGCCGCCACTGCCATCGGCAACGTGGTCAAAGAGATAAGCGACATAGACCAAGGGCTGAAAATGGCCAAGAAGGTCCGGGGCCTGGACGGGGTTCTGATCATTAAAGCGGACCAGATGGGGGCGTTGGGAAGGATCAAGCTTGTTCCCCTCTAGATCAGGTGCGGCGTGATCAGGAAGACTATCTCCGTCCTGGCCTTCTCCATAGTGCGGTTCTGGAATAAAACACCGGCAAGCGGCAGGTAGCCCAGCAGCGGCAAACGGCTGATGTTCTCACGCTCGCATTCGGAAAGCAATCCGCCCACTACGATGGTCTCCCCATCCTGCACCCTCAGCGTTGCCCTGGCATTGCGGGTGGTTATGACCGGGAACTCTCCCGCGGCAGTGGTCCGCCATTCCGAGACCGACGAGACCTCGGGCTGGATAGCGGCGGTGACATACCCGTCCTCGCCCAGATAAGGGGTGATCCGCAGCTTTACCCCGGCGTCAATGTATTCCACTGTCCACTGCATGCTGGTGGACCCGCTGCTCACCGGCACCGCGTAGGGGATGCGGCTCCCGATATTGATCACCGCCTCATGGTCGTCCAAGGTAGCGATGCGCGGACTGGCCACAACCTTCGCCCTGCCTTCGCTGATCAAAGTGTTAAGCGTTGTCTGCAGGTCCTGCGCCGGGACCGTTCTCCCGTCTGAGCGGCCGGTCACGAACTTGAAGGTGCCGGCCTCCCTGCCATAAGAAAAGCCCAGGCGCAGGGAATCCGCTTCTGTGACCTCCACCACCCGGCTTTCGATCACGACCTGGGGCACCGGGCGGTCCATCTGCGCGATCAAGCCCAGCGCCTCTTCCAGGTCCGCGGAACTCCCTGAAAGGACCAGGCTGTTCACGGAACATCCAACACTGGCCTTCAAAGAGGGAAAGATCTTCTCCAAAAGCTGGGCAAGCTTGCGGGCCATGACATATTTGAGGGGGACGACCTGACAAGCGGCCGCGGACTCCTGCCCCGGCTGCAGCGCGGGGATCAATATGACATTGCCCTTTTTCACATAGGAAAGACCGCTGGTCCTGAGCACATGGCCGATGGCTTCTTCCACCCCGATATTCTGCAAACGCAGGGTGGTGCGCCGCGCCTGCAGCTGCCCGCTGTTCCCGGCGACCACCACCTCCAACCCGGCGCGCTCTGCCAGCGCCTGCACTACGTCCAGCACCGCGGCATCCACAAATTCCACCTGCGCGATGATCTCCCCGGCGCAAGCTGTATTCACCAGCGCCAGAGCGCAGAAAAGTACTATTAGGATCCTTCTCTTCATGGTTCTTGCTCCTTTCGTTTTCGCAACCGGGCGGACCCGGGACCGATCCCGACCACCACATGATCTCCGATCCTATCTCCCATTCGAGCACAACGGCCCCTCCCCCCGACCTCGATCAGGGCTATCGGCTTTCCCCCACTGACCACCCCAACTAGCCGAACATAGCCGTCGGGCAGGAGGAGGGGCTCGTCGTTCAGGCTCAGGCAGAAACTATCCGGATTTGCGGGACCGGGATCCTTCTCATAGGTATAGAGCGGCTCGCGCGGCCGGGCCTCGATGGAAGGCGGCTGCGCTTCAACCACCGGCAGATCTTCGGGACTGGCGACCACCTCCGCCGGCTGGCGCGGGGAACACGAAGAAAGGGCCAGGATAAGAAGGAAGAGCAAGATGAATTTTAAAATGGTCTGCTGTCCCAGCAACATGGTCGTTTCTCCTTTGCCGGGTTAACAGCAATCTTATTACCAGCCCTATGGAAGTAACGAAAATAAAGTAACGGGTAACGGAAATTTATTATAATATTAGTAAAAATAACATTCTCGTTACTCGTCCCCTGTTACTCGTTACTAAGTACAGCCGTCGAGATTACGTCAGCAGGCCCATCTGGAAAAGGAAGAAAAGCGAGAGGATATAAAGCACAATAATGGTCAGGGAGGGGAGGCGGTTAAGGATCCGGCGCTCCAGGGCGAGAAGGGCAATCCCCATGAGCAGCGCGCCGGAAAGCGCGGCGTAGACCATGTTCGGGGATACCGCGGAAAAGAGCGAACCTCCCCGAAAAAAGACATCCGCGGCAAAGATGATCGAGACATTGAAGAGGTTGCTGCCGACCAGGTTGCCAACGCTCATGGCGGCCTCTCCCAGGCGCAGGGCGGCGATGGAAACCGTGAGCTCCGGCAGGGTGGTGGCGAGGGCGATAAAAAGCACCGCCACAAAGGTGCTGCTCCACCCCATCGCCCCGACGATCTCATTGCCGATGAACGGCAGCCAGCAGCCCGCCGCGACCACCGCCGCGGCCGAGGCCAGGAAATATGCCCCGGTCTGGAAGCGCGAAATGTGCTCGTATTCCTTTTCCGCCACGATCTCGCCGGTGCGGTATCCTTTCAGCGCATGCATTGCCAAGAGATAGATTCCGAATATCAAGAAGGAATACAGGGAAACACCCAACAGAGAAAGATCGTAGAACTGGCGGGTAAGGGAAAGGGCGATCGCGGTCATGAGCAGGAGGATGACACCAAAGAGGCAGGAAATGATGTTGCTCCTTTTGGTGCCGATAAAGACGGAATCGCGGCCGCGCAGCCCCCAGACAATATCCAGCATGGCCAGGGTGAACATGTTTATCATGCAGGCCCCCAGCAGATCGCCGACCGCCAGGTCCGGGATCCTGGCAAAGGATACTGCCGAGATCGCGTTCGCCAGCTCAGGCAGGGATGTGATCACGGCCAGCAGCACCACGCCGATCCAGGCCCGGGACAGCCCGCTCTTCTCCGCGATGATATCGCCGTACCTGGTCAGCTTGGAACCCGCGTAAAAAATGACCGCGGCGCAGATAATGAATTTTATCCAGACCAAAAGCATGCTGGACCGTATTCTATCACGCGCTCTGGGGTTTTGCTAGATTGGCCCGAGCTCCCTTTTCAGCCTCTCCACGATCCTTTTGGCAAAGAAACCCAGGTCCGTTCTTTTGCCCAGCATGTCCACGATGGTCTGGAGCACCTTTTTGGCCTCGGCTGAAGGGTCGTGGCGCCAGCGCTCGGCCTGGGCCGACAAGAACCCTTCCGCCTCCTCTTCCATCTGGTCGCATTGCTGCTGCTTGGCCTCTACCTCCTCGCGCAGGATCCCGGGATATAACTGGCGGTTAAGGGTACGGCGGCGGCCCTGGGCCCAGCCGCGCCGGCTCAGGTATTCGCGGACGATGCGGCGGCCTTCCTGGGCGGGATCGAGTTCTTCCGCCATGTCAAAAAGTTGGAAAAGTAGTCGTGGGAACGGTGGGGGTGCCGGGGCGCACGGTCAAATAGAAATTCTGGGTCGCGGTTTCACCGCTGGAGACGGTTACCTCCTGGGAAGAGGAAAGATAGATGGGGTGGTCCTCCTGCGTGTAAACATCGTAGGTACCGGCAGGCACATTGGAGACCGAGTAATCCCCGCTGCTGTCCGTGCGGTCGGACATAGCCGTCCCCCGCAGGGTGACCAATATGTTCTGCACCCCACCGGGGTCCTGCTCCCCGGTGATCCTCCCTTCTATCCAGCACTTATCTGTGAGCGTGACCGCCGCGCTGTTGGAAATATCGCCGGCCGCCGCCACAACTGTGCCTGACCCGGTCGAAGCCCCGGCCGTGAACAGGCCGCTTGAGTTGATACTGCCGATGCTGCCGCTCACGCTCCAGGTGGGGGTAACATCCACGATGAAGCCCGCGCTGTTCTTGGCAATGACCGAGAATTGCTTGGACTGGCTGATGCCCACGGTCGCGCTGGCGGGAGAGATGGTCAAAGAGGCGGCCTCGGTGTCAATGTCGCCGCAGCTTACCGCAAGAGAGATGCACACCAGCAGGACCGCACAGCCGAGGGTGATCCTCAATCCTTCAGGCGACAAGTTTGCCATCACACACCACTCCCTTGCCGCCGACGATCGTGTGCCTCACCCTGCCCTTCAGTTCCCAACCGCCAAAGGGGGTGTTCCTGCTCCGGGAAGCGAAAGCCTTAGCGTCGACCGTCCATTCCTCTTTGGGATCGACCACGATAATGTCCGCGTCAGCCCCCGGCTTGAGCCTGCCCTTGTTAAGGTTCAGGATCCGGGCCGGGGCCACGGTCATTTTCTCGATCGCCTTTTTCAGGACCAGCGCTTTGGCGTTGACGAGCTTGGTCAGGACCAGGGCCAGGGCGGTCTCCAACCCCAGCATGCCGAAGGAAGCAAGATCGAACTCGACGCTCTTCTCCTCAATGTTGTGGGGAGCGTGGTCGGTGGCAATGACATCGATGGTTCCATCCTTCAGGCCCCGGATCACGGCCCTCACGTCCCGGGCGGACCTGAGAGGAGGATTGACCTTGGCGTTTGTCTCATATCCCCGGACCGCCTCCTCGCTCAGGCTGAAATAATGCGGACAGGTCTCGCAGGTGACGGGCGCGCCCTTTTTCTTGGCGCGGCGGATGATATCCACCGAACGCTCCGTGGAAACGTGCGCGATATGGACCCGGCCGAACTCCCCGGCAAGCATGACATCCCTGGCCACCATCACCTCTTCGGCCAGGGCGGGGACACCCGCCAGGCCAATGGCGGTGGACAGGGCGCTCTCGTTCATGACCCCTCCGTGTGACAATCCCCGGTCCTCGCAATGGGAAATGACCAGGGCATTGAACTGGCGGGCGTACTCCAGGGCGCGGCGCATGGTGTCAGCACGCATTACCGGATGGCCGTCATCGGAAAAAGCAATGGCCCCCTCCGCCAGCATCATTCCCATTTCCGTGAGCGCCTCCCCTTTCAGGCCTCTGCTCACGGCGGCCACCGGATAGACGTTCACCACGCCCTCGGTTTCCGCCTTGTTGCGCACGTATTTGACCACCGCGGGATTATCAATGGGGGGATCGGTGTTGGCCATGCAGCAGACGGTGGTGAAGCCGCCCAGTGCGGCAGCGCGGCTGCCGGAAGCGATGGTTTCTTTGTCCGGCCGGCCGGGATCGCGCAGATGCGCGTGCATATCGATGAGGCCGGGCAGAACCAGCATGCCCGCCGCGTTGACCTCTTTTGCTCCCCGGCCGCCGATCCGTCTGCCGATCTTTTCGATCTTTCCGCCAAGGATGAGAACGTCGCGGACCGCGTCCAGGTTGGACGCCGGATCGACCACCCTTCCGCCCTTGATAAGCAGTCCTGACATTACCCTTTTATCCTTTTCCTGACATGGGAGATCAATCCGCCCAGGCTCCGGCGCGGATCTTTCTTTTTCTGCTTGCCTTCGGACTTCAGCCGGGTCAGGGCCTGCATGGCCGCCCTTTGTTCGGATTCCTTCTTGTTCCTGCCCCTGCCCACCCCGTAGCCCTGGCCCTTGATCCTGACCTCGATCCAGAACACGCGGCGGTGCTTGGGCCCGGTCTCTTTGATCACCCGGTAGCGCGGCAGGTCCCATTTCCGTTTCTGGGTGTGTTCCTGCAGGGCGGACTTGTAGTCGCGGATATAATCAGAGCGCGAGGCTTTCTCGATCTCATCCTCCAGCACGCCCAGGATCAGTTCGCGGGACTTGCCGATGCCCGCGTCCAGGAAGACCGCGCCGATGACCGCCTCAAAGGCATTGGCCAGGTTGGACTTCCTTTTTGTGCCGCCGGTCCTCTTCTCGTTGGCGCTGAGCAGAAGATAATTACCGATCTCGGTCCTTCTGCCCACCTGAGCCAGGGTCTCATCGGAAATGACCGCCGCCCGTATCTTGGTCAGGTCCCCCTCCGCGCGCTCGGGGAACTTGTGATACAGATATTCACTGATGACCAGCTTGAGGATTGCGTCGCCCAGGAACTCCAGGCGCTCGTTGTCCGGGGTCTTTTTTTCGTGACCGTAAGAGCTGTGGGTAAGGGAGTGGTTGAGGAGCGCTTTGTTAAGAAAGGAAGTGCCTAGTCTCTTTTCGATCTCGTTCAGCTCTTTTTCCCGTTCTGCGGGCATTTGTTCCATTTGACTTTATATTCTACATTATATAGAATTAGGAATCAATATCCATTGCCCGAAAGCGCGGCCACCCGGGACATTCGGATAACAGAAGGTGATTAAGATGGCTATTCTCTCGCCGATAACGGAGAGCGCGGTCAATATCGAAAAGGAGCTTGGTTTCCCCGTTCCCTCGGAAAAGGAGAAGATCAACAAGGCGCTCAAGCGCTACCGCTACATATTATCCAAACACCCCAAGCGCTCTGACTCCCCGGAGATCATGTTCGCCATCGCTGACCTGCTGGTGGGCCGCGGCAATGCCGGCGATCACCACGAGGCCATGAAGATCTACGACCAGATCCTGCTGCGCCATATTCCGGAATACCTCAAGGCGCGGGCGCTCATCGGCAAGGCCGAGCTGATGATCGGGGAACCGCGGGAATTCACTAACGCCATCTCCCTGTGCGAGAAGGCGCGCAAGATCCTGGGCGCCGACGTGTCCGAGTTCTTCGCCGCCAAGACCTATATCGTTGAGGCGGAGCTTCTTCTTTCCCGAAGGGAAAAGGGGGACTGGGCGCGCGCCCTTGAACTCATCAGCCAGGTGGTCAAGGAAAAGGACGCTTTCTGGTACTTCCGGGGAAGGGCCCTGCTTTCCAAGGCTGAGATCATCCTGTATCGCAACCCGGACGACCTGGGCTCGGCCCTCAAGTTCTGTGATTTTGCGCTCAAGGAGCTCAAGTCCCGGCAGGATGATTACTTCACCAATAAGGGAAAGGTCCTCAAGGCGGAGGTGCTCATGCGCCGCGCCAAGAAAGGCGATTTTGAAAAAGCGGAGAAACTGCTGACCGAGGTCATCAAAATGCCCTTTGCCTACACCGACCTCATCGCCCGGGCCAAGCTCGACCTGGCGGACATCGCCAACCATCCCAAGGCCATCAAACTCCTCAAGCAGGTGCATGAGATGGAAGGCCTTGATCCATACCTCATTGAAAAGGCCAGCATCATAGAAGAGGCGGTAAGGGGAAGGGCACGCCCCGTCAATCATCGCAAGAAGAAACGGAAACGCTAGGCCAAATGGGAAAGAGCACGGGTAGTGAGCGGAGTCGAACTATCGCGGAGAAGATCCTCTCCTCTCACTCGGGCAAAAACGCCAAGGCCGGCGATATTGTCATTGCCGAGCTTGATTACATGATCGGCCAGGACGGTACTTCGGGCATTGCCATTGATTCCTTCAAGAACATGGGGTCTACCAAGGTCTTTGATCCAAAAAAGATCGCCATCATCATCGATCACAGCTCTCCCTCCCCCAACGCAGGGGTCTCGGCCATTCACAAGAAGATCCGGGATTTTCAAAAAGAGTCGGGGATCAAGCTTTATGACGTCGGCTGCGGCATCTGCCATCAGATCACGCCCGAGCAGGGGCACGTGGTCCCCGGCGACCTGGTGATCGGGGCGGACTCGCATACCTGCACCTATGGCGCCATCAATGCCTTTTCCACCGGCATTGGCTCGACCGATCTGGCGGCGGGCTGGGCCTCGGGCAGGCTCTGGTTCAAGGTGCCGGAGACCATGAAGGTTCTCTACAACGGCAAATTGCCCAAGGGCGTTTATTCCAAAGACCTGGCATTAAAGCTCATCGGCGACATCCGGGCTGACGGGGCCACCTACATGGCGCTGGAGATCTACGGCCAGGCCATTGATGAGATATCGGTCGACGCCCGCTTCACTATCTCCAATATGGCGATCGAATGCGGGGCCAAGGCCGGTCTGATGGAGGCGGACCAGAAAGTCTTGGAGTGGGTCAAGGCCCATGCCAAGAAGAAACCGAAGCCGGTCTCAGCGGATAAGGACGCTAAATATGCCAAAACAGTTGAGATCGATGTCTCAAAGCTTGAACCCCAGATCGCCAAACCTCACACAGTGGATAACGTAGTTCCCATCTCAAAGCTCGGGAATGTTCCGGTCCAGCAGGGACTGATCGGCACCTGTACCAACGGACGCCTGGAAGACTTTGAGATCGCTGCCCAGATCCTCAAGGGCAAGAAGGTCAAAGACGGCTGCCGCCTGATCCTGGCCCCGGCCTCAAAACAAATATTATTAGATATGATCAAGCAAGGGATCTATCAACAGCTTCTGGAAGCCGGCGCAGTTGCGGTTACGCCCGGCTGCGGCCCTTGTGTTGGCACTCACAACGGTGTGCCTTCTGATGGCGAGAACGTGATCTCGACCGCTAACCGCAATTTCAAGGGCAGAATGGGCAACGTGAACGCTTTTATCTATCTGGGTTCTCCCGCTACAGTGGCAGCTTCAATGATCGAAGGAAAGATCGCGGACCCGAGGAAGTATCTATAAGGCCTCTTTGATCGAGGCAACTCCCAGCACCCCGATCTTTGTTTTGCCCAGTTCTTTTAAATTCGCCTTGGGAACAATGATCTTCTTAAAGCCCAATTTCTCCGCTTCTTTAACGCGCGCGGCTATTTGATTGACCGACCGGACCTCGCCGGAAAGCCCGATCTCGCCGATGACCACCGTCTGCGCGTCAATGGGCTTGTTCTTATGGCTGGAAACGATCGCTAAAGCGATGGGCAGGTCAATGGCCGGCTCAATGACGCGGACCCCACCCGCCGCGTTCACATAGATATCCTGCATGGATAACTTTAGGTTCAGCTGCTTCTCCAAGACCGCGATGATGATCGAGGTGCGGTTATAGTCCACGCCCGTCGTCTTACGGGTCGGATAGGGCATCTTGGTAAAAGAGGTCAGTGCCTGGACCTCGACCAGCAGCGGCCGCGTGCCCTCCAGGGCCGCGGTGATCACGGACCCGGCAGCATCCTTTGGCCGCTCGGACAGGAAGACCTCGGAGGGATTGGCGACCTCGACCAGCCCCTTGTCCTTCATCTCGAAGATGCCGACTTCATTGGTCGATCCAAATCGGTTCTTGTTCGCCCGCAGGATCCGGTACTGCTTGTGCCGCTCGCCTTCAAAATAGAGCACGGTATCGACCACGTGCTCCAGCAGGCGCGGTCCCGCGATATTGCCCTCCTTGGTCACATGGCCGACGATAAAGATCGGGATGCCGGTGGCCTTGGCGATCCTTACCAGGTATCCGGCGCACTCCCGGACCTGCGCGACCGAGCCAGGGGCTGAAGCAATATCCTCCCGGTACATGGTCTGGATCGAATCGATCACCAGGAACTTGGGCCTGACACTCTGGATCGCTGCCTCGATCGCAAAAATATTGGTCTCGGGCAAAAGCATCAAGTTCTTGGAAAGGGTGCCGAGTCTTTCTGCCCGCAGGCGTATCTGCCGGGCGGATTCCTCGCCGCTCACGTAGAGAACGGTCGAGCTCTTGCTCAGGGCCTCGGCGGACTGGAGCATCATAGTGGATTTACCGATCCCTGGTTCCCCAGAAACCAGCACCACCGATCCCGCCACTACCCCTCCTCCCAAGACGCGGTCGACCTCAACAATCCCGGTCGAGCTACGCGCCTCGGTCTTATACTCCACCTCCACGATCGAGATCGGTTTCTGGTTTGTAGCTTGGGATTTTGGTATTGTTTGGAGCTTGGAACTTGAAGCTTGGAATTTCTCTTCCGTCAGGCTGTTCCACTCCCCACAGGCCTGGCACTGACCGGCCCAGCGCGGAAAATCCTGTCCACAGGATTGGCAAACGTAGCGGGTTTCTTGTTTAGTCACCTTTGAAAGCGGGTTTTTCTTTCCTGGCCGATCTCTCGGCTTTAGGCGGAGCCTTGCCCTTGTTGCCCTTAAAAACTATCTTGTCCTTCTCCACGCTCAAACTGATCTTGCTGCCGTAGCCGAACTTTCCCTTCAGCACTTCCTCCGATAGCGGGTCCTCGATGTTATCCTCGATGGCGCGCCGCAGGGGGCGGGCGCCCAGTTTAGGGTCATACCCTTTTTCGACCAGGAGATCCTTTGCTTTCTTGGCGATCTTGAGATGGATGCCTTTCTCTTCCAGCCGCGCGTTGATTTCGCCAACCATGATATCCACGATCGCGGCCAGGTCCTCCTTGGAAAGGGGCCGGAATACGACCTTTTCATCCACCCGGTTAAGGAATTCGGGCCGGAAGGCCCGGTTAAGCTGGTCCAGGACCGTTTCCTTCATCTTGTCGTACGAGGCCTGAGCGTCATTGCGGGTGACAAAGCCGATCGAGGTCTCCTTGCGGATAAGCTCCGCGCCCACGTTGCTGGTCATGATGATGACCGTGTTTTTGAAATCGATCAGCCGGCCCTGGGCGTCGGTGATGTGGCCTTCGTCCAGGATCTGGAGCAGGATGTTCATGACGTTCTGGTGCGCCTTTTCGATCTCGTCAAAAAGGACCACGGAATGGGGCCTCCGGCGGATGGGCTCGGTGAGCTGGCCGCCTTCGCCAAAACCAACGTAACCCGGCGGGGAGCCGATCAGCCGGGAAACGGTATGCTGCTCCAGATACTCTGACATGTCGATGCGCACCACCGCGTCCATGTCTCCAAAGAGGAATTCCGCCAGCCTTTTCCCGAGCTCGGTCTTGCCCACCCCGGAAGGGCCCAGAAAAATGAAGGAGCCGATGGGCCGGCGGGGATCCTTTAATCCCGCGCGCGCGCGGCGGATGGACTTGGAAACGACCCGGATGGCCTCATCCTGGCCCACCACCCGGCGCTTGATCTCATCTTCCATCTTGAGCAAGCGCTCGGTCTCCTCAGCCGTGAGCTGGGTGACGGGCACGTTTGTCCAGGAAGATACCACCTGGGCAATGACCTCTGAATTCACTTCCGGATAACCCTCCCGGGTCAGCCCGGTCAGTTTCTTGGAGATCGCCTCATACTGCAGGAGCAGGGTCTCCTCCTTGTCGCGCAAACGCGCGGCCAGCTCGAATTCCTGGTCCTCCACCGCTTTGTTCTTTTGCCCTTTGACCTTCTCGATCTCACGGGTGATATCCACCAGCTCAGGCGGGGCCACCGAGGACTGGAGCATGACCTTGGAAGCGGCCTCATCGATGAGGTCAATGGCCTTGTCCGGCAGGTGCCGGTCCGAAATATAGCGCGCGGACAGGCGCGCCGCCGAGACCAGCGCGTCGTCGGCGATCTTAACCTTGTGGTAATCCTCGTAGCGGTCGCGCAGCCCTTTCAGGATCTCGATGGTCTCGTGGGTGGTGGGCTCGCCCACCATCACCGACTGGAACCTGCGCTCCAGCGCCGGATCGGACTCGATGCGCTTGCGGAACTCGTCGATGGTGGTGGCGCCGATGCACTGCAGCTCCCCCCGCGCCAGGGCGGGCTTGAGGATATTAGCCGCGTCCATAGCCCCTTCCGCCGCCCCCGCCCCGATCAGGGTATGCAGCTCATCGATGAAAAGGACAACATTCCCGTCCTTGGCGACCTCGTTGACCACTTTCTTCATGCGCTCCTCGAACTCGCCGCGGTAGCGGGTGCCGGCGATGAGCAATCCCAGGTCAAGTGTTACCAGGCGTTTGCTGATAAGCGGCGGGGGAACATTTCCCGAGGCGATGCGCTGAGCCAGCCCCTCGACAATGGCGGTCTTGCCCACCCCCGCTTCACCAATGAGCACCGGGTTGTTCTTCTTACGGCGGGAAAGGATCTGGGTGACGCGCTCGATCTCTTTGCTGCGGCCGATCACCGGATCAAGCTTCTTCTCACGGGCAAGCAGGGTCAGCTCCCGGCCGAAATTATCCAGGACCGGGGTGCGGCTTGACCTGGGCACCTTTCTCTGGAAAGTAGTGACCTCGCCCAGGACCGTGATAATGCGGTTCTTGGCAGAAGATATCGTGATCCCCAGCCCCCCGAAGACCTCACCGGTTATTCCCGTCCCTTCACGCAAAATACCCAGAAAAAGGTGTTCGACCCCCACATAGCTGTGACCGAGGCCACGGGCCTCGTCCCAGGCAAGCTCGATCACTTTCTTGACCTGTGCATTGAAGGGGACCTCCGGCCCGACCTTGCCCGCATGGGGAGCCTCCGCGATCCTTTCTTCAATGTGCTCCTTGACCGTGGCGGGGTCCACCCGAAAATGCTCCAGGGTCCTAAGCACAATGGGCTCGCCTTCGCGGATCATGCCCAGCAAAAGATGCTCCGCACCCACAAAAGGGGTGCCCAGCCGCTTGGCCTCTTCCTGCGCGGCCATTATGATGCGTACCGCCCGTTCCGTGAACCTTTCGAACATTGCCATGGAAGATATTATAACACCTCACCCCCCTTTTGTGCAGTTCCATTTAATCCATGGTTCTTATAATCCCCCCTCTCCATCAAAGATGGAGAGGGGGGATCGAAATAAGTTTTCATTAACTGAGAGTAGACACAGGGGGGTGAGGATGCAAGTTTTTTCGTGATAAGACCGATAAATATTATGAGGGAATTACATGCCAAAGGATGACGCCGGCAAGGCGCAGAACAAGATAACCCTGGAAGGGGTCATCTACAAGACCAGCGGCAATATCGTCTTTGATAAGGACGAAGACGCGCCCTACCACCTCGCGCAAAGCTCGCTGCTTGAGCAAATGGACGATCTGCTTGAGAACGGGATGCGGTCCCTCATCAAAAAGATCAAGACCTAATGCTGCTGCGGTAAAGTGATGATGAAGGTCGTCCCTCTCCCCGCCTGACTCCGGACCTTGACCGACCCCTTGTGCTCCTCGATGATGCGAAGGGTTATGGGCAACCCCATGCCCGTGCCGGTCATTTTGGTGGTAAAGAACGGATCGAACAAACTCTTAAGGTTCTCCTCGGGAATGCCTTCTCCGCTGTCGGAGACCTCAATAAAAACGACCGGAATGGGCTTTTCCATCACTTCCTCCTCGCCCCAGACCATCTCCTCGCCGCGTTTCCTGCCCTCCCGCTGCATCTTGCCCAACCTCACCACTTCTCCCACGTCGGTCTTGACGATGAGTTCCCCGCCCTTGTCATGCATGGCCTCGATGGCGTTCTTCACGATGTTCACGAACGCTTGCTGGATCTGGCCGGCATCTCCGGTTATCTGTGGCAGCTCCGCCAGCTTCTTGGTGACGCGGATATTGTGTTTCTTGGCCTCGCTCTCAAAGAGCATGATGACCTCTTCCAGCAGCGCGTTGATATCCACCCGGGTAAGCTCCGGCTTCATCGGCCGGCCGAACTTCAAGAGGCTCTCCGCGATACGATTGATGCGTTCGATCTCATGCGGGATAATGGAAGAGAACTTGTCGCGGAACTCCTTGTCCTCCCATTTCTGCTGAAGGAGCTGGGTAAAGGTCCGCAGGGAGACCAGCGGGTTCTTGATCTCGTGGGCCATGCCCGCCGCCATCGTGCCCAGGGACGCCAGCTTTTCGGAAAGCACCAGTCGCTCCTGGCTGTCGCGCAGGTCATTGGTCATCTGGTTGAAGGCCGTGGCCAGCCGGCCGATCTCGTCGGCGGAATCCACCGCCACCCGCCAGCGCAGGTCGCCCTTTGACACCGCTTCGGTGCCGATGGTCAATTCCTTGATGGGCTTTTCGATGGAATGCGCAAAGAAGATGCCGACCAGCGCGGTCAGGATGATCCCTACGATCACGAAAAGGAGCGAATTGGTCTCCAGGCGGCGCATCTCAAAATAAGCGGAGTCGATCGGCTCCTGGACCACGACCGCCCAGCCGAACCTTTCGAGCGGAAGGTAAGCCCCGACCATTTCGCTTCCCAGTTCATCCCGGAACTCGCCCCCGCCCCTTTTGCCGGCCAGCACCAACCCCACCGCTTGGTTTCGCAACATGTCTTCCTTTTCCAAAGCGCGCTTCTTGTCCGGATGGGCGACCACCCTTCCCTGCCTGTCGACCACAAAGGCCATCCCCTTGCCATCAATGCGCGCGGCGCTCACCAGCTGCTGGAGAGCGTCAAAGGAAGGCGCCCCCGGGCTTTCCTCGATCTTGGCGGCCAGCTCCGACGCCGCCCGGCTGTAATTACGGATGATCGACTTGGAGAGGGCGTCCTTGCTGATATCCATGGTGGCCAGGGTGGTGGTCTCAAAAAGGATCACGATCAGGAGCACAAAGATGAGCATGAGCTTAAAGAGAATACGGGTGCGGAAAAAACGCAGCGGACGCCGCGCCTCGGGCGCGTCCGCCGGGATCACTTCGGCCAGGATCAGGCCCAGACTGGAAAGCAGGATCAGGACCCAGGAAGCCAGCAGATAGGCCGCCTCAGCCAGGCGGACATAAAGAAAAGCCGAGAACATGGCGGCCAGCATAAGCAGCGCGGAGCCCCCCAAATAGAAGGTAAGCGTCCTTTTCCCGCCTTGGGAGGAAGGAACGGAAACAAAGGCCGCAATGGCCAGCAGCGTCCATGCCAGGACGAAAAAGGGTTTGACCGGGGTCGCCATGGAAAAGCTCACGACCGGCTCAATGATCCCCCCCAGGTAGATGAGGTTCAGGTCCGAATTAATGATGCGATAAATGAAGGTCCCCGCCAGCAATACCGCCAGGATGTTCAGCCAGCGCAGCCCATTACGCTCGAACCTTTCTGGCAGGAAAGCCCAGAGAAAGGCCGCGCAGACCACCAGGCTGGCGTACATGCCCTTATGCACCATTATCCTTTCCGAAAGTTCCCTGCCCAGGCTGAACATCATCTGGGAAGCAATGGTGGAACCCACATAGAAGAAAAAGGTCAGAAAGACCAGGCTGATAAAAAGGTCCTTAAGCCTTTTTTCGATGAAATATTTCTTCAAAAAGGTAAGCGCCCCGGCGATCAATATGCCGGAAGCAAAGATCTCGGTGAATATGCTGATAATGGTCAAGGTCGACATTATCTGTACACCCTCAGGGCCACATCCGTGAAACCATAACCGCCCGCCAGGTTGGAGGCCCCCACCCGGATACTATAATTCCCGCCGGGGACATAATCCGGGACGCGGAACTGAAGGGTAAACACCTCATCACCCGCCACCACATCCCCACCTTTGCCGTCATTGCGCAACAGCATCAGTTCCGAGTAGCCGAAAGAGCGCAGGTCAGCGGTGACCTTTTCCAGGTCCTCCACCCTGCCCGGATTGTCGATCTTGAGAGTCAGCGTGACCGGGCTCATGCTCCCCGCCTGCACGCTCTGCGGATCGAATTGAGCCTCAATTATATCCGGATTTACCCGGATATCCAAGCTGGTTTTTGCCAGCGCCAGCCACCCCCTCTTGTTCGCGACCGCCACCGGCACCTCCTTGTCGCCAAGGTCGACCTTGGGAGAAACGCTGGTCTGCAAGGTGTAGATGCCGTCAGCGGCCTTGCGGTCGCCATAGAGGCCGTTGTCCACCAGCATGGTATTGGGCAAACGCCCGATCGAGCTCAGGTCGGCCCTGACCCCCGCAATGTTCTTCAACCCTCCCGGATCATCCACCGAGGCCACGATCTCCACCACGGTGCGGCCGTCCGGCGGGGCCTTCCTGGGAATGGCCATCACGTAATTGATGGTGGGGGTGAGCTTGATCCGGCTGACCTTGGAAATGTCGTAGCCGATGGTCCAGGAAAGGAGCTCCCCGATCTTCTTTTTCATGAAATCGCTGGCCGAGATCATCATGACCGCCTCGCCCTTGGTCAGTTCCTCCTGAGCCTCAGCCTTCTGCTGCGCCCAAGCCCTCCCCCCCAGGCTGATCCCCGCCATCAGCCACAACGCCAGCGCGCATGATCCTATTTTACGAGCATTCGCCATCATTTTATCCCGCCAAAACGCGCAAAGATCGCGTCTCCCTCCTCCTTGGATACGACCGCTCCGGGCCGGAAGGTCCCGTCCGGAAAAGGCATGATCAATTTCATTTCCGTGACCACCTTGATGTAGGGCGCCAGCGGATGGTCCCTGGGCACATCCGTGAAAAGGTCCCGGGTGACCTCAGGCAGCTTCAGTTCCGCGGACTTCACCAGCCAGCTGGAAAGCTCCCCGCGCGTCACTCCGGCCTCCATCACGAATTCCGCCTCCGGAGTGATCTCAATGACCCCCATCGTGACCAGGGACTCGACCGCTGCTTTCTTGTCCTTAAGGTCCGCCACTTTCTCCTCATCCTTGATCTTCACTTTGGCTTTCCTGAGCACCTTGTACTTCCAGACCTTCTTTTCCCCTTCATAGCGCGCCTCCACGATGATCAGGTTCTTGCCCAGGCGCAAGGGGACGGTGACCTTGAAGGAATTCTCCTTGTCCAGGGATGCCCTCAGGCCGTTTATGTAGACCTCGACCCCCGGCTTAACTTTGCCAAAGACCTCGATCTTGTCGTCATAGGTAATGATGTTATCCTCCAGGGAAATGGTCTCGAACGGATCTTCAAGCATGACCGCAGGCCTCTCCACGTCCAGCTTTCTGAGAACGATCCACTCCTTGGGAAAATAGACGAACGAGGCATAGAAGACCCTCTGGTCCGAGGCCGGCTCATGATAGCTGGCCATATCCAACCCCCATCTATCCTTCCGGTACCCCAAACCATAATTAATGTTAGAAGCGATCCCCACCGGGGCATGCTGCTGCATGAAGCCACTGCGCACATAATAGGTCTTGTTAAAGCCCAACTCGCCGCCCAGACGCATGAGCAGCGGGCGTGTGCGGTGAATGTTCAGCTCGCCGCTCAGGATGAGCTCCCTTCCCTCCATGAATACCGGGGAGCCGATATCACCGATCACGCGGCCGGAAGCCGCCAGCTTCCCGGTTGCCGGGATGCTCTCCTCGCCACCCACGTCCCACTTGATCGCCCCACCACCCAACGTGTTCATGGGCAGGATGTTCTGCGCCACCACCCCGGCCTGCCACCAATCCCCACCCTTCCAGAGCATCCCTATGTCAACATCAAAGCCGCTCGCGGACCGGTCCAATTCTCCGCTGCGCCGCAGGGTCTGTCCCATCAGGCCCTTGATGCTTATCCCGACCCCCAGCCGATTGATGTTGGGGTTCTGATAAAAGCCGGGCAGGAAGAGGAGCTTGGTCCCGTAGGAAAGGGAGATCACGTTGCTGTTGGAATTGGCGGTCCCGGCCGGGATGGGGATGTTCGAGATCTTGCTGGTGACCACCGCCAACCCCACCGAGGAACCGAAACCAGTGGGATAGGCCTGTACCGCGGTCACGTTCTCCAGGTCCTTCACCGTCAGGGAGATCCCCTTTGCCCAAGCCAACCCGCCGGGGTTGTAGATCGCGCTGTTCATGTCGTCCGCCAGCCCGCTGAACGCCCCGCCCATGCCCAATGGCCGGCTCCCGATCTCGATCCTCAATGGATTCAGGGCAAGGTCATTCAGCTGTGCCCGGGCCAACCCCGGCGCCAGCGTCCAAATCATCAAAAAACACGCCGCGATCTTGTAGATATTCATCATTCGACTATCAGGAGCGAGGTCTGACCATGGCCTTCCCAGCCCAGCTGGTCGATGGCCGTGACCCTCAGGATCTTGGAGCCGCTCATCATGGGCTCCAGGGAAAGGTTAAGGGAGTAAACAAGATCTGCCTTGGTCTCATCGCCGTGGGTGCCGTCATCGAACATCTTGATGTCCGCCATCCCCCCCACTTCGGTGAGGTCGACCTTGACCGTGGAAATGGAAAGGAAATCCCGGCGCGAAGCGACCTTGACCCGCAGGCGCACCGTGGACCGTTCGCCCTTCTTGATGGGGGAGGGTTCCGCAAAGAACTGTTCGATCCGCGGGGGCACGTCGATCTGGCAATAGGACGCTTCGGAATATCCTGTCGAGAAATCAAATAGATACTGCATGCTGGCCATGGCTCGGCTGAAACGGGAAAGGAGCACCGCGGCCTCGGCGCGGGTGAGGGCGCGGTCCGGGTCATAGACCGGGATGTCCTCATAGACTCCCTTGACCAACCCGCTCTCCCCCGCGAGGTAAATGGGGGCGGCCCCCGCTTCTTCCTTGGGAACGTCAATGAAGAGGGGCTTGATCTTTTCCACCAGGCTCAGGCCCTCGGTCAGGACCGCGATGGCCGCCGCCTCGCGCCGCGAGATCGGGTCATCGATCCCGAACATGTCCCTGGAGTAGCCGGCCATATAACCAGCATTGACCACCGCCTTTATGTAGGGAGCTCTCCAGTGCTCTTTGGGAACGTCAAAGAAAACATCCTGCTTCAAAGTCGAAAGCGGCAGCCCCTTCATACGCGCGATCCAGGTGGCAAATTCTCCGCGCGTGACGGGGTTGGCCGGATAATAATTGTCATCCGGATAGCCCTCGATGAACCCCAGGCTGGCAAGATACACGACCTGATTGCGCGCCCAGTGCTTCTTGCCCTCATAAAGCATCTCCATGTCCGGGTATTTCTTGAGCTTCAGGATCCTGATGGTACGCACAAAATGTTCCTTGAGCTTATCGAGAGCGCGCACCTCGACAAAATTCTTGCCGTTGCGGAGGACCAGGCCGCAGGAAAAAGAGCCATCGGGCTCGAAGCCGATCCTCTTGCCGTTGACCTTGAGGATATCAAGGTCCTGCCCCCTGCCGCGCAGCATTATCACATCATCAAAGACACTGGCCTTATCCTTTGGCTCAGAAATAAATATGCCGGCGTGGCCCGCGGCTGTGAAGATCACGAGCATAAGCAGAAAGAACGCTGTCCTCTTCATGTCACGGTATTTTAACACACCCGCTCTCTAATGCAAATGCCTCAGTTGATGAGAGGGCGGTTTTTGTGATAATATTAATGTAAGGTGTTTCTAAAATCCCTAATTCTGCGCGGGTTCAAGACCTTCGCCGATCCGACCGAAATCGAGTTTTCGGACGATGCCCGCATCACTGCCATCGTGGGGCCCAACGGCTGCGGAAAGAGCAACGTCCTGGACGCCACCCGCTGGGTGCTGGGAGAAGATAATCCCCGCCACCTGAGAGTGGCAAGCCTGGCCAACATCATTTTTGCCGGCACCGCCGCGCGCAAGCCCCTCTCCCTGGCCGAAGTGACCCTGGTGTTCGACAATTCTTCCGGAAAACTGCCCATTCCCTTTACCGAGGTCTCCATAAAACGCCGCACCTTCCGGGAGGGGGAAAGCGAATTCTTCATCAACAAGAATGCCTGCCGGCTCAAGGACATAAAAGACCTGCTTCTGGACACGGGCTTGGGAGAGGGCACCTATTCCATCATAACCCAGGGCCAGGTGGACGCCATCCTTTCCAGTAAAGGAGAGGAAAGGAGGATGGTCTTTGAGGAAGCGGCAGGCATCAACAAGTATAAATCCCGCAAGATGTCCGCGGAAAAGAAGCTCATCGCCGCGGAGCAAAACATCCTGCGCATCAGCGACCTTAAGATCGAGGTCGGCGAGCAACTCATCACCCTGGAGGAGCAGGCCGCCAAGGCCCGGGAATATCTGGACATCCAGTCCCAGCTCAAGGACCTGGACATCGGGCTCAACCGCCGGCTGCTCGAGCAGATCGTGGAAAAGCGGGACCGGCTGCTGATAGAGCTGGGCCGGGTGAAAAAAGCATCCGAAGAGCAGAAAGTTTCCGAAGAGAAGGATGCCCTTGAGCTGCAGTCCCTGAAGGAAGCGCACCGCCGGCTGGAATACGAGATCGACGAGATGCTGATCCGGCTGGACGAAGAAAAGGACCGGCTGCGCGACATCGAGCTCGACCAGCGCTTTGTGCAGAGCGAGCTCAAGCGGGAAGAAAAGCTCTTGGAGGACCTTGAGGAAAAAAGAAAGAATCTCATTGAAAAGATAAGCGGGATCAAGAACGAGCTGGAGAAAGTAAAACAGGGGCTGGACATCGCCGACCTCCCCCTCCAGGACAGCCTGGAAGACCTTTTGAAGGGTATCTCGGCCCTGGTCGAGTCCCTCTCCTTGTTTTTCTCCACGCTTGGCAAAGACAGCCAGATCTCTCTCTCCTTCGGGCATTCCGCAGAAAAGGAAGAGACCTACCACCTAAAGCTTGAGATGCTGGAAGAGGAAGAAAAAAAAGCCGAAGAACAAAAAGAGAAGGCCTCTTTTGCCCTGCAGGCCTGCCGTTCCCAGCTCGAGAACCTGGCCGCAAAGATCGATAACGCAAAAAAACAGCAGACCACCGCCCTGTCCCTTTCCCAAAAAAGGAAAGAGAAAGAAGGTCTTTCTCAGAAGATAGAAGAGCTTGAGGAAAAGATCAGGAGCGAAGGACAGGCCGAGCGCAGGAGCCTCAGCGAGGAGACCACAATCGAGGTCTCCCTGGCGAAACTGGAAGGGGAGATGAACACCATCCGGGAGAAGCTTTCCCTGGAATACAATCTGAGCCCGGAGGAAGTTCTGGCCTCAAACCACGAGGTCTTGAACATTTCAAAGGCAAAAAAAGAGGTCGAAGAAATGAAGGCGCGGCTCAGGATGCTGGAGCCGGTCAACCTGCTGGCGATCGACGAGTTCGAAAAGGGAAAGGAAAGGCTTTCCTTTATCGAGGCGCAGCTTGCGGACCTTAGCTCCGCGCGCGACCATTTACGCGAACTGATCCGGGAACTGGACCTTAAGGCGGAGCAGACCTTCCTGGAAACCATGCAGAAGCTGTCCGCCATCTTTTCCGAGACCTTTTCCAAGCTATTCGTGGGCGGAGAGGCCAAGATCTCCCTTTCCCCCGGAGCCCCCGCCCTGGAAGCGGAGATCGAGATCTCGGTGCGCCCCTCGGGCCGGAAATGGCTGCCGCTCCCTTCCCTTTCCGGCGGAGAAAGATCCCTCTCCGCCATCGCCATCCTGTTCTCCCTGCTCAAGATCCGGCCCACTCCTTTCTGTTTCATGGACGAAGTGGACGCGGCCCTGGACGACGCCAATATCGGCCGCTTTACGGACATGCTGAAAGATTTTTCTTCCCAGAGCCAGATCATCGTTATCACCCACAATAAACGCACCATGGCGGTGGCCAACACCATTTACGGAGTGACCATGGAAGAGGCCGGCGTATCCAAGGTGATCTCGATGAGGCTGGCAGAGGCGGTCTGATGGGAATTCAAAATTTAAAATTTAAAACTCAAAATTTTCGTATCCCTACGGGATATTTATTTTATAGGGTGCCGAAGGCACACCTTATTTTTACATTTTTATTTTTTACTTTTGCATTTGCTCTGTATGCACCAACCCATGCGCAGGGCCCCCAACCCCTCTGGTCCACCTACGGCATCCTTATCAACGACACTCCCGGCAACACCGCTCAACAGGCCCCGCAGATCATCGGCGACAGCGGCAGCGGCTTTATCCTTGTCTGGGAGGACGGCCGCGCCGGTTATTATGATATATATGCCCAGCGGGTGGACAAAAACGGCCATCCGCTCTGGGCCAAGGAGGGCGTGGCGGTCTGCTCGGCTGACGGGAACCAGAACTTCCCCCGCCTGGCGGCCGACAGCCAGGGCGGGGCCATTGTCGTCTGGCAGGATTACCGCAACGGGAACGCCGACATCTTCGCTCAGAAGATCGACCGCACCGGATCGCCTCTCTGGGATGAGGGGGGAGTGCGCGTCTGCACGGCGGAGGCCGGGCAGTTCTCCCCGGACATCATCGCTGATGGCAAAGGCGGCGTGTTCATCGCCTGGCATGATTACCGCGGCGCCAAAGGCGAGGACATCTATGCCCAAAGGCTTGACCAGGGCGGCAATGCGCTCTGGCAGAATAACGGCGTAGCGGTCTCGACCGCAGCGGGCACGCAATGGTATCCAAAGATCGCCAGTGACGGCCGGGAAGGAGCGCTCCTGGTCTGGACGGACGGACGGGCCGGTTCTTTTGACAACAACATTTTCGCCCAGCGCCTTGATCCTTCCGGAAAGCCCCTCTGGAAGGAGGACGGCGTGGCCCTCAGTGAGGCCAAGAACAATCAGGAAAAGCCGGTCATCCTGCCCCTGGAAAACGGCGCGATCGTGGCCTGGAACGACGCGCGCGCCGGCAACGTTGACATCTACGCCCAGAAGATCGATCTTGATGGCAACCCAAAATGGGAAAAAGACGGGGTCGTGGTCTGCGCTTACCCCTATCCCCAACAGGACATCCAGCTGTCTTCCGACGGTTTCGGCGGGGCGGTCCTGGTCTGGACCGACAGCCGCGCGGAGGAAAGCGACATTTACGCCCAGCGGATATTCAACGACGGGCGGGCCGCCTGGCAGGAGAACGGCCGCGCCGTCTGCCGCGTCTACGGGACCCAGAAGAAACCGCAGGTCGTTAAGCTCGCCAACGAGGAATGGCTCATCATCTGGGAGGATGACCGCAACAAGGACATAGACCTCTTTGCCCAGAAGATAAACAACGCGGGCACGCCCATGTGGCGGGCCAGCGG
>Ga0209536_100004145_pt1 | contig 22938 bp, 17 predicted proteins | sample DeeMarSeWOR28_12_FD_187461 | JGI IMG/M metagenome (GOLD analysis project Ga0209536, IMG submission 187461) | Marine sediment microbial communities from White Oak River estuary, North Carolina - WOR-2-8_12 (SPAdes) (version 2) | ecosystem: Environmental > Aquatic > Marine > Intertidal zone >... | reverse complement strand
CTCGCTGGCCACCACCGCACCGCCGGGCCCGGAGCCCACCACGACGACGTCCGCCTCCTCGTCGAAGTCCCGGTCGTAGCCGGCGAAGACGCGCAGGTCTCCTTCGCTCAAGCCGGCTCCTCCGGGTTCTCGGCGAATCCCGCCAGCCAGGGGCCGTGGACGTCGATGGGCGTCCCGTCGCTGGGCGGAGTGAGGTCTTCCCGCGCGTACGGGATCGAGCTCAGCGGCGCACCGACGCGGGGATACAGGACGTCCGCCTCACACACTGGAGTGTCGATCGCGTAGGGCGCGAGGCGCAGTCTCCGCAGCACCGCGGGGTCGGCGAAGTAGCCGAGGGTACAGAGCGCCCGAAGACTCGTGAACACCAGACGCCGCAGGAACCAGCCGCTGTGCTGCCATGCGTCGAGCACCGCCTCCCGCTGCCCGGGCTCGAGGCTGGAGAAGCGCCGCCGCCCCGAGAGCCCACCGGGCGCCGGAAACGCGAGGGTGCCGTGCTCGATCAGGAAGAAGAGGGAGCGCATCAGCCGTCGCTGTCGCGGCTGCGATGCGGCGACGAGCCGGTCGACGTAGGCGGCGATCCCAGCGTCGGAGCCCGACGGCGGGATCTCACCGCCGGGCGGGAAGAGGGTCTCGGAGACCGCGGCGAGGGTCGCGAGCTCCCTGGGCCGGAGGGCCCGGTGCGGCACCGGCGCCGGGCCATAGCCGACGAAGACCCTCCCACAGGCCCAGGCGGCCAGGGCCCCGAGCGCTGCAAGCGTCGCCCAACCCCACATCGCCGGGAGGATAACCGGGGATCGACGAGGCAGCGGAGGTGCATCTCCGAGCGGCATGCCAGATCCGGCTGCGGCCAGCCGGCGGGTCCTCGCGCCCCCCTTTTCGTCCCAGCTGGGCGGGCTGCCTCACAACCCCTCGAACGGCCGGCGTTCCTCGGTGCCGGAGGGCGCCGCGAACGCGCCTCGTCGGGCCCGAGAGCCCTGGCATGCGGCTTGCTCTAATCGACGGGCATGCGGATCGCGTCGATCGTGACCCTCCTCGGCCTCGCGGTCGGGCTCGCCGGCGTCGCCAGCGCCGACGAGCTCGACCGCACCTTTCCCGTCGCCGGTGGGGGAACGCTGCGCATCGCATTGGACTTCGGAAGCGTGGCGGTCGAGCCCCATGACGGGAACGAGATCCGCGTCGAGGCCATCTCGCGCGGCATCGGAGCCAGCAGCGTCCACTTCGACGCCCGGGCCGTGGGGAGCGACGTGGTGCTGACCGGGGCCGCCGAGCCCTGGGTCGCTTGTCTCCAGAGCTCCCCGGGAGTCCGCGTACGAGCCTGGGTACCCCGGGAAACCGGGGTCCAGATCCAGGCGACCGGACCGATCGAGCTGGAGCGCGGCGGCCATCCACGGGTCCAGCTCTCCCACTGATTCCGCCCCCGGGGCCCCTCCCGCCCCATCAAGAAACCGTCCGTGCCGACCGATGGAAGGGACGGGAGTTGCGGGCCCATGAGAGGGGCCCCGGCCCCGTACCAGGCGGAAGGGTTCAGGCGTGACGGAATCGGACGGGCAGGGATCCGGGCGGATCGGCGGCGTCGTGATCGAGCCGCCCCGAGGTCTCGCCGCGATCGACCTGGCGGAGCTCTGGCGCTCTCGCGAGCTGATCGGATTCCTCGCACTGCGCGACGTGAGGGTGCGGTACAAGCAGGCGGCGCTCGGCGTCTCCTGGGCGGTGCTCCAGCCGCTGCTCACCATGGTCGTGTTCAGCGTGCTCTTCGGCTTCCTGATGGGTGCGGACGGCAGGCCCGGTGTGGAAGGCGTGCCCTACGCCGTCTCGACCTACTGCGCGTTGGTGCCCTGGCAGCTCTTCGCCACCGCCCTCTCGTTCTCCGGGAACAGCATCGTGCAGAACCAGAACCTGGTCACGAAGGTCTACTTCCCGCGCCTCGTGCTGCCCATCGCACCGATCGTCGCGGCGCTCGTCGACTTCGCCGCGGCCTTTGCGGTCCTGCTCCTGATGATGCTCGCCTACGGGATCGCGCCGGGCCCGGAGATCGCGCTGCTTCCCCTGCTGATCCTGCTGACCCTGGCCACCGCGCTGGCGGTCTCGCTCTGGCTCTCCGCGGCGAACGCGCTCTATCGCGACGTGCGCTACGCCCTGCCCTTCCTCACGCAGCTCTGGTTCTTCGTCACGCCCTGCGTCTACACCACCGACAGCGTGCTCGGGAACGCCCCGCCGTGGGCCCACTGGCTCTACGCCGCGAACCCGATGGTGGGAGTCGTCGAGGGCTTTCGCTGGGCGTTGATCGGCGGGCCCGCGCCGGCTCCGGGCGCGCTGCTGGCCTCGAGTGTCGCCGTCGTGCTGCTGCTCGTCGGCGGTGCCATCTACTTCCGCCGCATGGAGCGGGTCTTCGCAGATTGGGTATGAGGGCATGAAGCCGCCCATCATCCACGTCGCCGGACTCTCGAAGCGCTTCACCCTGGGCGAGACGCGCAGCGGAAACCTGCGCGAGAGCCTGGCCGTCGCGACCTCGGCACTGCTGGGGCGCGGGCGGCGCTCCGCGCGAACCCCGAAGCAGATCTGGGCGCTGCGCGACGTCTCCTTCGACGTCGCCGAAGGCGAAGTGCTCGGCATCATCGGAGCCAACGGAGCCGGAAAGAGCACGCTGCTGCGGATCCTCTCGCGCATCACCACGCCCACCGGCGGCCGTGCCGAGATCCATGGGCGGGTCGCGAGCCTGCTGGAGGTGGGCACCGGCTTCCATCCGGAGCTCACCGGGCGCGAGAACGTGGCGCTGAACGGCGCGATCCTGGGCATGGGTCGACGCGAGATCGCGCAGCGCTTCGACGAGATCGTCGAGTTTGCCGGAGTCGAGACGTTCCTCGACACCCCGGTCAAGCGCTACTCCTCCGGCATGCGTATGCGGCTCGCCTTCGCGGTCGCAGCACATCTCGAGCCCGAGGTCCTGATCGTCGACGAGGTCCTCGCAGTCGGAGACGTCGCCTTCCAGCAGCGCTGTCTGGGAAAGATGAGCGAGGTCGCCCACAGCGGTCGCACCGTGCTCTTCGTGAGCCACAACATGGCGGCGGTGGAAGGGCTCTGCGACCGCGCCCTGCTGCTGGATCGAGGCCACGTGGCGGCGACCGGCGACGTGGGCGACGTCATCGCCGAGTACCTGACGCGCGCGGCCATCGCTCCGGTGGTGGACGGCCCGATCGCCACCAGCGCCGATGGGACCCTCGAGGTCGCCGCCCTCGAGCTGCTCGATCGCGACGACCTGCCCCTCGGCGCGGTGCAGACCGGCCGCCCCTTCTCGCTGCGCCTCGACCTCACCAGCGCCGCGCCGCTCCGCCGTGTCGGAATCCAGCTCGCGGTGAACGACGCCCTCGGTGCCCGGGTCGCAGTGCTCAGCAGCACGGTCGCGGGAAGCGAGGCGGACCTCCCGATGGGCTCCCACCGGGTGCAGTGCGTCGGTCGCGACCCGCCGCTGGTTCCCGGCGCCTACAGCCTCGAGCTGAAGATCCTGGCGGGGAGCGAGTGTCTGCTCTTCGAGCGCCGCGCCGCGCCCCTGCTGGTGGAGGGCGGTGACTTCTTCGGCACCGGGCGCCTGCCGCCCGAGGGCTGGGGCGGGCGCTGTCTGCTGCATCAAGCCTGGTCGATCGAGTCCGCGAAGTCGGACGCGGAGAGCATCGTATGAGAGTGGTCTTCTACGGGAGCTGCTGGCCCACGAACATCGGGAACGCCTTCGTCAACCTGGGCGCCCTGGCGTCGCTGCGAGCGGCAGTGGGCGAGCGCGGCGAGGTCGTCCACGTCGGCGGGATGTCCTCCTACCTCTCGGGTCGGCAGGGGCGGCCGGAGAACGACTTCCACGTCGGTCGCTGGATCGATGCGGACTACGTCGTCATGGGGGGCATGACCCAGAGCGTCGAGCACCTTCGGAGCGCCGAGCCGAATCTGCGACACTTCCTGGATCGGGGCGCGCGGCTGGTGATCGCCGGTGGAGGCGCCGAGCGCTACGACGACGCGGAGGTGGCGGCGGTGCGTGGAATCCTCCGCGACCTCCCGATCCACGCCTTCGCCTCGCGGGACACCTACTCCTACGAGCACTACGGCGACTGCGCCACCCATGCCCACGATGGCGTGGACAGCGCGTTCTTCGTGGGCGAGGCGGTGCGACCGGTCCGCTTCGTCGATCGACCCTACGTCGCGCTCTGCTTCGACTCGATGGCGGAGCCGCCGCTGCTGGGCGCCGCGGAGCCCGGAGATGGCGCGCCCTCCGGCCCGACCGCGACGCGGCGCCCGAGCCTTCGCACGCGGCTGCGACGCCTCGTGCGCGGACGCCCCGCTCCCGCCTACACGCCGCCTCCGATCGACACCGGAGGCCTCGAAGTGGTGCGCGCCCACCACGCCACCCTGCCGGAGCCGGTCGACGCCTTCGCCAGACCCTGCACCTGGGTCTCGGACCTCCCCAGCGACTTCATCTCGCTCTACGCGAATGCCTGGGTGACCTACACGGACCGCATTCACGCGTGCATCGCGACGCTGGCCCTGGGCGGCCGCGCCCAGCTCTTCGGGGCAGCGGTGCCGCGCCTGCGCATGTTCGAGCGGGTCGGCGCGGGCGAGGTCCTCGAGCGGCCCGTCGCCCTCGACCCGGCGCGGATGAAGCGGGAGTGGGAGGCCCAGGTGGGGTTCCTGCGCGCCGCGCTCGGCGGATCCGGAGAGGGCTGAATGCGCTTCGATCCGGAAGCCCTGCGCAACAAGCACACCCACCTCGACCGGGTCCTCGAGCTGCCGTGGATCCTCGACGAGGTGCTCGGCCGCAATCTCTGCGGCCCCTTCGAGCTCTCGCACCTGCCGCGGAGCTGGGAGCCCGGCGGCGGCTCGACCCTCTTCCGGATCGACGCCGGCGATCGGCGGATGCTGCTCAAGGTGAAGCACGAGAGCGTCTGGGTCGAGAGCGCTCTGGAGAGCGAGCCCGGATTCCCCCGCAAGCCCTCGCTCTCGAACGAGTTCGAGTTCCTGACGAGCCTCTCCGGGGAGTGGCTCCCGCGCGTCCACTTCTTCGACGAGGAGGCGGGCTTCCAGCTCCTCGCCCTCGAGTGGCTCGAGCCCTTCGAATCCGCGAGCGCGCGCCTCGACGCATCGGCGCTGGTCGATGCCTGGTGGGATCTGCGCGCCGCCGCGCGCGAGCTCTTCGAGCAGGGCGTCGTCCACACCGATCTCCACGAGCGCAACCTCTGCTTCCGCGGAGACCGGATCGTGATCGTGGACTTCGAGGAGGCGAGGCGACTGCCGCAGCAGGAACCCTTCGAGACGTCGCTCGACGCCTGCGGGCAGACGCCGCTGGGGAACGTGGGCGCGTTCCCGGAGTCGGATCGCTACCAGCCGCGCTGGACCTGCCTCGCCCGTCTCGAGCACGTCTTTCGCGACCGCGTGCGAGAACGCCTGCCCGCCCTGCTCGAGCGCTGCAGCTACGACCGGGACTGCGCCTTCAACCGCGATCCGCTCCAGGAGCCCGACGCCCGGGCCTATCAGTCGGTCCGGATCGGAGACCTCGAGGTCGAGGGCCAGCGCCCGCCGGACGACCGACGGCTGCGCTGGCTGCGAACCCTGCTGCGCGGACTCGCCCGCGACCTGGGTCCGATCCGTCACCTGGACGTGGGCGCCAATCTCGGGGCCTTCTGCATCGCGGCGGCGCGCGAAGCCTGTGTGGAGCGCACGGTCGGCGTCGAAGGCGCGGCCCCGTTCGTGGCCGCCGCACGCGCACTGGCCTTCGTCCAGGGTTCGAACGCGGAGTTCGCGCGGAAGGTCTGCGGCCGGGACGAGCTCGCTACCGAGTTCGGCGACGTGAACGTCGTCACGCTCCTCTCCGTTCACCATCACATCGAGTCGAAGGATGCCTTCCTCGCCGATCTCGCCCGGTTGGCCCCCGAGGTGGTGATCGGGGAGATGGCCAGCCAGGATCGCTTCTATCCGGAACGCGGGAGCCTGTCGGCGGAGATCGCGGAGATCCAGCGCGTACTCGGACTGGAACACGCGCTGACGGTCGCCGTGACCGGGGACTACGGACGGCCGCTGCTCGTCCTCTCCCGCGCGCCGCTCTCGCGCCGGCTGCGCGCCGAGTGTCGCCTGCGAGCGCTCGACCCGCGTACCCTCGCGCGTCGCGCTCGCGCCCGCGCGGGACGCCTGCGACGCCGCGTGCGGGGGGCCCTTCGACGCGACGCGGTCGCCTCCCTGCCCGACCTCCACCACGCCCTGACCCGCGCCCTCGACTGGCTGCACGCCCGGCACCATCCCGACGGCGGGCTCGCGGTCAGTGATGTCGATCCCACGCCCTACCCCGAGGTCACGGGCTACGCGATCCCCACGCTGCACGCCTGGGGGCAGCACGAGCTCGCGCGCGAGCTGACGCGCTGGCTGGTGACCGTGCAGAACGACGACGGCTCATGGTCCGCTCCGGGCTCGACCACGCCCTACACCTTCGACACTGGCCAGATCCTCAAGGGTCTGCTGGCCGGCGACGCTCGCGAGGGCGGGCTCGAGGAGCCGGTACGCCGCGGCTGCGACTGGCTGCTGACCCGGATCCGTCCCGACGGCCGGGTCGACACCCCCGACACGCGCTACTGGGCGCTGCCCGGCGGCCGACGCGTGCCCGACTCGATCCATCTCTACGCACTCGAGCCCCTGCTCGTGGCCGCGGATCGCTACGACGTGCCGCACTACCGGGACGCGGTGGCACGGGCCGTCGCCCACTACCGGGCGCGGGCGGGACTCGTGGACTTCGACACCCTCTCCCACTTCCACGCCTACGTCGTGGAGGCCCTCGTCGACCTGGGAGAGCCGGAGCTCGCGCGTCGCGGGCTCTCGGAAGTGGCATGGCGCCAGCGTCGGAACGGCGCACTGCCCGCCTATCCCGACGTGCGCTGGGTGTGCAATCCCGCCGTCGCGCAGTACGCCGTGGCCTGGTACGCCTTGGGAGACGACGCGCCCGCGGATCGCGGCCTCGCCTACCTGCGAGGCGCACAGCGTCCGAGCGGCGGCTTCTGCGGCTCGAGCGGTCGCGGGGCCGACTACTTCCCCCAGGCCGAGATCACCTGGGCCACGAAGTTCTTCCTCGACGCCGCCGCCTGGCACATCCGCCGGGGCTTCGATCGCGACGCCGCGCGCTTCCCCGATCGGATCGACGCCGCCGACCCGCGCCTCGCCGCCGTCCGGCATGCGATCCCGGACGTCCCCACCCCGCGCATCCTCGACGCGGGCTGCGGCAAGGGGCGCTTCTCGCGCGCGCTGGCGGAGCGAACACCCTCGGCCCGGATCGTGGGCGTGGACCTGTCGGACGCCCTCCTGGCCGCGGCCCCCGACGACATCGAGACGCGCCGCGGCAGCGTCCTCGACCTCCCCTGCGCCGACGGAGAGTTCGACTACGCATTCGCCATCGAGGTCCTCGAGCACGCCGTGGATCCTCGGGCCGCCGTGCGCGAGCTCGCGCGGGTCGTGCGACCTGGCGGCCACATCCTCGTCGTCGACAAGGACGCGGGGCGCACGGGTGCGCTGCAGACCGCCGCCTGGGAGCGCTGGCTCGACCGCGGCGAGGTCCTGACCTGGCTGCGCGAGTCCTGCGACGAGGTGACCCTCGAGGAGGTCGCGGGCCCGGACCTTCCCGACGGCCTCTTCGTCGCCTGGCGCGGGCGCGTCAGATCGGGATCGGCCGGATGAAGCCCCTCGTCTCCATCGTGCTGCCGTGTCACGACGGCGCCGCCCACCTCGACGAAGCGGTGCGCTCCGTCGTGGCCCAGACCGAGAAGGACTGGGAGCTGCTGCTCGTGGACGACGGCTCGACCGACGAGACGCCGGAGCGGATGCGCGACTGGGCGCGACGCGACGCACGCATCCGCGCGATCTCGCTGACGCCGAACCGAGGTCTGCCCGCCGCGCTCAACGCGGGCTTCCGGGAGGCCGGCGGATCCCACTTCACCTGGACCAGCGACGACAATGCCTTCGAGCCCGGCGCCCTCGAGCGCATGCTCGAGGGCCTCGCAGGTCCCCCCGACGCCGACGTGGTCTTCAGCGACTACGTCCGCTTCGGCGCGGGTGGCGAGCGTCGCATCCGGGTGGGTCCGGTTTCCGCCCTCCCGCTGCGCAACGTCATCGGCGCCTGCTTCCTCTACCGGCGCGAGGTGCACGAGGAGCTCGCGGGCTTCGACGAGAGCCTCTTCCTGGCGGAGGACTACGACTTCTGGCTGCGCGCCGTCGCGCATTTCCGGTTCGCAGCGCTGCACGAGACGCTCTACCGCTATCGCGATCACGACACGTCGCTCACGGCGACGCGCGCGACGCAGGTGCGGGCGGCCGCGTGGCGGGCGGCGGAACGTCATCTCTTCTCGCTCGACCGACCGCTGCGCGCCCCGGTCCGGCTTTCCTGGGCGCGAAGCCAGTTCTCGACGGGCGATCACGGCCGGGCCCGGGAGAACGTGTGGTGTGCGCTGGCGGAGACCCCGCGCGCAGCGCTCCGACCTGCCCACCGCGGCGCGATCGCGCGGGCATTGCTGGGACGGAAGCTGGCCCGGGGTGTGGAGCGCATGGTTCCCCCCCACGGCGATCTTCCCACGGCCCGGTTCGTCCTGCCCGACGCGCTGGGGGGCGTGGCGAGCTTCGTCTCCCACCTCGCGACCGCGCGACCCGAGGATGCGCTGCCGATGGAGACGTGTTGGGTCCGGCGACGCGGATCGCGCCACGCGAGCCGGCCCGAGGCCCTCGACCGGGGCGTCGACCGCTCCGTCGTCGTCGAGCACGACTGGCCTTCGGAGAACCTCTTTGCCGTGCTCCGTCGCATCCGCCGGGCCACGCCGGTCGGCAGCGGCGTCCTCGTGGCCAGCGATCTCTTCGGCCTCGCCCTCGCCGCGTGGCGTGACCCGGGACGGGCGGTGGTCCAGATCCTCCATGGCGACGTGGAGGCCCACTACCGCATGGCGGAGCGCTACGGCGCCCACGTGGACGCCTTCGTCGCCGTGAGCAGCCGGATTCGCGAAGAACTGACCCGCCGCCTCCCGGAGCGGGCGCACCAGATCCATCAGCTTCCCAGCGGCGTGCCGATTCCCGAGCGGACCCGCCACGCCACCGGGGGACCGCTGCGCCTCGTCTACAGCGGTCGCATCGACCGCAGCAAGGGGGCGCTCGACCTGCCGGAGATCGACCGCCACCTGCTCGCGAAGGGCTGGCAGGTCGAGTGGACGCTCGTCGGCGCGGGCCCCGACGAGGCGGCCCTGCGCGCCGCCTTCGCGGGCTGCTCGCGGGTCCACTTCGCCGGTGCGCTGACTCCGGGCGAGGTCGCGGACCGGCTCGTCGCCCAGGACGTCTTCGTGCTGCCCTCGCGCGCCGAAGGACTCCCCCTCTCCCTGCTCGAGGCCATGGCCGCCGGCGTCGTACCCATCTGCTCCGACCTGGCCAGCGGAGTGCGCGAGGCCATCGAGCCCGGACGCTGCGGATTCCTCGCCCCCGTCGGCGACGCGTCGGCGTTCGCCGAGGCGATCGCCCAGCTGGCCCGCGATCGCGCGCTGCTGGAGCGCTGCTCGTCGGCGGCCGCGAGCCGCGTGCGAGCCCGCTTCGACGCCCGCGAACGATCTGCCGCCTTCTTCGATCTGCTGGCCGACCTCTCCGAGACGCCGCGGCCGATCCGCGCCGGTCTCTGGCGCGGTCCGAGCCGCCTCGACCACCCGTGGCTGCCGAATCCGCTGGTGCGCGCAATCCGCAGGGTGGCGTCGTGACGCGCCGCAAGTGGGCCGTCCTCGCCATCGCGGTTCTCCTGCTGGTCGTCGGTCTGCGCGCGGCGACGCTTCAGCGCGCCGCCTTCAACTGGGACGAGTTCGCCCTCTTCGACTCGGTAGCGCGTACGCTCAGCGACGGCGTGCTCCGCAGCGGCGGGCGCCCCGGCCTCGCCCAGCTCCTGGTGATGCCGCTGGTCGAAGGCTGCCGGGACGAGATGGCCGTCGGGCGCAGTGCGCGCGCCATCTGGCTGGTCGTGACCCTCGCGAGCCTGGTTGGGCTGTTCGTCGCCCTGGCGGAGCTCCTGCGCGGGCGTCCACACCGCTACCACGACGCGGCGCTCGGAGTGGGGCTGCTCGCGCTGCTCCCGGTCTTCCTGGAGTGGTCGATCCAGGTGCGGACGGATCAGATCGCACTGCTGGGAGCGACCTGGGGAGGCGTGGCCCTGCTGCGCTCCGAACGGACACCGGGTCTCGCCCTGGCGGCGGGGCTGGCGTTCGGGATCGGCTGGCTCGGGTCCCAGAAGCTCGCCTATGGCGCGCTCCTGATGGCGTTGCTCGCCGCGGGTCGCCTCGGCGTGGGCGCCACGCTCGTGCCACGCCGCGAGACCTGGCGCGGCCTGCTCGTCCTCGCCGGCTTCGGGACCGTGCTGCTCTGCTTCCGCGCGTTCTCGATGTGGCTCTTCACGCTGCCCGAGACCCACGCCGCGAAGAATCTGGTGGCACCGCAGCTCGCATCGGCGCGGGAGGTGGTCTTCCCCTTCTACCGTCACACGATCGGGTACGGACAGTACGCGGCAATCCTGCCGACGCTCGTGCCCCACCTGGTGCTCGGCGCCGGCCTCGTCGCCGCAACCGTGCTCGCCTGGCGCGAGCACCGCAGGGAAGGCTGGCTGGCCCTGGCCTGGGCGGTCCTCGCCCTCGGAGCGGCCGTCGGGCTCTTCCACGCCGCGGCCTTCGCCTACTTCTGGATGACCCTCGGGCTCTTCCCCGCGGTGGCCGGCGCGCTGGCGATCGGCCCCGTCCGCGAGCGCCTGCTCGCCTCCCACCCCGGCTGGCGGCGACCCCTCGCCGTCGCGTTCTGGATCGGACTCGCGCTGCCCGCGATCGCCGCCCAGGGCCTCCTGCTGCGCGACACCCAGGCCGTCCAGCGCCAGAGCCTCGCCTTCGTGCACCGCAACTTCGCGCCCAGCCACGAGGGCTTCCAGCCCGAGGGCGCCGTCTTCTGTGCCCCGCCCCAGCCTCTCGGCGTGTGGTTCTCCCAGACCCTCTACCGCCGCTTCGAGGGCCCCTACCGCGAGCCCCAGATCGCCAGGCTGAAGGAGCATTTCCGGGCGAAGCCCGTGCACTACCTGGTCGAGTCCTTCCGACTGAACCAGTTCCCGCTGGAGGTGCGGCGCTTCTGGGCCGAGCACTACCAGCCCTACCGCGACTCGGTCTTCGTCGCCGGACGGCGCGTCCGCGGTGAGCGCGGCGAGGAGCTGGAGCTCGAGCTGATCGTCTCGGGGCCCTACCGCTGGCTGCCGCGCTCGGCCGACGCGAGCCTGGACGTGGACGGCACTCCGCTCGCGCCCGGAGCGGTCGTGGAGCTCTCCGCCGGTCGCCACCGGGCGCGCTTTCCCGTCGTCGGCGGCGAGGGTCTGCTGGTCCTCGCCCTGCGCGACGCACCCGCCAGCTCCCCCCTGCCCTTCTATCCCCCCTATGGAGTCTCGAACTGATGCGCGTGGCGCTCCTCACCAACGTCTTGAGCCCCTACCGGATCCCGGTCTTTCGGGACCTCTCCGCCACGCCGGACTGGACGCTGCGCATCTTCGTCAACGTGCGGACCGAGTTCCACTGGGCCGATGCCTACGCCCGCGCCTACGAGCGCGGCTGCGGCGAGCTCGACGTGAAGCTCTCGAAGACGCTCACGCTGCGACGTCGGGTCTCGATGCACCGCACGACGGAGTCGGCGCAGCGGGTCGAAACCCATCTGCCCCTGGGTCTGCTCAAGTCGCTTCGCCGCTTTGCACCGGACGTGATCCTGACCTCGGAGCTCGGCGCGCGCAGCGTCATCGCGGCGACCTGCGCGGCGCTCCTGAACGTGCCGCTGGTGATCTGGAGCTATCACGCCCGCTCCGCGGCCGGCGCCGTCGGGCCCTGGCAGCGGGCCCTGCGGCGCGGCCTGCTGGCGCGCGCCGATGCGGTCGTCGGCATGGGGCGACAGGCCCGCGAGGTGCTGCTGTCCTACGGCGTTCCGCGCTCGCGGATCTTCGACGCGCCGAACGCCCACGACCACGAGGTGCTCGAGGCCTCGCTGGCGGGCGTGCAGCCGATGGTGGCGCGTCACGCGCTCCGAGCCGTGGCCGGCGCCCGCGAGAACCTGGCACTCGTCGTCGGTCGGCTGGTGGAGGCGAAGGGGCCGACCGTCCTGCTCGAGCAGTGGGGGCGGCTTCCACCCGCTGCCCGCGCGGACTGGTCGCTCCTCTTCGTCGGCGACGGGCCGCTGGAGGGACGGATTCGCGAGGCGGCGTCCGCCCACCCCGGCGAGATCCTCCATCTTCCCGCCGTGGCTCCGGAACGCATGCCGGAGATCTACGCCGCGTCCGACCTGCTGGTCTTCCCGAGCCTCGGCGATCCCTGGGGCCTCGTCGTGAACGAGGCCTTCGCCTGCGGGCTGCCCGCAGCCTGCTCGCGGCTCGCGGGCTGCGCCGACGACCTCATCGAGCCGGGGCGCAATGGCTGGCTCTTCGATCCGACCGACGAGGTGGAGACGCTCCAGACGCTGACGGAGGCGTTGCGCTCGCAAGACCTGGAGCGCATGGGGACGATCGCCCGGGACACCGCGAAGCGATTCACACCCGAGCAGATGGCCGCCGGCATGCGCCGCGCCATCGTCCACGCGGCTGCCGGTCAGCGCAACAGGGACGCGTAGAGGGTCTCGAGTGCAGCGCAGACCGCATCGGCCGCGTAGTGGTCCTCGTAGACCCGGCGCGCCTCCTCGCCCATCAGCGCGGCGAGCTCCGGATCCTCCACCAGGGCCCGGCTGGCCTCGGCCAGGGAGGTCACGTCGCCGGGCTCGAAGACGAGGCCCGTGCGCCCGGACTCCACCGGCTCCGCCATGGCGCTTCCGCGCGGCACCACCACCGGACGACCACAGGCCATCGCCTCGAGCGTCGTCATCCCGAACACCTCGACGGCCCGCGACGGAACGATGGCGAAGGACGCCGCCGCAACGGCATCCAGGGCGCGGTCGCGCGAGACGCCACCCAGGAAGCGGACGTTCGGCAGCCGGCGGGCCCGCTCGCGCAGTCGCGCCTCCTCGGGCCCCGCACCCACGATGGTGAGCCGCACGCCCCCGAGCGTCTGCCAGGCATCGAGGAGCAGGTCCACCCCCTTCTCCGCGGCCAGCCTTCCCACCACGACCGCTCCGTCGCCCGGCGGCAGCGGGGGCCCGGGGTCCGGCACCGGGTTCGGCAGGACCCGGGTGCGATCCGCCGGGAGCCCTCCCTCGACCAGCACCCGGCGCGCGGTCTCACTGGGCGCGACGAAGCGATCGACGCAGTCGCGCCAGGTTCCGCGGCGCCGGTGGTAGGCGGTCGCATCCGCCCAGACGGCGGTCTGGGCGCGGGAGCCGCGGTAGCAGCCGTAGCGCAGAGCGCGCCACGGCCCGTGATCCACGCATTCGCGGCAGGGCCGATGATCGCGCAGCAGCAGCGAGTTCCCGCACAGGAGGCGGTAGTTGTGGAGCGTCTGGACCACCGGAACGCCACGCGCGGCAAGAGCGTGGTGCAGCGAGGGAGAAAGGAGGGGAAAGAAGTTGTGCACGTGGGCCACGTCGGCGGGAAAGCCGTCCAGCCATTGCGCGATGCGGATCGACATCGTCGGATTCCAGCGCGCCCGACGCGCGGCGCGCAGGGCTCCCCCGACGCCACGGATCTCCTCGCCGTTGTCCACGGCAAAGAGGCGCACCTCATGGCCCGCCTTCGCAAGGAGCTCCACCTGGGCGTCGACCGCCTCGTCTTCGCCGCCGCGCAGGCGATAGCGGTTATGGAAGATGGCGATCCGCATCAGCCCCGATACTCCTCGTACCAGCCACCGCCGTAGCGGTAGAGACGTCCCGCCTGCACGCAGGCGCGAAGCAGGGGACGGACCGCCGCCCGCCGGCCGCCGACCAGGGCGACCAGCGCCAGGATCCCGAAGCCCGAGACGCCCAGCAGAGCCCGCAGGACGCGCCCCGCGCGGCCGGGAGGCCGGGCATCTCCGGCCTCGAGGTGCGCGACGACGCAGCCGCCGCGAAACGCGCGCTGCATCAGCCAGCCCAGCCGGTGGCGCTCGGGAGGAACGAGCTCCTCGACCACGGCCTCGTCGCACCAGCGCAGGTCGCAGCCGCGTTCGAGCAGTCGGCCGAAGAGCTCCACGTCGGAGCCGCCGCTTCGACCCAGCGAGGGATCGAAGCGCAGCTCGCCGATCGCGCCGCGCCTCACGAAGGCGTTGCTCGTACGCGTGCCGCTTCGCTCCACGCGCGTACCCGTCGGATGACGGGGTCGCGAGTAGAAGGTCTCGATGTCGAGCCAGCGCGGGCCCGGGGCCGACGCACGGGGGACGACGGGCCCGAAGCAGCCGTCGCATTGCAGGCCCTGGACGGTCTTCCAGTGGGCCTCGAGCCATCCCTCGCCCACGACCTCGTCATCGTCGACGAAGGCGAGCCAGCGACCCCGGGCGCGGTCCACCGCCGCGTTGCGCGCGTGTGCGATGTTTCGCCGCGGCTCGTGGAGCCAGCACGCCGGGAGCGAGGTGGCGGCGACGGCGGCGTGACTTGCCGACTCCACACTTGCGCCGGGATCGTTGTCCACGACCACGACCTCGAGGCAGAGGTCGGCGGGCCGCTTCATCCGCTCCAGGCTCTCGAGCAGCCGCGCGAGCCCCTCCGGCCGGCGGTAGCTGGCGATGCAGATCGACACGTCGACGGCCACGGCTAGAAGGCTCCGCGGCGCGACAGCACGGCGCCCACGGTCCGCACCAGGATCGAGGCGTCGAGGGTGAGCGAGCGATTGCGGATGTAGTAGAAGTCGTACTGGAGGTTCTCGTGCATCGGAAGGTCCTTGCGGCCCAGGATCTGCCAGAGCCCGGTGATGCCGGGCTTCACGGTCAGGCGCCGCCGCTGCCACTCGTCGTACTGCTCGACGATGAAGGGCATCTCGGGGCGAGGGCCGACCAGGGACATCTCACCCTTGAGCACGTTCCAGAGCTGGGGCAGCTCGTCGATGCTGCTGACCCGAAGCCAGCGACCGTAGGGCGTGATGCGCGCATCCTCGCGATCCCGAGGAGCCACTGCGTAGGGATCGACTTCGGGACGCAGCGTCCGGAACTTCACCATGCGGAAGATCCGTCCGCCCTCGCCCACCCGCTCCTGCACGAAGAAGGGCGAGAGCCCCTGGGCCTTCAGTCGCAGCGCCACCCAGCCCATGAGCGGCGCGGCGACGACCAGTCCGATCAGCGCACCCAGGAAGTCGAAGGCCCGCTTCGCCGGTGCGTAGAGTGCGTGGACGCGGTCGCGCCCGAGTCGCACGAGGGGCAGGTCGTCCACCAGGTCGATCTGGGTCCCGGCGGTGAGCACCTCGAAGAGGTTCGTGACGACGCGGAAGGTGACGCCCAGGTCCTCGCAGGCGAGCACCAGCGAGAGCATCCGCGTGTGCTCCAGGGAGGGAAGCGCCACGAACACCTCTCGTACGCCGTGCTCGCACGCAATCGCCCGCAGGTCGTCGACGCGTCCCAGCACCGGGTGACCGGCGACGTCCTTCTCGGGCACTTCCTCCCCGTCAACGAGGAAGCCGGCGACGCGGTAGCCGGTCTCCGGGTTGTCCTGGAGCTTCTGGAGCAGACGGATCGCCGGAACGCCCGCGCCGATGATGAGCACCGGGACGTCGCATCCCCCGGCGCGTCGAGCGCGGCGCTCGAGCTGGAGGAACACCATGCGGCTTGCGCCCTGGAGGAGCATGCTGAAGACCGCCGACAGCACCACGACGGTGCGACCGAAGTGGAACTCCCGGAAGAAGAAGCTGATCGAGCCGAGTACGAGCAGGCCGAGCGCCGCTCCCCGCACCACCTTCTGGAGCTCGTCGATCCCGGTCTTCATGCGCGGGCCGTGATAGATGCCGAAGAGCCAGCCGACGGCGATCCACGGCACCACGACGACGGGCAGCGCGTGCACGTACCAGTCGAAGGGGTTGATGGGCCGGCCCAGCGGCTCGTTCAGGGCGAAGCGCACCCAGTAGGCCGCCAGCCAGCCGAGCGACACCAGCACCGCATCGGTCCCGACGTGAAGCGCGCGCAACCTTCCGAGCCCGGATCCCAAACCGCCTCCCGCGCCTACCGGCGCCTCACCCCTGAGATCGGCGGACGGACCCGCCAGCTTTAGGCAGAAGGGATCCCAGGCCCTTGATTTCGCTGGGGAACCTCGCCACGAGACGCGGCCAGGAGCCCCGCCCAGCGCCCCAGACCGAAGGCCGCCAGCCGCAATCCCAGGACGCCGCGGGCGACACCCCGCAGCGGCGTGAGTGCCGCCTCGACCGCACCCCGCCCCAGGCACCAGAGGCCGTGGGCCAGGGCGCGGGGCGCCGCACGCCAGCGCGAGCGTCGGATCCAGGCGATCCGCGTCGACGCCACGCCCACCCGAAAGCCGCGCCGCAGGACCCAGCGCAGCGTGGCCCGCTCCGGGGGAACCTCCTCCACCACCCGCGCCTCGGCCGACCACACGATGTGGCCGCCCGAAGCGGCCAGGCGCTCGAAGAGCTCGCGATCCTCGCCCACGGGACTCATGCGCTCGTCGAAGAGCGAGGAGAGCCTCGCCAGACTCGCGGTCCGCACCAGCAGGTTCCCGGTGCGGGCGGAGCGCGCCCCCGGGTCGTAGCCCTCGTGCTCGTGGAAGCCTCCCGCTGCGATCCAGGCCGGAGGATCGACCTGGAAGCGCGGCACGACCGGACCCGCGACGACGTCGGCACTGTGGATGCGTTGCGAGCGCAGCAGCGCCTCGAGCCAGCCGGACTCCGGAATCTCGTCGTCGTCGATGAAGGCGATCCAGTCCGCGCTCCAGGAGGCCGCCACGCAGGCGTTGCGTGCGGCCGGAATCCCCGGGCGCTTCTCGTGTACGTACGTCAGGGACCAGCGCAGCCAGGAGCGCGCCTCTTCGCAGATGGCGCGGGCCGATCCCTCCGCGTCGTTGTCCACCACGACGACCCGGACCCCGGGCACCGCGCCTTCGAAACACTGGCCGTCGATCGCGCCCAACAGGGCGAACAGACCGGCGGGTCGGCGACAGGTCGCGATGCAGATCGCCACCGTGGGCGCAGCCGGTCCGGTCACGTCGTCCTCCTCGCGCGCCAGAGCTGCCCCAGGGCGAGTACGGCAAAGCGCGGATTGTGGCGGGCGTAGCGACGCCACAGCCGGCGCGGCTCGCAGGCGAGGCGGAAGAGCCACTCGAGCCCCATGCGCTGGAGCCAGCCCGGTGCCTTCGGCTTGCGACCCGCGACGAAGTCGAATGCCGCTCCAACACCGACGAGAACGCAGTCGAGCCGATCGCGATGGGCCGCCATCCAGCGCTCCTGCTTCGGGCAGCCGAGGCCGACGAAGAGCACGCCGATCCCGGATTCCCGGATCGCTTCGACCACCTCTTCGTCCTCCTGCGACGAGACCCGCCCGAAGGGCGGACTCCAGCGGAAGCCGATCGACAGCTGGGGAATCGCTGCCAGGAGCTCCCGGGCCAGGTCGTCGAGCACATCCGGCGTCGATCCGTAGAAGCCGACGGATAGGCCGCGCTCCGCCGCGGCGCGGCAGACGTAGGGCGTGAGGTCCGGGCCGTAGACCCGGCTCGCGTCGGTGACACCCAACACTCGCAGCATCCAGACCAGGGGCATGCCATCGGAGGTGATCAGGTCGGCCGAGTTCACGATCCGCCGGAAGTCGGCGTCGTCGTGCCCCTCCATCACCATGTGGACCGTAGACACGCAGGTCATGCCGCCGGTCCGGGCCTCGGCCATGGCGAGGATGGCCTCCGCCGCGCCCGCATAGCTGGTGGCGTCGACGCGCTGACCCAGAACCCGCCGGCACGTCATCGCTCCGATGACGGCGGCGCGCTTCCTCTCGGGCGGCGCGAGCGGGTCGGAGGCCACGCATTCCATCCCCGTGCGTATCGGTCGGGACGGGTCGGGAGCTGAGCAGCGATGCGCAATCCGTCCCCCTAAAGGCCTGACCCTTCGACGCCGATGCAGGCTCGGGGAGGCCCACATTGACCGAGTCCCAGCCGCTGCCGGCGCGGCGACGTCGCCGCGCCGCGGCCCTCTACCTGTGCGCCGGCCTCACGACCGCCTGGGCGCTCGCCTGCGGTGATCCGCCGGAGCTCCCGGTCGATCCCCAGTGGCCGCCGGGGGCCCTGCTCTCGGCCCAGACCGACGCTCTCCGCTCTCTGCTGGCGGAGATCGAGGGGCTGGGCGCAACCCCGCTGGCGCGACAGGCCGGCAGACTGCGTCGCACCCTCCCCGATTGTCCGGAGGTGGAGGCGATCGCCACCGAGGCCGCGAGCCTGCCGGAGGCGCTGCGCTGCGCCGAGCCCTCACCGGCGCTGGTCGGCCTGCGCGCGCACCGGGGCGATGCCATGGCCTCCCTCGCCCTGCCGCTCGGGCCCGACACCCCGCGGCTGCTGCTGCGCGCGCACCGCAGGGGCGCGGACCTCGAGCTCGACGTGCACTGGCCGAGGCCCGAGACCTCACTGGCGGCGCTGCTGCCCGGCAGCGACCCGTCCGGACCCGAGGTGCTGACGGCCCACGAGCGCCTCTTCCACGTCCGGGTACGCGTCGACGGTCCGCTGGACCTGGCCGCTCTGGTGCCGGAGGGTAGCCAGGCCGACGAGCTCTTCCGCCTGCGCAGCGAGCTGCTGAGCGCGGCGATCCTGGACGGCACCTGGGAGGCCGCGATCTACACCCCAGAGCCGGGCTCCAGCTGGCCGCGGGTGGCGATCGCGCTGGGCGTCCGACTCCAGTCGGCCGCCGCCGCCGCTGCCGACCGATTGATCGACGACGTCGAGGAACACTGGTCGGTGTCTCGCACCCCGCTTCCGGCGGGCTCGGGATCCGGCGCGTGCCTGCTCCGTCTGCGACTGCTGCCGGAGCTGGCGCCCTGCTACCGGGCGACGGAGCGCGCTCTCGTGCTCGCCTGGAATCCGGACAGCCTGCGCCACGCGATCGCTGCCGGCCCCCTCCCCCCTGCGGCAACCGAGCCGGGGCGCCTGGAGCTCGATCTCGCCGGGCTGCGCCGGACCGACCTGCGCCTGGCGCAGCAGGTCGGCCCGGAGGCCCTCGCGACCGTGACCCGCTGGCCCTGGCGACGTCTGGTCGCCCACGGAGGACGACGCGAGGACGCGTGGGCGTTCCGGGTCGAGCTCGAGGCAGGGGGTCGAGGAGGCGCTGCCCCGTGATCACCTCGGCGGCGGCTCGCGCTGGTGTCGCTCTGGCCCTGCTCGTCCTGGCGGCCGGGGTCGGCGTGGTCTCCATCCGCTCGAGCCGCGCCCAGCTCGCGGTGATGGAGGCCTGCGACGCCGTCGAACGGGGAGAGCTCGACCGCGCGCTGGCGCTGACGCGCGAGCGGGTGGGGCCGAGCGAGACGGGGCGCGCGGCCGCCGAGTGCCGCTGTCGGGCCCTGCTGGCGCGCGGCGAACGTCTGGCGTGCGCGGACCTGCTCGAATCGATGTGGGCGCGCCCCGGCGCCTCGGACTGGATGCCGTCCGCCGATCTCGCCGCCCACGCGATCGCCACGCGGCGCGAGAGGGGACTCACCCACGAGGCCGCCTCGCTGGCCGCGCGGGCCGGCCGCGCCTACCCGAACGACTCGAGGCTCTTCGCGCTCGAGCTGGATGCGCGAGCCAGCGTGGAGTTCGAGAGCCAGGTGTTGCGCGAGCTCTCGCTCCGACTGCCCTCCCAGGGCGAGCGCGCGGCGGAGTTGCGCGCCGTCCTCGCCCAGCGACACCTTCGCGCCGGGGATCCGGGCGCCGCGCTTCGCGTCCTGGGCCCCACGCTTCCGCCCGGCGCGGGCGGTGGCGGCGCCGCCCTCTGGTTCGACACCCGCGCCGTCGCCTTCGCCATGGCCGACGATCTCCACGGGGTGCGGCGCACCATCTCCGAGTGGGGTGCCGCGGGCGGCGATCCGGCCGAGCTGCGGGCGCGCTACGCCCTGGCGCTCAGCATCTCCGGCCTCGAGGACCCGGATCGCGACATCATCACGCTCCTCAGGGAGGCGCTCGCCGCCAACGCGGACTCGCCCGACGCGAAGCTCCGCGAAGGACTGGTGGTGCGCCTGGTGCTCTCCCTGGCGAGCGCAAAGCGGCTCGACGAAGCCCTGGAGCTCTACGACCGCCATCGCGATTCGCTCCCCGCCGACGGGCTCCAGCGCGAGGAGCTCGAGCGCGCGGCTCGTGCGGAGCTGCTCGCCCGCGCGCCGAACGCCGCGCGCCGTGGAGCCCTGGTCTTCCAGCTGGCCGACGTCCCAAGGGACGCGGTGCTGCTGGTCTCGCCGGATGCCGACGCACCGGTCGACGCGGACTACGAGCGACACGTGATTCCGGAGAGCGGCCTGCTCGCCCTGGAGCGCACCGAGGGCGATACCCCCGTGCGTTGGGTCGTGCGCCGGGGCGACCACGTGCTCGGCTCCGGCGTCGCCCACCCCGTCGCGGGCAGCGCGCGGTCGGTCGAGATCGCCCTTCGCGGCGGGAGTCCGATCCCGGAGACGTACACGCGCGCGAGACGAGAGGCGGACGGACGACGCCGCGTCCTCCTGCTGCTGCTCGACTGCGGCGACTGGCGCATCATCCGCTACCTCGCGGCCCGGGAAGAGCTGCCGGTCCTCACCGCCCTGCTCCGAGACGGACACCGGGCGGTGCTCGACAGCGATCCGCCGCTCACCGCAGCGGCGCTCGAGGCGCTGGTCTGGCCCATGCGTCGCGGCGACGCCTCGCTGCTCGGTCTCGTGCACCGCATGGGCGTGGAGATCGCGGGCCTCGCGTCGGTCGGAGAGAACCCCTTCGAAGAGCTCTCCTGGGTGCTGCCCGAGAGTGCCGACCTCTTCTCCACGATCGGCGCCGGCGAGCACGCGGCGGCGAATCTGCTGCTCTCCCACGGCGGCATCCGGGCGGGCAGACACGGAGAGGTGTCGGGCCCGAACGGAGAGCGCCGACGGGTGGAGATCGGTCGTACCGCACGGGACCTCGACCCGGAGGAGCGGGCGCGCTGGCCGGCCCTCGCCGAGACCGAGAACGGTCGGGACCGCCTCTACGTCCGCACCATCGCCGCGGAGCTCGACGCCACCGCCCTGGTGCTGCGCGACGACCAGATCGACTTCGCCGCCGTGCGCATCGAGCCCCTGGACATCCTCACCCACGCCCACTTCGGATCGATCGCGTCCGAGGGCCAGGACGACGGTCGCGGTCTGCTCTACGACGTCTACCGCTACATCGACGCCCGGCTGGCCGGGATCGACGCCGCCCTCGACGAGGACGACGTGCTCATCGTGATGTCGGACCACGGCATCCGCACGGCCATGGAGCACGCGCGCGAGAGCTTCTTCGTCGCAATCGGCGCCGGCGTGCCCCCGGGCCGCGCTGACGGGATGCCGGCGATCCGGGGCGTCTCCCGGGCGGTCGCGGACCTGCTCGGCGTCGCGACGGAGTGGCCCGAGACCGGCGTCGCGCCCTGGCTCGGTGGGAGCCCGCTTGCAGCGGCGCAGCCCAACGCCGATGCTGCCCGGGAGCCCCGGGGCCCGACGCGGAGCCGATAGTCGACCTGCATCCGCCTCGGCGGCGGGAGTCCGCCTGCCCCGCGCCGCCCTGCTGATATTCCCCGTCGCCGTCCTGGGGATCGCCTTCGCGGGGATCTTCATCCGGCTGGCGCAGCCGGCGCCGCCCGTGATCGCGGCCTTCTACCGCATGGTCTTCGCGGCGCTGGCCATGGGCCTGTGGCAGCTCGCCCGAGGGCGGCGGGTGATGTGGCGCGGGCGAGGCGCGGGGCTCGCCGTTGCCGCCGGCGCCTTCTTCGGCGCGGACCACGCGCTTTGGCAGACGTCGATCATCCTCACGACCGTCGCCACGTCGACGCTGCTGGTGAACATCACCCCGCTGCACGTCGGTCTCTACACCCGCCTCGTGCTGCGACGTCCCCTCCACCGACGCTTCGTGATCGGAGCCACCCTGGGCCTGCTCGGGTGTGCAGTGCTACTGGGTAGCCCGGGCGGTGGCGACGACGATCTCCGGGGGGTCCTGCTGGCCCTCACCGCCTCCATCTTCTACGCGGGCTACCTGCTGGTGATCGGGGAGGCGCGCCGCGAGGTGGACACGACCTCGGCCCTCTTCCTGGTGACCTGCAGCGCAGCCGTCGTGCTCGGCATCACGGCGCTGCTGCGCGGCGATGCGTTCCACGGCTTCCCCCCGAGCGCCTGGGCGGCCATGGTCGCGGCGGCCGCCGTCTCGCAGCTGGTCGGGGTACTGGGCATCGTCTGGTCGATGCGCTTCCTGCCCGCGACCCTGGCGTCGGTCGCCCTCCTCGCTCAACCCGTGGCCGCGGCGGCGCTGGCCTGGGGGATCCTGGGCGAGCCCATCGGCGTCGTGCAGGCGCTGGGCGGCGGCGCGGTTCTGGCCGGAATCGCGCTGGCGTCGCGAGCGCCCATCGGAGTCGCGCGAGGCTGAGCGTCAGTCCTCGAAGCGACGCTCCTCCCACCAGGGGTAGAAGTCGGGCATGTCCCGGGAGACCTTCATCTCGAAGCGCGGAAGCCGCTTCTCGAGGAAGCTCTTCACGCCCTCGTAGCCGTCGGGAGATCGGCCCATGGCGTCCACGCCGGCGGAGTCGATGCGGTGCGCCTCCATCGGGTGATCGGCGCCGAGCATCTTCCAGAGCATCTGACGCGAGAGGGCCACGGAGATGCTGCTGGTGTGCGCCGCGATCTCACCCGCCAGGCTTCGGGCGGAGGGCAGGAGATCCTCGGGCGGGAGCACCCGCGTGACCAGGCCTCCCTCGAGGGCCTCGTCGGCTCCGAAGATCCGACCCGTGGCGACCCACTCCATGGCGCGACCGATGCCGACGACGCGCGGCAGGAACCAGCTGCTGCAGGCCTCGGGCACGATGCCGCGCCGCGTGAAGACCAGACCGAACTTCGCGCGCTCGCTGGCGATGCGCACGTC
>Ga0209536_100004144_pt1 | contig 22940 bp, 17 predicted proteins | sample DeeMarSeWOR28_12_FD_187461 | JGI IMG/M metagenome (GOLD analysis project Ga0209536, IMG submission 187461) | Marine sediment microbial communities from White Oak River estuary, North Carolina - WOR-2-8_12 (SPAdes) (version 2) | ecosystem: Environmental > Aquatic > Marine > Intertidal zone >... | reverse complement strand
AGCCGAAAGGACCAACCATGGCAATACGCATGCCCGTTTTGTATCACGAATTGGCTGATTGCACGAGTGAGTGCGTCGAGCTAGGACTCGACCGTCGGCCCAGGCGTCGGGGTGGCCGTAGAAGGCGGTGGCAGAGGCGTTTCCGGGACAGATGTTGACGTTGCCGGGGGTGGGTTCACCGGCGTTGCCGTCGGAGTTAAGGTTGCCGTCGGCGTGGAGGTCGCCGTGGGCGTTGCCGTCGGCGTGGGAGTATCGGTTGGCGTAGGCGTCTCTGTTGCCGTGGGCGTGGGCGTGGGAGTTGGCTCGACGATCATCACCGGTACGCGGGCTTCAATTGAGATGGGATCTGTCTCGCCAGTGTAAGGATTGTCAGGACCGAGAACGATCAGCCGGATCGTCGCTGGTCCACCCTCAAGTTCTAACGTATCCCAGAGAGCCAGTAGCCCATTTTCTACGATGTGAGTCCTCTGTTCCTGTACCGGTGCCCATCCTTGTGGATCATGGGATAGGCCAAAATCCACCAGGTATCCGCCATAATTTGGTCCGATTGCAGTGCCAAAGATCTCAATCTCGCCGGTAAGGGAGTCCATGGGACCTGGCAGGGTTATCGCTGCGCGGGGTCTGGGCGTATTTCCGTCGCAAGCGGCCGCTGGTGGAAGGCGGAGTGGCAAAGATACATCTCGGGTCCCAGCCCAAGCCTGACCGGCTGGCGAGCGCTCAAGCCACGCTTGGGCATTTTGCTCTTCCCGCGGCAAGATCTCTTCCCGGCCATAGGCCACAAGATTAAAGAAAGTCGCTTCATAAACCGACTCGGTACAATTTTGGTTGGCTATAAGATTTGTCCACAGATCGACGAATTGGGGTTGCAGAAAATCCTTTTCACTTCCTGATGGTAATTGATTTTGAGCAAACTGTTCCGTGATCTGCCGATCACAACCAGGACCTGGTCGAGCGCCTGAATCTGCACAAATTTCGATGTCGACGATGGCCGGTGGGCGTTCAAACCCACTTGGTTGCCGGTTTGCCAGATAGCCGGACATGAAACGGTTCCATATGGGCGAGGCCATACGATAACCCGATTGGGCCTCTCCTACCGGCCTATTATCTGTATTTCCAACCCATACGGCGGTTACGATCTCTGGCGTATAGCCTATCGTCCAGCCATCTCTGACGTCTGAGCTTATCGTGCCTGTAGTACCCGTCTTGGCTGAAACTTGATGGCCGTTAACCACCAGGTTGTTGTTTGGGCCAAACTCCGGCTGGCGAGCTTCGTTGTCTGATAAAATGCTGCTTAATAAATAGGCATGTTCCGGCCGGACCACTTGACTGGCGGCTTCGCCGGCCGGCTGATGTTCAAAAAATACCTCACCCTGCCGGTTTTCGATACGGCTAATGGTAAAGGGTGGACGGTAATGCCCACCATTGGCCAACACACCGAATGCACCAGCCATATCGACTGGTGGGATCTCTCCCCCACCCAGGGCTAACGATAAACCATGATCCCTGGGCGAACCGTTTTCAACACAACCCTGATCTTGCAGAGTGGTTAAACCAACTTTCTGCACATTATTGATGAAGTTGCACACGCCGACGAACTCCAGGGCTTTCACGGCCGGTATGTTGTACGAGTTACCAAGCGCCGGTCTTACTCTCATTGGACCATGAAACTGATCGTCGTAGTTTTTCGGCTCATACGGTGGGTTGACGCCATCTGGAAATTGAGTCGGCACATCCCAGATCAACGTTGATGGCGTCCAACCTTGCTCAAAAGCCGACAGATAAACCAGGGGTTTAATTGCCGATCCAGGCTGGCGTGGTGACAGGGCCATATTCACCTGCCCGCTGATGGTCTCGTCGTTGTAGTCTACGCTACCCACTAAGGCCAGGATCTCACCTGTCTGGGGTTGGACAGCAACCAGGGCACCATTATTTGCACCCGCGGCATTTATCTCAGCCCGGCTTGAGGTTAGCGTGTCCTCTGCCAAACGCTGAACCGCCGGATCGAGGGTGGTGAACACCCGTAATCCTCCCTGGTAGATAGCTTGCGCACCAAACTGCTCTTCTAACTGCTGGAGGACGGTGACCGTGAAGTGTGGGTGACGGATGGTGATATCGGGTGGTTGCATATTCCTGACGACCGGAGCTGATTCGTCGATGGCGGCTTGGGCTTCGTCCATGGTTATATAGCCAGAGGATACCATTAAACCCAGAACAACCCTTTGGCGGGCCAATGCCCCTTCCGGATTTGTATAAGGATCCCAGAGTGCTGGCGCCTGAGGTAAACCTGCCAAGAGCGAGGCCTCGGCCAGGGTCAAGTCGGCCGCCGGTTTATCGAAGTATGTCTGGGCTGCTGCCTCGATGCCATAGGCACGATTACCATAATTGATCTCATTGAGATATAGCTCCAGAATCTCATCCTTTGGATACGTACGAAAGATCTCGGCCGCCAGGATGATCTCCTTTACCTTTCGGCTAAACGTTCGTTGGGTTCGCTCCTCTTCATCCAGCAAGAGTGCCCGGGCCAATTGTTGGGTGATGGTGCTGGTCCCAGCAACAGGTTCCTGTTCTTGCGTCGCCTGAAGGATAGCTCGGACAAGGCTAATGGGGTCAAAACCTGGGTTTGAATAGAAACGTTCGTCCTCGGTCGCAATAGTGGCATTCTGCAAATCAGGGGCGATTTCGTCTAGCGTGACATAGGTGCGGTTGCCAAGATTGGGATCGGCCAATGAATAAAGCAAGTTTCCTTCACGATCCAGGATCTGCGCGGTCTCAAAGGTGCTGGCGCGATTTCGAAGTTCGCTGGGCGGCGGCAATTGTCCGGCAATGATCACGTAACCCAGGCTCCCGGCCGAGATTGCCAGAACCACGCCTACGATAAGGAAAATGATCCCAAGCAGAAGTATCTGGCCCAAGCATCCCGTCCAATTACGGCGTGCCCTTATACCTGTATCCCTTGGCTCAGAAACGAACTTTTCATCGGGTATAACGACCTTGACCGGTGCCTGCTGCCGAATTGGTGGTTTCTCTGGTCTCGGCCTCCCCGGCGTTGCCGGTCGCGGTACCGCTTGTGGAGGTTGAGTTGGCATCTCCGATATGGGTATCTGATCGAGCTCTTGATCGGGTGGCACCCCGATCTGCGTTTGGCCAGGAAAAGCACTGAGAGGCTGCACTTGTGTGGCGTCCTCGTCTTCGAGGGGGGGTTGGGCAGGTGGAACTAGATCCTGGGCGGTAAGTCGCAGGGGTGGCGTTACGGCCGGAGGCAATTCGGATGGCACCGCCGGCCCGGTCGGCGTCACTTCATCGTCGGGAGGGATGTCGTCAAGATCAACCACCAGTGGAGCTGGGACTGAGGTCGCCGAGGCCTCGTCCGATGTCTTATCAGAGGTTTGACTATCTGAGTCTGTTTGAGCTGTCCGCCTCTTACCAGCATCTCCTGTAGAGGGATCACCCAGCTCGCGCATGAGATCCAGGAGCGAGATCGTATCCGGCTCTTCGGCCGGCCGTCGGCTTGCCCTGGCATCTTGGACCTGATCCGCTGATCCAGGTGCCTTTTCAGGCTCGTCTTTGCCTGATTCCTCAGGTTCTCTTGCCGGTTTTTCCTGGTTTTCCGCCATCAGATCTTAAAGAATTCATTCATATTTGAACAGTAGGTATGCTACCATCCGAGATATAGACGTCTTCGGAAAGCCAGGAGTTCCCTATCCATAGCATAATTTTTTCATTGAAACTCAATGGATGAGAGCCTTAATCGGGTTTACTTCTAACGAGCACGACTATATTGCCTCGCTGAACCACCCGGTCATCTTGATTTAACACACTTACTTTGCCGACGATGCTGCCACCACCCAAGCGTGGCAAAGCTTTTGTCTCGGTAATTTCAAACATAGCTCGAATCGTTTCGCCGATCATGACGGGCAGACTGAATTTCCAATCCAGTTCCCTGAAAGCCAGCACCGTGCCCTCCATGACGCCAGTTTGTACCAACAAGCCGATGGTGATCGAGACGATCAAAAGGCCATGAGCAACTCGTTCGCCAAATTCGCCACTGGCTGCATATTCAGCATCGACATGCATCTGATTGTAATCACCTGAAATCCCTGCGAAGTTTACGATGTCGCTTTCGGTGATCGTTCGACCAGCCGTCATGATGCTCTGGCCAACTTCAAATTCCTCGAAATAACGGCCGCGTGGCCGAAAGGTTAAGTCACTCATTCACTCACTCTCTTCCATTGCTGGCTGCAGCTAGCTTGGCTGCCTCGTCAGCTACTGTCAGGGCGTCGATGAACGGATCAAGCTCTCCTTCCATCACAGCCGGTAAGTTATAGCTGGTAAAGGCGATTCGATGATCTGTAACCCGCCCCTGAGGATAGTTATAGGTGCGAATCTTTTCGCTACGATCACCCGTGCCAACTTGAGCCTTGCGATCGGCCGCCACAGATGCATGTTGTTTGGCATCTTCCATCTCTTGTAAACGGGCCTGGATGATGCCCAAAGCCAACCGTTTATTTTGGGTCAGACTTCGCTCTGACTGGACCTTGACCTGGATGCCGCTCGGCTTATGGACGACGCGCACGGCCGTGGCATTCTTCTGCATATGTTGGCCACCAGGACCGGAGGAGAAGGTCGAAGTGATATCGAGATCCTTTTCATCCAGCTCTATTTCCACATCCTGAATCTCGGGCATCACAGCCACAGTGGCCGTACTTGTATGGATGCGACCTTGTGATTCGGTGATGGGTACTCGTTGAACCCGGTGAACGCCACTTTCAAACTTAAAGCGCGAGTAAGCCCCCTTCCCTTTGACGGCTAAAATAACTTCTTTGTAGCCGCCGACGCCGGTGCTATTTTCACCCAAAATGTCAGTCTTCCAACCCCGGCTTTCGGCGTAACGCAAATAAAGCCGTAGGAGGTCAGCGGCAAAGATACCGGCTTCATCACCGCCGGCACCGGCACGGATTTCGATAATAACGTTTTTCTCATCACGATGATCCTTCGGCACCAAAAGAGCCCGCATGCGCTGTTCGAGCTTCTCCAGCTTAACTGTGAGCAACTCGATCTCTTCTTCGGCCATGGCGATCATTTCCTCATCCTCCGCCACCTCCAGCAACTCACGCGTTTCATGGAGTTCTTTTGTGATGGAACGGTGCTCGCGGTAACTCCGTACCAATGGCTCCATCTCCGACCTTTCCTGGGCGAGTTCGGCTAACTTTTGGTAGTCAGCCAATACTTCTGGTTCAGCCATTTGGCGTTCAAGTTCCTCATATCGTTCGACGACTTTAGCTATCTTTTCTAGCATCTTCTCTTCCGGTACTTCAGATGTTTTCGGAGCAGGATCACTCTGGTTATTGGTGCAAGAAAGGCTCCTGCTGCCCAGTGCAATTCTGCACTGATCCAAGCGAAGAGATTATAACGATAGGGTGAGGTGCGTCAAGCATGTTCAGCGGACTTACATCCGCGCCTCTATTGTCACCCTTGATTTGAGAGATAAAATAAGCCGGCGATTAAGTAAATGAAACGCGACTATCATCGCTGGTATAGTCCGTCCCTCGGACGGGATATGGAATTATTGGTGTTTGGGCATGCCGGAGCCCGGCTGCTGGTTTTCCCTACTTCGATGGGCCGTTTTTACGAATGGGAAGATCGAGGCATGGTCGGCACCCTGAGTGAACATTTGGAACGCGGCTGGATTCAAATGTTTTGCGTTGACAGTATTGACGCCGAAAGTTGGTATGCGCGTTGGAAACACCCGGCCGACCGGGCATGGCGGCAACTACAATATGATAACTATTTATTGTACGAGGTATTACCATTAACACGCCAGATTAATGACAATCCCTTTATGACCACCACCGGCGCCAGTTTCGGTGCCTATCACGCTATCAATTTTGCTTTCCGACACCCCCAGCTAGTCGGCCGAACCATCGGCCTCAGCGGGATCTATGATATCTCTGGCTGGACCGACGGCTACCACGATGACAACGTTTACTTCAATAACCCCATGAGTTTCATTGCTAACGAGCACGACTGGGGTCGAATGGCGGCTTTGCAACGTATGGATATCATCCTGGTAACCGGAGCCGAGGATCCATTACGCTCGTCCACCGACGAGATGTCGGCCATTCTATGGCGCAAGGGCATCGGTAACGCGCAACGGATTTGGGATGGTTGGGCGCACGATTGGCCATGGTGGAACCAAATGATCGTTCACTATATCGGTGGCCATGACTAATTGTAAAAGAGGAGATGTCGATGACGCTAAAAGTTGGATTGCTTGTCGGGCAGGAGTGGTCATTTCCGCCGGCTTTCATCGGAGAAGTAAACAATCGTGATGTTGGGGTATCGGCCGAATTCGTCAAACTAGGTGGTACGAAGATGGACGAACCCAACCCTTATGCTGTCATCATCGACCGCATATCGCATGAGGTCCCTTATTACCGCTCCTATTTAAAAAACGCTGTTTTGCAGGGCGTCTCCGTCATCAATAACCCTTTCATGTGGACGGCCGACGACAAATATTTTGAGGCATCATTGGCCAACAGATTAGGTATTGCCAGCCCAAAAACCATCGTCTTGCCAAACAAGGATTACATCCCGGGGATCGTTCACCCGGACAGCTTGCGCAACTTGATCTCGCCAATGGATTGGGGATATATCGTCGATTATGTGGGATTACCGTGCGTTCTAAAGGATGCCCATGGTGGCGGATGGAAAGAAGTGTATATCTGCCATTCCGTAGAAGAATTGATCTACAATTACAACCAGACTGGCCTGCTTACAATGGTGGTTCAGGAATTCATCGAGTGGGAACATTACGTTCGTTGCATGTGCCTGGGACAAGAAGAGATCCTGCCTATTAAATACAACCCGCACGAGCGTCGTTACTACGTCGAACACAACCACCTGACACCTGAGTTAGGTCAGAGAATCTTCGAAGATTCTCTGAAACTTGTACGGGCTCTTGGATATGATATGAACACCGTGGAGTGGGCGATCTGCGATGGTATTCCTTACGCCATTGATTTCATGAATCCGGCCCCTGACATGGATATTAATTCGTTGACGCCTTTCTATTTTGAATGGGTGGTCAAAAAAATGGCCGACATGGCGATCAGATTAGCAAAAGAACCACGGCCGCAATTGGATGAACTAAAATGGAGCGAGTTTTTTAATGGAGGGCTGATGTCTGAAACGTGATGCGTGACGATACAAAGTAATACATAATAGGTAAAGTGTGATTACGATGTCATTACGCTTTACGCTATACGTATCACGTTTCGCGTCTCCCTGTCTGGCAACTTTCCATGTTACTTCAAGAGGCCATCCAAACCTATCACGATTTGTTGACTGATCAGCTCGCGCAAGACTCGCAAGCCCAATTGGACGACCAACTTCGTCGACGAGGACTCTTTTTTGGCGATCGTCCCCTGTGCACCGTGTTGCGGCCGCGTTTTTTCACGCCAAGGCAATATCGTTTCCTTCGTAGCCGGGTCAGGCTAATCCTGGGGGCGTTCGACAAAGCATACCGGGCAGCTATCGCCGATCCACAGATCTTAGACCAATTTCAACTGGAAGGATGGGAAAAGGAACTCGTCCGGCACGATCCAGGATTTCGTAGCCCAACGCCGGTTTCTCGACTGGACGCCTTTTTCATCACCAACCGGGATGAGCTACGATTCACCGAATACAACGCCGAAGTGCCCGCGGCTGGCGCCTATGGGGATGCCTTCGCCGAAGTCTTTTATGGCTTACCGGTGATGCGCGAATTTATGCGGCATTATGAAGTCATCAACCTGCCAACACGCCATCTAGTCATGCATGCCCTGATGGACGCCTATGAACAATGGCGCGGCCGGCGTGAAATGCCGAACCTGATCATCCTTGATTGGCAAGAAGTGCCTACTTACAGCGAATTCCGGCTCTTCCTTGATTATTTCCACTCCCAAGGCCTCGATTGTGTGATCGCCGACCCGCGCGAGATGGAATATCGTGATGGAAAACTTTATGCCGGAATATTCCAGGTCGACCTCATCTACAAGCGAGTCCTTATTACAGAGCTCGTCGAAAATGGGGGTTTGGACCATCCTGTAATACAAGCCGTACGTGATAATGCCGTTTGTATGGTAAACCCATTCCGCTGCAAGATCTTATACAAGAAGACCAGCCTGGCCGTACTCAGCGATGAACGAAACCAAGCTCTCTTTGACACCGAAGAATTACGGGCTATTGACGATCATATCCCCTGGACAAGAACTGTGGAGGAGCGACACACGGCTCATGAAGGAAAACCCGTCGACTTGATACCCTATGTTTTGAAATACAAGGATCGCTTTGTATTGAAACCAAGCGATGAGTATGGCGGTAAGGGGATCGTCCTGGGTTGGTTGGCCAACCAGCAAGAGTGGGAGCAAGCGATAATTGCCGGTCTGCAATCGCCCCACATCATCCAGGAACGCGTCGAGATCCCTTGGGAAGTTTATCCAAGTTTAGTAGAGGGCCGGATCCAATTAAGCAACCGCATGTTAGATACCGCCCCCTTTGCCTTCTACGGCGAATATATGGATGGCTGTTTGACCAGACTAGGGATCGACCCGTTATTGAACGTAACCGCTGGCGGCGGTTCGTCCGTGCCAACATTTGTGGTTCAGAAGAGATGAAGGGGAAGCCGGAGCATCACTCATGCGAGATCCATCATTAACGATTGGCATCGAAGAAGAATACCAGATCGTCGACCCGGAATCGGGCGAGCTTCGTTCCTATATCACTCAGAGCCTGGAAGAAGAATACCGGGTGCTTCGCGAGTTCGATTTCGAGCCGCGTGTAAGGCAATCCATCATCGAAATTGGCACTAAGGTCTGTCGTACCCCGATTGAAGCGGGGGAAGAATTGGTAAAAATCCGCCAGGGCGTAGCTGACCTGGCAGCTAAGAATGGACTGCGTATATTGGCGGCTGGCACACACCCATATTACGCCCCGCAAAGTCAGGAAGCAGAACCCATTCACGAATCGCTTATGGGCGTCAAATATGACGATCGAGATTTAATCCAAAAAAAACTGACTTTCAGCACCCACGTTCACATCACTGTCGAAGATAGAGAATTTCTAATCGATGCCATGAACGTATCCCGATACCTGTTGCCTCACGTCCTGACCCTATCGACTAGCTCACCTTTCTGGATGGGGCAAGACACGGGTTTAAAGTCCTATCGAAATTTATTCTTGCGCAACTTTCCGCGAACGGGTATTCCACGCGTTTTCTCTTCCTGGGCCGATTACACCCAACTCGTCGATACGCTGGTGCGGACCCATTGCATCCTCGATGGACAAAATATATGGTGGGATGTCCGGCCGAACTGGTCGTACCCAACTATCGAGTTTCGCATCTGCGACGTTTGCACCCGGGTGGAAGAAGCGATCTGCATCGCGGCGATCTTCCAGGCCATCATCGCCAAGCTGTGGAAACTTCGACACGATAACATGACCTTCCGTGTCTACCCACAGGACGTGATCGAGGAAAATAAATGGCGTGCAGTTCGTTATGGTCTCGACGGCCGGTTGATAGACTTCGGCAAACAACAAGAATTGCCGGCCCGGGAGCTGATCGGCGAGTTAATTAGCTGGTTTATCGACGACGTGGTCGACGACTTAGGCAGTAGAGATCAGGTAGCGTACGCCTATCGCATTATGGAAGAAGGGACCAGCGCTGATCGCCAACTGGCCATCATGAAAGAGACAGGGGATCTCAAGGCTGTCGTTAGCGAGTTAATTAAAGAGACCAATGAGGTTTACGGAACGTAAAACATGATATGCGGCGAGTGAGGCATGATACGTAACGAATAGGGCGCAATATGTGATTATTGACAACTAATGGAACTTCTTGGGCTCGAACCGCGTTAAATAGTCATAAGCAGGCTGGCAACACAAGTTTTTTACCAGGCTCTGTTAGAACATTGTAAACTATTTTACCGGAGGTGAAGCCGTGAAGAAGAGTTTAGTTATTACTGTCATAATCCTACTGTTTGCGTTCCTCGCCGTCTCGCCCGCAGGGGCCCAAGATCCAGATTTCCCGAGACCGATCCCGCCAATACCACCTGATTGGAATTTCGAAGGTTTGACCATCGAATACCAAAGGGTGAACGTGGAGATCGACGATCAAGTGGCGACGACCCATATCGACCAGTTATTCGTCAACGACAACGATTGGATGTTAGAGGGGATTTACCTCTTCCCGTTGCCACAAGGGGCGGCCGTGAGCGAGTTGACCATGTGGGTAAATGGCGAGCCCATCGAGGCCAAGATCCTGGAGGCTGGTGAAGCCCGTCAGATATATGATGAGATCGTGCGCCAGTTGCGGGATCCGGCCTTGTTGGAATACGTCGGAACCAGCGCCATTCAAGCCAACGTCTTCCCGATTCCAGCCCATGACGAACGGCGCATTGAGATCGAATATTCTCAGGTCCTGCCGGCCGAAAACGGGTTGATCCACTACATTTATCCCCAATCAACCAACTTGTATACCAATACGCCCCTGGATAACCAAAGCATCCGTGTTGAGGTACGGTCTGACGAAGAGATCAGGGCCATTTATTCGCCCAGTCATCAGGTAGCCATCGATCGGGATGGAGACTTTCGGGCTGTCGTCGGCTATGAAGACTCAAACGTAAAACCCGAAGATGATTTCGAGCTGTACTACTCGGTGGCACCAGAAGATATCGGCCTCAATTTACTGAGTTTCAAGGAATCGGGCCAGGACGGATTCTTCTTATTGCTTGTGGCGCCAACGGTAGAATCCAATGCAGATGGAGTGGTCGCCAAAGATGTCATCCTGGTGCTCGATACCTCGGGCAGCATGGCCGGCGAAAAACTAGCCCAGGCTAAGGATGCAGCAACTTTCGTGGTCGATAACTTAAACAGCCGCGATAGGTTTAATATCGTCGCTTTTAACACTGGCGTCCGCAGTTATGGCCGCGAGCTGTTACCTGCGGCTGAGGCAGGTGATTACCAGCAATTCATTGATAGCCTGGAAGCCTTAGGTGGCACCAATATCAGCGGGGCACTGCTGGAAGCTGTCGCTCAGGCTGACCAGGAACGGCCGACGACCGTCATCTTCCTCACCGATGGTCTGGCGACGGAAGGCATCGTCGAAACCCCCTTGCTGCTCGATTCAGTTGAAGAGCAGACACCGCAGAACGTACGCATCTTCGCTTTTGGGGTTGGCGACGACGTCGATACTTTGTTATTGGATAGCCTGGCCCAAAATCATGGCGGAACCACAACATACGTCCGGCCGGGCCAGCAGATCGACGAGGCGGTCAGCGCCTTTTACGCCAAGGTTAGCACGCCAGTATTGGCCAATATCGACCTCGACTTCGACGATATCGTTGTCGAACAGATATATCCCCAATCATTGCCAGATCTTTTCGCCGGCACCCAATTAGTGGTCGCCGGCCGTTACCGCGACGGTGGGCCAGCAACCATCACACTTACTGGAGAGGTAAATGGTCAGGAACAGAGTTTCACCTACGAAGATAACTCCTTCCGTAACAGTGGTGGCGATGATTTCATCCCCCGGCTGTGGGCAACTCGAGCCATCGGTTCCTTGCTGACCCAGATCCGTTTGAACGGTGAAGATCCTGAGCTGATCCAGAGTGTGATTGATTTGAGCATTCGTTATGGCATCATCACGCCCTACACTAGCTACCTGATTGAAGAGGATGATATCTTCACTCAAACCGGCCGGCGGATAATAATTGAAGAAGCCGAGGAAATATTTGCTGCTCCGGCCGAAGTGAGTGGCGGCGCCGCAGTTGATATGGCTTCCGAACAGGGCGCGATGGCGGAAGCTGAAGCCCCCGTAGCCATGCCAACTTCGACCATTATCGCCAAAGATGGTTCCATCATGACCGTCGGCGATGTCGTTCAAACGGTGGGTAGCAAGACTTTTGTCCTCCGGGATGGTATCTGGATTGATACCTCATTCAATGCCGACAGCCACCAACCGCAGGAAGTTGGTTTCGCGACCGATGCCTACTTTGAGTTGCTTTCGGCAGCGCCCGAAGTTGGCCAGTTCCTGGCCCTTGGACCACAAGTGCTGCTGGTATATGACGACGTGGCCTATCAAATTGTCGAGGGCGCAGGGCAAGGGACGATCACCTTACCTGATAGCAGGCCACCCGACGAAAACCAATCACCTGGAGGCCAAACGAATGGCTTAGAAAATGAGAATCCGGTTGAACAACCGGTTACTCCTGAGCCAAATGTAAATGAAAACGAGAGCTCACCAGCATCCGATAATGACCAAGGAAACGGATTGGGTTCAAGTCTATGCGCATCTGCGGCAATTGCTCCCCTACTCCTGATTGGGCTCGTCGCAACGATGAAACGGCACAAATCATTGGCTAAAGACAAATAATTTTACTGGAAATTGCCAGGCCAATAAGAATCGTCACAGGGTGCTAGCAAAGAATCAAAAGGCACCCTGTGGCTTTTTTCTGCAAAACGCTGAATGTTCCCCCGAGCCCCGAAGCTAAGTCTACCACCAGGTTCTGAATGATTGGGTAGCTATTCCAATGGTGGCCCCACCTGGCGCGGAAGCAGTGACGATGATCTGGACTTTTTGTCCCGGCTCAACATCTCGCAACGGCAGTTCACCTTGAGTATGGCCCGCCCCATCCGTATCCGGCAACCTAACTGTTTCGGTTACGCCGTTATAAGTCAATGCCACTTCTACACCCGCACCTATAACAGGTCGCTTCCCTTCGGGTGTTTGTACATCGACGAATAACGCCTGCTGCTCATCGGCGAAGAGAATTGGCGCTCGAAGATTTGCAGAGACCATCGCCTCACGCACGGCGGCCGAGTCTAAAGGTCGGTTGCGACCGGGATCGTCAAAGATGCCCACCTGCCTGTAATGGGCTTCGCCTAGAGGCCCGACCTGAACGCGATAACCAAGAGGAGCGTCCGGGTGCCATTCTAATCTGGCATTTTGGAAATATTGGACCCGTGTGCCACCTTCGTCTATCTCCTGTGAAATAGGCGGTCCAAATAATGACGCTCCCTGTGATGCTTGGTAAAAAGCTAAAAACTCATCTTTAACGATCAGTTCTTCTTTGGATGCGATTTGCGCTTGGTCGTTACCCGGCACATAAAAAGCCCATTCGCCCAAAGGAAAAATAGCCACATGTTCCAGCGTTGTATCATACTCCAACCTCATCCGCTGAAAGTATTGTACAAGCCGGCCACTATCCTGCTCAGTAAAAGGTTCGGCAAGGGCATTCCCAAAGACCCTCAAGCCACCATATTCTTCATAAAAAGACTGAAAATTAGTGGCAACCGGAACACCAATTGTCGAGCTAACGTTCTCTTGAATGCTCTCTGCCCGGTCGACCTCACAACCGGCCAAAAGCAGTAAACTAACGATAGCCAATAAGAATAGGCCGGGTATTCGTGCTCTACCGGTGATACCTATTCTCCTAACCATGGTTTCTCAGTCGCCAATTGAGGCCCAATTCTGCGAGCTCAATAAGCATCTTGCTCTAGTATTTCATGCTCTTCGCGCAGACGAAGATAACTATCATAACGCTCAGGCGATACTCGACCATCCGCGACCGCAGCCAGGACGGCACAATTCGGTTCGTGCCGGTGCGTGCAATCACTGAATTGGCAATTGGCAACCAGGGGTTCAATTTCACGGAAGTAACCATCCAGCTCACCAGGTTCCAGGTCAAAAACGGCCAAGCTACGGATCCCTGGGGTATCAGCCACATATCCACCCACATCTAACGGAACAAGCTCTATATAGCGCGTCGTGTGCAACCCCTTCTCCGTTGCCCGACTCACTTCGCGAATACGCCTACCCAAACCAGGCTGGACGGCATTTAATAAGCTCGTCTTGCCCACACCAGAAGATCCGGTCAGAACCGAGATTTTTTCCCGCAACCGATCTCTCAGCTCATCGACACCATCGCCATTAACTGCGCTGGTATAAATCACTGGATAACCTATCTCCTCATAGACCCGAAACAGGGCCTTTGTCTCTCCAGGTTTGGCCAAATCTATCTTGTTGACACAAACGACAGCAGGCAACTCATTCATTTCAGCCACAACCAGGAATCGGTCAAGCTTTCGCAGGCTTGGCCTGGGTTGCCGTACAGAAAATACGAGTACAACTTGATCTGGATTAGCGACCAGCACTTGTTCCTGGTCGCTTAAAATACTTCGTTTGTCAGGAGCCGGCCGGGCCCTTGACAAAACCCGCTTTCGCACTTCCACCGACTCAATTACGCCACTCCCGTCCTTGTTAATGCTGATCTTGACCCAATCGCCGGCTGCTACCAGATCAGTGTCTTGCTTTTCCTTCTTCAATCGGCCGGGGATTTGACAAATAATTCGCCGGCCATCCTCAGTCTCGACGGTGAAGAATCCGCTCTGTGCTTTTACGACAAGTCCGGCTACCGGTTCGTTCAGATATATACCTCCGCACAAGATGTGTGGGATTCTTGAACGCTTGACCCCACATATGCAACTGCGCTAACCATTATATCCTAAATTGGCTGATTATGTAAATAGATGCTTAATAGTTCAAAAGTCCTACTACCCCAGGCGTTTTCGGAACTCAGCCGAAAGTGCCGGCACAATCTTGAACAGATCGCCAACGATGCCATAGCTGGCTAACTTAAAGATCGGTGCATCGGGATCTTTATTGATGGCGACGACAACTTTCGCCGTCCGCATGCCAGCTTGATGCTGAATAGCCCCACTGATCCCACAAGCAATATACAGATCTGGACTCACGGTTTTACCTGTCTGTCCCACCTGGTATTCATACGGTATCCAGCCCGCATCAACGGCAGCCCTTGACGCGCCCATAGCTCCGCCCAGCACGTCAGCCAATTCTTGAACCGGCTGGAATCCTTCGGGGCCACCGACACCCCGGCCGCCACTGACGATGATCGTGGCATCATTCAAGCTAACCGTTCCTTCACTGCTCTCAAAACCAATGATCCTGGTTGTTAAGTCATCTTCGCTGACCGCCGGTTGAACCCATTCTGCCTGGCCACTTTTTCCCATTGATTCGGCCGGTGGAAATGCACGGCCCCGCAAGGAGATGATCTGTGGGCTACTGGTCACAAATGCGTCGGCCAGCAACTTCCCGGTGTAGACCGGCCGGGTAACCACTAACGTACCATTTTCCACTTTCAACCCAATGCCATCTGGTACAAGGCCAGCGTCAAGCTCAGCAGCTACCCAGGCAGCCAAGTCACGCCCTCTAGTCGTCGCGCCGAATAGAAGAGCGCTTGAGCCTCGTTCCCTGGCTAGTTGTCCGATGAGAGGACCATAAGCCTCGACTCGAAAGTCAGCTAACGAGGTATCGTCGCAACCGATTACGGCATCCGCGCCAAGGTCGAAAGCCAATGTCGCGATATTGGCCACGTCTTGTCCTAGAATGAGAGCCACCAAGGGTTGGCCAAGGTTATCTGCAATCCCTCTTCCAGCACCCAGCATCTCTTGGCCAATAGCTTTCATTTCACCATCACGATGCTCAATCCAAACCCATACGCCGCTCATATCACTTTCTCCTCAAACAGGTGGTCAACCAAAATGCGGGCCTGCTCTTCGACTGTATCTGCTTCAATGATCTCTACACTTGTCTCTCTCGGAGGTGGAGCGTATACATTAGACCAATCCGCTTTGCTAGCGGACGCACCTACCCCACCATCGACCTGCAGGTCGGCCGCGCTAAGGACCGGGATGGTTGCCCGATTGGCTTTGCGAATGCCCATAAACGAGGGATAGCGCGGTTCATTGATCTCCTTAACCACGCTTATTACAACCGGTAATTGGGCTGTAACCGTTTCACGACCCTCCTCCAGCAGCCGATCGACCGTGATAGTGCCAGCCGCAGGATCGAATTCTTTAATCTGCGCGACAAATGTCAAAGGCGTCCAGCCCAATTTTTGAGCCGTCTGTACGATCGTTTGGCCCGTATCCCCGTCGATCGCTTGCTTGCCAAACAGTGCAATCTGGACATCTCCAGCCTGACGGATCGCCGCGGCCAAAACTCGAGCGGTTCCCAATGTGTCAGAGCCAGCAAATGTATCGTCGGAGACGAGGATCGCCTCGGAACAACCCATAGCCAGACAAGTCTTGAGCGCTTCCTGGCTGGATTCTGGTCCTACCGTCAAAGCAAGAACATCCCCACCGTGAGCTTCTTGAAGACGAATGGCTTCTTCGACAGCGTATTCATCCCAAGGGTTCAGGACGTTTGGTTTGCCCCCTGGATCATCCCAATTTACGTTGCCATTCTCGACTGAAAAAACAGCCGTGGTACTTGGCGTTTGTTTGATGCATACGATAGCTTTCATGAAAAGTACCTCCTAACAACATCATACCCCTTGTTTTTCATCAACGAACTCTCGTCATTCAAATTTACAATCAATTAAGCATCCATCAAGCCCGGCTCGTTTATTTTTTTGAACCATTGGGCAAAGGTATCATTTTCGAATTCAAAAGTGGTTGCCCGCCAGGAAAAACTAACCATACGAACTGATTTGAGGATGGCCTTTTTCTGAGGTCGGGCCATAGCCAGGCTCTTGTGCGCAAATAGGATTCGAACGCCAGCTGCTGCCAGAATCGCCATGATAAAGGCGGCAATGAGACGCAACCATAAGGGCAACATACCAGGCAACACAAGAACGCCAGTAACAAAAAGGATGATGCCTATGCCTACTGTGGCTATCAAACCCAACCGCTGCCATCGTTCTTCCTCACCTGATTTAAGCTGTAACTCCCGGGAGCAACTCGAGCAAATAGGCACATCAATAAGGCGTGTAATTTGCCCCCGACGTTTCCTGATTGGCATGCGCTCACTTGCTGGCTGAGCGCAATGAACACAGATTTCCGGAAACAGCAGGGTATGACCAGGTCGTGCTTTGACTTTTACAGATTGGCTCATAACCTGGATCCAGGCATCAAAATGGACATAGGCATCAAATGCAAGTCCTAATACCTGCCGTGACGTTACACTTCTTGCCAGAAGATCGGATCATATGCTGGTAGCTCACAGCGTAGCGGCCTGTCCTTACGCTCCCCAAATGCATACCCGGCCTGCATCAGCTGGTGGATTTCACTCGTCCCTTCGTAGATTATCGCGCCGCGGCTGTTCCGCAAATAACGTTCCACGTCATATTCGTCGGAATATCCGTAAGCACCATGAATTTGGATCCCCTCGTGAGCTGCCTTGAAAGACATGTCAGTAGCATACCATTTGGCCATCGATGTTTCTCGAGTATTTCGAATGCCTTCGTTCTTAAGCCAGCCCGCTTTCAGGTAGAGAAGCCGTGCGACATCGTACCATTGTTGTATCCAGGCGATTTTCTGTTGCACCAATTGGTGATTGGCAATCGGCTCACCAAACGTATGCCTTTCTTTTGCATACTTAAGTGATGCTTCCAAACTAGCCCGGATTAGACCAGTTGCACCTGAAGCCACGGTATACCGGCCGTTATCCAAACAACTCATGGCGATCTTGAAACCCTCACCCTCTTCGCCAATCCGGTTCGCGGCCGGCACTCGCACGTCGGCGCAATTCACCCAGCCGGTTGAGCCAGCGCGCACCCCCAACTTGCCGTGGATGTCACCAGAGGTGACACCGGGCATGTCTGCTTCAACCAAGAAGGCCGAGATGCCTTTATGGGCGGGAGTCGCACTGGGATCGGTCTTGGCAAACCATAAGAAATGATGGGCTTTCGTCGCCAGACTGATCCACATCTTCTCGCCATTAATGATATAGTCGTCGCCGTCCCGGTGAGCTGTAGAGCGTAAAGCGGCTACATCAGAACCCGCACCAGGCTCTGTCAGGCAGAATGCCCCATATTTTTCGCCTAGCGCCTGAGGGGTGAGGAGACGTCTTTTTTGTTCCTCAGTACCCCATTGCAGGAGGCCCATATTATTAAGGCCCATGTGTACCGACATCACGACCCGTAACGTCGTATCGACCCGCTCTAGTTCCTCGCAAACTAACCCAAGCGTAATGTAATCGAAGCCTTGCCCACCATAACGAACGGGAATGTTTATGCCTAAAATACCCAATTCTGCCATACGAGGCAGCGTAGCTGGATTCATCTCCTGGCGGCGATCATACTCTTTAATCGTTGGATAGACTTCGCGCTCGGCGAACTCCTTGACCATTTGGGCTACACTTATTTGTTCATTAGTGAGGGAAAAATCAATCATGTGTCCAGACTCTCGAGAAACGGGGCCGGATAATTGGCTAAATTATAGCTTTATCAGGAAACCAGAGCAATGATTATAACGCTATGCGTCATAAGCCAGAAAACAAACCATTGGCGTTTGCGCCACCTCTACTGCACGGCGAAGATGAACACGCCATCGTGTTGATAGAGCAATTGCAAATCTGGATTACGCGCCAACAACCCGGGATTAAAATAGCCGCCTTTGGCGCCGACATACACGTGGGTGACGCCTTGTTGTCTTAGCCAGTCCGCTGCGGAAGGATCGCTCCATTCTTGGTTCGTTGAGGCTTCCGTGTTAAAAGCCTCGACTCCTTCTGCCAACGTCCTACTATAGATGTAATCAGCTGGCGGAGTGGTACTGGAGATCCCCGTCAGAGGCACTATCCAGGCCCCACCGTCACTGCCAGCCCAGGTTCTTCCCAACCAAACCCAGCTACTAACGGCAACCTTGGCCGATGGGTCAAGATTTTCATTCAGCCAGGCCAAGCCTTCCATGTCCTGGGGCCAGGCCAGGACCGTTACAGGATTTAGAATGGTCATTTGTTGGCGGATACCAAGCATAAGCGCCGCAGCCAAGGCAGCTCCCGCCACAAGAACGCCTAAGGCTTGCACCGGCTTTTGTCTGCGTCGAAGCCAGCGCCAGATTTGGCCAGCGCCGATGGCCAATATGATAGCCAGCGGTAAAAAGGCCGAGATATAGGCGCTGTTTAAATTAAGCAGGCTAAATTCAGGCAAACCCAGTTTTTGACCCGACAGGAAAAGAGTAACTATTCCTCCCCAGGCTGCCAACGTCAAAGGCAACCAAGCCCAGGATTTCCCGCGAAATCCTGCCAAGGCTGCCAGAAGCACTATTGCACCAGCTAGGAGCAAAAAAGCTTGCTCCCACCCAATGGTTAGATAACCAAAAGGAAAGTCATTATAACCTGGAATTGGCCGGCCTCCGATAGTGATCGTGCTGTCTGACACTAATCTAATTACGTGGGGACCAACCAAAATAGCAGTCGCACCGGCGGCAAAGGCCAGCCATCGTCCATGGCGGCCGCGGCTAATCAGCCAAGTTAAACCGGCAAAAACAAGATACAGTAAGAACAAACGAAAATGGATCAAAAACAATCCAGCCACCAGCAGGGCCAGCAACCACCAGCTTCGGCGCCAGGTTCGAGCCCCTCTTATCACCTTCCAGGTATATGCGACGGTGGCGGCCAGAACCACCACCGCCGTCAGTTGGGTCATTCTTCCCCAGGTTACGTAGTAGCCGGGAAAGAAAAAAGGCAAAGCTACCAGGAATGCCGCCAGCAAAGAAACGCCAGGCTTTCTGACCAGTAGGTAGACGGCCGAATAGGTCGCCAGGGGAACCAGAGCATTGATTAACTGGCCGAGAATGAGTAAGAGACGCGGCAACGGCACACCAGTCATCTGAAACAGGCTGGCCGATAATGTATGAAAGCCAAAATGGTACGGGAAGCGAAAAACATCCAGGTACGGTTGATAATCCTGAATAGTCTGACCATTTTCGCTCATTACCGTTGTAATGAGGGCGTGGCGGATGGAATCAACCCATGGTGGAAAAACCAAATCTCTTATAGCCAGGAGTCGAACGGCCAGGCCTACCAGTAAGATCAACAACAACAATAAATGATGCCAGGAGAAGTGTGCAGCGTGACGTGTAAGGCTTGGCCGGCCAATAGTTTGGTCGAACTCGCCGAGATTCCGTTTGATATTGAGCTTCGGGCTTACCAGCAACCAAATGACGCTAGCCCATCCGAGGATGAGGACAAGCCATAAAGACCAGCTACGCCAACGAAGGCCAAGAACCGTCGACCAAAGCCAGATTAAAGGCCAGGAAGCCAGGCCCAATGCCAGAGCCAGTCCAAGCCAGGCACCTGGATCGGTTCTTGGTACCCAACGTTTGGCGATCAACAAAATCAGACTTCCGGGCATGAAAGCAAAAGCCAGGGCCAATAATAGTAGCCCGGCATTTGTTATGACCGTGTCGACCAATGATTTAATGGCCGAAGAAGACAACAGTTGGTAACGGGTGACAAATCGCAGGTCTTGGGCGGTTGTATCCCCACCCACAATGGTCATTTCGCCATCCCCATAAACATCCAGGTCGTATCCCCATACAGAGGTATCGTTTCCGGCCGTGCCTCCGATCAGAAGCTTATATTGTTGGCCAGCAGATTCTGCCTGGGGGGGGAATCTTAGAAGAAGGCTTTGATTATGCCTTAGCTCCTGGGTCTCGAAGCTCCTAGCGGCGATCACCTCGTTGTTAGAATCGAGTAATTGCAATTCCAGGCGACCGGTGCCGTCTGCCTCCGCAGAGCGAGCGAGGATCACCTCAACTTCAGATAAACCATCGTGTTGGGGCACAAACGACTGACGGAGTTGAATAGTAGGCCCTGGAGTCGGCAAAACCGTGTTCGTTCTGGTTTGATTAATATCCACGGCGACAACCGGGGCAAACCATCCAGTCATCAAAGCCCATATCAAAAATAAACAGCCGCCTAAAAGGATGGGAATCAAGAGCCAAAATCGGGGCCAACGGCGCTCGGTTTGTGTCGTCTCCGTCACAGATCTATCCAGAGAACTTTCAGACATAATGGGCTAATAAAGAATAAAGCCGCCCTCTCGGAGCGGCTCTTACTTGTTGGCCTCAGTGGCGCCGGGTGGACTCGAACCACCGACCCAGGGCTTATGAGTCCCTTGCTCTGCCTCTGAGCTACGGCGCCAGAAGAACAGGCAGAATTATAACGAACTCGCCTAGACCTGCCAAGCAGCCACTGCTCTAACTCATATTTTTCCTTCTACAGCCGCTCGAATCGAGAAATTGAGGTTTTCGAGATAATCACATATCCCAGAAGCCAACATAATAGCATCAAGAAGCTACAATACGTAATGGGATTGGTACGAAAACCAAAAGGAACAGCACCAATGAAGTAATAGCCAAAACCCTCCGCCGGCCGTCCAATGGCGTGATGTCGTCTAATGGTTCTGCATAATATCGACCTAATATGAAAAGCAATAAGGCCCAAAAGCCCCACATAAATGTTTGCGTTATGACAACTAAAGCAATCATGGTGACGATCACGGGCCAGAAGAACAACCTGGCTCGCTTCCCAAATAACGCATAGGCTATATGGCCCCCATCTAACTGGCCAACCGGTATCAGATTCAGGCCGGTAACCAGCAAGCCAACCCATCCAGCCCAGGCAACCTGGCTCAAGAACACATCTTCTGTGCCATTGGGCAACATTTGCCCTTTCACGGCAATCTTGGCCAAAGCGTAGAGGACCGAGTTTCCTTCCAGTGTATATCCACCATCTGGTAGAGGTTCAACCGGCGATATGGCGAGGCCGTATAGCAAAATAGGGATGGCAAAAAGCAAACCAGCCAACGGGCCGGCAGCCCCAACATCGAGCAGTGCCCGCTTGTTTTTCACCGGCGCCTTCAGGCGGATGAAGGCACCTAAAGTACCGATAGGCGGAACCGGCAATGGGATAAAGTAAGGCAACGTAACGGGCACCTTATGATAGCGGGCAGCAAAGTAATGCCCCAGCTCGTGGGCACCCAAAATGGTCATCAGGCTTAGACAATAAGGTATACCCAGCCATAAATCATCCAACCCGGGTATCCCCTCTAAACCTTGTGCGGCAAACTCGCTTAAAGCACCAACAAATAATGTGGAAAGGATGGTCGCAATAACAAGAACCAGGTTGATGATCCATTTTGAATCTGGCGGATCAAAGACTATTGGTGCGGCGACGAGGGAGATCCCATTCTGCTCCTCGCGGACGAAGGGAGTGAAGCCATGACGTTCGAACCGGCCTCGCAATTCGTCATAACAACTGGACAAATCACATAGAAACTGCCCTCGAAAGCGAATGTGACCTGTCTGAGGTCGATCTAAGGTCATGCTATCAGAGGTATAAAGATCGTTTATATCTCGCAGAAGATCTTCAGCCTGCTCCAGGGTCGCCGAAGATGTGGGGGATTGGTACATATTGATTAATAAACTAGGTGCTCGGTTCCTCTTTTTCTTCCTCGTCATCCCCCCAACTGATGATCCAGATACAAGCACCGGCGACAAGGATGGTCACGAGGATAAGCCAAAACCATTGCATCCCTTCCAGCCCCACATCCCTTGCTTCCCAGACGAGGATGGCAACCATACCTAGGGCTAAAACAACCCAGGCTGTCAAATTAGGGTGTGCGCTAATCCAACTTCTAATGGTATTCATGATACTCCTAGTATAACCGAGGGTCTTTACTTTTCGTAGGCATCGCTGCAGCTTGCCTAGTTTCGCTTAATCTTTCGAAGTTGTAAATCTCTACCTGTGAGTAATGGTTTCATCATTACCCCTTTGTTTTCCAACGGATAGTCGGCAACAGCTTCCTGCCAAGTCTTAGGTAGTGATCTTGGATCGATGTACTCGAAGCCTTCGGCCGATAACAATTGCTGGATCTCTTTCGGATCTTCTTCATCTGAGTATGCCAGGACTACTTCGCAAAGAAGTTCATTGGCGGTGTTTTCGATCTCCTGTAACACGGCCGCGCCAATTTTTGCAGCTGAATCGGCCGGGAAGATGAATATCTGGTCGATCGATGCTACCTGGTTTTCGGCCGTCCAACCAGCAATGGCACTGATCGCCGTGCCTTGCTGGCCAATGAGATAGCCCCTATCGCCGA
>Ga0209536_100004143_pt1 | contig 22948 bp, 15 predicted proteins | sample DeeMarSeWOR28_12_FD_187461 | JGI IMG/M metagenome (GOLD analysis project Ga0209536, IMG submission 187461) | Marine sediment microbial communities from White Oak River estuary, North Carolina - WOR-2-8_12 (SPAdes) (version 2) | ecosystem: Environmental > Aquatic > Marine > Intertidal zone >... | reverse complement strand
TGAACTAATAGACGATTTGAATCCTTTTGAATTTTTCAAAAAGACAGATGCCGAGCTAGTTAATGATTTAAAAAAAATAGGTACTTTCCAAAATGAAATTGTTACAAGGTTGAAATATAGAAATTTGTTTAAACAAGCTTATACAGTTAAAGGTTCAGCTTTGGATAAAACTGCTATTAAGGCCATCGAAAAATATGAAAAATTGAAGCTTAGAAGAGAAAAAGAAGAAGAGATTGAAAATTCACTTAACATTCCCCCAGGTCATATTATAATTGACATTCCAAGCTATGAGCTTCATCAGGCTGAACCACGGATTGATCAAACAGATGTAAATATCATTGATGATGATAAAATCAAAAATCTTGATGAATACACACCAATTGCTAAAGCAATAAAATCACGAGATATCCCAGAATGGAATGTTATGATAATTACTGATGATAAATATAGAAAAATTGTATCGGAAAAAGCAGAGGAATTATTTCCGGGTAACAGTGCACGATATCTCACGTCAGGCCATATCTTATATTCGGCCGGAAACACTCTTTTTGTCAGATCATTCAATCCCGATACGCTTGAATTTCCAGGTGAAGCTAAAAGGGTCATTGATGACGTTTTCCACATTATGACTGCGCCGCAGTATGCGGTTTCAGACTCGGGAACAATTGTATATATCCCTGCGGCAGCATCACTTAATCGCTCTGAACTCGTGTGGGTTGACAAGAATGGAAATGATGAACCATTGAAACTCCCGCTTGATAACTATCGAGGCCCAAGCATATCCCCTGATGGAAACAAAATAGCTTTTACTATTAACAAAGGAGAAACATCTGATCTTTATATCTATGATCTTGTTCAAAAGAATACGTCGCGCCTTACTAGTAATGAGCGTTGTCTCTCTCCCATATGGTCCCCAGACGGAAAACGAATCTTTTTTGCTTACGGTGAGATGAATACTCTTCAAGGGGACCTTCGATGGAAAGCTGCCAATGGTACGGGAGTGATGAATGAGCTTATATCAATGCGTGACCGGGGATTAATCCCGCGAAGCTGGTCGAATGACGGTAAAGCCATAATTACGATGGATGCATTGGGTCTTGGTGTGTTGGATATCGGAATGGTGTCCATTGAAGGAAATCATGAACATAAAAAATTGCTTCATGAGCGGTATGGGGAAGCAAAACCCAAGATTCACCCTCATGGGCGATGGATGGCATACGTATCTACAGAATCTGGTCGTTACGAAATTTATGTTCGCCCATTTCCAGATGTAGATGAGGGGTGGTGGCAAGTTTCAGAAGAAGGAGGAATATGTCCACTATGGTCTCCTGATGGCCGTGAACTGTTTTATATCGATCTAAATGGTGACATTATGGCTGTATCAGTAGAATCTGAGCCGACATTTAATTCTGGAAAACCTAAAATACTTTTTAATGGAAATTATCAACGTTTTCCATTTGTGGAAGGAAATTCATGGGACATCCACCCTGATGGCAACCGGTTCATAATGATGAAGCCCTCCGAATCATCAGATGACGAAAACGCACTCGAAAGACCCCGCAAAATCAATATTGTTCTGAACTGGATAGCAGAACTGAAAGAAAAAGGGCTGGTTCAGTAGGAAAAGCAATACCCTCATCGATATTATAAAAAGCAAAATCCGCACCCTATCCGCACCCAAGCACAATTCGCCGTCTCCACGTCATTTCGTTGTTAGTTGTAAATGATTGATTTAAAAGAGGTTCTTTGGTGGAGCTGAGGGGGATCGAACCCCTGACCTCCTGACTGCCAGTCAGGCACTCTCCCAGCTGAGCTACAGCCCCACGGCGTCATACTTTATATGCCACCGGCGCTTCAGTCAAGGCGGCTTTTCGGCACCATCGTTCTCCGGTCCGGCCAGAACCGACTCGGATTCCGGTTGATTTCAGCGAATTAAAATTCATTTCCGCTTGTATCCCCGCCTGGGAGTTCTATATGGTATTTCCGGCAGTTCATCTCGCAAGGAGGCTCCTAATGGAAAGATTCCGGAGAAATTCCATCCCATTCGTTGTCATACTCTTTTTTGGCTTCCTGCTGGCCTGTTTGCCTGCCGGAGCCGCGGACCCGGAAAGTGCCGGGCTCTCCACGGAACGGCTGGCGCAGCTGGACCGGGTCATGCAGGCGGACATCGATCAGAAGAAGCTGGCCGGAATTGTGGTTCTGATCGCGCGTCACGGTTCCGTCGTGCATCACAAGGCCTTTGGCATGGCCGATATAGAATCCGGTGAAAAGATAAGGACCGATCACCTCGTGCGGATGTATTCCATGACCAAGCCGGTCACAAGCGCGGCTCTTCTGACACTTTACGAAGAAGGCAAATTCCAGCTTACCGACCCCCTTGAGAAATACATCCCCGCCTTTCGGGGCGTGAAAGTGTATGCCGGGCTCGATGAAAACGGCCGGATGAAATACGAAGAGCCGAAGCGCAAGATCACCATCCAGGATGTTTTCCGGCACACGGCGGGCTTCAGCTATGGTGGCGCCGGCGATCCCGCAAATCTGTCGCCGGTGGAAAGAGCATACGTTGATGCCGGCATAGACTTCAGCAAAATGAATTCCCTCAGCGAACTGGTTGACAAGCTGGCGACCGTTCCGCTGCTCTATCACCCTGGCGAACAGTGGGTCTATAGCGTGGCTCACGATGTGCAGGCGTACCTGGTGGAATACTTCTCCGGGATGCCCTTCGACAAGTATGTGCAGGAACGGATCTTCAAACCTCTTGGAATGAAGGATGCTGTATTCGGCATCCCGAAGGAATATGTCGGCCGCTACGCAACCTGCTACGGCCCGTCCGAGGACGGCGGCCTGAAGGCGGTCGACAAGCCGGAAAGCAGCAACTATGCCCGGTATACCGAACACCCATTCGGCGGACTCAGTCTTTCCTGCACCGCGATGGACTACTACCTTTTTTCACAGATGCTGCTGAACAAAGGGAAACTGGGGGACGTCCGCATCCTGGGCAGAAAAACTGTTGAACTGATGACATCGAACAATCTTCCGCCGGAGATTCCTAATTTGGGCCCGATGGGACCCGGCACGGGATACGGCCTTGGCGTCTCGGTGCTAAAGAACCCGGCTCAGGAGGGCAACCTCGGATCCGTCGGGCAGTTCGGCTGGGGAGGCGCGGCGACCACTCACGTGGTCATCGATCCTGTGGAAGACATGGTGTGCATCTATGTAACACAATTAATGCCGGGAGATATGAGTTTCAACACCCGTTTCAAAACCCTGGTGTACCAGTCGATCATTGATTGAAATTTCACCTGTTTTGAATAAAGGAAGATAATTAGGTTTAGATGGGAATAGAATTACCGGAATACGCCCGCGTCGTCCGCGGCCTGCCCTGTGGCGATCATGCCTATCGCAAACTCCTGCCGAGGATTGAGGAGAGTCCCGTTCGCAGGAGAATTGAAACTTTAAAAACGCCTTTCTCCCAACTGGTGGACCGCGCGATTGTCCGCATAAAAATAAGGGAGAGGGGCTATTGCTATGTAGACGTAAATATCCCGGCCATCACCGTTACCGAATACTATTACCGTAACGGCAATGACCTCGATCTGTACCTGGACCTGACTCATGAGTTGACGCACCTGCGCCAGCATCTGGAAGGTGAAAACATCTGGGAGCACAGTATTCCCTATGTGGATCGGCCGACTGAAATAGAGGGGTATGCGGTTGCCATCGAAGAAGGGCGTCGCTTGGATATGACCGATGCGGACATTATGAGCCACCTTTCCAACCCGTGGATGAGTAAAGAGGAAATCGGGCGTCTGCTCGACAATATCGAACGGTTCATTACGGAGCATCCCCTCTGATGAAGTGACGTACAAACGTGTGAACGTGTAAACGTATGAATGTGAAAAGCCTTAGTCATTATTGCCGGGGCTCTGTTGATAAATGGCTGAGCCTATGATTGGGGGGATGCATATTTAAAGGCGGCAGCATCCGGCTTCGACTAAAGGCTACGCCGGACAAGAGCTGCCGCACTCCAAATTTAGATGTTATTGCTCAACAATAAATACTAACCGCTACAACAGCATTTCGACTTTCGATCCATCAGAGAACAAACCACATCATCTCACGTTCACACTTTAGTATGTTCAGACGTGGTTGCGGAGCTGCAGCTCGATGGGATGGGGATTGAGATAGTACTGTTTCAGGAGGTAGGGTTCCCGGTATTTTCGAACATAATGATTTACCAGGGTAACGGGTACAAGAAGGGGGGTAAACCCGTTCCGGTAAAGTTCGATCACATCCAGCAATTCCTTTTTCTCGTCGGACGAAAGCTGTTTTTTGAAATACCCCATAATATGCATCAGGACATTAGCATTCTTTTTGGGCGTCGTCTTGAATTTCAGAACCTCCAGAAGGCGCTTCTGGTACTCTTTGAGTATTTCCCCCAATGGAGCGTCCTTCGCCCGGGCGACCAGCCGGCCCATCTCCCGATAGCGCTGCTGGTTATGAGACAGGATAAGCAGCTTGTGTCTCGTGTGGAATTCCACCAGCGCCGCCCGGCTTTGTGATTTTGCCGCAGTCTTTCTCCAGCGGGTCAGCGTGAACGTGCGCTCGATGAAATTCTCGCGGATAACCGGGTCGTGAAGACGCCCCTCTTCCTCAACCGGAAGCAGCGGAAAATGATCCATAAAAATCCGCGCGAAGATTCCGACACCCTTTTTTGAGGGCATTCCATTTGCGTCGTATATTTTGACCCGTTCCATGCCGCTGCTGGGAGATTTGCTCTTGAAGATAAATCCCGACAAATCCTTCCTCTCAAGCTCCAGAACCTTCCCGTGCGCCCAGCGGGTCATTTGATCCGTTATGTCTTTTTCGGTTTTTATGGTCACCAAGCGGGGGAAATCCGGATCTCCCTTGAGGTGCATCGCTTCCCTGGGAACGGGCAGCCCGCAATCCACTTCGGGACAAACGGGAATATAGTCCACATAGCGTCCCAGTGTATCCACGAGGAACCTGTCGAGCTTGTGGCCGCCGTCGTACCGGACCTTCTCCCCCAGGAGGCATGTGCTGATTCCAAGACGGATCCTGTCTGTCATCTCTTAATACCGTTTAAATCCACGACCTATCGCCGTGCGACCCTGGAAGGCTGTGCCGGTCCAGAGAGAATTATGAATCAGGGTTTCCCGTTCCCCGTTTCCCGTTCCCCGTTTTTTGAAGAAGGTTTTTAGCGGGAAACGAAACATTAGCAACCGCCAATAGCGCCTCGTTTTATGAGGTGCTCAGCTTTACTGAGCTTGGCCAAAACTACGTCTTGAAGACGTGGCAGATCACTCAGTATTTCAAATGAAGTATCCACATCTGAGAGTATTCAGATTTCAGAGTCCCCCAGCTTGCGAAGAATATCCCAGTAGGCGCCGCGATGTCCCTCTTTGATCGCATCGACAAGCCTTTGATTGTCGTTGTAATTGTAATTCTGTTTCGGTTTTGACGGATCATAGAAAAGAAACCGCCGATCCCCGTCAATCAACGCATGCATCCATTGGAAAACCCCATGTTCAATCTGCGGTTCCAGATAGAAAATCGGATCGAAAAGATCCATGCCCCCCACCATCCCACCGGTATCTACTGCAGGTTTCAACTCCCGCTCCAATGGTGTGCCGGGATAAACGCGCACTCCTAGGGAAACACCGACCCGATCCGGGCCGGCCCTCTTCATAAGCTCCACTGTCTGCGTAATACTCTCCATGCTCTCCCCGGGCGAACCCAGCAGGAGGTCGAGCATGACGGCCATTTCCTCCTTCCTGGCCAGGGACGTTGCATTGAGTATGTCCTCCGGATCGAAATTGCGTCCGAGACGCCGCAGCATCGCCCGGTTGCCGTTGTCAGCCCCGAAATCAATTCCCGCACACCCCGCCCTGCGCATTGCCCCGGCAAGCTCTCTCGAAAAGGGCGTGGGAGAACAGTATGCGTACCACTGAATCCTGCCGCCGAGGCCGCGCCGGATTATCTCACTGCAGACGGCCATCGCGTGGTCATCAGGAATATTGAATTCACTGTCACACGTGTGCAGGCAGTCAATCCCCTGATCCAACAGCGCTTGCAGCTCATCTACAACATCGGAAGGGGGGCGCACCCGCATTTGCCTCCCCTTTGCAACGGGATCCGCGCAGTAGGTACATAGGCCGGGGCAACCCCGTTTCGTTTCGAACCCGCTTTGCCCTCCGTGCTGAAAATACCGCCTGTTGTCCACCCACATCCGGTGCATGGACGGCAGATGTGCCAGAGGCCATGGAAGCGGGGGATTTCTCTGCCAGGCGCCGTTCCTTTGCGGGATCAGGTTCGGCAGATCCAGCACAGCCTCTCCCCGCTCCAATCGATCCGCCAGGGCGGGCAGGACAAACTCACCGTCTCCCCACACGCCGTAATCCACATCGGCCAGCGCAAGGATCTGCTCCGGCATGGTTGAAAATCCGACGCCTCCCAATACAATCGGGGCCTCGGAATTTTCCCGGGCTGTTTTCACACAGTTGATGAATTCTCCAATAAAGGATTGTCGGCTGGTGTAGACACAATCGTCCGTATTACGGAGCGTCATGCCGACCAAACCGACGTCGGATCCGCTCAAGAAACGAGTGATCGCCTCTCCGGAATCCTCTTCCCAGCAGAGATCCAGCAGCTCTACTCTGTGCCCTGCTGCGTTCAAGGCTTCGGCGATGTAATCCAGCCCGATCGGCGCGATGGGAGGCTGCATCCGGTTTGTATTTATCAGCGCGATTTTCATCGTTCAGGAATGAATAGCGTCTTTGCGTTTTAAATCTTTGCACCCTTGCGTTACGCTTTTTATCCTTGCGCCTTTGCGCCTTCGCGCCCTTGCGTTAAGTTTTTTCTTGCGCATTCGCATTAAGCAGCATCCCTGAAGTATCCTATCCCTGCTTCAGGATTTCTTTCAGTTTTGCGGCGTAATCGGCACTTTCCGTGTCGCCGGTGACCAATTCAATCTGGTCCGGTGTCCCTACGCCCAGGTTCAGCTCAACGGCGCGTGCAATCTGTTCCTGCTCAAAGATCTTTTTAGACATGATCGCATCGTTGGAGCCGTGATGCTTGAGGATCGCAAGCCCTACAGCATCGATAGCGATCCGGTCCGTTCCTGCAACCATCACGTCGGCATTTACGCGCTTACCCGTCATAGGGCCGCCGTCGACAAATATTTCCACGCCATCCATGACTATAAGATGGGGCTTAAAGCCGTGATGGATTTCGGCGATCCGCTTCCGCATGTTGCCGTCGTTCGGATGAAGGTCGGAAAACCTCGTACTCTTCCGGGTAATCCCCACGGCCAGCTTCAGCGACATGCTGTGGATTCCACCGAACTGGTGCGTCTTAAGGCAACAGGTCCAGAGAAGATACTCGGCGTCCACAATGGGTTTCGCAATGTCGAAGCCGTTTTGCCAATGGCACCCTTCAGGGTTGCAGTGAATCCAGCCTTCCGCGGGCAACTCATCGAAATTGATGATGTCGAACCCCAGCTCATCCGCCATTGCGGGAATTCCCTTCTGGTCCATGACCGCCTTCGTGTCGCCCGGGCCGCAGCTTTCCCCAAGCGTCAGACCGGCAGCACCCCTTGATTTCATCTCTTCGACAAGTTTTCTCAGCGAATCATTGTGAGTGGATCCCGGGGCCGGATCGGCAGTATTGAAGTTCGGTTTGATGAGAACTTTTTTTCCCTCAGGGGAGGGGAAGGAAATCATCTTTAAAGCTTTTTCGATTCCATCGGCTCGATTCCCGGTTTTAACCAGGGCGACTTGTGCGCTTCCCTCGGAAGCAAAGAGGGAAGGTTGGACGCGCCCGAATACTGTGATCGTGGCGCCGACTGCTGATTGTTTCAGAAAATCGCGACGTTTCATGGGTTCATCTCCTTTGCAGAAAATATTAACACAGTTTTAAAAAACAGTAGGGGCGAACCTTGTGTTCGCCCTTGGTATCGAAGAACCGGAATGAATGTAGCGGCGAACCTTGTGTTCGCCCATTTCACCTGACAGCTCTGGGTTCTGAGTTTGAAGTTTTGAGTCTACAGGCTGCCGGCTGTATTCTTGCTCCTGGCCTGGCTTCTAAGTTAAAAGGTGTTGAAATCTGTTTCGCAGGGAAAGATGTTCTGCTATTGTGGAATTGTGAGTGTTTGAAACGGATACGTTCACGAAAGGATGTACACGGCGCAAATGAATCCGCATTTTTAAAAGATTGCCTCTACAACTACAAGGAAGTTGGTCTAATCCGGCATTAAAGGTCCGCATAAATCCGATACCGAAAGATGGATCCTATATGAATCATCAAAAACACCAAAATCCCAAGAAAAAACGTGACGGGAGAAATCCTCAAAACCGGAGCGTCAAAGAGCCTTTTCCTTTAGATCCGGAATTCACGGAAACGGAATCCTCCTACTTAAAGTCCCTGGTCGATTCGCATGCAAGTGTAACCGTAACCTTGAAAAACGGGGAGAGCTTTCGGGGGTATATCCGCTATTACGATCTGCATTGTTTCAGCGTGGGGCTTTTATCGGAAAAAAGGAAGATATTTCTGCGGAAAGAGAACGTCTCCCATATCACGGAAGAGTAATTTTACATTCCCCGACACAGTGCCGAGCGATCCAGCATCTCAATACACGGGCATTTTGAGATATTTCTCACAGTGCTCCCAATTTATCCAATTTTTGCCCTAATGCTGTCCGTTCTAATGTCGATACCGAAAACGTCCAATAACAGATCCTGATCGCTGGATTCCGTTGTTCAAGACGGAAAATAGTGATCCTTTTACCGGCGGGGCAAGGTGTATCAGAAGCTGTATAAGCCAGTGAAATTCGTTTTGATCGGCTGTGGCAAGGCGGCCCATTTCTACGCAACCACCATTTCCAGTCATCCCGACATGACACTATCAGCTGTTGTGGATGAGAATCCGAAGGCGGCACGGGCGTTCGGAAATTCATTTTACTGCGACTATTTCACATCACTGCAAGATTACGTGTCCGGAAATAATTTTGCCGATTGCGGCATAATCTGCACATCTGAATCCAATCACTCAGAAATTGCCAAACAGCTCATGCGGCTGGGAACCGACATTCTTTGTGCAACTCCCTTTGCGCCGGATTCCGCTTCAGCAGAAAAAATGATCGACATTTCCCGGACATTCGGCGTTCGATTGATGATGGGTTCCAGATTTCGATACATCACCGATATTATTCATGCCAGGGAATTGATTCAGTCCGGAATCCTTGGTCGGATCCTTGTGTTCGAGATCGATTTTCGGGATATGGCGGATTTCGGCCGTTATCAGAATTCCCGGAAGGATCGGGGCAGCCACGGAGTCCTGATGGACAGAGGCAGCCACGCAATCGATATCGCACAGCACTTTTTCGGCTCCTTGTTGAGAATTCGTGTTGAAAAAGCCCAGCCTCTTCGATCACAGGTTGTCGAAGATACCGTAAGGATTGATATGCGCACCATTTCGGGCGTAATCGGTACAACCCAGTTGAGCGGGAAAACAAAAAATCCATGTGACGACTACATCCGCATCTATGGAACCGGCGGAACTCTATGTATCGGCTGGAAAAGCTCCATGTACCGACTCAATGACAACGTCGACTGGATAAAATTCGGAGAAGGATACAGTACCCCTAAAGCTCTAAATCGCCAGATGGGGAATTATCTCAACGCGGTCACCCATAATGGGATACCGGAAACTACAGCAGAGGATGGACGTGAATCGGCTCGAGCGATGGAAGCCGCCTATCGGTCACTTTCCACGGGTTGCTGGATAAACCTTCAGCCGACTCCTCCGGAGTTGGCTTTGCCGCGTTTTAAACGTGATTTTACAGTTCTGCGTCCCGGCAAGTTATTGACATCAAACACCCAACCCGAATAAGACCTGGTCAACACAAACCCTTTTGTCTGTAACTATGTAAAAACTCTGTAAAAGAATCCTTCTCAAGGTTGCATTGTACCGAAGGGAATCTTACTATTCGCATGCACAGTACCCGGGCTATGAACCGGGAGTGTACGACAAAGAAGAGAAGATTGGAGCTACTACGGATTTAATGATCTACAAACAGCCGTTTCCCTGCCGGTTTTCATCCCAGTGAAATACGAGTTTAGAGATTTAAAAATGAATTTTGAAGAAACCGTACAAGAAAAGAAAAAAATGAAGGTCGTAATCATTAAACCTTCAAAATACGACGACGACGGATATGTCATCCGCCATTTTCGCGGAGTGCTTCCAAGCAACACCCTCGCCTGCCTCTCCAGCCTGACACGCGATGTTGCAGAACGCGGACAGCTCGGGAGCGAGTATGAACTCCAGGTTGAACTTTACGACGATACGGTTGAAAAAATTCCGGTTCAGAAAATCATCAAATCCAACCGGTTGCCCGATTGCCGTACCGTTGTGGCGCTTGCCGGAGTTCAATCCAATCAATTTCCCCGTGCGGCCGACATCGCCCGGAAATTTCGCAACGGCGGGCTCCAGGTTCTCCTGGGAGGCTTTCATGTAAGCGGGACGCTTGCTTTATCACGGGGTATCCCGGGTGAAATTCAGGATTTGCTGGACCTGGGCGTTTCTATTGTAAAAGGTGAAGTGGAAGATACCTGGGGAGACATACTGCGCGATGCAGCCGATGATAATTTAAAGCCCGTTTACGATTTCCTGGATCAAAAACCGGATCTCTACAATCAGCCCCTCCCTGTAATTCACAGAAGCTATCTTAAGAAATTCATCATCTCCAATTTCGGTACAATTGACTGCAGCCGCGGATGTCCCTTTAACTGCAGCTTCTGCTCCATTATCAATGTGCAGGGACGAGAAATGCGGGTCCGGTCTCCAGAGTCGCTGGGGCATACAATCCGTGAAAATTATCGACGCCACCGGATACACTATTATTTCTTCACGGACGACAACTTTGCGCGCAACAAAAACTGGCGGGATATTTTTAATCTTCTTATCCGGTTGCGGGAAAAAGAGAACATACCGATACGATTTATGATCCAGGTGGATACGCAGTCGCATAAAATTCCAGACTTCAGCGAACTGGCGGCGCGCGCAGGATGCACGCAGGTTTTCATCGGAATGGAGAGCATCAATCCTGAGAACCTTAAGGCGGTAGGGAAAACACAGAATCATGTGCAGAACTACAGGGATCTGATCTCAACGTGGCGGGAAAGGAAAATTGCTACCCATGTTGCTTACATATTCGGTTTCCCTTTCGACACTTCCGAATCCATTCAGAAAGATGTGCAAAGACTCAAGTCCGAACTTGGAGTCGAGCAGGCGTCTTTTTTCATGCTGACACCGATTCCGGGTTCCCAGGATCACGTCAGAATGACACAGAACGGGGCGCACATGGAACCTGACATGAACAATTACGACTCGTTTCACGAAACAACCCGGCACCCGAATTTTGCGCCCGGCGAACTGTCGGCTTCCTATCGAAACGCCTGGAAAGACTTCTATTCCTTTGACTATATGAAAGAGGTGCTTTCCCGGGCCAATCCGGAAAATTACTGGAACATATTTTTCAATTTCATCTGGTATAAAAATGCCGCCCTCATCGAAGGCGGACACCCGATGATACACGGATTTTTCCGTCTGAAAGAACGAACGGAGCGAAGGCCCGGGTACCCGGTTGAATCCCGCTTCAGGCATTTCATTCGCCGTTTTCGTGAAATACGGCATCTGGCGCGTAGCTGGATATCGCTGGCGATGGAAATGGAGGAGCTCTGGCTTCAAACCAGGAAACGGAGCGAAGCGGAAGTTCGCTTGCACGCCGAGATCAAGCGTTTACGCGAGGAAGTGAATCGCAATCTCCATACCGCAGAGCTGCAGCTTGCCCACATACGGACACGCATTCACTTTCCGGAATTGCACGTCCCCTCAAGGTTGGCTCTGAAATTTCGCAATCTGAATTTCCGTATGGCAAAGAGAATCACATATTCACGAGCCGACCTTCAAACGTTCTGGAAAAGGACATACCGCAAGAGGATGACCCTGATACGACCGGACAGAATTGCATGGAATTTCATAATGGACGTCCAATTGTTTCTGTTGTTCATGAGTGCTTTATCCAGACAGATGCTTGAGCCTTCCCCTCTGTCGTAATTACGGTGACAGTCACCATAATTTACTGTAATTTGGGAACGCCTATGGAAGAAAGTGTTTTGTCTTTCGGGACAGCAAGATAACCTCCGGCTTTGTCTTTCTCCACCCAGTTGATCACAACCTCATAGCGGACACGATCCCGGCCCACAAGAAACTGAACAGGCTCATTGATGAGCAGATCCTTCTTTTCGATCTCACTGTCGTCAGCAATGACCTTCATATTATATTTGCCCTTCTTTTGATCTGTTTTGGTAAGAACCAGGCGGATGTTTTCAACTTTAATAATCTTCTTCTTTTTAGGAAATTCGAATTCGTAGTAGTCGCGCTCCCCTTTCAGGCGCAGCTGCTCCAGTTCCGATGTATTCTTTGCGATTGCGGCTCCCAGGGTTTCCCCCACACTGGCCAGCCTCTTCTGTGCTCCATCCAACTTGCGCCTGGTATCTTCAAGATCGGTCTTCACCTCGATAACATCGGATTTCACGCCTCCGACTTCGGTATTGACCTGCGTAATTTTGCTCTCAGCTTCACTTTTTGCCTCTTGAACCTGCTCTTTGACCTGTTGCGTGGCAGCCATTGCCTGGATGAGTTCCTCTTTCGTTTTTCTCCGATCCTCCTGAATCGTCCTTCTTAGTTCCGTTTTAGTGCTGGCAACCGCATCCTGGGCACCATGTAGTTCATCCCTGAGTCCGGCGATCTGGCCCGCAAGGGAAGCCTCAGTGAGTTTGCTGTCGTTTTCAAGAGTCTGGATCTGTTCGGATATCCTGTCCAGCTTTGAAATGAATGCATTCTTATTCTGTTTATCGATGTAAAACAGGTAAATAACGGCCAAAACCAGAATAATCATGACAATCAGTTTGACCGGCTCCGGGACCAGACTTTTTTCCGGGTCTATGGGTTTCTTTATACCGGGATCTCCGTTTTGAACGCTCATAAAACCTCCAAACATGGAACAGCTGAGGGATCAGCCCTCCGGCGTTTTTCATGATAATAAAGTGAAAGGAAAAAGATCAAATAAATGCCAAACAGGTTTCAGGAATATTTTGCAATATCCTACTGTGAAATTTCTTCCGGGAGCGGGATGGTTTCATTCCGGTTTACGCGCTTCCGCCTGGTTAGGAAGTAACCAATAAGAGAAGCGAGGATGCAGGCCCCAACCCAGAGATTCAAACTTCCCGACATTTTGAAGCCGAAATAGAGCATCACTCCGGAAAGGATAAGATAGAAAATCCCGGCAATCAAAGTTACCGGGCTGAATTTCAATGAATCCCGTCCTCTGTAATACATCCAGAACAACCCAAAGACCGTTAGGGCGGAAAACAGCGTCAGGATAGCGCCTACATTACTGAGAACCTCGCCCAGCTGGTATGCAAAAACCAGAAACAAAGCAATTATACCCTGAAGAATTACGGCGCCGACCGGTGCTTTTCCGTCCCTGCTCTGCAATATCCTGGGCAGAAAACCGTCCTTGGCCATTTCCGCATAGACTCGGGGGCCGAGAAACGTCATCGCACTCATCGCCGATATAAAAGCGATGATGACAAGGATCGACATGCACGCAGCTCCCGTTTCCCCAATCAGGTTCTTCATGATCAGATGTCCCAGCGTAATGCGCCCCGTTTCGTCACTGGTGACGATTGCACACTGCTCGGGAGTAAGATTCGCAACAAAAACCCAGTTCACGACCATGTAGAGAACACCTACCAGGGCACAACCCAGGATGATCGCCCGGGATACATCACGCCTGGGATTCCTGAATTCCGATGCTGCATACACTGCCGCATTCCATCCGCTGAAGGCAAAAGTGATAAAAAGGAGATTCTGCATAAATGACCCGAGCGGGAAACCCTCGGACGGGTTCGGCGGCTGCCATTCCGGCCAGGAATTGTGACCGCCAAACAGGCCTATAACGATAAATCCCACTACCAGGGCTATTTTAATAATCACCAGAATATTTTGTGTCGTCACTGAAAATCGCAGACCGACAGCATGAACACCGGTCAGTAGAATAATTATAAGGGCTCCAAATATCTTCGGATCCACCCAAAATACCAGCGTGTTTGCAAAAGCTCCTGCGGCAATGGCATCAATAGCGATTGGAGCCGAAAATCCCAACAGCAGTGAAGCCCATCCCGCCAGATACCCCAGTGCCGGATGGATTAATGTGGAAAGATACCTGTACTCCCCGCCGGAATGGGGAACGATCCGGGCAATACTTGCATAAGCCCTGGCCCCGGCCAAAGCCATAAATGCTCCGACCACCCATGCAAAAAGTATCTGCTTCGGGGTCAGTGACTGAGCCATGTACCCAGTGCTGAGGAATACACCCGCGCCAATCATATTGGCGATAACCATTCCCATACCGGAAAACATCCCTAATCTATGATCTTTCATTCATCCAAACCCTTCCTCAGCCACTGCGCCTTATCGCCAGCAGCAATTTTCTCTCTTAAGAATCGGAACAAGGGTACCTGTAAACGTGAATAGATGAAACAAAAATGAAGAGGGCCCTGAATTCCATTTGTGAAATTGCACTACGAATGATAATGATTGCATGTTTCAAAATTTATAAATTACGCGCATCAGTACAAAAATTCGCCGGTCCTGAACCGCATTACCGGTGTTTTCCAAGACACAATAAACCCATTCAAAACTTTACGATGGTTTTTTAACACAGTTTTCCCAGAAAACTCTTCCTTTACAAATTCAGCAAGGCAGAAAGTTCAGAATGTCTTTGGAATGCGGGTCAAAGCCTTGATTGACAGTCTATTTCTGTGCTTACTTAAAGCATGACGTCAAATCCCGAAATGTGGAGGACAGGATGAGATTACTGGGTATCACAGCGCATCCCGACGATGAAGTCGGCGCTTTCGGAGGCACTCTCCTTTTCTATAATTCACGAAAAATAGAAACCTATGTCATATGCCTTACGCCGGGACAAGCTGCAACCTACCGTGGGAACGCCCGATCCGATGAAGAACTTGCGGAAATTCGTCGTGCGGAATTCAAGAAATCGTGTTCGATTCTTCAGGTTAAAGAAGCGCAGATTCTGGACTATCCGGACGGCGGATTGGATCGAATTGATTTTCTTACCGTGGTCGGGGATCTGACCTTTCGCATTCGCAAGATACAGCCCCATCTGATTCTGACGCTGGGACCGGAGGGAGCCATTACGGGTCATCCCGACCATTCCATGGCGGCTATCTATGCCACTATGGCGTTCCATTGGGCGGCCCGTAAGGATCGTTTTCCCGAACAGCTTCAGGACGGCCTCACGCCTCATGCAGCACAAAAGCTGTATTATGCCACCACTTCCTTCATATTGCCCGATCGCCCGCCTGCACCCCCTTCGCCCTGGACAGCTTCGATAGATATTGCACCTTTTATGGAAAGCAAAATTCTTGCATCGCGAGAACATGCGACGCAATCGCCCTTGATGAAAAAGTTCAGAAGTGCCCTGAAGAAGTTTGGAAGCACCGAACTATTCCATCTGGCCGCATCCGTACGCCCCAAAAAGATGGAGATAGAAACGGATCTGCTGTCAGACATATCGGAATGATTCCCGGCTGCGCGCCTCCTCTCCGCTACGGAATGTGCCGGAATGCCCGGTTCGGTAAGGGCTCTCGACATACTATGCGGAATTTCTTAACCCTCATATTATGATTGACACGGTTCTACAGGGCTAAGTACTATATTCGCGTACACGTATCAGGGAATGGCCGCCACAGTGCAGGGCGGCTTTTTCATTACTGATACGGGTTCGGACTTCTCATCGATTTCGCAGCGAGGGAACTCATACAGGCATGGATACAGGCCCTGACAGCATATGAGGGTATCTGACCATGCGAAGATGATTGCGTATACTTTACCGTCCTACTGAAATCCGGTGGAAATCCGGGCCGGAACTGAAATTTGGTTCAAAGAGGAGTGTTTGTTCCCATGGAAAAAGAAGTTGGGAAAGTAAAATGGTTTAACAATGCCAAAGGGTATGGCTTTATCGAAAGAACGACCGGCGGAGACGTATTCGTTCATCATTCCGCCATTCAGATGGAAGGCTTTCGCACATTAACGGAAGGGGAATCTGTTTCCTTTACCGTAACGGAAGGGCCGAAGGGTTTGCAGGCGGAGAACGTAACCAAAGCCGAAGAGGCATCGTAACGTTATCTCCGGTACCCTACATAACACTACAGACATACCTGGATCGCCACCGCTTTAAGCCTCCGGATAGTGGGGATTGCAGCGCTTGAAGAGGCGCGCGGGATTTCCACGCATCCAGCAGTATCATAGGTTTCTGCGAATATACCTGCACATTGTAAAGCCCAGGTAGATGCTGAATGGAAACACCCCGGAAGTATAGTGTCCGCAAGACAGGGCACATGCAGAGTGCGGAATATCGAGTTCCACATAATCCCGCACCAACTCCCGTGACAACCGCGGCAGGAAAGAGTAGTCGTATAATGCGTGCACGAGGAGGGATTTCTGCCCGGTTCCCTGGAGCTTTTTTATATACGCCTTAGGGCTGATGGGCATCCAGATACCTCTAAGGTCCTCAAGAGTGATATTCCCCTCCAATCCCTTACGTACATGCTGTGTTGTCATCCCGTGCCATACCACATCGGCAAAATAGGGCGACACATGATTCTGTACGCTTAATCTAATACGGGAATCGTGTGCCATGGTAATCATTGCCACACACGAGCCCAAACTTGTCCCGAGTATGGCAAGCTTTCTGTATCCTTGCGCTTCGAGCCAGTCGAGTGCCGCACGGGCATCGATAACCGCCTGCCGGACGGCCTGTAGTGTCCGTCCTATATTCGGTGACAGCATATAATCGGCACGCTTCAGTTCGTCCGGCATCCTGAGGTCATGGTAGGGCAGGCTTAATCGCAGCGCAGAGAGGCCGAAAAAATTCAACATGCGACAAAGCGATTGATGCCCCTGCATATCAGAGTTCCATTGTGGAAGGACAAGAACCACACGCCCATCAGATTGCACCGGGAAATAAAAAGCATGGACGGTATTATTTTTCGTGTAAATGCCGGGAAGCGGCGAGCTGAAAGTTAAATGACTCCCTTGCAGGCGTGCATCGTTCACGAGGGAATACGAGTGATACAGATCGCTCTCGGCAACAGCCTTCCGGGCGTATTCCAGCATGTAAAGCCTGGGATCTTCCACTCTCATATCACCCGGAACAAAGTCCAATCCCCAATCAAAAGCACGCACCTTCCGGTTTGTGTCCTGTTGTGAAAGCCGTTTTTCCCAGTGATAGAAAATCCGTGAAAGCACCATATCCCCTGTTTGAAAGGTCGATACTGTAACAAACTCCCGGACCTTCCGACAATTTCTTTCTTTTGCTGTTCATTCCTTCGTTGTTAATTACAGTGACAGTCACCATAACCTCGAAATTCATATAGCGATTACATACAGTAAAACTGAAGTCCTGAATTCCGAGGTTATGGTGACTGTCACTTTAATACTGTGCATGTTGCGGGCTAGTTGAACGAAGGTCTGAGAATTTCCGGTTGTTGCAGTTTTTCGGGTAAATAATAGTAGCCTTTACGATAATTGATCTTGCTGAAAGGCTTCAGATATTCAATGGAAATTTCATGAAAGGAATCAGGCGGCAGATCCTGGTTGGAAACGTATGTCAGGAAATACTTGGTTTTCATTTCCAGTGCGATTTCAGAATAATTGTCCTTTATTTGGTCGTAATCTTCCGGGAAAAAGCACCGACCTCCCGTTTTATCAGCCAGATCCGCCATTTCTGTTTCCCTCTTGTTAAAAAACTGATCGATATAATTCTCATCTTCCCCAAACAATTTCGTATAGATATCGTTCAGCATGATGACCCTCCGTTCCTTCTTTGCATCCCTGCGCACCAAAGAGGTCTTCGAAACAACGTAGAGCGAAGCTTGTGATTGGATGATCCTTAGCGATGCCTCTTTAAAACCGACAAGGCTCTGATTATTCAAACAATCAGTTAACAGAATTATGGCTTTACGACCCTCTATATCTTTGAGCTGTTCATCTGCCGCCAGATACATGGCGTCGTATAGCGCAGTCCTGAACCCGGACTGCAATTGACCAAGCTTTTTGCGAACCTTGTTCATATCCTCCGTCCAGTCCAGAAGAAGACGGACCTGGTCGTCGAAAGTGATCAAGGAAACCTGGTCCCCGGGAGAAAGGGATCTGGTAAACTCTCTGGCAGCATCCCTGATTTTATTTCTCTCCTTTTTCCCACTCGTACTTGTGTCGAGCAACATAACGACAGACACCGGCATGTAATCGATGCCGAAACTGCGAATCTGCTGTAATGACTGGTCCTCCCACACCCGCATATCCTCCCTCCTGAGGTCCGTAATCATTTGGCCCTTTTCATTGAAAATACTGATTGGAACCTTAACCAGATTGACCGACACGGAAAAAGGGGCGGGCGCCCTGTCCTGCGTTTCTGAAAGTCCAGCACATGGGAGGAAAGCAAAAAAAATAGAAAGTGTCAGTATATAAATACGCATTTTCTTCAATCATTCAGATGCCGTTTCACATATAACATCATACGCTTGAAATCCCGTTTCTTACAGAATTGTTGCAAAATTGGGTTTGAAACCTTCTATTCACCCCTATTTATCTTTATCGAAACTTGATCTGTAGGGTATGATATCGGCATTCGGCGGTGATTGCCGGCCGATATGCAGGAGGACTATTTATGACCTTACCCAATTTCGCCTTTTTTAAGGGCCGCATCGTTCCCTACAGTGAGGCCAAAATCGGTGTAATGACACACACATTCAACTATGGGACCGGTGTATTCGGTGGCCTTCGTGCTTACTGGAATACCGACGAGGAACAATTGTTCATTTTCCGGCCACTCGATCACTACAGGCGTTTCCTTGATTCGGCCAAACTGCTGCTGATGGAACTCCCTTATTCCGAAGCGGACCTGGTGCAGTCTACAATAGAGCTCCTCAAAGCGGAGAATTACCGCACGGATTGCTATATCCGCCCTATCTCCTATTTCAGCGACGAGGTTATAGGCGTTAAACTGCACGGTTTAAATCCGGCGATTACCATTATTTCCATCCCGTTCGGTTCCTACGTTCCAAACGAAGAGGAGAGCCATGTGACGGTCTCCTCATGGAAACGTATTGACGACAACACAATCCCCGCTCGTGGAAAAATTTCCGGCGCCTACGTTAATTCCGCTCTCATCAAAACCGACGCTCAGAGATCGGGTTACGACGAAGCGATTGTGCTCAATCAGGACGGCCATATTTCTGAAGGATCCGCGGAGAATATCTTCCTGATTCGTAAAGGCATCGCCTGCACCCCGCCCGTAACGGAAAACATACTCGAAGGCATTACACGGAGTATGGTTATCATGCTTTTGCGGGATGAAATGGGTGTTGAGGTCATGGAGCGACCGATCGACAGGACGGAACTCTACCTGGCGGAAGAAGCGTTCTTCTGCGGCACCGGGGTTCAGATTGCAGCCATCACAAGCGTCGACCACCGCCTGATCGGTACCGGACGCATCGGCCCCATCACTGGCAAATTGAGGCAACTGTATTTCGATATAGTTCGAGGGAAAAATCCAAAGTACCGGGAACTCTGTATGCCTGTGTACTAAAGCTGTCGTCGAAGGTCTAAGGTCGAACGTCGAAGGTCTAAAACCTAAACTGATGAAGTGCGGATCTGTGATAGATAAATCGGATATGTTCGCAGGTTCCAGGTTCGCAGGTTCGCAAGTTCTGTTCGCAGGTTCCAAGTTGCAGGTTCCAGGTTGCAGGTTTAACAGTTCAATACAAATGCGTTGTTAAACGTGGAGGGGATGCGCCTGCGGGAGCATGCAATCAGTTTGAAGTTTTGAGTTCTGAGTTTTGAGTTCTGAGTTCTGAGTTTGGGTTGACGGTTTGGGAAGCGTTGATGGATAAATGGCGGGGCTGGTGATGTATCGTTAGGCCTGCAGATCCAGCACGCAACTGATAAAAAAAACAGTTGCACGTTTGAACGTGAAAACGTTAAACGTTCAATACAAATGCATCGTTAAACGTTTGAACTTCAGTACCTTGATAAATTTCAGGGCATCTGTTTTTAACGTTCCAACGGTGCTTTTTCTTTTAACGTCCAACTTTCCAACGAGCCAACGTTTAACGGTTTTATTTGGAGTTTGAAGTTTGGGTTGATGGTTTGGGGAACGTTGATGGATGAATGGCGGGGCTGATGAAGTTTGTATCGTTCGATCTTTGAATCCAGAACTTTAAACTCAGAACTTAAAACTGCATTTCTTACAAAGTTACTACTGAGGCGGCAAAGAGGGTTATGTAAAGCGGTGCCGACTGTAAAGAATTAAGAGCATCCACTTGTCTCTCCGCAGTTCATACATTTATAGCAGGATCCGTTTCGAACCATGATACTGCCGCACCCGGCGCATGAAGGAGCATCATCCAGCACATACATCGATTTTAAATCATCCGTCGAACCGGTGTCAGTAACCTCCTGAACCTCCTGCGCTGCCGATCCATTCATCGGCTCCACTACATGGACTCCGGTATACAGCTGCTCTTCCGTTGTGAGGAATTTCGAAGCCAGCCATCGGAAAATATAATCGACAATCGACTTGGCGAAAGGAATCTCACGATTTCCCGTATGACCCGACGGCTCAAACCGAACATGAGAGAACTTGTCAATCAGGACTTTCAGGGGGACACCGTACTGAAGAGCAAGGGATATAGCCGTTGCAAAGGAATCCATCAAACCAGAAATGGCACTCCCCTCCTTTGCCATTACCAGGAAAATTTCTCCCGGCTGGCCGTCATCATACATACCCACCGTAATATAGCCTTCATGTCCTCCGATACTGAACTTATGCGTCATCGCATTGCGCACCGCAGGAAGTTTTCGGCGAACAGGCTTGAAACCCGCCGTTTCCTCCTCCCCGGAAGCATTCTCCGCTTTCTTTCCCCGGGATGCATTGAGAGGCTGTGTTTTTTTCGAATTGTCCCGATAGATTGCGATAGCCTTTACGCCCAATTTCCAGGCCTGTTTGTACAGTTCACCGATTTCTTCGACGGTAATATTCTCAGGCACATTGACGGTCTTGGAAATGGCCCCGGAAATGAAAGGCTGAACAGCGGCCATCATTTTTACATGTCCCATATAATCGATGGAGCGGGTTCCCATCTGGGGCTTGAACGCACAATCGAAAACAGCCAGATGTTCCTCCTTTATATAGGGAGCCCCTTCTATCGTGCCGGTTTCATCTATATAATCCGTGATAGATTTAATCTCATCCTCCGTGTACGCCAGCTTCTCCAGTGCCGAAGGAACTGTATTATTTACAATCTTCATCATCCCGCCACCGACCAGCTTTTTGAACTTCACCAGGGCAAGGTCGGGCTCCACACCGGTCGTGTCACAATCCATCATAAATCCTATCGTTCCGGTCGGGGCCAAAACTGTCGTCTGGGCGTTCCTGAATCCATGGACGGTTCCATCGAGTACGACAAGGTCCCAGCACTCCCGGGCCGCCTGCATCAAATCATCTGGAACATAATCCCCATTGATATTCTGTACGGCAGACCGATGCATACGCATCACCTCAAGAAAAGGATCTTTGTTCTTTTCATACCCGGCAAACGGCCCTTTCATTGTCGCGATACGTACGGATTGCAGGTAGGCTTCACCGGTCATTACCGCCGTGATGGCTGCGGCAAAATTCCTTCCGTCATCGCTGTCGTACGCAAGCCCGTTGTACATCAGCAGGGCGCCCAGGTTCGCGTATCCAAGACCAAGCGGCCGGTAATCCCGGCTGTTCCGGTCGATTTTCTCGGTAGGGTAGCTCGCGTTGTCGACAATGATTTCCTGAGCCGTGATCATCACATCCACAGCCCGGCGGAATCCATCCACATCGAAAGCGCTCTTGTCATTAACAAATTTCAGCAGGTTGAAAGAAGCCAGGTTGCACGCGGAATCGTCCAGAAACATATACTCGGAACAGGGATTGGAAGCATTGATGCGAGCTGTGTTTTTGCAGGTGTGCCAACAATTGATCGTCGAGTCGTACTGCATGCCGGGATCGCCGCAGGAAAAACAGGATTCTGCAATTTTATTCATGAGGTCACGGGCCTGGTAGGTATCCACGGGTTCACCCGTGGGTCTTTCGTGTGTAACCCAGATTCCGTCCTGTTCAACGCTTTCCATAAACTCATCCGTAACGCGGACACTGTTGTTTGCGTTCTGAAAGAAAATGCTGTGGTAGGCATCCCCATCAACGGTACCGTCATACCCGGCTTCTATTAAGGTCCAGGCCTTCTTTTCTTCACTTGCCTTACACTCTATGAATTCCACGATGTCCGGATGATCGATGTCGAGGATAACCATCTTGGCCGCGCGGCGCGTCTTGCCCCCGCTTTTAATAACCCCGGCAAAAGCGTCGAATCCCTTCATAAAACTCACGGGACCCGAAGCAATACCTCCTCCGGAAAGTTTCGCTCTTGAGGAACGGAGAGAAGAAAAATTTGTTCCCGTGCCGGACCCGTACTTGAAGAGGCGTCCCTCGGTTTGTGCAAGTTGCAGGATGGAGTCCATTGTGTCCTCGACGGAGTTAATGAAACAGGCCGAGCACTGGGGGGCTTTTTCTATTCCGCAATTGAACCAAACGGGGGAGTTAAACGAAGCATATTGATTTAGAAGAAGATACGCCAGTTCGTCATGAAAAGTCTGAGCGTCTTCCTGAGAGGCAAAGTATCCCCCCTTGACGCCCCATTCCTTCAGCGTTTTAACAACTCTTCCAACCAGCTGGCGCACACTCTGTTCT
>Ga0209536_100004142_pt1 | contig 22953 bp, 22 predicted proteins | sample DeeMarSeWOR28_12_FD_187461 | JGI IMG/M metagenome (GOLD analysis project Ga0209536, IMG submission 187461) | Marine sediment microbial communities from White Oak River estuary, North Carolina - WOR-2-8_12 (SPAdes) (version 2) | ecosystem: Environmental > Aquatic > Marine > Intertidal zone >... | reverse complement strand
GGGCATAGCGCCACCGCCCGGAGCACCCGCGCCCTGGGGCATACCACCACCGCCCGGAGCACCCGCGCCCTGGGGCATACCACCACCGACCGGAGCACCCGCGCCCTGGGGCATAGCGCCACCGCCTTGCTGCGCACCAGCCCCGTGATGGCCTGCGCCGTATGCGCCGGGCGCTGCCGGTGCTGCGTAGCCTCCGCCATAGGACTGATCATCGCCATAGTGCTGTTCACCACCCTGCTCATGCATCTCGCCTTCAGGCGGCATATCCACAGGTTGTGGTTGAGGAGCTGCAGCAGGCCTGATGCCCCTTGAAGACATTTTTATCTTTGGCAGAATACCTGCTTCGATCAGCCTTTTATTCAGGCTGTCGTACAGCTCGTCCAGCTTGTACGCGACATCATTCTTGAATAGATTGAACAGGGCTTTTCGTTCAGACAGTTCAAATTTGTCAATCAGCGTGTCATCGAAAGCCTGGCATATTTTTAAAGGCGCCAGTGCATTCTTGGCGAATATGTCCATCGTTTTAAGTGCAAGATGATCAAGGCGTGTTTCAAGGTGTGAAATCTTTTCGCGGAATTTACTGGCAGTTTCGGTGCCCAGGTTTTTCACCAGTACGATGTCTTCCATGTCATCCTGGCCGATCAGGCTAAGTTCGTCATCGAGCTCCTCAGCTGTATGTCCCGCTTCTTCTGCCTGGGTCACAGCATAAGGACGCAGCAGGGGCAGAATATTCGAGATAAAGTCGGCTGTAACTTCTACTTGCTGCTCCTTGAGTTTCTTCTTGAGCATGAAAAAAACATCTCTTTCATGGCTGAATGCCGCCGCATCAGCCATATCGAGCAATGCCCCATCGGCGCCTTTGATCATGCCGGTCAACATGTTGCGCAGGCGTGTGGTTGTGTCAGTCTTTAATTTGGCGATAAGCTCGCCGTACTCTTGTGGCGAGTCGGGTATGTATTGAGTACTCATATGCGTTAAAGTATTTTCCTTCTCCCGTTCTGGCAGTGGCCCATCAAGCCTGCGTTTTTATAATAATATTCAGAGTATAGACGCTTGAATCATAATTTTTATTTGTCACTCGATAATAGCGTAGCTGCGATGATTTGGTACAAATTTGTCCAAAATTGTAAATCTTCATTGCAACCGGAGGATAACGAACTATTCTTAATTTAAAGTGCAGAGTTGGTGATAAAAGCTTTCATCACGCCGGCAGTTCGGTTTCTAAACACCTTATCCACATATCACCGGCGCTAAGGATATAAACAGGCATGAGTGAAGAATTAACAGAAAAGCCGCAAATTCTGGTTGTCGATGATTCCAGGATGGTTCGTCGCGCCGTATTTAAAATGCTGGCCGATGACTACCATGTGCACGAAGCCGAAAATGGTAGGGATGCATGGCAGCGGTTGCAGCGTAATGATGCCATATCAGTGGTTTTTACCGATATGCAAATGCCGGAAATGAATGGCATGGAACTGCTGGCTAATATACGTAATTCAGATAATGAACGCCTGGCGTCTCTGCCGGTTATCATGATCACCGGCGCAGATGATACCGAAGAAGCAAAGCGCACGGTATTTGATGCTGGTGCGACGGATTTTATTGCCAAGCCATTTGAGTCAATCGATCTTCTCAGCAGGGCCAAGTCCTATGCGCGCCTGAACCGCAAGGTTGTAGAGCTGGAGAAGAAAACCGGCCATGACAAGCTTACCGGTCTATTCAGTGTGGCCAGTTTCGAGGAGCAGGGTGAAAAGGCGCTCGCTTTCGCCTTGCGCCATAAACTTAAAATATCAGCGGTTTATCTTGAGATTACAGACTTCCAGGACATTTACCTCGCGCATGGCAAAAGTGTTGCACAGCAGATCATTGTTGCTGTTGGAAAACGCCTGAAGGACGTTATGCGCACCGAAGATATTGCTGCGCGTTTGGGTGTTGCCAAGTATGCCGTGTTACTGCCATTGACGAATGATGCCGACTCGCGTGTAGTTATTAGACGGATTCGTGAAAGTATTAATAAACTCGTATTCAATACCGGGCAGGAAAAGATACGCGTGTCGTTGGCGGCAGGTTATACTTCTCCGGATGTAAGTGGTCAGCTGGTATTTTCAGAAATGATGGAACAGGCTGAGTCCGCCCTGCAAAAAGCGCTCAAGAGCAGTAGCGGTGAAAAAATCTCCAGCTTCTTCGATCATGAGGAAGCTGTTGAGCAGACGCCGGCTTTTACAGAGGAGGATATGCGCATGGCTTTTCGGCATATACTTGAGGGATCTTACTTCCAGGTACCAGACAACATGTTGCAGACAGTTGCAGAAAAATTAAATCCGTTTCTTGACTATGTTGCAAAGCGGTCGAATAGCGGGCGCACCGGTACGGATAATGCCTGAAAATGTGCTAGACGAGTTGCAAGGCCTGACGCCCATGCAGGCGTGGAAATTAATCAATGAAGATGCGCGGGCATTACTGGTTGATATACGTTCCAGCATGGAATACCTGTTTGTAGGCCATCCCAAAGGGGCCGTACATGTGCCCTGGATTGATGAACCCGACTGGGTGGTTAATCCTCATTTCGTTACCGAAATCAGAAAACTCATTCTTGGTGGTGTCGTCGAAGATGACGCCCAGGGTAGTGTGCCAATCATCCTGATTTGCCGCAGTGGAAAGCGCTCAAAAGAAGCCGGGCACAAGCTGCTGGAAGCAGGAATCGCCAATGTCTATCATATCGATGAGGGTTTCGAAGGCGAACTCGATGAGCAGCATCACCGCAGTTCATCGGGAGGGTGGCGCTATCACAAGCTCCCCTGGGAGCAGTGCTGACGCACAGGAACGAGGGGCGAGTGGCTAGGAGCGAGGAAAATCAGAACGTCCTCTGTGTTTCGCGGTAACCTTTGTGGTGAATAAAAACGGCCCCGGATTTACACAATACATCCATGTATTCTGCCCTGCGGGCCAGCACAAGGCTGTTCAAATTCTATCCTATCGAATTTAGTCGCTTCGCTGCATCCAGGCTACGTTGTGCCAAACAAAAAAAGCTTTTTGCGAATTTTGCGTCCTTCGCGGCTAATAAATTATTTCTTTTTCTTGAAATCCAGTGATGCTGAATTGATGCAGTAGCGCAGTCCCGTCGGTTTCGGACCGTCTTCGAATACATGTCCCAGGTGTGCGTCGCATGCGGGACAGCGTACTTCAATACGCGTCATGCCGTGACTGTTGTCACGCAGTTCTGTCGGTTCATGACCTTTTATGGGCTGCCAGAAACTGGGCCAGCCAGAGCCGGAATCATATTTTTCATCGGAGCTGAACAGCGGTTCACCGCAGCAGATGCAGTGATACATTCCCGTGTCCTTATTATTGTAATACCTGCCGGTGAATGCCATCTCGGTACCACCCTGGCGGGTGATGCGATACTGCTCATCCGTCAGTTCGCTTTTCCATTCCTCATCGGATTTGGTTACTTTGCGATCAGACATAGGTAGCCCCTGTTATGATGAACCCGGTAGGGTTTTATTTTTGCCGCAAAACACGCAAATAACGCAACTGTGTTTTTCAGTTATTAATAATTTTTTAGTTTACTATTTTCGCGCCTTTTGCGTTGTTTGCGGCAAAATGTGTGGTTCACTGGTCAACAGCAGCCACCACCGGGTTTTACCGCTTCGATAGTTGCCGATACAACGTATTCTTCTACACCACGTCCCGGCGCCCAGTCTTTAATGAATTCTTTCGACTCGTCTTTGGGTGCTATGCGAATATCTGTAAATCCGCTGTCAGCCAGTATCTGTTCAAGTTCACGAATGTGAGAAGCACCGGCCATGCAGCCCGAATACAATTGCAGGTCGTCGCGGATCTCCTGTGGAAGCTCTGTGCTGGCAACAACATCTGATATCGCAAGCCGGCCACCGTTTTTCAGTACACGGAACGCCTCGCTAAAAACTCGCTTCTTGTCCGGGGAGAGATTGATCACACAGTTGGAAATAATCACGTCGACGGTGTCATTTGCAACCGGAAGATATTCAATTTCTCCAAGCCGGAATTCGACCTGGGAGTAATTACCTTTATCCGCATTATTTCGAGCCTTGCTCACCATGGTGGGTGTCATGTCGACGCCAATAACCTGGCCAGTTTCACCGGTTTCGGCAGCTGCCAGAAAGCAGTCGAAGCCACCGCCACTGCCGAGGTCCAGCACAGTTTCCCCGGGTTTGATGCTGGCGATAGCGCGTGGGTTGCCACAGCCGAGTCCCATGTCAGCGCCGTCTGGTACGGAGTCAAGATCGCCTTCACTGTAACCCAGGCGGGTTGAAACCAGGGTGTTAATGGCGGCATCTGATGATACGCCGCAGCAGCTTGACTGTTCACCGCAACAATCGCCGTTATTGCTGGCTTCTGCAACCTCGCTGTAACTGTTTCTGACGTTTTGACGAATTTCATCGGCCTGTTTATGATTCATGATGTACCTCGGGATTTCCCTGGAAATATTGGCGAATATCGTTGAGCATCTCGCTATTGACGGAACAGATGACCTGCTTGCCATCGCGCTGCATATTGATCAATCCGGCTCGGCTGAGTTCTTTCAGATGGTGTGACAGTGTCGATGCTGCAATATCGAGTTCGCTGCCCAGTTCACCAACGCAGCATGATGTAATATTATCAATATTGCAGTCACTTCCGGGGGTGCAGCAGCCTGACAAAAGGGTGTAGATCTGCAGGCGATGCGGATTGGAAAGCGCGCTGAATATGGTAGAAAATCTGTCTATATGGAGTTGATTATATTTCGACATGTTTCGAAATATAGAATAATTGAGCTAAAAGTGCAAATATTTGTATTTATCAGAGATCTTTGTGCTACGGTGACGTAATGTCTGAAAGATTAACCGAAGAAGAGTTAAACAGTATCAGAAAGCGTGTAGTCGAGCTCAAGATGGAGCACCGCGACCTTGATGCCGCCATTGACCATCTAGTAGAGTCCGGTACATTTGAAGAGCTGAGAATCAAGCGCATGAAAAGGCGCAAGCTCCAGCTGAAGGACGATATTGCACGTCTTGAAAATACATTAATACCGGATATCCTCGCTTGAGGACACCCGGTATCGTAGATAATTGATGTTATGGGAAAGCCGGTATGTGCGGTTCTGTGCCACCCATATCCGCATCCGGGTGATGCTGCTGGATTAATGCCTCGATTTCTTCCACCCTTGTTTTGGGTATGTCGATCATCATCAGCACTTCGCCTTTCTCGATCGCGGCTTCAAACTTTTCTATCTGGCTGTTTGGCACGTCCATACCGATCATGCCCGAGATCCATGCACCTATACCTGCACCGGCCAGGCTGGTCCCAAGTATGGCTCCGCCACCAAGTACCAGACCCGCAGGCGGGAAGGTGACAGCAGCGATACCTGCAAGTACACCGGTAATTCCACCAACAGCCAGCCCGCGTTCCATGGCAGGAATAAAGTCGCTCTTTTGAAGCAAATTGGCTTCTGGCAGATCACCCATGGGGGTGCCTTCTTTGGCAACAACGTGGATATGATGATCATCTACGCGCTTTAACAGCAGTTCATCAACTACTGTATTGGCAGTGTCGATATCCGGTACCATAAAATACAGTCTTCTCATTTTTTTATCCTCCTCTCAAGTATATTCGTGTCAGGCGCCCGATTTTTGAACCGGTAGATTTTCCTGGAAACCCTTCTAAACGCCTTAAGACCTTGTATTCAGTATTATTTGTCGCAATTCAAAAAGCAAGCAGTATATGCCTCTGACCAGCATTTTGCACGAAGGATTTGGATTTCAGGGGCGAGTCACATGGATGAGACGAACAACCAGCCCGGGCTATCGCCCAATGTGTCGGCTATCGAGCAACAGGTGAGCGGGAATGAGCAAGGTCACTAGGATATTTCGCCTTTGTATACAATAATTAATGCTTAAGAGGCTGGTATCTGACAAAATTAGTATGTTATGAATTTCTGTTCTGCCTGTGGTTCAAAAGTAACGCTGCTTATTCCTGCCGGAGATAACAGGCACCGCTTTGTCTGCGATGAGTGCGGCATGGTCCATTACCAGAATCCCAATGTCGTTACTGGCTGTATACCCGAATGGGAGGATAAAATCCTGTTGTGCAAACGCGCGATCGAGCCCAGGTACGGCACCTGGACTTTACCTGCCGGTTTCATGGAGAACGGTGAAAGCAGCATGTTTGGCGCTGCGCGCGAGGCAAAGGAAGAAGCCAATGCGGAGCTGCGTGATCTGAAGCTTTTCTGCGTCTTCAGTATTCCTCATATTAACCAGGTGTACACCATGTACCGTGGCGTTTTACATCAAGGTCTGGCCAGTCCGGGTGAAGAGAGTCTTGAGGTCAAGCTTGTTTCTGAAGATGATGTACCATGGGACAGGCTTTCTTTTCCGGTAATCATGGAAACGCTGAGGTTGTATTACGAAGACAGAAAATCCGAGAATTTTTCCACGCATTACGGTGAAATTATCCGGCTGGACCGGGAAACGATCCGGGTTGAACACTACTGAACCGATTTCATGCAATCACAAAGGAAAAGTCCGGCTAACGCAAGCAGCAAAATAATTTATCTACAGCAGAGGCGCAGAGAACAGGGTTGTTTAATGTGTCTTCAGGCAGGACAGTAAAACCGGTGTTCGAATACTCGGCCGGTAATAAACCGTATTTCATATGCGCCTTCGTGTCTCAGCGGTCAGGCATCAACATTCTCGATGGGTATCTTTGAAAGTTTATCGGCCGGGTTGAAACCCAGTATCACCGAGTAGAAGTATATCTCTGAGTCCAGCGCCGCCTTAATTGTAGCGGCATGCCTGAAGCCATGTTGTTCATTTTCAAATGAGACATAGCTTACTGCAATTCCCTTGTTCCTCAGTGCAGCGACCATTTTTTCTGCCTGTGAAGGTGGTACAACCCTGTCTTCCATGCCCTGGAAAAAAATCACCGGGCATGACAGCCGGTCAACAAAGTTAATCGGTGATCGATCATGATAGAGCTGACTGTGTTCCGGGTAACCGCCTACAAGCCGGTCGGTATAGCGCGACTCAAACTTGTGTGTGTCAGTTATCAGCGATTCAAGGTTGCTTATGCCATAGTAACTGGCACCGCATGTAAAGGTGTTATGAAAAGTCAGAGCTGCCAGCACAGTGTAACCACCTGCGCTGCTGCCCTTGATGATCAGCCTGTTTTTATCGGCGATGCCTTTGTCGGCAAAATAATTCGCAGCATCACATACATCTTCAGCATCGCGAACACCCCATTTACCATTCAGGCGGTTTCTGTAGTTACGTCCATATCCAGTGCTTCCACTGTAATTAACATCAACGATCGCGAACCCCCTTGATGTCCAGTATTGCTTGCGCAAATCAAGAGAAGCGTCTGCCATGCCGGTAGGGCCGCCATGACAAAGTACGATCAATGGCGGTAATTCGTCTTCAGGCGCTTCATATTCGCTGTTAACCGGCGGGTAGTAAATTGCATATGCTTTATCCGCATGACGTGTTTCATAACTGAAGCGCTGGCCTGTTGATATGTGGCCATCATCAATGTTTGTGTTACAAGAGCTCGCAATAACTTCAGGCTCGAGATTGTCGGCATTCAGCCTGATCACCTGTGTGAACGTGCTCTCGGAAGCGGCAATAAAGCACACGGTGTTGTCATCTGCGCATATGGAAACGAAGGAGTTCTGCGGGGTTTCGACAGCCGTGATTGCCAGTGTATCGAGATTTATAACAGATAAGCGGCCTATGCCGTTTGTAATGTGGGTGCAAAAAACAGAGTTACTGGCGTTGAAAGCATAGGTGGTTTGCCCAAATACCCACTGCGGTAAACCAAACTCGCTTTTTTGCGTGGTGACGGCAAGGCCTCCGGATTCATCATGCCGTGCAAGGTTCCACCAGCCGGATTCATCGGTTACATAATATAGAATATCTTCCGGCGACCATTCCGGTTGAAAAATCGAAGTAGATTCACTGCCGGCTACATGCATGGGGGCTGCCAGCAGGCCATTCTCATTGACATCGGCCAGCCAGAGCTCGGTGCCGTCCCATGGCATATTGGGGTGGTTCCAGCAGAGCCAGGCAAGCTTGCTGCCGTCATGGTTTATTCGGGGGTTGGAATAAAAATCGTATCCCTGGTGCAGCGTGCTGATAGCGCCGCTTGTAACATCAATCGAAACCAGGCTGTTATCGGGTTCATTCGCGCTGTTGCTATGGTCTTCACAGACACACAGAATTCTATTCTGTCGACTGTCAAAGCACAGGTCAGCGAAGCGGACATTCTCCATATCGGTTATACGTTGCGGATTGCTGCCGTCCCGGCTCCGGTAAATATCCTGATCTGCATCATTTACAAAGAATATCCCGTGTTTGCATGCACAGTAGACACCGCCACCATATTCATGTACGCGTGAGCGTGCATTGAAAGGTGGCGGTAACATGTCCTTCGTCTTGTTGTTGCGGAAGCTGACGATGACGGAGCGTCCGGACTCCATGGGCCTGCGCTCCAGCCAGTATACGGTGCCATCGAAAATATGGACCTGGTCCAGAGTCACTGACTCTGAAGTAATGAGACCGCTGGTAATCGGCGACTTCCAGCTGCCAAAGGGCAGTATATTTTTAGTCATATTCAACAGTGTAAAAAGGGTGTTCTGATAGAATTAGCGCACAGTGGCGCATATACTTGTTTGATACATGTTAATTCAATTCATAATTTGCTGCTTCGGCATCAATGTCCGGGTCTGCGCTTTTCATTATGGGGCGCATAAATGCTGATCAATATTGCTGCATCGCTGGTAATTGTCGGCCTGCTGCTGCTGGTGGTGGGCATCATGATCGCGCGCCAGTACACCTTGCGCGCAAAACTGCTTTCGGCATTCCTGTTTATCGTACTGTTGTCCCTGGGGCTTCTAGCGGCACTGGACAGTTACCTGATGAGCGAGAATCTCAGGCAAAGTACGAACAAGGTTCTGGATGTGGCAGCGAGGCAGTATGCCGACCGTATCGACCAGTTTAACGAGTTCAATCTGGAATCAATACAGTCTGAAGCGAGGTTGCCGGCCTTTGTTAATTACATCAGGTTAAGGGGGGCAGAGCCCTATCACAGCCAGACGATCAAGGAGATACTTATCGCGCTGCAATCAAGACAGGGGAAGGACATCGTGTCTTATGCAGTACTCAATAAGGATGGTATCAACATGGTTGATACCGTTACCCAGTACATTGGTAGCGACGAAAGCCAGGAAATATATTACAAAGAGGTCTCTCTAAGACAGTCGCCTTATCAATCGCCGGTCATTTTCTCGGAATCCGAACAGCCGGCATTATTTTTCAGTAGCCCGATTGAAGACGTGGCCGGACGTTTCCTCGGAGTTCTGCGAGTCAAGTATGACGCCAATATTCTCAACAGTCTTTTATCTGACTCGCGCGGTCGTATAGGTCGCGGGGCATTTGCAATATTACTTGATGATAACAATCTCCGCTTGATGCATGGCAGACGCAGTGATCTGCAGTACACCATGGCGAGTAACATCAGCGCTGTGGATTTGCAGGTTCTTGCGGATAACGGCAGGGTTCCGCAGGATTCAAAACGGCTTTTTGTCGAGCACCCTGATTTCATCGAAAAGCTTGATACTACCAGGTTCAATAACACGAATCTCCAGGTTAGCCTGTTCGGTATGGGCGAGGATGAGTACTCATTGTCTATAGCAAGATTGAATACCGTACCCTGGAAAGTGGTTTTCGCGCAGCCAAAAGCGGTATTAACCAAGCCTATAGAAGAGCAGAAACGGGCAACATTATTATTTGCCAGCGGTATCGCATTACTGGTTGTGCTTATTGTTTCAGGCACCACGCGAATATTACTTGACCCGATCAGGCGGCTCACGGTCGTGGTCAAGCAGATTGGTGAAGGCAACCTGGAGACCAAGGCCAAGGTCGACACCAATGACGAAATCGGCGGCCTGGCCAATGCATTTAACGATATGACAAACAATGTCAGGGTGCTGGTAAACGATCTTGAAAAAGAGATCGATAATCACAAACTGACGGCAGACAGTTTGCGTAAATTGTCACAGGCAATTGAGCAAAGCCCCGTCTCTGTAATGATCACCGATCTTAACGGCGACATCGAGTACGTCAATCCTGAGTTCAGTCGCGTAACCGGCTATGCGGCAGCGGAAGTGAAGGGGAAAAATCCGCGTTTTCTCAAGTCCGGGCATACACCGCCTTCACAATTCGCTAACATGTGGAACAGTATTACAACAGGCCAGTCATGGAGTGGCGAGCTTTACAATAAAAAGAAAAACGGTGATCTGTTCTGGGAAAATGTAACTATCTCGCCGATAAAATCGAAAGATGGTCAGAGCACGCATTACCTTGCCATCAAGGAAGACATCTCCATACGAAAAGAATACGAAGAGCGTCTCATGTACCAGGCGAGTTATGACAAGCTCACCGATCTGCCAAACCGGTCGCTGGCTTTTGATCGTTTAAAGCAAGCGCTGGCCAATGCTATCAGGGACAAGGAGCGCCTGGCAGTGATGTACATTGATTTCGACCATTTCAAGAATATCAATGATACGCTAGGCCATTATGCCGGTGACAGTTTTCTTAAATCCATGGCTGAAAGGCTGAAGGGTATTGTGCGTGACGTTGATACCGTGGCAAGGCTTGGTGGCGATGAGTTCATGCTGATACTCACAAGTACACATCATAAATCCGGCGAGATCCCCCTGTCTGAATATAGAGATCAAATACAGCAAAAGGCGGCAGAGATATTGCACAAGGTTGCCAAGCCGTGTCTTATCGAAGACATGGAGTTCTCGGTGACAGCGAGTATCGGTATCGCGATATTTCCGGAAGATGGCGATGATCCGCATATTCTGTTGAAGAATGCCGATACTGCGATGTACAGAGGCAAGCGCAAGGGCAGAAACACCTTTGAGGAATTTACGCCTGAAATGAGCGACAAGATCGTCAAGCGTGTCGAGATTGAGAGCAAGCTCAGGCGCGCCATTGAAAACGGCAGGTTCTATCTTAAATACCAGTCGCTGGTCAATACACGCAGCATGCATCTTGAAGGCGCCGAAGCGCTGATTCGCTGGGAAGATGAGGAGCTTGGTATTATAGCGCCGGAAATTTTTATCCCTTTCGCAGAAGAGTCGGGTGCTATTGTTGATATCGGGCGCTGGGTTATCGACAGGGTATGCCAGGACGTCAAGGGCTTGAGGGCGGATAAGGATAACAAGGATTTTTATATTGCAATCAACCTTTCCGGCCGCCAGTTCAGAGGCAAGGGTATTGCCAGGCAGATATCGGACACGCTGTCAAAGTATGATCTCAATGGCGACAGTCTTGAACTGGAAATAACAGAACGCCTGTTGATGAAAGATGTACCGGAGGTGCTTACCACGCTGAACCAGTTCAAGGAGATGGGTATCAAATTATCCATCGACGATTTTGGTACAGGCTATTCATCGCTCAGTTATCTGAAGCGTTTTCCGTTTGATGTGCTGAAGATAGACAAGGCATTTGTGCAGGATATCGGTGTTGATCCGGATGATGCTGCGTTATGTGAGGCCATTATCAGCATGGCGCACAGCCTTGGTTTGAGTGTAATAGGTGAAGGCGTAGAAAACGAGGAACAGTTTCAGTTCCTCAGGTCGCGTGGCGCTGAAATCGTGCAGGGATATTATGTCAGCAAACCCATGCGTTATGACGAGTTCAAGCAGTTCGTTACCGTTTCTGACTGGATAGCATCGACAGCCGAATAAGCTTGTCAGCTTAAGCTTCTCGCAACAGATCTAAGCAGCGGTATACAGAACAGTGCAGCCAGCAGCGGCAGCGATGGGATGCCGCCACCACCACCGCTGCTCGAGCATGCATCTGCAGAGTTATATATCTGCACCAGATCAGCTTGACTGTCATTCACGGTGAAGCTGCCACTGCCATCTGTTCTGAAAACCACATCTACTGACTTGCCTGCTTCAAGAGTGATGATCGCAGGTACTTCGCCTTCGGCATTAAATGCAAGATCAGAACCGATATCGCTGGCAGGTGACTGAAAAGAAAGGTCGCTAAGGTTGCTCGCGTACGGGCCTACGCTGGAGCCCCCGGAAAATTCTGTGTTAATGCTGTTGGCGTGCAGTGTGTATATTCCGGGCGGCAGCATCAGCGCAAAAAAACCGGTGCATTGCTGCAGGTAATCTGAAACGATACTGACGACCTCGCCAGTCCGTATATTTTCAACCCACAGGTTAGCGCCTCTAACCGGGGCGCCACCAGTAGTCAAAAACTTACCTGTAAGCTGACCCTGAGCCGGGTAAAAGTCTGCTGTGGGATAGAGCGTAGACAGCGATACATTGTCATCACTGTGCGTGGCCTGACTGATTCTGCATGCATAGGGGTACATTAATGGATAGTCATCAGGTTCAGCCGGGCAACGGTCGGCAAACGCTTCAGTGTTATTGATATTCACCTGGCTGTGATCGAGACCCAGGTAATGGCCGATTTCATGCGCAACAATCAATGTAAGCTGGTTGCTGTTAATCGGAAGGTTTTCATTGCCGTTAATGACTGCAAAGCCTTCGGTGAAGAAGCTGGCACCGATAAAAATCGAAGAGGCGGCGAAACCGACAACCGATGCATCAGGACCCGTGCCCTGGCCAACACCAAAGTATGCATCGATAATGCTGCCGTCAAAATCGTAGACAACCGGATTCAATCCGTCATCATCGTTGTGAATCGTGTTGTTGAATGGGTCAGGAATGTAGCTGGTAAAATTGGTTTCATCGATATCTACAGGAGTATCAATGCCTTGAGAGATGTTGACTGTAGATGTGAGGATGCTGTTCCAGATATTGACAGCCTCGATAACCAGCAGGTCGGCTATGTTTTTGTCTCTTGAACCCAGGTCGCCATTATCGAAATTGAGGACGATATCGGGGTCCTGGTATCTTGCCGGCACATGGCCATTGGGTCCTTCCAGTACCAGGGGTCCTGCGGCCATTACCGCGGTAGAGCAACAGAGTGCGAGTAATGCGTTAAGTTGTTTCAACACGCGTTTACTCCTTGACCATGCCGCGTACGGTTATGAGGAAATCAGCTAAATGTATACCAGCCGGCTGATCAGGCATCGGGTCGGCTGCAATCGCAGACGGGGTATCAGGCAAATCCAGCTGTGGTGCGGTTTTCATTTCTGCAGCAAGCGCCCGTCCATTGGCGACAACGGCCTGCCCGTTCAGCTTGCGAATATCGAATTTACCCTGAGACAGGCCGATGGGGCTGGCAAAGCCCAGGCTGGAGGCTTTTGGCAGGAAGATGACATATTCCTCGCCAACGGCAAATCGAGGTACGCCGTGAATCACCAATCGTACATTGCTGCCGGGCAATTGACCGCCAATCTGCTTGATCGTGTGTGTTGCGCCCGGATTGCCCTTGATGACCTCGATCACCTTGAAGCTGGTGTAGGTGGCAACACGGCCGCTTGCCTGGTCGAGCCTGACCTCGTTGCCGATGGCTGTGCCATGGAAAATCATCTCGGCTGCCTGTGCCATGCGCTGCAGTGATACCGGCAATACCGATGTGGCTGCGGCCTGCAGGCTGCAGAACAGTAAAATCAGGAACATGGGTGTTGCTACGAGGCGGGGCTTTATCATCGGAATGGTCAGAAATTCAGGCGGCAGACAGGGTTATTATAGACGGTGCTGTACATCAGTTTGTGACCTTTTAACCCTGCATTAGTTCTGATCATCGGGCCTGTGTCATGTTAACAGGCCGGCTTCAGCGAGTTCGTTAATGAAGCCGAATCGGGTGAAATCACGAATACGCTGTGGATAGAGGATGCCATCAAGGTGATCGCACTCATGCTGAACCACGCGTGCATGACAGCCATCGGCTTCCACCCTGATCGGCTCACCGCTGGCATCGAAACCACTGTATTCGATCTTCGTGTAGCGCGGCACCATGCCGCGCATGCCGGGCACGCTGAGGCAGCCTTCCCAGCCGTCTTCCATGGTGTCATCCAGTGGTTTGATGCGTGGATTGATCAAAATGGTTCTGGGTACCGCGGGCGCGTCCTGGTAGCGTGGATTATTGTCAAAGCCGAACACCACGATACGCCGGCTTATGCCTATCTGGGGTGCGGCCAGGCCGGCGCCATCCTCGGCCTGCATGGTATCCAGCATATCCTCGATCAGGCGGTCGAGTTCCGGTGTATTGAAGGCTTCAACTTCTGCGGCGCGCTGGTTCAGCAGCGGGTGTCCCATGCGCAGGACGGTATGGATGGCCATGATTTACCTCAGGTTTTTTATCGAAAACATTAATGATAAAATGCTGGTTTTATTATATCTGTCGAGGCCGTACTGTGGCTGTTTCACTGCAAAATATTAGCCCGGAAAAGCGCATCATGATTACCCACAAGATCATGGAGTCTGTGGATGCATGGGGATTATCGGGTGATCAGATCCTTGAACTACTGGATTTTCCTGAAGGCCATCGCAGTCGCCATCTGCAACAATACCGCAAGGACACGCCGTTACCTGATATCGAGTCGATCAATGCCCGTGTGATTCGCCTGCTCGGCATCATCGACGCCCTGCGTACAACCTATCCGCGCAATGTAAATATGGGGCCTCGCTGGATGAATACCCCGCATCGCCGTATGCAGGAACGCACACCGGTGCACACCATGCTGGAAGATGGTGAAAGCGGCGTAATCACGGTTCTATCCGAACTCGACTGCGCCTATGCCTGGGAACTCAGCGGCTCAACAACGCCATCGAAGTGCTGAAACACAGGGGTTAGTCTCGAGCGGCGAGGGCTGAGGAAGAGCAGCAGCCCCGATTTCACCATCAACTCACCACGTTATTCGCGCTATTTGCGTTTTTTGCGGCAAAAAATAATTAATTCATTAGCCGCTAAGGACGCGAAATTCGCAAAAAGATTAATTGTTTCTCATTGTCTGGCCTTGATGCTGAATTGCAGGGGCTAGTATCGAGGGGCGAGGGCTGAGGAAGAGCAGCCCCGATTTACCATCAACTCACCACGTTTTCGCGCTATTTGCGTTTTTTGCGGCAAAAAGTAATTAATTCATTAGCCGCGAAGGACGCGAAATTCGCATATCCAAACAGGACAATCTGTAACAGCTTAAAACGCATTTAATTGACTGTAACTTCATCGATCATTCCTGGTACGCCTTCGTGTGAGGCGGGCCAGGTTTTACTGGCGTGATTTCTTGATGCGTTCGTAGGCCTCCTTGATCTGCTGGGTTTTCTCGTTCGCCAGTTTGATCATTTCTTCAGGCAGCCCTTTGGAGACGAGTTTATCAGGATGGTGCTGGTTCATTAAGCGGCGGTAGGCTTTCTTTACATCAGCATCCGGGGCGTCTTTTGGCACGCCCAGTATCTCGTAAGCCTCTTTGATCGCGGCTTTTTCTGTTCTTGGCGGGGCAACTCCTCCGGCCAGGTGAAACAGGTGATCGAGCTGCTGCCGGGAAATACCCAGCTCATCGGCAATTTTGTACAGAATCGTCTTTTCGGCCGGGTGCAGTTTCTGGTCAGAAAAGGCTGTGCTGATCTGTATCTCGAGAAACATCTGGATGAGGCTGATACGCCGGTGGCATTCCTTGCGGAACTGCACCAGTACATCATGCAATGGAAAGTCATCCGCCTTGCCTTCATCGAACAGTTTTATTGCGGCCTTGCGTTGTTGTGCGTTGAGCTGCATACGCGCCATGATCGCTTCGGCGTTGGCGATTTCCGCCCTGGTAACCTTGCCGTCAGCTTTTGCAATGTGCCCCATGATGGAGAAGGTGGCGGTAAAGAAAGCCGCCTGTATGCGTTCCTGGTCTCCGTATCCAAAGCCGCCGACTTCATCGGTTAGTTTCAGGCCCTTGTCAAAGTTGTGACCGAGTGCGGCGCCAAGCATTGCACCCAGGGGGCCGCCCAGCATGAAGCCAAAGGCGCCGCCGATAATTTTTCCCCACCATGCCATATATCGGACCTTGCTGATTACTGCTTGTTGAGCATTAAAAGTGTATTGATAGAATCACTCGTTTATACGGGAACGAGCGACGTGGTGCAAGTTACAAGATAAGGCGTCATGGCTGTTACCGCGTTAATGTTTGCAGCGCCGGGTTTTCCGGTTGCTGTGACCGGGCCGCTCGTTTCAGCCCGGGGCTTCATTCAGGATTGATCTTTATCATCCGAGGCCGCATTATTCAAAAGCTTTTTCCCGGTAAACATGGCTGAAATTATTCCGCCGCCTTGTTTTGTTTCAACTCGAATAACGGCCGCGATGTGTACCACGATGAGAAACATCAGAAAGTATGCGGTGTAGATATGAACAGTGCCGAAAGGTGCCTTGAACGCCTTCAGCGCATCATACTTTTCCTTGTCGACAGCAGAGGTGTCATAGGGAACGAGGCTGCCGGGATCAATGCCGGGCCACGCAACATATTCGGCCGCAATCGAGCCGAAAGGCGGGTAATAGATGTCGGTGCCGGCACGGATCAGGCCGGTTACAGCCATAGTAATCAGGCACAGGAATATAACCACAACAGCAAGCTGTCCCAGTGGATTATGTCCCGCATACTGCAGTGGTTCACCCTGCTTGATTGACTTCCTGTAGTCATGAACTGTATCCATATATCCACTGGAAGGGAGAAGCGTGCGCCAGCGTGCATATTTATTGCCGATGAAGCCCCACAATATTCTTATTGCCAGGTTGGTAACAAAGACATAGCCAACAATTACATGCACTGTCTTGAGTCCAATCTTGGCTTCAACACTGGTGATGCCGAGCTCTTTTTTGAACAGCATAACCAGCCCCATAAAGATCAGCAGAATTACGCTGCTGAAATTGATCCAGTGAAACAGTCTTGTCGGCAGGTCCCAGACCCTGTATTCATAAAGATTTTTTATTTGCATGGTTAATATTGTATTCCCTGGATCAGTTGTCTAAGTCTATCGATTTTTTCTGCAGTGGTGTTGATTTCAAGCAAACTTTGTTTTATCAGCGGATCAACCGGAAGCAGCTGTGATAATTTATGACAAACATCCTGTGTGCTGCTGTAATCAACCTGCATTGCCTGTTGTTCTATATAGGGGTGCTGCTCAAGCTGTTTGAGTGTATCGACCAGGTCCGCTATCTGGATATCCGTATCAATATCCGCTTCATCGGCCATGGGTAGAGTTTCAATCTCTCCGGTCATGAGGCCATCATCCTGTGCACAGGGGTTGCTGACCCGTACCCTGTATTTGGCCTCGATGGTGATGCCAAGCAGCCCGTTTTCCAGCATTTCCCAGTCGACAATTTCAACATAAGTGCCAATGCTGTATGTTTCCGGAGTGTCGCCTACTTCCTTGCCGATGCTGATAAGAATGACAACAAAGCCGTGATTGTCACGCATGCAGGTTTTGATCAGGCGCAGGTAACGCTGCTCGAATATCTGTAAAGGCAGTGTGCAACCGGGGAACAGGACGCTATTCAGAGGGAAAAGTGCTGAGCGCTTGTCTGAATGAATGAGGCTCAAGTTGCAACCTGGTATGTAAGTATTTTTCTGCGGTAAATCTGTGCCTGGTTCATGTCGCCGGAATGTATCATGTATTTAACGATCTGCCGGCAGCATTCTACCGTGAGCTCGGTGGACATTTCCATGGCCAGGTTAAGGGCGTCGACGCCCTGTCCGTCATTGGACTTCAGTAACAGGTGGCCGATTTCGAAGCAGACTTGCGGGTCATGCGAGTTGGTTTTGAGAATTTCATGCAAAAGTGGCCTTGATTTATCAGTATCCAGATATTTTTGCAGCAGCAAGATATAGCGGTGTGCTTCCTCGTTTGAAAGCAGTGCTTTTGCAGCCTGATCCCGCAAATATTTTAGTTGTTTTTTTTCGTTAATGCCCTGCTGATACCGCTTGCTCCAGATTGCCTTGTTCTTCAGGTACCATATGTTATCCATCTGTTGCTGGATCAGCCTGAGCGAATTGCCAAAAAAATGCGTCGCAGCGCTCTCTGGCTTGTGTGCGGGAATGATGAATTCATCCTGTCCGAGTCTCTTCATGCGTTGATGCAGTACTGATCTGTCTTCATCAGCAGCCAGGTATTGCCCTGTTTCATTATTGTAATAAGCCTGGGCTTTTTCCTTGTCGAGTTTCTCCGTGATCCTTGAATCCATGCTGCTGTACGGCAGCCAGGTCGGCCTTGGACGGATATACGCCATAGCGTTGAGCTCGGGCCAGAACTCGTTTTCGATGAAGCTTTTTTTGACTTCAAAAACTGCAATTGTTTCTGCAGCTAACTCGATGGTTGCTATGTCGAGCATGCATCTGTCTTTGATAAATTCTTCAAGTTTGACAGCAGTTTCAGTGCTTAGAGAATATAAAGGTGCGTAGCAGCGGAAAAACAGCCGTAGTAACAATGTATCAGGCTTCCAGTCATGACTGTATTCCTGTGCATAATGCTGCCACACTGATCGCAGATAAATGATACGCCGGTTATAGCGCCTCCTGCACTGTGCCAGGTGGCCAATTTCTCTTGCCAGCAGTAATTTCAAATGTGTGGCAGACAGACACGACATGACAGGAAGGCCGATCATCAGCGTATGATTGAAGCTGGAAGGAAAACCGTGCACGGGTGATCGTATAATTTCGATATCAAATCGTGTGGTCAGCTTTATTTGCTCCAGTGCAGGTGCATTACAGCTGGCCACCAGTTGTTTAATATGGTTGACCAGTAGCGGAAAGTCAGCCTTTGTTACGGGCCTGCCTGGAGGCAGGTCGGGCCTGGTAAGGGCGATTGCACGCGTGGTCCAGGCAGCGAGGGCTGATATGCACAGTGCTGCCAGCGCGATAATCCAGCTGGTCGATGACCATTGCACTGGAGAAGCCTGTGTCACCATGTAGCCGACGAAGGCAACAGCAAACGCGGCCAGTATCGGGAACAGCATCAAATAGCCATAGCCGATGACAGCAAGCAGCCAGGCAAACAGGTAATAAAGGGCAGGCGATGCATTGGCCATTGCATCCATGCGCACCATCCAGAAATGTTTCATGGCTGTAGTCGTGCTGTTTTACCAGCATCCTGTTGTGCTGTACTTTCCCGTGTATGATGCATCACTTGAGTATAGACAGAATATGGAAACAGCACATTCATGACGCTCGACAACCGTTATCAACATCGTTGTGTAGCAGATCTGTCATGGGCGGTATCCAGTCCGCCACTGCTGCTGGTTGAAGACAATGACTGCGCCTGGTATTCCGAATGCTGGTATCAGGATCAGTACAATGAAATCGAGCAGCAGCTGCGTGCGCTGGATCGCGATCCGGCAAAGCTTGAAAGTTTGCTGGCAGCGCAGAAAGACAGGCGGCTGGGTAATTATTTCGAAACGCTATGGTCTTTCGCGCTGCAACTCAATTCGCGCTACCAGCTGATAGAGCGCAACCTGCAGATACATGATGGCGAAAACACGCTGGGTGAGATGGATTTTATCGTTCTCGACAACGAAACCGGCCGATATGCCCACTGGGAGCTGGCGATCAAGTTCTATCTGGGCATAGGTGATACCGTAAATCATAATGCCTGGCATGGACCGGGCAGGCAGGATCGCCTGGATCTCAAGCTTGATCACCTTTTGAGCAGGCAGACACGCCTGAGCAGGCACCCGGTCGCAAAAGCGCAGCTTGAAGAACGCGGCATTGTGATCGACGATTGCGCGGTTATTTTGAAAGGGCGATTGTTTTATCCATGGCAGCTGGGCGGGCCAGAATACTTCCCGCAATATGCCAATCCTTCCCACCTTCGCGGCCAGTGGTTGACCCGGCAGCAGCTGATACAGTCCTGTGGCGCGGATGTGCGATTTGTGCCGCTGATACGTAGTGGCTGGATGGCGGAAATTTCGAAGGACCATGTGCCCGATGGATGTTCAACCGGCGCTCTGATGCGGCTGGTAGACAGCGGTCTGTATCGTTTGCCGATGCAGGTGATCAGGCTGGAAGCGGCATCAGGGGCGGAAAGGCTGTTCATTGTAAACGATGACTGGCCACAATCTGGAACATGACAAAATTGCAGGAAATATCTATACAAAAATTGTAGTTTGTTTATAATTCGTTGATGTCGCAAACCAATAAACAATCACAAAAGGATGAGTTTCCCATGGATAGAAGTCAAATTGTTAAGCTGCTGCAACAGCACGATGTTACGCCAACCCGCCAACGTATCGAGATAGCAGGCTACCTGTTTCAACGACCCCAGCACCTGTCTGCCGAGAACATACTCGAGGGTGTTAATGCGGAAGCCAACCGCGTGTCACGCGCCACGGTATACAACACCATGGGGCTGTTCACCAACAAAGGCCTGGTGCGTCAAGTGCTCATAGACCGGGAGCGCGTTTTCTATGATACCAACAGAACTAATCATCACCATGTCTACGATGTAGATAGCGGCGAGCTTTATGATGTGATGCCTTCGAAAATCGAGATTGCTGCTATACCGGACCTGCCCGAGGGCGCGCACATCGTAGATACTGATGTGATCCTGAGGGTAAGCAGTAAATAACAGGGATGAGGGACGAGTAACGAGTGGCGAGGAAAACCCGGTTTTTGCGAATAGGTACTGAATCGTCTCGAATTTACTAATCCGTACCCAAACAATCAAGAAAGCCTGCGTTCGCAGGCTTTCTTGTTGAAATATAAGGGATTAAAGCAACCGAGACAAAAAGGCATCCAGCAGGGAAATCCACACGCTATTTCTCGCCACTCGTTACTCGTCCCTGTGTTTATTGTATGATCTCCAGATCTTCAGCCAGAGATTTCGCGACATTGTCCGGTATGGCATCGAGCGTTACGCTGTAGTTTTCGTGATCCACACCGGCTGAAATGCTTGCGCCTTTGTGGATGTCTGCAATCATAGCGGGTGTGAGCTCGAAACGCAGGAAGTGGACGGCCGAGGTCTTGTCATCAGTGGCGCGTTCCAGGTCTTCATCAGCGATCGGGTAGACCTTGTCATGGTTGCCGATTCGGAGCCAGACCCTGTTTTCAATACCCACCAGTTTCGCCAGCATCTGCTGGCGTTCGGCAACGTCGGCATACTGGATCATCATGGTTGCCTTCCAGTTGGTGCCGTCCGGGATCAACGGGTTATAGGCATCCAGTTCCTCCTGAATGCCATCCGCCTCAAAAATCTTTTCTGCCTTGAGCATTTCCTGAATCTGGTAATGCATCACCAGCCTGTCTTCGAACAACAGTACCAGGTTGTCACCGAGATCCAGGCGCCTGTTTTTCTTGTGCTCCATCACGCGGGCGCGAAACTCATCGCGGATTTCTGAATATTCCTCAAGTGAATAAAGATCTTTTCTGCTGAGTTTGGTCATCGTGTTCATATTCCATAAGCTCTTCGGATCAGGGAAATGGGATGTTCCGGCTTGCTGCCGTCAGCCAGACCGGATTCAATATGATGCGCGGCCATTGCGCAGTCACTGGTATAGTGGTCGGGCTCTGCCTGTTTGACCTTGTTGACCACGGGGCGGCAGATTTTCATCGCCATTTCGTGGAATTCACTTTTCACAGTGTAGGTGCCGTCATGACCCGAGCAGCGTTCAATCGGCACGACCTCGGTGTCCTGAACCAGTTGCAGCACATCACGTGTTTTCAGGCCGATATTCTGTACGCGCTGGTGACAGGCCACATGGTATGCAATCTTGCCCAACGGGTTTTTGAAATCTGTTTTGAGCTTGTTTTCCCTGTGGCGCAGCATCAGGTATTCAAACGGATCGAACATTGCGTTTTTGACTTTCTGCACATCTTCGTCCTGCGGGAACATTAGTGGCAGTTCCTGTTTGAACATCAATGTGCATGAAGGTACGGGTGTGACGATGTCCCAGCCCTCATCAACCAGTGCTGCCAGTGCCCTGATATTTTTTTCCTTGGCGGCAGTTACGGCATCAAGATCGCCCAGTTCGAGTTTCGGCATACCGCAGCATTGAGTGCCTTCGGCAAGGATCACCGGAATGTTGTTGTGCTCGTAAACGCGGATCAGGTCCTCGCCAATGTGAGGTTCGTTATACTCGCCGTAGCAGGTGGCAAAAAGCGCAACCTTGCCGCTGGTTGACCCGGTTTTTTCTACCTGGGTTGCCAGTGGCTTGCGAGCTGCATCGCGCTTGTGCAGGGTTTTAGAATGATAGCGCGGCAACAGTACGTCCGGATCAATGCCAATGGTCCTGTCAAGCAGCTTGCGTGCGGTTTTGCTGTTGTTCACCGCATTCACGGTCTGGGTGATGACGGGGATGCTGGCGAATTTGCCGATCGCATCAGTCGAGGTAATCAGCCTGTCACGCTTCTTGATGTCGCCTTTCCTGAACTTGATGGCTTTCGCACGCAGCATCAGGTGTGGAAAGTCAACATTCCATTCATGGGGTGGAACATAAGGGCACTTGGTCATGTAACACAAGTCGCACAGGTAGCAGTGATCAACGACTTTCCAGTAATCATCTTTCGCCACACCATCGACTTCCATGGTGTCGGATTCATCGACGAGATCGAACAGCGTGGGAAATGATCCGCACAGGCTGACGCAACGGCGACAGCCATGACAGATATCATAGACGCGTTCGAGTTCGGCGAGTAATGCGTCCTCGTCCCAGAATTCCGCTTTTTCGTGCCCCAGGGGATGCCTGGTCGGTGCCTCAAGACTGCCTTCGCGTTGGTCGGTTGCCATAATATATATTCAGTGTGGCCGGGGTCGGGTGACCCCGGCATTGAGCTATTGCCGGATTGTGATCAGTCCAGGTTGTCCAGTGCCTTCTGGAAACGGTTTGCGTGTGAACGCTCTGCCTTGGCCAGTGTTTCAAACCAGTCAGCGATTTCGTCAAAGCCTTCATCGCGTGCTGTTTTGGCCATGCCGGGGTACATGTCAGTGTACTCGTGAGTTTCACCGGCAATAGCCGCTTTCAGGTTGTCGGATGT
>Ga0209536_100004141_pt1 | contig 22956 bp, 20 predicted proteins | sample DeeMarSeWOR28_12_FD_187461 | JGI IMG/M metagenome (GOLD analysis project Ga0209536, IMG submission 187461) | Marine sediment microbial communities from White Oak River estuary, North Carolina - WOR-2-8_12 (SPAdes) (version 2) | ecosystem: Environmental > Aquatic > Marine > Intertidal zone >... | reverse complement strand
CAAGTCAGGCTGGAAGATAGCATAGTTACAGTGGCTATCGCCAGTAAAAGTGACCGTCCTGAGTGGTTGCCTTAATCTGAGGGCGCTTGGTACAATCAGCTCTATGAATGATGATCCGAACAAAACAGAACAAAGTGAAGAAAGTTGGCAGGAGGCCACCGACCGTCCAGCATCGGTGGGCGAAAAAGCGATATTGTTCCTGGTCATGGCTCTTGTCCTCCTCGCTGATTTCCTTAGCAAGCTATACATTGAGAATTCGCTGGAGCTGAATACCAGTTGGGCACCTATTCCAGAATTGGCCGCATTTTTTCGAATCACACATGTAAGTAACACAGGGGCAGCTTTCGGGCTATTTCCCAGCGGGAGCATTCTTTTCATGCTGGTTGCCATTGGTGTATCCATCTTCATCATCATCTACAATTCACGGCTACCAGCCGACCATGCCCTTTATCGAGTCGCTTTAGGTTTGCAGCTTGGGGGTGCGCTTGGCAACCTTATTAGCCGTCTGCGTGTGGGCCACGTAACCGATTTTTTGGATTTTGGCCCCTGGCCGGTCTTCAATTTGGCCGATTTTTCCATCGTGGCAGGTGTTTTTCTGTTAGCCTTTTTGATGTTGCAGGAACAACGTCAAGACAACCAACGACAAAAAGTTGGCCCGGCCGATATTGCGACAACAGACAAAAATCACTCAGATTCCAGTGAAGACCACACCATGCTTTGGAATGAGTGAGCGTCACCGAACGGTAATCCTCGACGCACCTGGGGAACGGGTTGATAAGGCACTAGCCGATGCGTTACCAGAACTTTCCCGCGCTCAATGCCAGCGCCTACTAAAAGAAGGACGGGTGTTTATTGATAGTCGTCCAGTGAAGGGCAGCAAGCGGTTGGAAGGCGGGGAACAAGTCGTCATTGACTTGCCGAAAGTTGAATCGAGCGAAATCGAACCCCAAGCCATTCCTATTGACATAATATACGAGGATGAAGATCTCATTCTAATAAATAAACCGGCTGGTATAGTGGTGCATCCATCCGTAGGCCATGAAAGCGGGACGCTGGTCAACGCTGTCCTGGCTTATTGTCCCGATTTGCCAGGTGTTGGTGGGGAGAAGAGACCTGGAGTAGTTCACCGTTTGGATAAAAATACATCGGGACTAATCTTATTCGCTAAAAATGACCACGCCCTACGTTATCTTCAGCGTCAATTTAAGGATCGCACCGTCGTCAAGGTGTACCAGGCACTTGTCTACGGGTTATTATCACAAAATGAGATATTAATCGATGCTCCTATCGGCCGTGATCCAAAAGATCGAAAGCGAATGGCCGTTATACCTCCTGAATCTTCGGCCAGGTCAAGAGTAGCGCTCACCCGAGTTAAAACACTGACTTGTTTTAATGAATACACCTTGCTGGAATGTTATCCGTTAACGGGACGCACTCATCAATTAAGGGTGCACTTAGCTTTCGCCGGATATCCAATCGTGGGTGATGATGTCTATGGACGGCGAAAACAGCGATTACTGGCCGGCCGTCATTTTTTGCATGCGGGAATGCTTACCTTTCGAAGGCCATCGGACGACCGGGAGAAAACTTTTTCATCCCCGCTGCCTCTTGAATTACAATCGATTTTAGATGAACTGTTGTGATTCGCCCGATTGTGATTGAGTCTCAATTGGGATTGAGACAAAGAAAGCACTCCCATTCCCCGCTTGGCTTTCGCACCATGCCCGGCCGCCATGCCGTTCTGCGATTGATTTGGCCAATGCCAATCCCAAGCCTGTACCCTTAGTACGTTCGTTTTCCCGAGTCTTTACCCGGTAAAACTTTTCAAACAGGCGCAACTGGTCCTTAGAAGAGATTCCCGGACCATTATCGCGGACGGTGATGACAACCTCGTCTCTTTCCTTTTTTGCTTCTAAGGACACATCACCGCTATTAGGCGCGTATTTGATAGCATTGCTAACATAATTGGCCACTGCCTGCCGGATCAAAGCGGCATCTCCGTTGATGGTTGGTAAATCCCGTTCGCATTGAATCACCAATTGGACCCCGCTTTCCCGAGCCGGTTGGAGATATTCCTGGTAAACGCTGTCCAATATGTCTCTTGGCCGTAGCTGGCTAAAGTCCAATTCCACGCCAGCTTCGAGCCGGCCCAGGTCTAACAAACCGTCTACGAGATCTGACATTTGTTCGATGCCACCAACGATCTTAAGTAAGTACTCTTCTTGCTTGGGCTCCAACGCACCGACCATTGGCATCATGGTAGCATATCCCAACATAAAGGTCAGAGGGCTTCGCAGGTCGTGGGACACGGTTGCCACGAACTCTGATTTCATCTCATCGATCTCTTTTAAGTAGGTGATATCGTGGAGTACGGCAACACGGCCGATGGCTTGTCCATCGTTGTTGAAGATCGTAGATGAGCTGGCATTGAGAACGAGGCCATCCTCAATCGGGATCTCGACGTTAAATGTCCTCTCTGATTCGGTGGTTAATGCCTCGATGAGTTCCTGCGAATTTACAGAATCCTTAATAGACCGACCGATTACCTCAGATGCCCTGATATCAAAAAAGCGCTCCATCGCCGGATTGATCAGCAGGATTCGATCTGTTTGATCGGTGACGATGACAGCGTCTGAGGTACTTGACAACACGGCCGCCAACCGCCGGCGACCGCCTTCGGCTGTTGCGAATAAGCGCGCATTTTCAACCAAGACCGAGGCCTGCCCTGACAAGGTTCGCAAGAAGCTCAACTCGGTCTGGTCAAATTGGTGAGCATCCCGGTAGGAAAGCCAAAAGATGCCTTGAAATCGCTGTTTCGTGGCTAATGGTAGGGCGACGAGGGCTTTTGGTAATAGCTCAGGAGCTTTACCATTTTTCAAAATGCCGTTTACTTCTGCCGGCGAAGGTAATACCAACTCTTTTTGTTGCCGGATCAGCCTCATAACCTGTCGATCGTAATTGGCCATCGTGGAGCTTGCCGGACCTTCGCCAAAGGATAAAGGTTGCCGGCCGCTGGGATTCATGACCACGACTCGCGCGCCTGCAGCACCTGTTCCTCGCAGTGCACCCTTAAGCACTGATGGCATACCCTGGTTGATGTCGATACTTTTGGATACATCCTGGCTCACATCCAACAATAGCGATAGTTCGTCTAACCTTCGTTTCAGCGAAAGCTGCATTTGGCCAAATGCAAGGCCCAGACGGCCGATTTCATCGTCACCTTGAGGGTTGATAGGCGTATCTAAGCTACCCCCGGCGATCTCCTGAGAAGCATGAGCCAGTTCAGTTAATGGACTCGTGATACTCCTCCCCAACCATAGTAGGAGGGCGCCAAATAATACCATGGCCCCAATTAAAACAATGGCCAATTGGGCTGCAATCTGTAAAGCTTGCTCCAATATCACTTCATAGGGCACCGTGATGACTACGCTCCAAGGATGATCGGGTCCGGGCAAATAATAAATCAACTGTCTGGCATTAGTACTTCCTTGTAATCCTTCAAAGGCCGTTCCTGGAAGGCCATTTCTGTTGCCAATTTCTCGCCGGCCATTGGCTGGTGGAGCCCAGCTTTTCATTAAATTCTCAGACTCTGGATGTCCGATAACTTGATTTTGCTCGTCAAGAATAAATCCAATACCTTTGCCAAGAGTGCCTTGTAAGGCAACAACTAATTCCTCGAGAGATACATCGGGTACCCGACCCACCAGGGCTGCCTGAACATCTCCTTGATTATCGAGTACGGGAACGACATAGCTCAGGACATATTCAACGCCTTCAAGTTCCTGAGCAGAACTGATGAATGGGGCGCCACTCACGAGAGCATCATTAACGGCAATAGATTCCATATTCGTAAGCGATTCGGAAACCAGATCTTCTGGATAGTTGGCTATTACTTCATTTGAATCGTTAATCAGCATCAAACTTCTAAAAAATGGCCCGGTTTTGAATAGTTGTTCCAGGATCTGCTGACTTTCTTCCTTATTGGAAGATAATAATTCATCCATCAGGCTGGTTTGAACGAGCAAGTTCTGCCGTTGACCACGAAAATTGGGTATTGACGATGACACGGCTTGAGCATCTCTCGCCATTTGGTCGATGACAAGATCCGTGGACAAGCGTATTGCCAAATTAAAACCAATGACGATTAGGAGAAAGCTAAGCAGTACGGCGAAAAGCAGGAAAGTCGCTACTAATCTCGTATTCAGGCTATAAGAAAGCGGCGATGGTAGTTCTCTCCTCTTAGGCTGAAGTTGGGGCAAGCCGATCAGTAAAAGTTTGACGACGATCCCCCCTAACACACCTTGGGTCAAAAGAGGTACGATGTATACATTTGTTGTGGAAAGCGCCAGATCGAGAGCTTCCAGGTTACTGGCACCGGCATCAGCGTAAACTAGAGTGCCAAGGCCAATGAGAGGCAATAAAATCAATGCACTGGAAACTCCGGCGACAATAGGGTTTCGTAACCAGGCGTAAAGCCGGCCGCTGTAGTTTTGCTGCATCAGATAAGCAGCAATCAAACCCGTGAAAGCGTAGTTGAACAGGTCTGTTACCTGGTGTGATTGCCACAATGCCCGGCCCAATCCCCCGGCAAAACCAACGATTAATGCTGCTAAAGGATTCAACGTTGCGCCGGCGAAGATAAATGCGACAAAGCTGAAGGGAGCTAAGAAAGCCTCTGGATTCTGAGCACTGGACAGTGGTGGAAGTTGACTCTCGGTAGAGATAGAGATCAAGAAGAGTTGGCTGCCAATAATCGAGATCAGGGCCAGCAATAATGTCATACCCCATCGGTGCCTTGAAAGTTGGGGAAAATCGCGGCGTCGCTGGTAGATAGCCAATGACAGCAACCCGACATATAAGGCTAACAAAAGGTAGCCTAAAGGACGTTCCGGAAACATTAAATACGGAGTACTAGACGCACCCCAAAACTCAAGCTCCATGGGGACCTCGATTTAAATAACCGGCACGACAGGTGGCAATGACCACAGCCTGAGCCAAATAAGAGAACTGGACCTGGTTGACGTACAACTTTATGGCAATTTGAAAGAATTATATCATCTGCTAAGTTGCGTCGCAATTCATCAAATATTTCCCATGGTTTGTCATTTACTCTTTTGTTTATTATCATCTCTGATAGTTCCGGTCTCATGGAGCCGGTTCAGTTGAGACAAATGACAATTCATGGACTCGCGCCGTTACACTTACGTCATACTTATCGGCATTATTTTGCTAACCTTGCCCTGTTACTGCCTAGGGATTGCCGCCTATTTTATGGCTCCTGGCCCTGTGCCAACGTTGCCACCCCAACTGGTAACGGTGACCATTTTACCAACAGTAGAAGGTGTCGAAACGACCTTTACTCCAACATTAGCCCCATTTGCCACAAATACCTCCGCAGTTCCAACAGTTACTTTGCCTTCGACACCAGACCAGTTTTTGACCCAAACCAGAGTACCGACATTGACACCCTCTAATACGTCTACCGCCCTACCGACTGAAACTCCAACATTTACACCAACCATGACAGCAACATCAACACCTACTTTCAGCCCAACGGCCACGAGCACCGCCACTGAGACTCCGACTGCCACTGCGACCGAGACTATTCAGCCAACCAATACCCCAACGGCAACGCCAACTTTTACCCCTGTGGCTACACCAACCCCAACAAATGCACCGACTGAAACGACGACACCAACCCTAACTCCCACGGCAACCCCAACCAGTGAGTGAAGGTTGTGATAATTCTATGAACGTATTTGAGTATTTAAAGAAACTGACAGAAACCCCAGGTCCATCAGGCTTTGAACAGCAAGTGGCTGAAGTCATTCAAGAATCCTGGAAACCTCTAGTCGATGAGATTAGCCTGGATAGGGTTGGCAGCTTGATTGCCGTCAAAAAAGGACTGGGGGCTGAGCCGAGATCTCGAATCTTATTGGCCGCTCATATGGATGAGATCGGTCTGATGGTGACTCAGGTCCTTTCTTTAAATGACTCGGAAGATAGTAGTGGTTTTTTACACGTCACCAAAGTTGGCGGTGTTGACCTGCGCCACCTCTATGGTCAGACTGTCGTCGTCCTTAGCAGCGCGGGTCCTGAACTAGTGGGCATATTAGGGTCCTTACCTGCTTGGAAACTTCCCGAAGATAAGCGCAATAAACCCTTTGATTTTGACGACCTGGTCGTCGATACCGGCATGTCATATGGTGAACTAAAAAAGTTGGTTGCAGTCGGTGATTTCGTGAGTTTTCGGCAGCCACTTCGAAAATTGCTAAACAGGCGTGCAACCGGAAAAGCACTTGACAACCGAACATCGGTGACTTCTATCACATATTGTCTCGAAGAACTTTCTCGCAGAAACCACGATTGGGATGTTATTGCCGTGGCTACAGCACAAGAGGAGACAAGGTTACTGGGAGCCTTTACCAGTGCCTATGCATTGAATCCTGATATCGCCATTGCCATAGACGTGACCTTTGGGAAAGGCCCTGGAGCAACCGGTGAGAATACATTCGAAATCGGCGATGGACCAACCTTAAGCCTGGGCCCCAATTATCATCCTGGGATACACAAAGCGCTAAAGGAGGCTGCAGAAGCTCTGGAAATGAAGGTTCACACAGAACCCGATGCTGGATCCGGCGGTACCGATGCATTTGGCATACAAATCGCTCGTGCCGGCATTCCAACGGGTCTCATATCCATACCATTGCGTTATATGCACACCATGGTCGAGAGTGTTGCTTTGTCTGATGTGGAAAGAGCCGCCCGGTTGTTGGCCGAGTTTGTGGTCCGCTTAGACGATCAATTTATCGGCCAAATCACTGATGATATGATGGATATGAAGGCAAATAGTAACTAGTCGCCTTTATTCCAGGATCTTATGAACAAGTTACTAAAACAGCTAACCGAAGCCACCGGCGTTTCAAGCAACGAGAAGGAGATCCGGCTGCTCATCCGCGACCTGGTTGATGAAGCAGTAGATGAGTGGCAGGTTGATAGCCTCGGTAACTTGATCGTTACCAAGAAAGGAACCGGCCAGTCCGATCTGCGGGTACTGATTGACGCGCACATGGACGAAGTAGGCTTGATGATAACCGCCATTGATCGCGATGGGACATGCAAATTCATGACAGTGGGCGGTATCGATGACCGGTCCTTACTCGGTAAAGTTGTACGGGTCGGTCCGAAGAAACTAACCGGCGTAATCGGTGCTCAGCCAATACACCTCCTAAAACCTAACCAGCGCAATAGCGTCGTAAAAGTAGATGCCATGCGCATTGACATTGGCGCGAAGAGCAAAGACGGCGCGGCCAAAAAAGTGAGCCCCGGTGATACGGCTACGTTCGACACCATGTATGAAGAAGCCGGTGATTACGCCTTTGGTAAAGCTTTTGACGATCGGACTGGTTGCGCGGTTTTGATTGAGCTATTACGCAGGGATCCTTTCCCTTTTGATTTGGTTGCCGCTTTTACGGTGCAAGAAGAGGTTGGCTTGCGAGGTGCCCAGGTCGTGGCTTATGCTACCAAGCCGGATGTGGCTCTGGTATTGGAGTGTACGCCAGCATTTGATTTGCCGAATGAACGGGATGTCAGCCCTAATGTCTCTCTGGGAAAGGGACCTTCGATTTACGTCATGGATGCCCAGGCCATTCAGGACCCCCGCCTAGTTTCCCATATCACGCGAACCGCCACTGCCAATAATATCCCCTTCCAGATCCGTCAACCTGGTGGCGGTGGTACCAACACAGCCGCCATCCAAAGGGCTGCCGGAGGTGTGCCTGCAGCCACTATCGCCACACCAGCACGCTATGTTCACTCACCTGTGTCGATGATAAACTTGAATGATTTTGAAAACGTCGTTTCCTTGGCTGATGCCACGCTTCGCACCCTCAATCGCGACCTCTTCAATCGCAATTAGTGGGCTGAAATCTATCGTAAAATCTTGAATTAAATCCGAGGTTTAACACCACTCAGGCTGGTTAGAGCGGGATTCATCGATTTTCGGGTAAAAAAATAAAATCTCTCTCAGCAAGGATACATTTCTAATGGATGAGCTAATAAAAAAACTGGTAGAAGCATTTGGCCCCTCTGGATTTGAAGATCACATCCGTGAGTTGATCAGGGATGAGATTGATGGGCTGGTGGACGATGTCACCATCGATGCGATGGGCAATCTCATCGCCCATAAAGAAGGTGATGGGGATGGGCTTAAGGTTATGATCGCTGCTCATATGGATGAAATTGGAATCATGACAACTCACGTCACCGAGAAGGGGTTTTTGCGTTTTACCAAAATCGGCGGCGTTCGACCCCAAACATTGATGGGGGGTCGCGTCCAGTTTGCCGACGGCTTGACGGGGACCATTTATGCCGAAAAGTTAGAGACGTGGTCAAAATTACACCCGATAGACAAGCACTACATTGACGTCGGGGGTACTAGCCGAGAGGATTGTCCAATTGAAGTGGGAACCACGGCCGGTTTCATAGGACCATTTGTCGCTCAAGGGACAAGAAGAATAGCCAAGAGCATGGACGATCGAATAGGCTGTGTAGTAGCCATTGAGGCGCTAAAAAAATTGAAACATTCACCTCACGATCTTTATTTCGTTTTCAGTGTCCAAGAAGAAGTGGGCACCCGCGGGGCTCAAGCAGCCGCCAATATGCTTCAGCCGGACGTAGGATTAGCCATCGACGTTACTTCGGCAGGTGATACGCCGGAAGCGCCGATAATGTCTGTTGAGTTAGGTGCCGGTCCGGCTATAAAGGTTAAAGACGCAGGGATGATTGCCCACTCCGGTTTGGTGCGCCAAATGCGGGCTCGAGCAGAAGAACTGGAAATTCCATATCAGTTGGAAGTTTTAGAAGGTGGGTCGACCGACGCCCGTTCGATGCAGATTGCCGGGCCGGGAAGCGCTGCCGGTTGCCTTTCCATCCCTTGTCGATATGTTCATTCACCGAGTGAGATCGTCGATATTCGGGACGTCGAAAATTCTGTCCGCTTATTAGTTTCGCTAATTTCTCAACCAATAGGACTGTAAGCAGTTTTTAGGAAAATCTTAATACCTGATTCCCAACAATCGAACGCCAAACCAGCAAAGGGTCATCGTGGGGATGATTTGGGTTCCAGGAATGAGTGCTTCGACTGTGGCAACCCCCCGCAATGCTTTTAAGCCAAGCTTATCTAGGATCACCCAGCTTAAGGGAGCGGCCAAAATATCCAGTCCCAAATCCAGCAAGTCGATCGCAATAACAACCAACAGTGGCGTGTAATGCAATGTCTCGAAGAAGGTGGCGTCCGGCGGGATATTCATTGCCCGCAACCGGCGCGCGTAAATTAGTAATAGCGATCCTCCGAAGAGAATGCTGGACAGTAACAATATTAATGACACGATTCCAATCGTGCGTAAAATCTCAATATCCATCTCTAATACGATAATACCTGCCAGATAAAAATCACTATCATTAATACTCCACCGGCTAATTGGACGACAGTGGCTATCCCCCAACCCACAACACCGCCTATGCTAGCCTTAAGTGCGACGTTCCAGTCCTGAAACTTTTGGTACTGGCCAAGTAGCACACCTATTGCATAGCCAATGATTCCGCCAAACAAATTACCGACGACTGGCAGCACTGCACCCAATAAAAAAAATCCGAGTACACCGCCGATAGCACCCAGAAACATCGCCCTTTTGGCAGCGCCACCCGTTTTTGCGCCTAATAGAGAAAGCCATAAGTCTGCCGTACCAGTTATGATGGCGAAGATGGTAAGAAGAGTAAAAGTTATCCAATCAATAGCTTGAAATCCATCGACAATCGCATAAGCCAGAATTGTCAACCAGATGAGCAAAATGCCTGGAAGAATTGGCACTAGAATGCCAATTAGACCAATGAGCATAAAAGCTACGGCTACTCCGAAGGCAATCGCATCCAGTAAAATCATTCAAATTTGTGCCTTAAAAGGATATTGGTGGTTAAATCCACCAATTTCTTACAACGATCTGTAGGCCATCAACCACCGGTTAAAAACCCTGGATAAATATGGTTTGAGATAGGCCATCTCTTCGAACCATTCAGCGGCGAGCTCATCATCACTCATTTGATTTTGTTTTTGCCATATCTCGCGATCAAAAGACGTTTGCCGGAACCAGCTGTCAATCATTGGCAGCCAATTCGTTAACACATATAAACATCGAGCCGCTGGAATTGCCTGACGGAAAGTGGTGGCGTTAAACCGCGCTCCCAGTTCTCTTCCCATAGCCAGGATATAGCTATCCTCCATCGTTTCCTCAGATATTGGCCAATTATCCGGCCGGCGCCAATCGCCATTTGTGATAGAAAAACCATCGAATCGATCGATAAACGCGACCAGATCATAAACAGCTGGTCCAATTGAAATATTTTCCCAGTTAACGAGACGATAGTCCCCAAACATGCTCAATCGCCAATATTTAGGTGTTGGATCGCCATGCAATAAAGTTTTCGGCAACTGCCGTAGCGGAAAAAGCATCGGCAGAGGATCATCCAATAAGTCGGCCAAAGCCGAAAGTTCTTGTTCCTCCAGGACGCCGGGCCAACCGCCCACTGATCGAAGTGCCTCTAGCCCTGAAGCAGCACTAGTGAAGACTGGTGCCAGGTGGCCCGATACGCGCAACGCATGCTCGGACAGTAACAGGCCCGGTTCACCTTTCAACCCTATACGTCGATCGTTCATTGCCAGTTGCGCATCATCTTCAGGCGATTTTTCAGGTCGTTTAGATGGTTCAGATTCAGCGTTCGCCGCTCTTTGTTCCAAGTTGAAGGATATACCTACTTTGATAAGGTCTTGTTCGCGATCCCAATAGGAGGCGTGCAGTAAACTCATTCGTTCCAGGATGCCCTCAACCTCAGTGGCCGTCCATTTCTCCGGAGGCCAGTCATCATAGGCTTCATCTAACACGATCCAGCTATTGTTGCCCTCAATATAACTAAACCAACAGTTGGGTGTGAAAGATTCAAGGTGGGGTGAGATATCACGATAGAAAAGAGCTTCGGCCGCGTTTGTCTTCTTTGCCAGTAAGGTAATCGGTTCAGGGTGACCGGCCAGGCTGAGAAAATATCGAGTTCCCAACCTGGGAGCTGAAATTGATTCTTGCTCTACGGCCGTGACAATTGGCCCTTTTGTATCGGGATCTTGAGCTAACAATCGAGACCAGGCTCTGGGATCGCGATCCTTTAATTCATTAACTCGTAACATCGATGGATCATTTTATGTCTCAATCGGTAAATAGCAAGTATTGAGAATGCTTTCCGTTATCTGCCCATGTATAATGACATTATGCTGCTCATATTGACCCATGAAAACGCCGACTTTGATGCTGTCGCCTCTCAATTGGCAGCCCACAAGTTGTATCCGGAGGGTTTGCCTTTATTATCCTGGCGGGTGAATCGGAACGTCGAACAGTTTTTAACTCTTTATTGGGATACCTTGCCCTTCTTGCGACCGGTCGATTGGCACCGCAAACGAGTAAGTCGTGTCGTATTAGTTGATACCCTGGTTTTACCTAGTGTACGAGGAATCAGAGCCGATAAAGTTCATGTCCAGGTGATCGATCATCACGAAGTGGGCAGTGAGCGTAATAAGTTATGGTCATATCATACAGAACAAGTGGGAGCCACAACTACTTTACTGGTGGAAATGCTTCAAGCCAGCGGATTGGGATTATCAGCCAACGAAGCAACCTTGTTGCTACTTGGCATTCATGAAGATACTGGTTCGCTGGTTTATGATACGACGACAGTTCGTGATGCCCGGGCCTCGGCTTGGTTACTTGAAGAGGGCGCGCGATTATCGGTCGTTCGTCGCTTTCTCAACATCACTTTGTCTGATCAACAACAACAACTTTACGATCGTTTGCAGAAAGCGGCTGTATGGGAAAATGTGGAGGGTCAATCCATCGTTCTTTCAGCCGTGGATGCGCCTCCTGGATTTGACGACGAGATTTCGGCCGTAGCCCATCGACTGCGCGACACGATGGCTCCTGACGGTATGTTTTTACTGGTGCAACTAAAATACAATCACGTTCAGTTAGTTGCCAGATCAGGCTCTGATCACGTTGATGTTTCCAAGGTTGCTCGTGCGCTTGGGGGCGGTGGACACAGTCGAGCTGCTGCGGCAACGATCATGGATCGTGAGTTGCCTGAAGTGCAAGAACAAATTATCGGCTTGCTCCCATCAATTGTAAAGCCCATGGCCAAAGTATCTCAAATCATGTCTTACGGTGTCCAAACACTGCCTGCTGATACCAAGATTTTTGAGGCAGCCGAGGAAATGAAACGTTGGGGGCATGAAGGTTACCCAGTCGTCGATAAGGCCACAAATGAACTCGTTGGCTTGTTGACGCGCCGAATGGTCGATAGGGCTCTCAGCCACCAAATGGGTGATTTACCAATAAGCCAGATCATGAGGGCCGGCCGCGTAACGGTTCGCCCATCAGATTCCGTTGACCTTGTACAACGCCTAATGATTCGAGAAGGTTGGGGGCAAATACCCGTGCTCAGGGACGGAAAAGACGGTGCGGATGAGTCGAAACTGATAGGCATCGTGACCCGAACCGATCTGATTAATTTAATGACCGATGAAGCTGGTAAAGAGAGGGAACCCGACATGCGTCAGGTGATGATTTCGTCCTTATCGCCTGCCGTATGGGGGATGGTAAAAGCAGTTGGCAAAGTTGCCCATGAGATGGAAATGCCCCTTTATTTTGTGGGCGGATTGGTCCGCGATTTGCTTCTAGGCAAGCCACCTTACGACGTGGATATGGTTGTTGAAGGCAATGCAATTAAAATGGTTCGGCGGTTGCAATCTTTATTCGGTGGCGAAACCCGCAGCCATGCTCAATTCGGCACTGCAAAATGGTTGTTGACCCCTGAGATATGGCAACTTTTAGCACCAGGAATTGAGGTTGACGGTCTACCCATGGATATTGATTTTGTGACTGCGCGTACCGAGTTTTATGTGCGCCCTTCGGCATTGCCCGAGGTCGAGCAAGGCTCGATTAAGCTTGACCTTCACCGGCGAGATTTTACCATTAACACGCTGGCTGTTCGCCTCGACGGTGCTCACCTGGGAGAATTGCTTGACTTCTATGGTGGCCTTCGAGATCTTGAATCGAATCTGGTCCGTGTGCTACACAGCCTTAGCTTCGTGGATGATCCAACCCGTATCTTACGAGCAGTTCGGCTGGAACAGCGACTTGATTTCAACATCGAATCACGTACGGTCGAGCTAATCACAGCCGCCCTACCATTATTAGATCGGGTTACTGGCGAGCGCATTCGAAACGAGCTGGAAATGTGTTTGCGCGAGCCCCAGCGGATATCGATGATGGCTCGATTGGCCGAGATTGGTGCCCTGGCTCAGATTCATCCCGGCCTGACCTGGCAGACGCCAATAGCCCAGACGTTTGATCAGGCCGAAGAAGTGCTGGAAGATCCGGTATGGTCAGGTGTTCTTGCTGATGAGTCGCCTGCTTTTGTATATTTTGCTTTACTCCTCTTACCAATGCCGCCAATTGTACAAGATGAAGTCATGGCACGGCTCAAAGTTCGAAAGGCAACCCGCGAAGACGTCCTTTCAACCCGAACTTTGCTTGAAGAACTCTCAAGCCTCCCAAAAGAGGCAAAGCCAAGCCAGGTCGTGTCCGCATTGAGAAATTATCAATCACGGGTATTACTGGTCGCACTTGCCGCAATTGGACCTGACTCTGAGGTTGGCTTGAAGATTGACAGTTACCAGCGAAATTGGCGCGAGGTCCGAACTTCCCTGAACGGATACGACCTTTTAGATATGGGGCTTCAAGCTGGACCACAGATTGGGATCTTGCTCGATCGATTACTGGCAGCTCGCTTAGATGGCGAAATTCATGACGACGAAGGAGAGCAGAAGCTGCTAAAAATCCTTATCGAATCCAACCCCCTGGCGAATTAGCCCAAACCCCTCCCAAAGAAATATTAAGGAAATGCCAACCCTATTGACATGTTTTCCCGTATTTATTAAGATTATTTTAAGAGGATGTGCTTGGCGCACAGCGGGAAATACATGGATATATGGGAGAATAGGGAGTTAATTTATTTTTTATATCAATACGTTGCCTTGCCAGCCCTACTCTTGCTAATGGCTCTGAGTATGTTATCGACGATGGTAGCCCTCGTTAGCCATGGTTCAACTAGCCTGAAAGCGCGCAAGATGGCGATTGAATTTGGTGTTCTTGCCTTATTGCTCCTGATCGTGATCTTCGTATTTTGGTTTTCCTTTCAAGGCTATAGTCTGTAAATCTATCTTCAGGGCTATCTGAGCGTAAGCAAGGATCGGGGGAGCAATTAAGCTGCCTACTGTTTCGAACTGGGTTTATTATTTTAGGCGGTGGATAATCTGACGATGGTGGTTAATTTTAGGATAGAAACCATTAAAACGTTGAGATGGTTCCTTTTTCATCAGGCTGGTCGTCCCAGTTGCCAGTAACAAGATAACCCACTGTCTCATCCCGGGAGCCGTCCATCAGGATCGTTAATCGACGACTCTCAGCCACTTGTTGAATGTCGATTACTTTTAAATATGGGATGAGTTCTCCATCTTCAGGTAAGAAGCGGGCAAGTTGATTTTTACCGCTTCGTAAGAGCTCCCATCTAAATTTACTGCGAGGATCTGCCAGGTGTAATGGCAAGGAATAAATTCCGGTCTCGACTAAATCTTGGTAAAAATGTGTGCCATATGAAAGTGAAGGGACACCAGCGTCAGAGACGACTGACATTTCGACTAGAGCTTTGGTATTGTAAATGTCTGCATAACTGACTCGCACGCCAAGATCGATATTGGCACTCCCCCACCGGCCAGGTCCCATGATGATGAATGACCTGTCCTCCAGCTCCTTATTCAATCGACCAATGGCCCGGCCAATCTCAAGCTTGATCGCCCGATCGCTGATTTCTCGATAGACGGTTGGATCTACGAATATTATGTAACGAACTCCTTCTACTTTACCAGTTGGTACAAGTTCGTAAGAGGTAAATACAATATCTTCATCCGGGAGATCGGTGGGAATCTGAACGATAGTATCCAAATCTAGCATACTCAGCGGCCGGCATTGCAAGATATGTAGTCGAAAAGATGGCTGCGGATAATCAGGCACGATCTCAACCGTGTACTCGATATCTACCGGCCGTTCGTATACCCGTTCAAGACGATGCAGCACCGTGCGCAAGAGTTTTACAAAGTTGCGATCCTTTGTCAGGTGATCAAAAGTTAACAACAGATTGTTAGCATCCTCTAAACCGCTGGTAGAAACTAAATTTCTGATATAGTCGCCTTGGTCAATGGAAACGATAAAACGAGAATATGGATAACCCTCGCGAATTACCTCTTTTAATACCTGGTCAGCCGGTAATGTCTTGAAAGCATTCTCTTCCAGGTCGATGACATCAACGTATCGCTGGGAGTATTGGCGGATGGCTCTGGCAGTCGTTTCCGGGCGTAATTGTGGGTGACTTAGGGCTACAACTCGAACATAATCGTTACTGATACGATCAACTGCACGGGTACCGAGACCCCATACCATACGCAAGAAACCATCTTCCTTGCGGATTTTAGGATTCCAACGCAAGCTATTTTGGCTGAATCCAACTCCGGCGACCGTTGGAAAGAAATAACGGCCAAATCGCTCGCCGCGAACAGTTTGTAATATAATCGCCATTCGTTCGTCGTAGTCGATCAACTGATGTTTTTTACGGTACAAAATAGCATCAGGGTTCAATGTACTGGCATATATACGCCGAATGGCGTTGAGGAGATCGATTATATTCTGTTCCGGAGTTTCCTGGTTGGGGAGAAAGTAACTATCATACTTTCCAGCAAAAGAAAAGCCAAAGTTATCTTCTAACAAACTTGAGGAGCGGACAATAACCGGCTTTTGCCCGATTTGTTCCAGAACATCCCGAAGTTGGTTGACGATTTTCTCTGGGAAACGTCCCTCCATATGAGCTTCATAGACAGCCGGGTATTCATCGCGGATCTCGTCTAGAGGTCGATATTTCTGGTTCATCAGATGGTCTAGATTGTTGACCAGCCTGTATTCATAAATGACTTCCGTGCCAATGAAGAAGCTTTCTGGGAGGACGATCTGTTGGCTTATATCTGGGCCATATTCAGGGTCTTGTTGTTGCAGGATTTTCCAGGCCAGTAGCATGCCAGCGGCTTTCCCGCCAATCTTACCCCGGCCGATTCGCCTCTGGTGAATCTGGCGCAGATCTTTGATATCAAATACTTTTCTGGCGACACCAATATATGGTAATTGATCGCTAATCATACCCTTGATCAAGACGGCTTTTATCTCTTCCAGGTGATGATTGATCTTTTCTCTCTCCGGAGGGGGTAACAATTCATATTTTCTGCCCTGCCGAAACAGAAGCTCCCATGGTGCTAATTCCGGATTAAAAGAAAGATCAAACTCCGAGGTAGGAGTAGGCTGATCCCGCAAAACCTCCTGAACGATCTGCTCAAAAAGTGATGTTGGCAAGTTGAAGCCAAAGTAAAAATCAGTCTGATAATCACGGATACGAGCTTTTCGTTCTTGCCAGACACTTGCTGGTTCCTGGCTGAAAGGGTCGAATACGCCCTCTCTCTTTTGTGATTCGATCGCTTTTTGTCTGACCTCAACCTCGAAATCCTCGCGGCTGATGACACCTCGCCGAAATATCTCATCCCGCATCCGGGCCCGGATTTTTTCCGCCAGAACCGGATATTGGGCCAGCTTGATATATATATCAATCGTCGACGTTTTACTACGTAGCGGCTTGTCCAATAATATGCTCCTAAAACCTTATTACCGTCTTTTGTAAGAAAAATCTTGACATTAAATGAACTGATTTATGCACACTAATCTGACGTCCTTCCCATTATAACAAGTTGCGCGAATTCGGCGCTGCATTCACAATCATTAGGACAGATTTATTTGAAAAGAGGGTCAAATTTTTCTCGGAGGTGAATCCTTGACCACACTATTTGCCAGAATCATACGGGGTGAATTACCGTCTGATATGGTATATCAAGATGAGCTTGTGACCGCGTTTCGAGACATCAACCCAGCCGCTCCAGTTCATATACTGATCGTGCCTAACAAGGTCATTCCAACAATAGACGATTTAACGGACGAAGATCAATTACTCGCCGGTCGTATGATGCTTGTCGCCAAAAAATTGGCCAGAATGGAGGGGATTGCTGAAGATGGTTACAGGTTAATCATTAATTGTAAGAAACATGGCGGTCAAGAGATATATCATCTGCATATGCATTTAATCGGTGGTCGGCCATTAGGTCCGATGATCCTGCGATGGTGATAATTCATCGCCTAATCCGCCAAAATGGCATTACTTTCCTCGCGGCATTCGCAGGCTTCTTTGACGGCATCGCCACGAACAAGCAGGCCATCGTACTCCCTACCCAATCCCTCAGAGATCCATCCTCCCATTACGAAAGGGAGATCGCCATCGGCCGATACCCATCGGCCATTATAGGCCCTGGCGATGTGAATGTGTGTGCCATTTGAGAAACCACCTTCGCATGATGCATGGCCTAACCTATCCCCCGCTCGCACATAGGTTCCAGCTGGAACCCGGTCCCTTGATTCCAGATGAAGGTAATAAATCGTCCAGCCAGTACCCGGAAAGCCATCCCCATCTACGTCAATGACAACACCCCCCATGTCACTGCGGGTGATTAAGCCGTCGACGATTGCCGTTACCCAGGCCTCAGATTGGTAGCAACCAAGCTGCTCATGTTCCGGGGCAAAATCAAGGGCAGCCCAGGCTGAACCGTCTGCCCAACCGCCGTGAGGACCACCAGTGAAATACCAGGTCTCCCCCACGGGCCATGGCAGGCTTAAGGCTGGTTGAGCCAGATCAGCTGGCCACAAAGGATCCACAGTATAGGCAAATGGATTGCCAAATAGTTTGTTAAATGTTGCAAAAAATCCATCTGGTCCCACATCAGCAAGCCAGCTTTCATAGGTGGCTGATGGCAGCGAGGCATAGAATATTTGAATTCCTGCAGTTCCGTCATTGATGTCTGGTGCAAAATTAATCCGGTTCCCGTCTGCCAGATCGAATGATAAAAGTCCTCCTTCTGCCCGGCCATAATACCCATGATTAAGCTTGTTCGCCGCCCAACTAAGTTGTTGGTAAAGTCCTTCATAACCCTGCCTGACATAGCCAAGGGGATATTCATCGTCAATTGCCGCCGGATTGGTCAACCAGCCGGATTTATGTTCCAGAAGGGCTAACAACAGACGAGGATTCACAAATTGGCGATCTGCCACGAGTTGAACGATGGCTGGACCACCAAGTAACACCCCTTCGACTTCTTCTTGATAGCTCGATAAATAGCCACCAAACTCGGCCGTCGCGGAGAATACATCGAATCCCTTAACCCCTGGGCCATAGACCAATTCGCTATCCGGGATCGATTTGAAGCTAGGACTCACCGTTGTCGATCCTCCCGGTACCAGAATCTGCTGGCCAATCGCCAATAAATCACTGTCACCCAAGTTGTTAATGCTCACAAGGTCATCGACAGAGGTGCCATATGTTTGAGCGATTTGGCTCAATGTTTCACCCAGCGAGACGACGTGAATATCGTAGTTGGAACTACCATCACCTGGTCCCTGGCGGGTAGGATCGGGTGTTGGGGTACCAAAATATGTGGGGAAAGGGGTCATCGTTCGATGTATCAGTGGAGTGGGGGGCGGCACTTGGCCTTGGTTCCCTACGCCACCTTGTTCTGCCATTACCACGAAGCCGGCCTCGGCCGTGGTGGATATCACGGTAACATCAGGATCCGGTCGTTCACAACTAACCAAGAAGACTTGAACCAGTCCGAGGAGGATAAAGATAAGTGATAATCTCAGACATCCTCGACGGTGTCTGAGGGTAGAAGGGCCCTTAGAATCTCTGGATCGATTATTACGCATCTATTTCCCATATTCTATTTGCCATGTTCTCTTAGGCAAGTTACAGTTCTCAGCAAAACTCTGAAGTTCAAAAAATTACTTATTTATGAAGGCAAATTACGTCCAGCGGCTACGAATCGAGTTCAGCAAAGATGGACCAGCTCGATTTATTGGACATTTAGATCTGGCCAGGACGCTGGAGAGAATGATCAATAGAGCCCAAATTCCACTGGCTTATACCCAGGGTTACAATCCAAGGCCACGGATGCAGTTAGCCTCAGCATTACCGCTCGGCTTTACCAGCGATTGCGAGGTTGCCGACATTTGGTTACTCGATCGAATCGATCCTGAGGCCTCCAGGCGAGCGCTGGCACCGAAGTCAGCGCCGGGCGTCGAGATTCGCAATTTATATGAAATCGAACTTAAACAACCGGCACTTCAGCCTGAAGAGGCAACTTATTTGGTTACCTTGTTAGATCCAGTTGATGGTCAAGCCTTGGCAGAAAAGGTGAATCAACTCTTAACAGCAAAGCAATTGCCACGCGAACGGCGCGGTAAAGATTATGACTTACGCCCATTGATCCTTGACCTAAAAATCATGGACAGAATCGAAAGTCCTATTCAATTGTTAGTGCGGTTGAGTCTATTGCCAGGTAAGACAGGCCGGCCTGACGAGATATTGGCTGCTCTAGGTTTCGACCCAGTGGCAGCAAAGATTCATCGTACTGAGTTGGTTTTAAAACAGCCCGATAAATCGGATTAATCCACTCCCTCCACATATCACCCCTAAAGAGGTTAGTCACTCACTGAGTTAGTCTTTTGATACCGGACTATCCATGCCAATAAATAATCGATTGCAAAGGGCCCTTTACCCATTATTGTTCTTATCGTTATTGGGTTGTGGCTTAATTGACCTTGCTGGGACCCAGCCATCCCAATCGTCACAATTGCCAGATGCCACACCAAGCCTTCAAATAACTAGTCTGCCTGCACCTATGGCGATGGCTCCCACGATCAGACCGACAGACGCCATATTGCCCGATAGCGGATGGATCCAGATTCACCCAGGCTTGGAGCGCCGCCTGATAAACCTGATGACCGATGAAGGTGTGATTCGGGAGACAATTTACATATTACGCCTTAACCCAGAAAACTATCGTTTTGATATTGCTTATGATCCTGATGAGCCGAAAAGCCTGACTGATTGGCAAATAGGAACGGATGCACTTGTCGTGGTAAACGGTGGCTTCTTCACACAATCGAACCAGGCTACCGGCCTGATCATCGTCGATGGTCAACCCTCAGGCGTCAGCTATGAGGGCTTTGGTGGGATGTTAGCTATCACCGAAACAGGTCCACAATTAAGGTGGCTTATCCAACAACCTTATGACCCAAATGAAAGATTATTGGCCGGACTTCAGTCCTTCCCCATGCTTGTTACACCAGGTGGACAGATAGGTTTTGTTGAGGAAGATGGCCTTCCAGCCAGGCGGACCGTAATCGCTCAAGATATAAACAACCGGCTCCTCTTTCTATTGGCCAGTTCAGGTACCTTTACATTACAAGAACTCAGTCATTATCTAGTTGAGTCAGATTTTGAACTTGACCTGGCCTTGAATCTTGATGGTGGAGCTTCGACAGGTCTATTATTGGCTGATCCGATGGAAGGCATCGCCCCCTTCACCTTACTTCCATCCGTTATCACCGTCTTTCCAAAGTGAAAAGACAGCATTTTATTTTGACAACCACCTTTAGCCCAGTTATAATCTCTTGTTGCTGGGCTGGTCTTCCGACACAACCAGTTCAGGCAATTTGCATAGAGACCGGCATGGATGACATGCCGGTTCTTTTTGCGAAAATAGACAATGAAAAGAAATTGGGTCCGTGGTCGGTAAATGCTTTGGTTTCATTGCGAATTTAAGCATCGATAACCATCAAATCGGATCTCTGGAGGTAATTGTGTACGCTATAGTCGAATGTGGCGGCCGGCAATACCGCGCCGAAGAAGGTCATAGCTTCATCGTAGAGAAGCTGCCTTATGAAGTCGGTGAAAAAATCGAGCTTGATAGGGTTTTACTGATATCCGACGAAGGAGAGGTTAACGTTGGCCAGCCGGCGGTCGACGGCGCTTTGGTCAAAGCAACTGTCGTCGAGCAATTCCGGGGCAAAAAAATTTTTGTCTGGAAATATCGACCTAGAAAGCGTTATCGTCGTCGACAGGGCCATCGCCAATCTTACACACGTTTACTGGTGGATGAAATTATAATCAGTTAGCTGGTACAGTAACATTAGGACTAGCGGACGTTCGTAGAAATCGTTTTCGTTCGATTTATCGGTATCAAATATGAATCGTCTGTATCAGGAGAATTAATTATGGCACACAAAAAAGGGGCTGGCTCAAGCCGAAACGGTCGTGACAGCAACTCTAAGAGGCTTGGAGTCAAATGCTACGGTGGAGAATTCGTAATTCCTGGCAATATCATCATTCGCCAGAAAGGAACGAAGTTTAAGCCGGGAAATAATGTTGGACTTGGTAGGGACTACACCATTTATTCCCTCATTGATGGTCAGGTTAAGTATGAAATTAAACACGGCCGCAAGTACGTGAGCGTTTACCCTATGGAACTCGGATAGGCAACAGGAACAGCAATGAAGAAAGAAATTCATCCAGAATGGTATCCGGAGGCTAAGGTCATCTGTAATGGCGAAGTTATAATGACCGTTGGATCTACAAAGCCGGAACTTCATGTCGAGATTTGGTCGGGAAACCACCCGTTTTACACTGGGCAGCAACGCTTGGTTGACACGGAAGGCCAGGTTGAACGTTTTATGAAGCGATTGCAGCGACGTGAAGAGATCAGGACTGAAGCTGAAATTCAGGCCGAGTCTCACTTGCCCGCTTCTTTATCCATCGATGAGATTTCGCTCAATACCCGAGCTTTAAACGCCTTGAGGGCTGACGGTCTGGAAACAGTGGGGGATGTGCTACAGCGACTGGAGCAAGGCGAGGATGCCTTATTAGCCATTACCGGCGTTGGCCAAAAGGCATTGATTGACATCAAAAAATACCTGCGGGCAAACGACTTGATAGAGTAGGGGCTAAGAATTCAATCGGGAAGAAAAAGGGCAGGTGCGATTGTCGTATCTGCCTTTCTTACTTTGTGGCAAAGGAAATTTCCTCGGGAGGATGAATGACCAAACACAGCCGCGGTCGAGTAGAGCTAATCTGCGGTAGCATGTTCAGTGGCAAGACTGAAGAGCTGATCCGCCGTTTGAGACGAGCCGTCATCGCTCGCCAAAAAGTTCAGGTATTTAAGCCCCTCATAGACGATCGTTATCACGAAAAACGGGTTACTTCGCATAATGGCCTCGACTTTGATGCCAGGCCAGTCAGTTTTGCCAGTGAAATCCTGACCCAGGTTGATTCTGACACAACGGTGATCGCCATCGATGAAGTACAATTTTTTGATGCCGATGTTATCGATATTTGCGAGAAACTGGCCGATCAAGGTAAACGCGTCATCTGTGCTGGATTAGACACTGATTTCCGTGGTGTACCTTTTGGCCCAATGCCAGATCTGATGGCTCGCGCAGAGGAAGTGGATAAATTACATGCTATTTGCGTTGTTTGTGGTGAAGAAGCTAACCGGACCCAACGACTGATTAATGGCCAACCGGCTGCATATGATGATCCAATCGTTTTGGTTGGCGCAGCCGAAGTCTATGAAGCCCGATGCCGTCAATGCCATGCAGTCAGTCTTTCCCAATCATGATCCCCGTCACGTTTTCAACGACCACATCGTGACCATGATTAACTCGAACCTTCGCGATCAGACACCAAAAAAACTGTTTGGTAGGAGAGCGTTGTGATCAATTCCAGTCATAATCTACATGATGATATCGCCGAGATCTTGATTGATGAAAAGACATTGCAAGCTCGAATCCGCGAGCTGGCCCACCGTATCACCGATGACTA
>Ga0209536_100004140_pt1 | contig 22960 bp, 19 predicted proteins | sample DeeMarSeWOR28_12_FD_187461 | JGI IMG/M metagenome (GOLD analysis project Ga0209536, IMG submission 187461) | Marine sediment microbial communities from White Oak River estuary, North Carolina - WOR-2-8_12 (SPAdes) (version 2) | ecosystem: Environmental > Aquatic > Marine > Intertidal zone >... | reverse complement strand
CCTGCGGTTCAAATGTGTGTTCCCCGGAATGCCTTCGTCCATGTGGCCGAAGGGATCAAAAAGGTGGTGACGATTCCCGTCATCACGAATGCGCGAATCGTTGACCCTCGGGACGCAGAACAGATTCTCGCTGCCGGGAAAGCCGATTTCATCGGCATGGCCAGGCCTCTGATCGCAGACCCGGACCTGCCGAGTAAAGCACGGGAAGGGCGCATCGATGAAATCAGGTTCTGCACTGCCTGTTGTCGCTGCTATGACGACTATTTTTCCGATCGGTTCGTGTCCTGCTCCGTGAACCCGCAAGCGGGAATGGAAAGGGAGTATGCCATCCAACGGGCCCCGAAAGCGAAAAAGGTGTTTATCCTCGGCGGTGGCCCGGCCGGCATGGAAGCCGCGAGGGTTGCCGCCTTGCGAGGCCACCGGGTGACCCTTTTTGAGGCCACGGACAAACTTGGGGGCATGCTTCTGTATGGCGTCAATCCTCCTTACAAAGAGGAATGGAAAACGACGGTTGGCTACCTGACCACACAGTTGGAGAAGCTGAAGGTTGAGGTGAAGTTGAATGAAGCGCCCACGGCCGAAGAGGTAGCAAGCGGAAATCCGGATGTCGTCATCATCGCCACCGGCGCCACCTTTTATATTCCCGATTTGCCGGGAATCAAGGGCCCTAACGTTGTTACGGCACTAGATGTATTGGCTGGGAGAAAGCAAACGGGTCGGAATGTAGTCGTCGTGGGTGGCGGGTCGACCGGATGCGAGACTGCTGAGTTTCTGGCCCAGAAAGGCAAGCAGGTTGCCATCCTGGAAATGTTGCCCCGTATGGGGGCCGACTGTGGGCCGGCAAACCGATATTTGCTTATCGACAGGTTAGTCGCGGCCGGGATACGATTGGAAACCGGGGTGAAGGCCGAAGCGATAACCAAAACCGGTGTCAAGGTCATTCGGGGCGGGCTCTATCCCGAATTCTTCGAAGCGGACACTGTGGTCTTGAGCGTGGGGTTGGTATGCGATGACAAAATCGCCCGAACCCTGGAGGGCAGCGTGTCTTCTGTTTTTAAGATCGGCGATGCCGCGAAACCCGCCAGCATTAAGGAGGCGATGGAAAGCGCCTTTAAAATCGCCCTGCAGATTTGACCTCAAAGAGAGACGATCTAATACAAACGGCTTTACCGGGAATGAAGGGGACGTCTCTTCTACATTTCCATTTAATCGAGGAATGGATCAATTTTATAGGATACGGGAGAGGAGTCTTTGCCTGATTAAGCCGGAAAACGACACGTCGCAGCCTCTGGAGGACGGCTCAGGCCGGAAGACGACAAGTGGTGGGCCATCGTGACCCGGATGCGGTTTGCGCGCCTATTTGTGCGCATGAAAGGGCATGCTTATCGGAGGCTATCGTTTAAGAAAATAGAATGGATATTCTCCTTTTCACGACCACTGTGAAATTCATATTTTCATGACCGTCCCCATTCCCCCATAATCATATACGAGGAACGGTATGCACCGGATTTTGCGAGACTCAACCGGGAATGGCTTGAAGGTTGTGGCCTGCTCGAAGACGCCGATGAGAAGCACCTGAACTCCCCGCGTAAATATATCATTGACAATGGGGGACAAATATTTTTTGCAGTTGACGGAGAGGCCGTGTTTGGGACGTGTTCCGCAATCCGTCATTGCAATGAGGTTGTTGAGATCACTAAACTTGCGGTTGCACATTCGGTGCAGCGGCGCGGAATTGGACGGCTGCTTATCCAAACAGTGATTGATTACGCACGAAGTATTGGAGCACAGAAGGTTTCTTTGGTTTCAAATAGCCGGCTGAGATCGGCCTTGAGGCTCTATGAACCCATGGACTTCGCACATGCACCGCTGCCAGCAAAACCCAGCTATGCATCAGCAGACGTATATTTGGAACTGGTGCTTTCTGGCGCAGCATCGGTCGATTTTTAATCAAAAATTTCCGTATGGCAAAGGCTCAACTTAACTGGAGATAGAGTCAAAAAGTTTCTGGGTTTAATAAATTAGGAGAATTTAATCTCTTATTGTTTAACCCTTAAAATACCATCGGGAGTCTCGATTTCTTTACCGTACAGCATTTCAGTTATTTTGGGAGTAACCTGTTCAAAGTTCTTTTGCAGTATACTCAAAGCCGAGACTTCCGAGACCCCTTGCCAATTATCTTTTTCAAAATTCTTGATTTCAAATTTCGGCATTTCCGATTCCATTCTATCGCGCACAAATGATTGCTGTTTGAAAAAATGGTGTAATTCATCAAAATTTTAATAAAAATAACCACAATGTGGTATATGTCAAGTGGGAGACTGAGAGGCAGGTACCTCCTTCTTTTATAATAAATCTGCTCCCTTCAAAATCTCAGATTTCTCCAACAAAACACGACTATTAGCAGGTCTTAAAATCTGTGATACCCGTTTGGTATCGCAACTCAGAAGGGTGAATCCGAGACTATGGATTTGCCCTTTTATTTTTCTGAAGCTACATTCTTCGGAACTCCGCTTCAGCGGCCTTGATGTTCGGCGTGGAAAAAGATAAGTTCCGATTGTTTGATCCTTGAAAAGTGGTTTTCAAATGTGACAAGGTCAAGGTAAACGATAGGAGGGTTAAGAGACAATGAAACTATGTCTTTATAATTCATTTCAAGCGGGAGCAGTCGTGGAGGACCAGGTTTACCCCGTGGGCGATGCGTTGGTTGGGGCTGCTCATCTGAGAAGTGACTATACGATGGCCGATTTCATAGAGAAGGTCACGGCTTATCCCGGGGTGAAACGATTTATGCTGGATTGGATTAAGACAGGAAAGTCCGTTCCTTTGGACAAGGTCAAACTGAAGGCACCCATCTACAATCCTCCGACTATCTGGGCCGCTGCTTCAAACTACAAAGCTCACGTCGAAGAAATGCAGGCTAGAACGACAGGGGAAAAAGTAGTCACCGACAAAGAAGAGCTTATGGCGGAGTTCTGGCTCAAAACAAGCGCTTCCATTATTGGGCCGGGTGAAACGATCATTTTGCCGAAGGTTTCCCAGCGGGTGGACTTCGAGACCGAACTCTGCGTCGTCATCGGAAAGAGTGCTAAGCGTGTGAGTGTTGAAGATGCATTGGATTATGTGTTTGGATACACGATCTGCTGGGACATTAGCCAACGACTTCCCTGGGGGCGAGAAAAGCCCGGGAATACGCGGAACATCCGCAAGGGCTTTGATACCTTCACTCCTTTAGGACCCTGGATCGTAACGAAGGACGAAATTGCTGATCCACAGAACCTGTCCATTAAGACAGAGTTGAATGGAGAACTGGCAATGCTTGCTAATACCAGGGACATGATTTGCACCGTTCGGGAGCAGATCAGATTTCTTTCCTCTGTCACGATACTCCGTCCCGGCGACTTGATTAGCACCGGTACGCCGGAGGGCGTCAGGATGCTGAAAGGCGGAGATAGACTGAAAGGCAGCATAGAACACATCGGGGAAATGGAATTATCTGTAAGGGCGGAGGCATAACCTAAGCAAAACAACCAAAACCGATTTTACCCATTGGTGTTGTGAATTGTTAAGATAAAAAAGATAGCAATTTTAACGCTGTTATGACTTTGGGGGCCTGTCACTCACATTCGGGACGGCAAATAAAGAGCAATCTGCGGAAAAACACTTAGAACCGCCAATGCGATCAACAGCAGTCCTACAGGCAGGATCGTACCTGTAATGATCTTTTGCATCGGGACATCCGAAACGGCCTTCAAGATGAAGAGGTTCAACCCGACCGGCGGGGTGATCATTCCGATTTCGACTGATATGGTGGAGACGACCCCGAGCCATATGGGGTCAAAACCAAAGGCCATGAAGACCGGGAAGAGAAAGGGGATGGTCAACACGATCATGCTGGTGGGATCAATGAGACATCCAAGAATAAGCCAGAGAATATACACAAGGATCATGAAGACCCATCGATTCACACCAAAATCGATGATCCATTTGGTTAGTTGTTGCGGCAAACCCAGGTAGCTTATGACGTAACTCAGAGACATCCCGCAGATGATCATGAAAGCTATCATTGCACCGAATCGTGCTGTTCTGGCGAAAATACTCGCAAGCATCTTTACCTTGAGTCTGCCGAGGTTTGCAGAAAAGATTAGAGCGACAACCGAACCGAAACCGGCGACCTCCGTTGGTGTCGCGAATCCCGTATAAAGTGCTGAGATAAGAATAATGACAAGAAGCAAAGGGGGAGCCAGGAGTTTAAGGTCATGTTTTAGTCCAATGCTTTTGGCCTTCTCTTCGTCCCGTTGAAGTGCAACAGGTGACCCATTTTTGGATAGACCAACTATACTGGGATTTAGTTTGCAGCGGACAAGGATATAGAGTATGATCACCCCGGCGATCAGAATCCCGGGCAGTATTCCTGCTATGAAGAGCTTGGCTATGGATACCTCCGTGATAATTCCATAGATGACCATTGCCAGGCTCGGGGGGATCATGATGCCAAGCGTCCCTCCGGCAGCCACTACTCCACTGGTGAATTCTTCCTGGTAGCCTCTGTCCACCATTTCCTTGATCGATATTCGGCCGATAGTGGCGGCCGTGGCAGGGCTGGAACCACAAAGCGCTGCAAAAATCGTTGATGCCAGAGTTGCGCTTATCGCCAAACCTCCCTTAATTCTGCGAGTCCATTTGCTCAGGACATGAAAGATATCCCCGGCGATCTTTGCCTGCAGCAGGATCTCCGCCATCAGAATAAAGAGTGGTGCGACTATCAGATTGATGCCAGTGCCCTGATTGTAGGCGATACTGCCCAGCTGAGCCATTTGGTTCGGGGAAAGAAAAACAAGGATCACGGTTATAGCCACAAACCCAAGACCGAAGGCAACCGGCGTGCCTATGAACAGAACGACCAGCAGAAGCAGCAGTATTCCCAATAACTCTATCATCAGGTTTCTTCCTATTTGGATTTAGAGGTATTCATCATCTTTCCTGATGAGACCGGCGATGATGGGAATCACAGTCAGGCCCATCAGGATGGAGCCTATTACCATGGACAAGTATAAATAGGCAGCTGGTATCTGAATGGTTCCATAAGACAATTTGCCTTCGCTCAAGGCTTCTATAAGCAAATCCAGGCTGTACCAGGCCAGAACCAGAATGTACGTAAGCGCAAAAAAATACCCCAGTACCGACAACGTCCTTTGCAGACCCACACCCCATTTCTTGCCAAGCAATTCTCTCACAAAGTCGACAGATATATGAGTCTTATCCAGGAAGGCGGAAGCGGCCGCCAGGAAAATAGCCCAGATCATGACATACCTTGACAGGTCGAGACTCCATATGGTCGGATGTGAGAAAAACCCTCTTGCGACCGCCTCATAGGTGGAGAATAAACCAACCACAAAGATCAGGAAGCCGGACACAACGGAAAAAACGTGGTTTGTCTTTCGAATGAGCCCGAAGATCTTCATTCTGCTACCCTTTTCTCACTTCATTGTTTCAATGCGTGATATCAGACCGGCCTGCCTCATACGCTGGCGATTTTCGGCAGACCGGTCTCCGGACCTACCTTAAGTCGGCCAGCACCCGGATCAGTTCTTCGCCTCCAGGTCCTGAGATTTGTTTGACTTTTTCCATGATCGGGTCCACCACTTTCAAAAAGGCACTATTTTCCTCTTTCGACAGAAAATAACCCGTACCGCCGGCGTTTTTGAGAGTCTGTTTGTATTTCTCGAGAGACTCGTTGAGTATCTGCTCAGCATAGCTCTGCCATCTCTTGACGGCGCGACCGACCGCCTCTTTCTGCTGGTCGTTCAATTGGGACCAGGCCTTTTCACTCATTATTAGCCCTTGATAGGGTGTGGCAATGTCCAGAAAAGTGATGTAGGGAGCCTGTTCATGGATCTTGAAGCTGTCTGCAATGATCCAGCCCGTCATGATCACGGAGATAGTGCCGCGATCCAGGGCAACCGTCACATCGCCCAATGGCACGGTTGTGGGCGTTCCACCCCAGCCCATAATGGCCTCAGAAGGCCACTTGCCATAACTGCGTATGGAGAGCCCCTTCATATCGTCGGGGGATTTAATGACTTTTTTAACTTTCTTTGCAGCGTCGAAGGTTAAAGTGCCTGGATTATATGAACCCAGAAATCTCACGCCATATTTGGCATATATTTTTTGTACGATAGGGTCCACCTTTTCGTGAATCAGGCTGTAGTTGCTGGCAAGGTATGCGCCGGGCACTTCCAGTGGCGTCAACTCTTTGATCGTTTGCGTAGAATAAGCGACCATATTGTGAGCGATATCCACATTCCCCTTTCTGACAGCGTCAAGCGCCTCTCGGTCACTAACCAATGAGGCAGAGGGGTAGGTTTGAACGACGACCTGACCTTGTGACTCTTCCTTCACTGCTGTGGCAAAGTACTCGTAGGCCTGGCCAATCATGCCCGTAGACGGTACAGGATAGCTCAGTTTCAAGTTAATCGTTTCCGCAGCCTGAATGCTGCCAACGAAAGCGAGCAGCATCAGAACCACAGAGAAAAATTGCATCCCTCTTTTCAAAGCCTTGATATTTTTTGCCATTTTCTTTCTCCTTCCTTTTTGATTTGTTTTTTGCTGTGACCAGCCTATCAACCCTCCTAACCGGCAACTCAACCGGCACGGCGCTTTCAGCGTGTGTCGGTCTGCAACAGAAAAAGAATCGCAGAGATCTCTCAAGCCCCTGTAAAAAGTGGCATGAAATTCTCCCGAGAAGTTTTTCGTAGGTTCATCTGCATGGCAGTTCGAGAGGAATATCCACAAGGCGTCGGCCTCCCTTGGCTGTGATCTGGATGGTATCTCCAAGCATGACCCCAACGTCCGTCTTCCAGTTCGGGTTGCAAATGTCTATATTGGTCCCAAGTACCATGTTCTCCTGAAGAGCAAAATGAGGCAGGTTGTCGCCTCCCATCACCCCCATGCCGGGCTTGCGGACGATGGTAGGAAAATCTGCGGAAGAGAGCCCGTGGTTGTGAAAACCAAGCTCCAGATAGTCCAGCCCGCGACTGAGAACAGGATGACGTATGGCAGATGCCAGTTCCTGGATCGAAACACCGGGGCGACAGTTTTCCACAGCAGCGTCCAGGCACTCAACAGCCACCTTGTGCAATTCCAGCAGTTCTGCCGGTGGTTTTCCGATAAATACGCTGAATTCGCTTCCGGTCAAGTAACCTCCATAGCTCACGTGAAACTCACATATAATGAGATCCCCTATCCGAAGCTTTCGACTTATAGGGCACAGGGGCTGGTCATTGCCGTGGAGCAACCGCCGTCGCATACCGCTGTTTTCATCCACAGGCCCTGAGGACATCAGATTAAAAATGTTGGGCTCGCCGCCTTCCACGATTTGAGTTTTAATCATTGCCGCATAAACTTCGTTCTCCGCTACCCCCTGACCTGCAGTATTGATCATCGAATCGATCACTTTACGCGCAATCCGCCCCGATTTCTCCAGCATGGTGATCTCTTCAGGGCTTTTGTAACGGCGGATGTCCTCAACTATGGCGCTTGCGTCCGTAAATGTCGCTTCCGGCAGCGCGTCAGTGAGTGCATGGTAGTCGTAATATGTCAGATTGTTGCCGGCAACCACATTGCCGTATGTGACGAGTCCAAGCTTTGCACGCGTCAGGCCCCGGGACTTGATCTCTTCGACGACGTCCCCGATGGAAAAGGACCGGATGTCCTGTACCCAATCCTGGCATGCCTGGTAGGCGCTGTATGGGACATTCATGTGCGAGGGGGAGGTAAAAAGGACGACCTCTCCCTGGAGGGGGAAGAGGGCGATTCCGCCGTGCCAGGTCCCGACCTGGGTCAGGTATTTGACATTGGCCATTCCAAGGCCCTGCGAAATGGTATTCCCCCAAACGATCAGGCAATCAATCCCCTTTGCCGCCATTTCCTTGCGGACCGCCAGCCACCGGCGATCCCGTTCCTTTATGGAGAGTTGGGGTATATACGGTCTCAGATCCATTCGATGCGTCATTTTTTAAGTCCTTTCCGCCTCGGTTTCGGTCATAGAAAGAGGTATACCGGATTTCAGCTCAGGGTTTCATAACCGCAGAGGATTCAACTCCCAACCTCTTCAGTGTCGCTTCAGTCGGGTTTCCGGTTTCCAGATCGTACCCCAAGGCCCTGTAAAACTCATCCTTGAGGTTCTCCAGCGGGACCACGGCTCCCTTGGTGGGGCCATCGGGTTTCGGTTCGGTTAGAAGTCTGGCGGGCAGTGTGTCGTCTTTACGCGTAAGGCCCTCGCGCATGTTGAACAGTCGCTCTTTGCACATAATCCGCTCGCCGGCCTGGTTCAGCTCCGGAATGGACCACGGATTGATTGACATGGCAGAGAGCGCCTCCGCCAGCATCTCCCGGGTGTACATTGGCCCGGGAAATGTGCACAGGATTAGAGAGTCGCAGAGGATTCGCCCAATCGCCGCGTTTTTCACCTGCTCTCCCTTCCCCTCGACGGTCAGGCGTGTCCCATCGAAGGCCTCTGACCTTGCGGGCAGCCCATAGGCGTGGTGGCACCCTCCCCGTGTGCTGACGGCGAATTGAAGTGCCTGGCCGTTAAGTCCCCGGCACTCATATCCGCCAAACTCCATTCCTTTCGTGTGCATGGCAAAAGATTCTGATCCGGGGATCTTTTCCGACAGCCGCTTTGTTCCTTTGGCGAGCTGATTACCGAATCCCTCCAGTTTCACCAGCTTCTCGAGTGCGGCAATCATCGCCTCGTCATTGCCAAAGCGCAAATTGATGCCATCGGTCTCTTTCAATCCGATGAGCCCCTTCTCGAAGCACTCCATCGCAAACCCGATGGTGATGCCCGCGGTCATGTTGTCGATGCCGAATTCGTCACAGATCTGACTTGCACGAATGATCGGCTCCATTTTGCCCACGCCGCACTGTGACCCAAAAGCGTAAACTGCCTCCCACTCCACATCGCTCCGTGCTCCTTTGTAGGGTCCGTCCTTCACCACCACTTCCCTGGTACCCGGGGTGGGGCAGTATGGCGCACACGGTCTCGTCTTTTCCGGCCAGCCCATGGGAGTGGTGGATTTGTCGATCCCTCGCCAGCCTTCAAATTGTCCGGTCTGCCAGTTACGGGTGGGGATGATCCCAAATTCATTTGTCAACTCCAGATCGGCGGCGGTTTCGTAACGACGATGGTGCTCCGCCCAAGCCTTGAAATCGGTTTTCAGCTTACTGGAGACCAGGCCTCTGGCGGCCCGGAATCGTTCCCGATGGGGCACTTCTACTTTTCCGCTGCCGGCCACCACGAAACCCTTTAGTTTCTTAGAGCCCATTACACAACCCGCGCCCCCCCGACCGAAGCAACGATAGAGATCTCCGCTGCTGAAAACCGCTGCATACCGCACGAGTTTTTCCCCGGCCGGACCGATGCCGACGGTGGCCACATTTTTCGCGGACAGCCGACCGATCATCATTGTCTGTGCCGCTGTGGTTTCCATGCCCCAAAGAGAAACCCCGTCTTTGAACTCGACCTTCCCGTCCAGTATCGAGAGATAGGTCGGCGTTTCGGAGCGGCCTTTAATGTCTATGACCCACAAACCGGACTTTCGCATCTCTTGCGCAAGTAAGCCGCTGCTGACCGAGTAAAGGTAGATCCCTGTGAGCGGAGATTTGGTGGTCACCGTGGCCTTGGAGGAGTAAAAGAAGCCGGTTCCACTTATGGGACCGGCTGTGAAAATCACGTGATTTTCTGCAGATAGAGGATCGGTCCTGGCGGGTACCAAGGTGTGAAGGAGATAAGCGCCCAGACCCCTGCCGCCAATGTAATTCCGGATGATTGTGTCGGGAATTTCTTCCATCCGCGTCTGCCGGGTGGATAGATCAATAGTCAGCATCATGGCAGGAATAACAGGCATGTGGTTGAGCCTCCCTTGTAAGTTTTCAAATGGCTTTGGACAAATCAGGCAAGAAGTTATGAAAAAGTTTGAGCTCTTCTATACCCTTTTCCCTTTTGTCATGCAAGACTCAAAGCGCAATTTTGTTTGCTTCCTTACCGCAATATCCTTGTCTTAATCTGCTCACGCATTGTCAGTATCTGACGGTCTCTGCCAAAATTCATATCGGCAGGTGCTACATTGCTCAGAGCTTCATGACAACGATAATTGTTGCAATAATCCACAAACAGTCCGATCTGATTTTCAAATTCACAGGGGCTGTCATAATTTTCAAACAGCAAAATGTTTGACATCGGGCGGTGATAGCGCTCGATTCTGCCCTGGGTCATGGGGTGATACGATTTGCCGTGGAGATGGGTGATGCCTTTGGTCTCAAGATATTGCCCAAGAGCTTTAGAAACATAGCAGGGTCCGTTATCCGACAGCAGCCGGGGAAGATGCCATACGCTTGGATCATCTACGCCACTGAAGCCAATGGCGGCTTCAATGGTTTGTCTCACCTGCTCGGTGGACTTCCCGGTACACAGCTACCAGCCCAGAATATATCGGGAATAATCAGCAAGAATGGTGCACAAATAGTACCAGCCCCGGTGCACCACCTTAAACCGGGTAAAGTCTGTCCGCCACAGCTCATTTGATGCCCTGGTTGGATGTGGGAATTTGTCCCGCGCAATAATCACCTTAAACACCGGGCCGGTGACCAAATCATGGGCTTTTAAAATCCGATATACCGATTGTTCGGAGATATAATAGCCGCGTTATTATACCATGCCAGCTCACGGGATGATTTTTTCGCAAGATTCGTATCGGTCGTGGAAGAAAGAAGCCCTAAGGTCACTTTTTTTTCTTTACCAACGCGGGTTTTCGCGCCTTTTGTATGTTTTTTCCCACACCCGAATGACCAATTCCGTTTTGGCTGAGAATTTCCAGGGTCTCAAACATTGCATCCAAACCGTAGTCCATGATGTGATTATTAGTCAGTGAAACTAAATCGATTCTCCCTTTTTTTTAGAAACTCAACCATGCTGGGGTAAGATCTGAGTCCCGAAGGTCTCCCCGGTTTGAGATTCGCCTTACTGGAAAGGGCAACCTCTAGATTGCAGAAATTGACATCGGAATTGTGGAAATAAGAGAGAACGTTGTCAAAGACCGCTTTTCCCTGTTGTTCATCAGATTCTACCATCCTTCCATCAGGAAGGCGAACCGTTCCCGGGAGAAATACATCCCCGACCGCAGTCAAGAGCAATTATTCATTGGATGGAACGCGTTTTTTCTCCTTTCCAGGTTCTAAAGCGAGCTCGCTCAATTTTATAAAAGTAGCCTTATTCGAAACATAACCGCCTATGATTCTTTCCCCGTGTCAAGATGAAAAATCTGTCAATACATTAATATTCATGTGGTCAGCCAGTTCCCTGGTCACTCCTATTGCAGTTCTTTTAAGCGATCCGCACAAAATTTTAGTGCTTCATCCCCTGGCAAACCGAGCTTCCTCGTGTATTGTAAGTAGTCATCCAACATCGGTTTGACCGCCTTTGCTGCTTTATCGTTTTCTTCTTTTGAAAAAGATATTATCTCATTGCCCGATTTCAGCCCAAACGCTTTTCCGTTTTTATCCACATCATCCCATGCTGTTCCCTGCTTAACGATCCACTCTTTATTTACATCTTCGATAATTTTTTGAATATCGGGCGGCAAAGCATTCCACTTTCCCTTATTCATGAACAAACCAAAAGCAGCGGTGCAACCAACACCGTCTATGTCAGCTGAATATTTCGTCACTTCTGCCCATCTAAAACCTTTCAAAGCATCAAAACCGCCCACTGTTGCATCCACAACCCCCCGGGCTAACGCGTCATAAGCCTCGTTCACAGGCATCCCGACGGGAATACCTCCAAGGGAACTTGCAACTCTGGCCGTCGAGCCGGTAGTCCGAACCTTCAACCCTTTGAAATCTTCAACTCTCCGAATAGCCTTTTTGGAATGAATGCCCATCCGTGCAAGGCCATGGAAAAACATGACCTGCGTCTCATCAAACTCTTTCGGTTTGAATTTAGCGTAATATTCATTTATCAGAATGGTTGCGCTCATGCCACTTTTGAAACCCAGAGGTAAATCGAAAACCTCTGTTAGGGGAAATCTTCCTTTTGTAACGCCGAGAACTACCCAGCCGACGTCCGCGATTCCCCTCACCACCCCGTCATAACACTTGTCTGCTTTCAGCAGTGTTCCACCGGGAAACACAGTCATTTTCACCCGACCGTTTGTTCTTTTCTCTATTTCCTCAGTCCAACTCTTAGCCACCTGCGTAGTAAGATGTTGAGCGGGCATATGCGTTGAAAAAGTAAGTTCAATTTGTTTTTCCTGCCCTAATGAAGGTGAACTGAAAAGAAAAATGCCAACCACCAAGATACCTATAACCAAAGTGTTACATTTCACATTTTTCATTTTACTCCCTCCTTAAGTTAATGTTAAAGGTTTTCATCAAAATGCGAATAACCCGTAAAAGGCATATACCCTTCTTGCCCTAGTGAAACACAACAAAGGTTATCATGATTCTACCTAATCTTGCGCATTGGTTTAAAGTCCGTTCATACACCAAAACCAGTAACAATAACGTTTGTTTCCCTGACCGCTGACCTGATATTTTACATCCTATTGCATCAGAATATTTGGCAACCAAGTCGCAAGCTCTGGAAACAGAAACAGAAGGCCTCCACAGGCGAGGAGGCTTATTAGAAAGGGATAGACACCCATGTAAATGTTGCCTAACGGTTCGTTAGTAATACTTTTTACTATAAAGACATTGATGGCCATCGGAGGGATGACACAGCCAAGCCCCAAATTGATTGAGATAATTATGACGAACCAGATCGGATCGAAACCGAGTTCGCTGACAACCGGATAGAAAATGGGCGTGGCAAGCATCAGAAATGCAAAATCTTCGATAATAGAGCCGCCTAGCTGATAGATTATAACGATGCCGAGCATGATGAGGTAGCGATTGACCGGGAGCCCCCCAACCCATTCAGAAGCGATCATGGGTATCTTTGTGATGGCCAGAAAATGTCCGAAGATAGCGGAACACGTAACAAGAAATATTACCATGCATGCTGTTCGGAGTGCCTCTCTTACGGATTTGACATAACCTTTGAAATCTAGGTCTTTCTTGATAAGTGTGAACAGGAGAACTGCGAGAGTTCCGACGCTTCCCGCTTCGGTAGGCGTGAAAATTCCCGTCATAAGCCCTCCGATCATCAGCAGAAACATCATGGCGACCGTTAAAACCTCTGGAATCGAGGCTAAACGTTCATGCCAAGTTGATTTCTCTTTGCTTGGACCCATGGCTGGATTGATCTTGCACCAGAAGTAAATCACGGCTATGAAAAAAATCGCGATGATCAATCCCGGGATCACACCGGCCAGAAACAATTTACCGATTGATTGTTCCGTTATCAAGCCCATCATTATGAGCGCAAGGCTTGGCGGCAAGAGGATCCCGAGTGTGCCCACCGAAGCGACTATCCCTGTGGAGATCATTCTGTTATAGCCATACTTATCCATTTCAGGAACTGCGACACTGGCAAAGGTCGCAGCTGTGGCAGGTCCAGACCCGCAGATCGCTTTAAACGCGGTGGCACCGCCCACAGTCGCCATAGCAAGTCCGCCTGGAACATGTCCGAAGAATTTGTTGGCGGCATTGTAGAGCCTCTTTGCAATCCCTGCATTGAAGGCGATCTGACCCATGAGCACGAACAGGGGGACAACCGTCAACCCATACGAGGAAAGCATATCGAATATATCCGTAGCGAGCAGATTTAGCCCAGCTTCCCATCCTCGCACCCAGCTAAATCCCGCAAGACCTACTATGGCCATGGCAAAACTCAATTCAATGCCTGTCAAAAATAAACCTAAAAGTATTGCAAGGCCCAAAAGCCCTATCATAACTTCATTCATATGAACCTCCCCGGATCTTCAGGATGTCGCAGAACAACACCAGACACTGAACGACAAAAGCACATGCCAGTCCATATGCAATCGGGTAAAAGGGCATCCTTAGGGTCATTGAAACTTCGTTTGCCTTGTGCAAATTCATTCCATAGATAATTAACCGCCACGAAATCAGAAGGAACAAAGCGATTACGAGACATCTTGTCCCGATATTGACGATATTCCTGGCCTTGCAAGACAATTTCGATGTAATAAGATCGACGCTGACATGACCTTTCATCCATGAGGTAATCGGTACGGAAAACCCTATTGCGACGGCACCTAGAAAAGCGACCAATTCATATGTCCCTAGGATCGGCCTGTCGAAGGCTCTTAGAATGACGTCGGAGACGGTCAGCAACATCATAAGCGTCAGAGTAACTTCCGCGATAAGACTTGTCGCTTTGCTGAACTTCAGCACAAAATTAAGCACTTTTTCCATGACGCTCTCCTCGCTGATCGTTCGACTATGTATTTGGTTTTAGGTTTTCAAAACCAGCGGGTCCAGCTACAGTCACGCATAATATATCGCTTTTTTTGCTATAGCTGCTTTCACACCGGTATCTCTATATAGTTATCACACCTGGCTCTGCATGGTTTAATCGCTCATGTCCGTCCTGAGTAACCAAGTAGGTTTCGCCACAGAAGGTCCAATTCCGACCATCCGGCGTGAATACCATCGGGTGAAGTATTACGGTTGCTCCGGGTATGAGTTCCATCTCATCTTGTGAGGAAACCCGGCCTTCAATAATGTCAACACCACACATATGCCCATAAGGACCTTCAGGCGGGTACCCCTGTTCTTTCGCGTAAGCCTCCATGGCCAAAACGACATCTTTCATTCTTTTGCCAGGCCTAAATTGCTCTAGCCCAGCGTTTAGCACCTCCCGGGATACCTTTTGTAGTTTTTCCAGGTCAGCGTTTGGCTTTCCTACATTGACAGCCCGTACAAGCTGCGTCCAGTAACCTGAGAAGCGTGGTGTGATTTCCATCAACAGCGTATCACCCGACTCAATGCGTCGCTGAGTGGGATAATAGAAAATGATATTCGTTCCCTTGCTCAAGCTGAATTTTCCAGAGCCAATCTGGGTGAAATGCTCCTCTGCCCCTCGGGCACGAGAAAACTGTTCCATTTCAGCTACCACTTCAAACTCGCTCACACCCGGGCGTATTGCCTTTAACCCAGCTTCAAAACTTCCATCGGCCAAAGCAGCTGCTTCGCGTAAAATATCAACCTCTTCACGGCTGCGTTGGAGGCGAATTTGCAATATGCTGTCATGTGTCTCGACCCAATCGATCTTTGGGAGTGCATCTTTAAGGCGCCTATGCCAAGTCACCGGTAGCATTTCAAAGTTGACGCCAATTCTTCCTGGTGAGATTCCTTTTTCTTTAAGGAACTCGGTTACGTCTGCAATGGGATTTGCGCTCGGCCGGCAATCTTTCAAAAAGGACCTGGCTTTAAGTTCGCTCACTTTTCCACGTGTTGGTGAGAACAAAATTGGTTCTGAGTCCGGGAGTACAACAACTGCTTCTCGACCGCTAATTACACGGTTATTAGTAAAGTAGCGCAAATCACCATTGAAATCCCAACCATGGCCCGCATCGCCGATCAGCAAAAGGGCTTTTAAATTTTCAGTGTTCAGAATCTCTCGAATTGCTTTTCGTCTTCTTTCCATTTCAGTTATAGAAAACATATTACCCTCCTGTCTGCTTTCAGAACAAAGTGTTCCTTATGATGGTATAAGCATATTATGCTAAGGTGAACTATTTGCAGATACCAAACCAGCTTTAATATCTTTTTCTATCAGCTCCGATTTTCTATTTTCAGGGTTACCATAACCGCCGCCGCCTGGCAGTTCTATGGTTATTGTGTTTCCAGGCTCAAGAAAAGAGTAGTCTTTTGCCGGTAAATTTTTAGGAGGATCAACCCACATTTTCAGCAAGCTCCCCGGTTTTCCGCCCATTATTCCTTTTGCCGGAAATTTCATTTTGTCCACTAATGGAGCCAATTTTATGGGTCCTGAAGATACAATCCTGAATCGATGCCTGGCACCAAAACCGCCTCTGTATTCCCCTTGTCCCGCGGAATCCGGGATAAATTCCTTCTCTTCATAGAGGATAGGAAGGGTGCTTTCCAATACTTCCACGGGAGAAGCACTTATATTTATCGGAAATACCACGCATGACAGCCCGTCCATATTGGGTCGCGCTCCCATTCCACCGGTGGAAAAGATAATATCGCCAAACGGGCTGCCATCTTCTCTTTCCCCTGAAATCACAAGACTGCAATTAGGCGTCCCACCGCTTTCAGCAATCACCTTTTGGGGTACAATTTGCGCAAGAGCACCTAAAACTACAGGAGAGCAGAAAGCCCCGGTTATGTGACGTAAACCTACAGGGGCCGGGCGTAGAGGATTCAGAAGGCAACCGGCAGGAGCACTTACGGTAATTGGCCGGAGAACACCGTCGTTATTTGGAAGCCCAGGGCATAGAGCGGTTCTTATAGGGTATACAGTATGAGCAAAGGCATAATTTGGAACACAATTTAGCGGGAAACTTACTTGCGGAGATGTGCCTGTGTAATCGACATGGATATTGGAACCTTTAACTTCAACCGTTGCTTTGATAGTCAGCGGTTCGTCGATACCATCCATCTTGACCTCGTGGGACCAAATACCGTCTGGGATTTCGCTCAGTGCAGCACGGATGACCGATTCGGAACGTGACATGATGACTGCCGCCAGGGAGGAGAGGTTTTTTATTCCGAACTCTGTAAGCAACTCGTTCAGCTTCCGCCCTGCTGTAGCATTCGCCGCGATCTGGGATTCGATATCCCCTATGACTTGATCAGGTAACCGCACGTTTTCCTTTATCATTTCAAAAAGTGTCTCGTTTGGTTCCCCGGCTGAATAGAGTTTTAAAGCCGGTATTCGCAAACCCTCTTCATACATATCTTGGCCGCGAGCCCCAAAGCGTAAACCACCGATATCTGATGCGTGGGCTGAGTTCCCCGCGAATCCAGCCAGTCCGTCTTCTCCAAAGATGGGCGTTATAATGGTTATGTCGTTAACGTGACCGGCGGATATCCAAGGATCGTTCATAATCACAACGTCCCCGGGTTGCCAGAAGTTTCCTAACCTCGAAATTACGTATTTCGCGGCAGAAGGGACAACTGTTGCGAAGGTAAAGCCACCTTCACTATTTTGGGCTATCGCATTGCCGTCAGGATCGAGAAGAACGATTGCAAAATCATTTCCCTCTCTTATAAGGAGGGAGAAAGCCGCGTTTCTCAGACTCACAGCACCTTCGTCCACAATAGTTTGTAATCTCCCCCATAAAATTTCCAATGTAACCGGATCAAACTCTTCCATTTTCACGCCTCCAAGTTCTTGTACCCTTCTCAGTTCTCTGTCAAAATGCTAAAAACGGACGATAGCATTCAGATAGTCATCGATGTTTAACTTGCCTCCCGGCCCCACCACCAGCGTTGACTCTCTCTCCTCAACGATAGCCGGACCGGTAAGCCTGGTTCCGGGGCCCATCCGGTAACGATCGTAGACCGGACACTCTGTAAAACCTTCATATTCTGGAAAATAGACCGGCCTCTTCTTCTTAAGCGCCGATATAACATTACGCTCTACCTCCAACTTCACGGGCTGGATGGTCGGCCTGGGTCCGTTGACCGCCACCCTCCAGCTCACAGCTTCAATCGGGATGTCCGTGAGATACCGCGAATAACGTTCCTGATACACCGATCGAAAAGACTGGCGTATGCTTTTAACACTCTTTTTAGAAAGCTTCCCATTCGGTATGGGAACGCATATCTCACGTCCCTGTCGGACATATCGCATGTCAGCGGACCGACTAATCGTTACTTCATGAGGGTGAACCCCGCCCGCCGATACCTGTTTTTTTCCAAGCTCCTCCATGTCCTCCAACAATCCATTGACCAGATCCCAATCCACTTCATCCAGTTTAGATATGCAGGTCTGCACATAGTCCGAAGTGATGGGTGTCACCAAAAAACCGAATGCCGACATCACTCCTGCCGCGAAGGGCGCGATGATCTGCGGGGAGCCGACGAGTTTGCCCACTTGCCAGGCATGAATCGGCCCAGCGCCCCCAAATGCCAACAAAGAAAATCGTCTCGGGTCCCGGCCCTTTTCCAGAATATGGATACGAGCGGCACTGGCCATATTTTCGGTGACAACGCGATGAATTCCCCACGCCGCTTGAATAGGGTCCAAACCCAGGGGGTCAGCAAGCTGCTCCTTTATCGTTCGGAAAGCCATTTCTCTGTCAAGTTTCATTTCGCCACCCAGGAAGTAGCCGGGGTCGATATAGCCGAGAACAAGGGCGGCATCGGTGACCGTGGGCTCTTTTCCACCCAAGCCATAGCAAGCCGGCCCGGGATCGGCTCCTGAGCTATCCGGTCCCACTCTTAACAATCCCAGAGGGTCTACCCGTCCAATACTTCCTCCGCCGGCACCAACTTCAATCATATCAATCGCCGGTATCATCAGCGGCATACCGCTACCCTTTGCAAAGCGGCGCAGGCGTGCCGCCTCGAATGTGGAGACAGTCGCCGGTTTTCCATCATTTACCATCGAGATCTTCGCCGTGGTGCCCCCCATATCGAAAGCAACCAGATTCTTACTGTTCAAAAAATCAGCGTAAAAAACTGCCGCCATGCACCCCCCGGCCGGCCCTGACTCGATAAGTCTTACCGGGAATTTCTTTGCATTTTCAACCGTGGTCAACCCACCATTGGACAGCATCATGAAAAGGGCGCCTCCGAAGCCAGCATCAGATAATCTCTCAGACAAGTTTTTCAGGTACTGGTCGGCCAAAGGTCTTATATAGGCGTTGACCGTGGTCGTTGAGAAACGTTCATCTTCCCGGATTGCACCGGCAACCTCGCTGGAGAGGCTAACCCAAAGGGATGGTGCTTTTTTGGCTATAAGTTCACGGGCACGTATTTCATTCGAAGGATTGGCGTAAGAATGCAGAAAACAGACTGCTATTGATTCAACTCCTTCCTCTACGAGTTGGTCAACCGTTTGAATCAATTGGGACTCGTTGAGCTCGGTAATGATTTTTCCATCCTTGTCGACCCTCTCTTGAACCCCGAGACGCAGATGGCGCGGTGTCAAGGGTTCAGGTAGCTCAATGAAAAAGTCGAACTGGTCATATCGTGACTCCTTCCGTATCTCGAGAATATCCCTGAACCCTTGTGTTGTAATGAGTCCCGTCTTTGCCCCTTTTCTCTCGATGAGGGCGTTGGTTGCGAGAGTCGTACCCTGTACGATAATATCAAGCTGAGATCCTGAAAGGCCTTCGCTGTCGAGCAGAGCTTTCGTGCCCTTCATGATTCCCTCAGAGGGATTGTGAGGCGTCGTCAGAACCTTATTCACGCTTGCCTTGCTAGAAACATTGTCAATTAGTACAAAATCCGTGAAGGTTCCACCAACGTCAACACCCAAGCGATACCTTACCATCTCATTCCCCTCCAAAGTCTGTAGCGATGTCAATTTACATTAGCGCTTTAGCCGTGAGCAGTTTGTACGTCCGTATTCGCTTGCAAAAATAGCCAAACCCGGCTCATCAACAACACCGTCTTCATCGATATCGCAGAAGCATAAATTGAATACCCAAACCGTGTTGGGCTGGCCATAATTAGTGACAAAGGCGTCGATGTCGCCGTCCCCATCGCCCGGCGCCATACCCCTAATGTATGAACTACCCAGACTCTGGCCGGAGCCCATGAACTCGCTATAACCAGCCGCTGAATCTGAAATGAAAACTGAAAAAAAAATAAGATAAAAGAATAGCAATGGCTATAAATATTCGGTATCCAGGTATACTTGACCTCCTCTGCAAAATTGAAGATAAGTAAAATGGATACATAAAGTATTTAACTTTGCTTGGAAGCTGTGATTCTTGCGAGAATTACTTATTTGCGAAAAATGCTGATATCTACAAAAAAGCCAAGCCACCATTAAAGGCAACTTGGCAATTTAATAAGGAACATTGCATACAATATCCTCGCACAGATGCTTTTATCTTGTTATTTAAATTTATGTTCTTCTCTCAAATTTATTTTTCCCATCAAATCTCGTATGTATAAAGCCATATTTCAAGCATATTAAAAAATCAATATATAATATCATCCGGATATCCAAAAAAAAAACCCATTTCTTAATTTGAGAAATGGGGTCTTAAATTGAGCGCATGGTAACCTCCATCAGGTTATCCGTTGGCGATTATTTTGAGTATAAAGTTCGAAACAACTTTGAATTCTCAATCAAGGCTAAAGTGCTAAGGTTATTAATATAAGCCCTTTATTTAACTGGTGCCCGGGGCCGGAATTGAACCGGCACGGCACTTAGTACCGAGGGATTTTAAGTCGGGAAAACGTTAAATTAAAAGGTCAACTATATCAGATTATTAATTGATATTATTGACTTTTTTTATTTTCAAAAAGTTGGGGGATGTTGGTGTTTTTTAGGGAAAATGTGATATGGCGGGTACATTTTAGACACAATTTAGCATAATTTAAACCAGAGTAAAATCCCTTGCGACCAAAATTTATGATATTGAAATTATAATAAATAAGACCTTAAATTTATCCTTGATCTGTCCAAAACCTTTTGAAGACATACATCATATCGATTCACACTAAACTGAACATTTTAATTTGTTTGGGGATTTATGGCTTTGGTGGAGATTAGGATAGAGAAATACTCGCATTTTCATAAATGAACAGCTGATGAAGGATTAGATTGAATGCTCATTAAAAATGACTTTTCAACCATCACGCACTCACTGCTTGCGACGCAACATATATTGTTGAGTCATTAAGGTAAGGTAGGGAGGCGCAAAAGCGACTCCATATAGAATCAGTAATTTCGAATCATTCGCATTTAGGGCAAGCCATGTGAACAAAAATAAAGCACCCAGAAGACGCAGCCAAAGTGTCTTTCTCTCCACACGGATTCCTGTCCGATTTTTCAAAATCGCGTAAACCAAAAAAATCGACACCACCCAAGCAACCCCGACTGTCAGCCTCGGGTCGACGGTAATTTTTACCCATCGAAACGCAACCCACCACGTGATCAGAAGCAACAAGTGAGTTCCAAGGACGGGAATCACTGTGATGAGCAGGTTAATTCGCCGGGTGCCATTTCGTTGCTTTTCCTTCCCAAAATGAAGCATGCACAGGAAGGCAAAGAAGGCCCAGCCAAGAACCCCTATGGGAGGTACCTCAAATATCCCGGGTTCCTTCCACGACCACAGGCCGATTTGTACGCCCACCGGTTCAATAAGCAAAGCGTCGGTCAATACAATGGCAGCAGCGAACAGTGGCACTAACCTGTGGCCGGGCCGCAACATTTGAGATGCTAAGTCCCAGGCGGAGTGAACAATGATGGGCCAGATGACAATGACCAGCAAAGGCACATCCGCCAAAAATAGAGTCCAGATCGGACTATAGCCATAGAATTGATAGCTGAGAATGCAGCTTTCTTCGGCAATCCAACTGGCAGCAGAAACAAGGACGAGCCTGATGAAAAACTCCCCCTTCTCCGGTTGCTCCAAAGTATGTACCACTACATAGATGGCAATAATTGAGAGCGCAACCAGTTCCAGGGTCAACGTGCTCACAATCGGGCTCCCGGCAGTTCGGTGATGACCCATATGTGATAGATAAAGAACATGGCCACCCCCATCCAGGTAATCCTCATACAGTCTTTCTCGGAAATACCCCGGCGCAGGGCCAGTTTGTACACAATAAACTGAAGAAAAGGCGCAGCGATCATGATAAAAATGCGCCAGGGAATCCGATCAAACAGGTAGCCGATTGCAAGGACTGCCATGGAAGAGAAGATGAGACCATCTACAATGTAAATGGCCGTCTGTTCTCCATATACAACCGGATAGGTCCGAATACCTGCCAGAGTATCACCTTTCAAATCCCGCAGGTCGTATATCAACTCGTAACTAAGGACAAAAAGATAGAAAAAGACGGCTGAAAAGACCACGGTCGCCCAGGTAATCCCTGGAGGAAAACTATGGGAACCGTTTCCCGACCAAATTGTGGCAAGCGGGTATCCGAATACGGTAATCAGAAACCCGATTGCCGAAGCGTTATTTTTCCAAAAATAGAGCTGCTTCAACCGGCGCCTTCCCGGCAAAAGCGGCCAGTTATAAAAGGCAGCCAGCAAATGACATAGAATCCTGAGACCGGTTATGGCTGGATTGAAGAAATGCACAACCACAAGGGAAATAAGCAGGACCATCAAAGCTACCATTAGCAGCAATCGGCGGTTCCGATCAACGAATTCGGTTTTAAAGATGATATTGGCCCTGTCTTCCTCAAGGTCGACAGTCCGGTTTATCAGGTTGACAATATACCAGTCCAAAGCACAGACAGCTGCAAGGAGCCAGGGATAAACACCGGTAAACAACCAGCCAAAAGTAAACACTCCCATGGCCGCAATTGCAGTGATGTGAAGTCGGCTAATATCGGCAAATCTGCGCCAAGTATGCTTTTTTCCTACGGTATCCGGTTTATGGTCAACCGAAATCCTTGCAGTTGAGGTCATTTTTCTTTCCGGCTTACCTGCCCAGCTGCATTCCCCACAGGAAACTGAGCAGCAAATTCAACCGGGGGGGAGGCGTGGATTTTTTTATTCAATGTCAAATGTTTAGCGTATTATTAATCCAGGAGCAAATAACAAAAAATTTCCATTCATGTCAAGCGGTTTAGATAAAGATGGTTTGGTGCGGCAGGTCAGAGCGAAGACGGGCCCGTGGATAACTTTGAGCAGAATAGCAAAGCGCCATTCCACGGGGCAGCCGCAGATTTCACAGATGATAAAAATAAACAAAAAAGCATATGGCGCGGCACCCTGCCCTTCAAAATTTAAAAAGCCTTCAGAATGTTTTTTCTGAAGGCTTTTTAAATTGGTGCCCGGGGCCGGAATTGAACCGGCACGGCACTTAGTACCGAGGGATTTTAAGTC
>Ga0209536_100004139_pt1 | contig 22961 bp, 19 predicted proteins | sample DeeMarSeWOR28_12_FD_187461 | JGI IMG/M metagenome (GOLD analysis project Ga0209536, IMG submission 187461) | Marine sediment microbial communities from White Oak River estuary, North Carolina - WOR-2-8_12 (SPAdes) (version 2) | ecosystem: Environmental > Aquatic > Marine > Intertidal zone >... | reverse complement strand
AGTCCCGCCGTAGGCGGGATGAGCATCTATATTTAAGGAGGCTTTTAACGCAGTTATTGAGTGTTAGATGCATTTTTGTGATGGATTGCAGTTATTCTATGGATTTGGCTTCATCGATAAGCATGATGGGAATATCATCTTTGATTTCATACAACAAATTGCAATTATCACAGATAAGTCCATTTTGGGTGTCATTTAGGTAGATGTTACCCTTGCATTTCGGACATGCCAAAATTTCCAGCAATTCCTTACTGATGGCCATTGGGTTCTCCTTTATCGCAGGAAGCATCTCAAAAATATATTAAAACAGGCGCACGAAAAGAAAGAGAGCGCCGGTTAAAAACCCGACTTTTAATTCATTCAGCATTCATCAGATTTAAAACAGCATAGCATGAAAAAAGAATATTTGAAATCCATGCGGATATAATCGGGGGAAGCAATCCGCCATATCCCAGTGATAGACAGAATCCATACATAACCCAATAGAGAAACACCACAATAGCCCCAAACACAATACTGACCGATGGACCCTCTCGGCTTTTGCGTTTGACGGCAGTTCCTATCCCTACGATGCATACGATGATAGATAAGAAAGGATATGCAAATCGAGCCTGAAAGTCCACCCGAAAAGCCGTTGCGTCGTAGCCTTCTTGTTCAACTTCATGAATATATCGATAAAGCTCTGCAATATTCATCTCTTCTGATCTTTTGAACACACGCATCAAATCTTCCGGTAAAAAATCGACATCTACCGTTTGCTGGTTATAAAACTGCACCTGATAAAGTTCAGACTCCCGGTCCAGCACTTGCTCCATAATATCATAAAAAACCCATTTCCCCCGTTCATACAGACCCCGATTGGCATCAACTCTTCTGGTTAATTTGAAATCGTCATCAAAAAAATTCAGGATGACGCCAGAAATGGATTGGTTTTTGGGATTGAAGTATTGGATAAAATAAATGCTGCGCTGACCCTTGAGCCATATATCCTTTTGCCTGGAGGCTACAGTCGGCTTATTTTTGACTTCCATCAGCCAAATTTTATTGGCCCGGCTGATCGTAATTGGAACAATAATCTCGGATAGGAAAAAAATCACGATGCTTGAAACAACGGCAATGGTCAGAACGGACCTCAATAGATAGTAGACACTGACACCGGCGCATTTGAGAGCAACAATCTCATTGTTTTTGTTCATTAATCCCAAAGCAATCAAAACGGCCAATAGCATGGCAACCGGCATAATTTGGACGATAATCTGCGGAAGTTTCAGTTGCAGATATCGAATGAGTCGCGCAATTGATAAACCGGCTTCCATAAAGTTGTCGGCCTTATTAAAGAATTCGACGATAATATAAAGACCAACCACAACAGTTAAAACAATCGCCAGGCATTTGAAGATTTCTCGCGTTAAATATTTATCAACAATGGTCATGCGAAACCCCGGGACATTGACTTATCGAAACCATTTAAGCAAAAAATGCTGCAGCCAACTGTATATCGCGTCAACCTTTAATGTTCGTTCATTTGCCGTTCGGATCATAAAATACACGCCCAAGCCCCCGATGACAAAATTGGGAAGCCACATTCCGATTGCCGGCGGATACGAGCCTGTTTCGCCATAAATTTTCCCTACAGACATCAGCAGGTAATAAAACAAATAAAAAACAAGCCCTAAAAATGCGCCAAAAGATCGTCTGGCTGTTTTGGACTGCACACCCAGAGGCACGGCAAGCAGCCCGAGGGCAAAACAGCTAAATGGCAGTGAAAATCTGCGATGCAACTCCAGCAGGGCTTTAAAATAGAAGTCATTCTCCGCGCTGGGAGCTTTCACAAATCGGCTTAAATCAGCTGTGCTCATCTCTTTGGGACGTTCGGGATTTTTCTCTGTTTTGGAAGGCGCTCCTTTTATTTCAAGACTGATATCATAGCGATCGAAAAGCGCTGAATTGGCAACTTTTTCTTTCAAATTAACCTGGTGGATGGTGCCGTTGAAAAGTATTAAATGAGAAACCGCGCGCTGGGCATCATTGAAAATCTGGCCCCTTGGTGCAATCACCGTATTGACCCGATCGGGCTGCCGCTTGTCCTCTATAAAAACATCTTTCAGCGTTTTGTTTTGGGGGTTGATTTCATTTACATAAACCACAACGTCGGCAAAATTATAATTAAAGGTTCTTTCGCTGAGCCCAATAGTGATATTTGATGACACCACCTGGCGGGTCAATTCTCTGAGTGCAGCCCTGCCCTTCGGCTGGCCATAAAGCGACATCATCATCGTTAAACCAAAACCAATAAAACAAAAGGCAAATACCGGAGCAAGCAAAGCGTAGAGGCTGATACCGCCGCTTTTTATCGCCAGAATTTCATTTTCATTGGATAAGCGAAGAAATGTCAGCAGAATCGTAATCATCACCGATATCGGTATGACAAAAATTAAAAGAAAGGGTATCTGGTAGAAAATCATGCGCAACACGGTTGCCAGATTGATGCTATAGTTGACGATCCAGTTGGTAATTTGGATTAATTCGGCCATCAGGAAGATAAATGTAAAGAACAATACATTCACGGCAAACGGTGCAAGAAATTCTTTCAGGATATATCTATTTATAATGGAGGCGATCTTCATCTTTTTATTCGTTAACGCTGCCGCGTGGTGAGGGTGTCAAGCCTATACGTGCTGCACAAAAAGGAAAGCCGGCAAAGACCTGCTACCGAATTTTAAATAGGGGCAAAATAGATAAGAGCGTCTGCCTCCGCAAAGAGGCCCAGACGCAACTCTGGATGCTTCCCATTACTGACAATCCTGTCATTTGACTAGAAGTGGTTTCAAAACCTCCGATCATGTTCGAGAGCCCCGCTTGATAGCGGGACTTCGCATCTGATATTTTTTATTCTAAAGTCCTCAGCAAGCGTCCCGCGGATTGAAAACGGAGCGTACACGTCAGTACGTGAGTATTTCAATTTGCGGGACAACGCCGCTATCGGGCATTAGATGGGGTTTTGAAACCACTTCTATCCGAGTGTGGCCATGAGCTCGGCTTCGGCAACCACATGGCCGTCCACCAGCGCCTTGCCGGCTGCCTTTACAACTTTAGACCGAAATTTTAAAATCTGCACTTCAAATACAAGCTGATCACCGGGTACCACCGGTTTTCTGAACTTAACTTTATCCAGCCCCATAAAAAAGACAGGAGCGCCGCGCTTTTCAGCAGACATTGATTCAAGCGCGAGCACCCCTGCCGCCTGCGCCATCGCTTCAACAATCAGAACGCCCGGCATAATCGGAAGGGTCGGGAAATGCCCCTGAAAAAAGGGTTCATTAATCGTCACATTTTTGAGAGCGGTAATCTTTTCACCGGGAACCAGTTCCAGAACCCTGTCGACCAGAATAAACGGATAGCGGTGCGGCAGAAAATTCAAAATAGCCTGGATGTCATATGTTTTTCCCATTTATTTCTCCAAAATGAAAAAACGCTTGATTATCGGATTGCAGCGCAGGATTTAATTACCGGACTTCTTCGCATATTTTTCATTCATCTGCTTTATGAGTTGATCGGTAATATTGATTGAGCCCGGCGCATACATGACACTGAAATTATTGATAATGAGCAGATAACCTTCCTTTTTCCCGATTTCCTCTACGAGCGCATATACGTCATTACGCAGTTCGTTAACCAGTTTTTGCTCGAGATTCTGCAGCTCTGAACGATATCGATTTTGAAGCGATTTAAAGTCGTTGAGCTTGATTCGGCCTTCCCTTTCCTTTTCTTCACGCTTCTCTTTGCTCATGACCATGGACTCGCGCTCAAACTGTATTCTTAGCTGTTCTATCTCAGCGCCTTTTTCCTTCAATTCCTTCTCCATTGTGTCTTTCTGCTTTTTTATTTCAGCCTGTGCGGATTTCCCGGGGTTTGATGTCTCCAGTACGCGCTGCAAATCCACAACGCCGATTTTGGCGACATCGGCTGCAACCGCCTGGCCGGAACACAAAAAAAAGAGGAAAAAAAATAAAATTGCCATCTCATACTTGCGTAACCGCATTATTTGCCCCCCTGTACAATAAAATATAGATTGTTAAAGAATAGACGATAGTCAAACACATGGTCTTAAAAGGACGATGTCATCGTAAACTCAAATTGACCGGGGCCGTGATCGCTATCTTCCGGGTCGAGAATATATCCATATTCGATATCGAGGGGCCCCACCGGAGAAACCCAGCGAATCCCGGCGCCAGCACTTCGCCGCAGGCTCGTCGGATCAAGCTCTAGGTTCACACTCTCTCCGTAAACCTTGCCGGTATCGAAAAATACAAGTCCGTGTACACCGACGTCTTTGATCAAGGGGAAGACCACTTCAAAATTAAACTGAACGTATTTGTCTCCACCCACACTGTTGCCATCATCATCTTGCGGGGCAAGGTCGTCGCGTTCAAATCCTCTCAGCGAGCCGATGCCGCCCATGTAAAACTTCTCGTAATCGGGCAGCGTTTTATCCTTGTTTTGGACAACATAGCCCCCTTCCGCATGGGCGATAGCCCGAACATCACCGAACAATGGAATGACCCAGGTTGTCTCACCGAGGTATTTGGTAAACCCGATTGTTCCCCCGATACCGGCATATTCAAATGAAATGCCGTGGGCGGATCCCCGGCTGGGCAAAAAAACATTGTTTCTCGATTCATATTTCAGACCGGTAAGGATACTGCTTTTTATATTTTCACCTTTCAGATCCTTTACTGAATTGGAGGCATCCTCAGAGATATTGCTAACGTTTGTAATATCATACATATAGGTACTGGATAATCGGGTATAATCAAAAACAGGATAGCCCAGACCCAGGCTGCCCCCCGTGCTGTCCTTATCGTAAGTGTCATAACTGTAAAGCCAGTTATAGAGCTTAACCGTCCCGGACAATGGAATATCATAAATATAGGGTTCGGTAAAACTTAAAATAAGTTTTTGGGTCTTGGCGCCTAAAATGCCCTGCAATGCGAGGGTTTGCCCACGGCCGAACAGGTTTCGTTCAGAGATTTGCGCTGTTCCGAACACGCTCTCAACATTTCCGTAACCCGCACCAAAACTGAAGGCGCCGGTTGATTTTTCGGTGACGTTAATTTTTAAAACCATCTTGTCGTCGGCACTGCCTTTTGCGGTGTCCACTTTAATATCCTCAAAATAATCCAGTCGCTCAAGATTCGCCACGCTGCGCTTCAAACGGGTTGCGCTGGTGAGCTCCTGCTCATATACGCGCAACTGCCTGCGGATGACCTTATCGCGTGTGCTGGTGTTGCCGGAGATGATGATTTCCTCATAATAGACCGGTTTGCCCTTTTCAACATTGAAGGTAATGTCAACCCGCAGGCTTTCAGGAATCGTTTTCACCGCCGGAACGATATCCGCATAGGCAAACCCCTCGTTCGCATACAGATCCGTAAGGGCCAGAACATCGTTTCTTAAAACCTGGCGATTGTAAAACTCTTCCCGGGTAATTTTAAGGTCTTTAAGCAATTGTTCTTCGGTTAAAATCAGGTCGCCGGTAATGGCCACTTTTCCAACCTTGAATTGCGGCCCCTCATCGACTTTAAAGGTAATGATAATGTCATTGTCCTTGAACTCGACCTGCGGCTCGCCCACCTGCGCCTCGATATAACCTGAATTAAGATAAAAGGCTTTGAGCCGGGTGACATCTTGCTCAAGATCAGCTTCTTTTAATTCACCGGATTCGGTAAACCATGACAGGATACCTTCTTCGGAGGTGGCGAGTTGCTTTTTTAGCTGTTTATCTGAATACGCCTTGTTGCCTTCAAATTGAATCTTTGCGATTTTAAACTTATCACCTTCCTCAATGTTAAATTCCAAATCCGCCTGATTGTCTTTGTGTTCATAAATTTTATAATTAACTTTGACGTTATGGTAGTTTTTTTCCTTATACAGCTCTTCTATTCGATCAATGTCATTCTGGATCGCATTGATATTGAGAATCGCACCTCGTTTTGAAGTCACGACTTCCTTGATTTCATCAGTATCAAATACCCACTGATTGCCCTTGATCCGCACGTTGCGCACGGTCGGTTTTTCCTTTACCTTGAAGGTTATCTTATTTCCATCGGGCAGCGTTTCAGTTTCAACCTGAATATCATCAAAATAGCCCATAGCGTAAATGGCTTTCAGATCTTCCGAAATACTCTGTAAATTGTAGGTATCGCCCGGCCGGATTTTGATCACCCTTTTTATGGCATCAGTTTCAATGCGCTGGTTTCCCTCTACCTCTACGGCAAGCACCTGTTTGCGTTTAAATATTTTAAAGTTGAGACTTTGGGCAAGTTTTTCTACCGCCGAAGGCAAATTTTCGATACCGCTGCCTTCGGCGGTAAAGAAACCGGGCTCTTTTGCGGCAAGGGATTCAAATAATTTTAAATCCAAACTGAACTGCTGATCGATCCAGGTTAAACTGCCCCAGACAATATAGTCCGCGCCGCTCTGCTGGCCGAGCTTTTTTAATTCATCCAGATTTGCCGTGCGCTGTCTCCATTGCGGTTCTGATACGGCATCCAACACCAGTACTCTGGCCCCGGCTTGCTCCAGTGATTTTTTTAAGGCGGAGGGTATTTCGGATTGCAAATAAGATAAATCTTTTTGGGCAAAGACTTCAAAAGGTAAGATAACGATATTGACCGGCTGCTGGCTGTTTGCAGGAATGAGGAACAGTATCAATACTGCAAAACCCATCAAACAAAGTTTCTTCATCATATCGATCTTTAATCAATGCCGCATTGAGGCATTTCAGCGCCACTTTAATTTAGGTCTTTAAGCCGGCCGCCGACAATGGTGACCCGACGTGACATGTAAGATGCAAGCTCCATATTATGGGTGACCACCATCAGGGTCATTGAAAGCTCATGATTTAGATCCAGCAATAATCGATGAACCTGATCGCTGTTCATTTGATCGAGATTACCGGTAGGTTCATCTGCGAGAAGGATTGCGGGTTTTAAAACCAGCGCCCTGGCTAAAGCGACGCGTTGTTGCTCACCACCTGAGAGTTTGCCAACCCGATGGTGCAACCGGTCTTGCAGCCCAACCCTGACCAGTATCTGCTCGGCTGCTTTACTTGCCTTGGCTTTGCCAAGGCCATTGATCAGGCCCGGCATCATTGTATTTTCCAGAGCGCTAAATTCGGGTAACAGATGATGAAACTGAAAAACAAAACCAACGGTTCTGTTGCGAAATTGCGCCAATTTAGTATCATCGTAATCGAAAACATTTTCGCCCTTAAACAGCAGGGTGCCGCTGTCAGGCCGATCCAGCGTCCCCAGAATATGCAAAAGAGTCGACTTTCCAATTCCCGACGGGCCCACGATCGCCACCGTTTCTCCGACATGTAAATCGGAATTGACACCTTGCAAAACATCAATGCGGATGCCCCCGTTTTGAAAACTTTTGTTTAAATCCCGGCCGACGATTAACTTGTCGGGCGATGGATCCCGGGGATCTTTCTTGCTGCCTTGCATTTTTCCCTGAAGCGGGCTGGAATTATCCATAGCGAATCGCCTCCACCGGGTCGAGTTTGGCTGCTTGGCGCGCCGGATAAAGGGTCGCCAGAAAACAAATCACCATCGCAGCCGACACAATTGCGATCACCCACGAAATTTCGATTTTAACCGGAAGCGTGGTAGTGAAATAATAAATATCTCCGGTAAGTTCATAAATATCGTAGTTTTTAAGCAGTATGCAAAGCACCAAGCCCAAACATAAACCTAAAACGGTCCCAATAGAACCGATAACCATTCCGCTGAAAACAAAAATTTTACGAATGCTTTTCGTGGTGGCTCCCATCGCCTTGAGGATAGCGATATCCCGTGTCTTGCCCATCACCAGCATGATTAAGCTGCTGGCAATGTTAAAGGCGGCAACCAACACGATCAGAATCAATATGATCGCCATCACCAACCTTTCCATTTTCAGCGCCCGGAAAAGGTTTTTATTCATCTGCATCCAGTCCCGCGCCCAATACGGAAAACCAAGCTTTGAAATGAGGTTTTCCGCAATATCTTTGGCCTTGTAAATATCCCTGACGCGAATATCGATCCCGGTTACCGAATCGCCCATCCGCAACATTTTCTGGGCGTCTTCCAGGTGAATAAAGGCAAAGGTTTGGTCATATTCATACATTCCAGACAGAAAAAAACCGATCACCTTAAATTGCTTCATGGCAGGGACGTGTCCGATCGGAGACAGCATCCCCCGGGGCGATATCAGATGAATCATATCGCCTTCAATAACTCCCAGGTTCCGCGCCAGCTCTTTGCCCAGGACAATGCCGGGCACTTCAGAAGCCGCTTCCGGGGAATTGAGCTTTGCGGACGGGTCCGAAGAGAAAGCATTTTCAAGGGTTTTCATCACCCGGCCGGCGGTTTGGGGATCGATTCCCCTGATGACCGCTCCGACAGCTGCCGCTTTTGAGCGCAACATTCCCTGGGTAATGATAAAGGGTGTTGCAGCTTCAACGCCTTTTGTCTTCTCGACTTCCTCCATAACCTGGCGATACTGATTAAACGCGCTGCCGTGACGCATCAGCACAATATGGGATTGGCCGCCTAAAATCCGTGCCTTAAGATCATTGTCAAAACCGTTCATGACGGCGATAACCACGATCAGCGCCATCACCCCGACCATCACGCCCGCAATCGAAAGTATGGTAATGAGCGAAACAAAAGCTTGTTTTTGCTTGGCTCGCAGGTAACGACGACCGATGAAGTATTCAAATGACATAAATATTTATTCCTTCGACTTCATATGCGGAAAAAGAATGACCTCACGAATGGAAGTCGCATCCGTCAGCAGCATCACCATTCGGTCAATTCCAATGCCCTCCCCGGCTGTAGGCGGCATTCCATGCTCCAATGCTTCAAGGTAGTCTTCATCCATTTGATGGGCCATTTCATCACCGGCCTCACGAGTCTTGACTTGCTGGATGAATCTTTCTCTCTGATCGAGCGGATCATTTAACTCAGAAAATCCGTTGGCAATCTCGCGTCCGGCAATAAAAAGTTCAAAACGTTCGGTTAAATTGGGTTTCTGGTCGCTGCGACGCGACAGTGGCGAAACTTCAGCGGGATAATTCGTAATAAAGGTCGGCTGGATTAATTTGGGCTCAACCACAGCATCAAACAGCTTGGTAATCACCTTTCCCAGCCTGCCTGTTTTCGTAATTTTGATTCCATTTTCAGCGGCAAATTCAAGCAGGCCTTCTTTATGTTTTAACAATGCAGGATCAATGCCGCCGATATCGACCAATGCGGAATGGAGCGATATTCGGCGCCAGGGGCCGGCCAGTTCAATAGCGTTTCCCTGATAAGAAATTGCGGTGGATCCGCTTACCGCCTGCGCCACTGCAACAAACAATTGCTCGGTCAACTCCATTAGATCCGTATAAGTTGCATAGGCCTGATAGAATTCAAGCATCGTAAATTCTGGATTATGCTGCGTCGAGATACCTTCATTTCTGAAATTTCTATTAATTTCAAAAACCCTTTCTAACCCACCGACAACCAGACGCTTCAAATAAAGCTCAGGAGCAATGCGCAAATAAAGGTCCATCCCCAGGGCATTGTGAAAGGTTTTAAAGGGTTCTGCTTCTGCCCCGCCTGGAATCGGTTGCATCATTGGTGTTTCAACCTCAAGAAAATCCCGATCCAAAAAAAAGTTTCGGATTTCCTGAATGATCCGACTGCGTTTGATGAAAAGCGCCCTGACATCGGCATTCATAATCAGGTCCAGGTATCTCTGGCGGTATCGCTTTTCTGGATCTTTGAGTCCGTGAAACTTTTCGGGCAAGGGCCGAAGGGCTTTGCAGATCAGTCTGAATTCGTTGGCCAAAAGGGTCCATTCGCCGGTTTTGGTTTGAAAGATCCCTCCGCAAAGGCCAACGAAATCTCCTACATCCAGTTGCTTGAAGAGATGATAATCCTCATCGCTGATTTTATCTTTACGGATGTAAGCTTGCAGCTGACCGCTGCGATCTTTAAAACGGATAAATGCGGCTTTTCCGAAGCGGTTAATTGCCATGACGCGACCGGCAACAGCAAAATTTGGAGATTCATCTTTTAGCGCTTTGGGTTCGTGTTCAATGAAGCTCTGGATTTCATGGATGGTGTGGGAGACCTTGAAATCGTTTGGAAAAAGCTGAATATGGCTTTCTTTTAGCTCATTTAATTTATCGCGCCGTTTTTGAATCAGTTCGCTCGTCTTTTCCATATTCGTTTCAGTCATATGTCCACCGGGTTTGAACACTTTACGGTTGAATGAAAATTCTGATTGCGATCTCGCTTTTTCAACATCTTCAAGGGATAAGGCATTATAGCCCGCAAAATGGCAGCGGTGCAATAGATGAATCCTTTTTAGGACCTGCCGCACCATTAAGGAGGGACAAATAATTGTGACACGAAACAACGGGTCAAGCCAGAGCCTATGGTTCTAAAAGGTTGCTTTCCAAGTTATCTACAGGTCGTGGCAAATGATTGATTTAAGCTGGTTTTGGTAACCCATTTTACGGGTAACTGTCAAGCTTAAGTTGGGGTTTGGTTTGACGGATCAGTCGGGGGGGCAATCTGTTTGAAGTTTAATGTAACTGCGGTTCCTTTATTGACCTCACTTTCAACGTTTAACCACGCGTCGTAAGCTTCGAGGATTCGGTGAACAATCGATAATCCCAGACCGGTACCGTTGGGTTTGGTTGTGAAAAACGGGTCAAAAATAGACGCCAGTGTCTCTTTTGACATGCCACATCCATCATCGGTAATTTTAACGCAGACATGCTTGTTCTTTAAAGGAAACATTTCTATTTCGATGCTTCCCTCGCCTTCGATTGCCTCTGCGGCATTTAACAGCAGATTCCACAAAATTTGGTGAAGATGACCGGGGTCCATGGTAATCCAGATGTTCGGCGCCACCTTTTGGGAGATAGTGATGCGGCCGTTGTTTGAACCATCTTTTTCAAAAAGCTCAGCGGCTTCCAACACCGCCCGGTCTAATTTAACCGCTTCAAGCTTGCCGGCCGGAGGCCGGGCATATAAAAGAAAATTGCTGGCCAAAGAACTTAAGCGATCCGCTTCACGCAGAATGATTTGCATCAACCGGTCATGATCTGGATCATAGCGCATATCTTCCTTCAGGAGTTGAATTGACCCCGACAAAGAAGCCAGCGGATTTTTTATTTCGTGTGCTAAACCAGCTGCCATTTCCCCGATGGCGGCCATCTTTTCGACCCGCTTTACATGATCCTCCATCGTCCGAAGTTCTTTTTTCGATCGGCGGGTCTGTTCCGCCAATAAACTGCTTAAAAAGGCCACCGCAAAACAGGCAATCGTGGTAATGATTAATTTGAAAAATACCTGACTCCACCCATAGGCGACAGACAATAAATTTGCATCCGCACCAAATGGGTTCAGGATGCCGAAATATTCCAGTTCAACCAAACATCCAAATTGGATACTGCAAAAGGCTGCAATAACCATCGTTCCCCGCATGGGCAACAACATACTCGAATAAACGATAACAACCAGATAAAGAAATGAAAAAACACTTAAAAAACCGCCTGTGACAAAAATGATGAGGGTGACAAAAAACGTATCGATACCGACTTGAATAAATGCAAACGAAATCGATTTCTTGATGCGTTTCAGCAGCAGACTGTAAACCAAGGAGATCAAAAAGATGGTGATGATAAAGCCATAAAGAACCAGAAGAGGCGGTTCGATGAGTGTGGTGGCTTCACCGAGTTGCAAAACAATAGTGGATCCCAGCAAAAGGACGCAAAACAGGATTCGAAAAAACATCAACCATTTAAGAACGGTTTTATTATCTTTTTCAGGCATTGGAGCATAGGTGCGCATAAAATGAAAAACCATGTTAAGGGTTCATGGGGCAGTCGCTCAATAACAGATCAATGGTATCTGATTGAGGCAGCGTGTTGCACAGAAAGAATATTCGCATTGAAGCAAGGCAGGCGATTCAACGGTTCAGTTCATCGCCGGTTACCGCCAAAGGAAAGGTGGTCTCAGATAAATGTTTGTGTTCGGCGCAGAATATCGGAAATTATTGAATGGCACCGGCCATCTTAAATATCGGCAGATACATGGCTATCACCAAGCCGCCAATCGTTACCCCTAAGAACACCAGCATAAACGGCTCTATTAAAGAGGTAAGGTTTTCAACCGCCTGGTCGACTTCCTCATCGTAAAAATCTGCTATTTTTTCAAGCATCGCGTCCAGAGCGCCGGTGGATTCACCGACTGAAATCATCTGACAGACCATTGCCGGGAAAACACCGCTCTCAGCCAATGGATCGGCCATGGTGCGCCCCTCAGCAATGCCGGAACGAACATCATAGATGGCCTTCTCAATCGTTCGGTTTCCGGATGTCTTCGCTACAATATCCAGAGCTTCCAATATGGCTACACCACTGGCAAGCATGGTGCCCATGGTTCGCGTAAATTTGGCCACGGCGACTTTACGCAACAGCTCACCAAAGACCGGAATTTTCAACACGAGATTGTCGACTATATCCTGCCCTTTTTCAGTGGCATATAACTTTCTCAGCGTAAATCCCAGGATAAAAATTCCAATAATAATGTATAAAATCTTGCTCTTTACCATATCACTCATTTTTACGACAATCTGTGTGGGAACAGGTAATTCTCCTCCAAAGTCGGCAAACATTTCCTCAAAGACCGGAATAACGAAAACCAATATGACGCCCAATACGCCCGCTGCGATGATTAAAGTGACGATCGGATAGGTCATCGCACCTTTGACCTGGGATTTTAATTTGGCGGCTTTTTCCATATAGGCGGCAAGCCGTCTTAAAATGGCATCCAGGATACCACCGGCTTCACCGGCTGCAATCATATTTACAAAAAGGTCATCAAAATGCTTCGGAAATCGCTTCAGGGCCTCCGCAAGGGTTGCGCCGCCTTCAACTTGTTCTTTTACTTCTTTGATCATCCGCTTAAACGTTTTATTACTCTGCTGGGTGTTTAGAATTTCCAGACATTGGATGATGGGAAGGCCCGCATCAATCATTGTGGAAAACTGCCTGGCAAAAAGAATGATATCTTTTTCTCTGACTCTGGGCTGAAGCCAGGAAACATTTTCAAATAAATCTTTTGGTTTCTTCTTAATTTTGGTGGGGGTTATTTTTAGCCGCATCAGATTGGATCGAACTGTGCTCTCATTGGAAGCGACCATTTCCCCCTTGCGGGTTTCGTTCTTTCTATTCGTGCCTACCCATTGATAAATTGGCATAATTAACTCTCCCTGTATTTTGAAACAATCGAGGCTGATAGGCAGATTATTAGCGCTGCAGATAATCAACCCTATCTTATTTTTTTATTATCATATTTGGCTGCCAAGAACCACAGATTTGGCATTGGGTTTAAAAATTTCAAATGCGACGCCGTGCGTGCAAATCAACCAAATGAATGCTTGAACCTCATGAACTGCCTGTTAGAGTCTATATCGGCGCACGGCTTTAGAAACTTAAGAATTTTATTTTAAAACGATTTCAGATAGTTGTCAATAAGCCCGAAACGCCTTCAATAAAGATCCTATTGGAAATATTCGCTTAATTGTGATACCGTTGTCGCATAAAAAAATTGATTTATTTTCAAGGGGCTATAGAGCATTTCGAAGATGTTTGGGTGGACCGAAAGTGCAAAATAAACCAAAACAGGAATCCGAAAAACTGACCATCATTACGACCCACGTGAATGCCGATTTTGATGCATTGGCCTCCATGCTGGCTGCCCAAAAGCTTTATCCCGATGCACTCGTTGTATTCCCGGGTTCGCAGGAAAAAAATTTAAAGAATTTCTTTATCAATTCAATGGCGTATTTATTTAATATGGCCGACATCGGCAACATCGACTTTACCCAAGTTAATCGATTGGTTCTGGTTGATACCCGGCAGCCGAACCGCATTGGCAAGCTGTCTAAGCTGCTAAAGCGCAAAGACATTGAAATCCATATTTACGATCACCATCCTGCAACAGATAATGATATCAAAGGTGACAGAGAGGTTCATCGGTTGACCGGTGCCAACGTCACGTTGTTGATCGCCATTATGGCTGAAAAAGGAATCGAAATCTCGGCAGACGAAGCCACCATCATGTGTTTAGGACTATATGAGGACACCGGCTCCTTTACCTTTCCCTCCACCACGGAAAATGACTTTAAAGCAGCGGCATTTCTCCTGTCCAAAGGGGCCAATCTGAATGTTGTTTCAGATCTGATCGCCAGGGAGTTAAGCCCGGAGCAAGTCAGTCTATTAAATGATTTGATCCAATCTGCGAGTCGCTACAATGTCAACGGGATTGAAGTGGTCGTGACTTCGGTGACCACCGAAAAATACATGCCTGATTTCGCTTTTCTGGTCCAGAAAATGGTTAAAATGGAAAACCTAGACGCCCTTTTTGCCATCGGCCGAATGGAAAATAAAATTTATGTAGTTGCCCGTAGCCGAATAAACGATGTCGATGTGGGCACGATCTTGACGCCGATGGGCGGTGGCGGACATGCATATGCCGCTTCGGCATCGATTAAGGGTAAGACGCTGGCTCAGGTGGAAAATAATTTGGTTGAGCTCCTTTACGCTAAGATCAAGGCCCTTCGTCAGGCTAGAAACCTGATGTCCTCACCGGCAATTACCGTTAGAAACGAAGTGACCTGCAAGAACGCCAATGATTTGCTCACCCGCTATAATATTAACGCCCTTCTGGTAACTGAGAAACACAATGGAAGAGACCAACTTTGCGGCTATATTACGCGACAGGTCATCGAAAAAGCGCTGTATCATAAACTGGAAAATGTGCCGGTAAAAGACTATATGACAACCGAACTGGCCACCGTTGGGCTCGATGCCGACCTTCCCGAAATTCAGGAAAAAATTATTGAGAATAAACAACGCGTTTTACCGGTGGTTGAAAATACGGACATCCTCGGTGTTATTACCCGAACCGATCTGTTGAATATCTTGGTCCGGCAGTCCAAAAAATACGCCGACGGTTTTACTGACCCGCTGAAGGAACCCGTACATGCCCGCCTGCGAAATGTCGTCAAATTATTAAAAGAGCGACTTTCTAAACGCTTATTCAATATGCTCAAGACGATTGGCGAAGTCGCAGATGAGCTTGGATATGGAGCATATGTGGTCGGCGGATTTGTTCGCGACCTGATTCTTTATCGATCGGACGAAGATGTTGACATTGTCATCGAAGGCGACGGGATCGCCTTTGCCAAAAAATACGCCAAATTGGAAGGAGCTCGCATCCATACCCATGAAAAATTTGGTACGGCGGTGATCATCTTTGCGGACGGATATAAAATTGATGTGGCTTCAGCCAGATTGGAGTATTATAAATTTCCGGCTGCACTTCCGATTGTTGAAATGAGTTCGATTAAGCTGGATCTTTTCCGCCGGGACTTCACCATCAATACGCTGGCCATCCAGTTAAACAGCGAAAAATTTGGTACGTTGATTGATTTTTTTTCGGCGCACAAGGATATCAAAGAAAAAATCATCCGCGTGCTGCATAACCTGAGCTTCGTAGAAGACCCCACGCGCGTGTTCAGGGCCATTCGATTTGAGCAGCGCTATGGTTTTACCATCGGCAAATTGACAAATGGCCTTATCGAAAATGCGGTCAACATGAACTTTTTCCGGGAACTGAGCGGACGCAGGGTCCTGACAGAGTTAAAGCAAATTCTTGAAGAGGAAAATCCAGTACCGGCCATTATTCGGCTCAATGACTTTGACCTGCTAAGGTTTATCCATCCGTCGATTCAGTTTGATAAGCAATTGATATCCATATTAAACTCGGTTAAACAGGCGCTGGCCTGGCATGATTTGCTTTTTTTAGACGAATCTTATATGAAGTGGGTCGTTTATTTTCTGGTTCTGATCCACGCCTGCGACTTGCAACGCTCAGAGGAAATTTGCAGCCGTTTTGAGCTCGCCCCGCGCTATCGGAAAATTTTTTGCGAAGAGCGTTTCGCTGCTCAAAAATGTGTGCTGGATCTGGCCAGAAACCTGCCGATGGCCAATAGCCGGCTTTACCGGAAACTTTCCGAATTCCGTACCGAGCTAATCCTCTATATGATGGCAGTAACCAAGCAGGAAAAGGTGAAAAAAGCAATATCACATTATTTTACGAATCTGCGAAGTGTCGGTATTTCCCTGAGAGGCAGAGACCTTCAAAAAATGGGCATTGAGCCCGGACCCATGTACCGGGAAATATTGCAGGCAACCCTTGATGCCAAGCTTAACGGCAAGCTCAAGACGCGTAAAGACGAACTTGATTTTGCCCGAGGTTGTGCTCGATAATTTTTTTTTAGGATGCATTCATGAGCTCGAAAAAAAGAATTTTAAGCGGTATGCGCCCCACCGGACCGTTGCATATGGGCAACTTGCTCGGTGCCTTGGCAAACTGGGTGAAATTGCAGGATGAATACGAATGTTTCTATTTTATCGCCGATTGGCATGCCTTAACCAGTGATTTTGAAGATACCGCCCGGATCAAGGATTATACGAAGGAAATCATAATCGACTGGTTGAGTGCCGGCTTGACACCGGAAAAAAGCACCCTTTTTGTCCAGTCGCAAATTAAGGAGCATGCCGAACTGTTTCTTATCCTGGGGATGATCACCCCGGTGCCCTGGCTTGAACGCAATCCAACCTACAAAGAGCAAATCGCTCAAATCAGTAACAAGGATCTGTCCAATTTTGGCTTTCTGGGATATCCGATACTTCAAGCCGCAGATATCATCATGTATAAGCCTTATGGCGTGCCTGTCGGTGTGGACCAGGCCCCGCATGTTGAAATTACCCGTGAAATCGCCAGACGGTTCAATTTTTTCTACGGCAACGTCTTTCCAGAGCCCAGGGTTATTTTAACGGAAACACCGAAAATTTTGGGTACTGATCGACGCAAAATGAGCAAAAGTTATAACAACGCCATTTTTTTATCAGAGACACCCGAGCAAATCGCTGCAAAGGTTTCTCAAATGATCACCGACCCTCAGCGCGCCCGCCGCAGCGATCCAGGCGATCCAGATGTATGCAACGTTTTTACTTTTCATAAATTGTATACCGCAACCGAAGTGGTGGCGGAAATTGACCGCGATTGCCGCAAAGCGAAAATCGGCTGCGTGGAATGTAAAAAGAAGATGGCTCAAAGCTTGATTAACGCCCTGGCACCGATTCGCGAAAAGCGTGCATTTTATGAAGCACACCCAAAGCTGGTTGACGAGATCATTTACGAAGGGTGTGAAAAAGCCAGAAAGAAGGCCCGGGCGACCATGGAATCGGTTCGGACCGCAATCAAAATAAACTGATCACGAAAACATAAATGGCAGGGCTTTAAGCCCTGCAGCTCATAGCTAATAACTCATAGGTCACATCGGTCTTGGTAAAAGGCAAGCAGCCATCAGCGACAATCTATGAGTTATGAGCAATGAGCTAAATTAAAGTGTCCCTATGCAAGAAGATATCTACAGGGTTCAGCTGGAAAACATTTTTGAAGGTCCAATGGACCTTCTGGTTCATCTGATTAAAAAAAACGAATTGGACATCTATGACATTCCAATTGCCAAGGTCACCGAGCAGTATTTACAATACCTTGAATGGATGAAAATCTTGAACATCGATTATGCCGGTGATTTCATTGTGATGGCTTCCACCCTGGCCCATATCAAATCACGAATGCTGCTGCCGGCTTCGGAGGATGAAACGGACGAAGATGATCCGCGGCGGGAACTTGTCAGGCCTCTTTTAGAATACCTTCAGATGAAATCCGCTGCAGAACAGCTGGCCGAGAGACATATTTTGGGCGAAAAAACCTTTGTCCGCAGCCTGGATCAAAAAGAGTTCCTGAATATCGAGCAACAACCGTATATAAAAGTCGGTCTGTTTGAACTCATTGATGCCTTTCAAAAAATTCTTGAAAAAATTCCAGGTGACCAGCGGATTGAATTTACGGCCGATAAAATTTCTGTTAAAGAGAGGATAACGCAGATCACCGATATATTGGAAGCCAAAGGTTCAACCACATTTGAAGCGTTATTTTCAGAAAGCCCGGACAAAAGCGAAGTTATCGTGACCTTTTTGGCAATTTTAGAAATGGTCAAACTGGCCTTGATCCGCATTGTTCAACATGCGCAAACGGGTGTTATGCGACTCTTTTATGAATAATGGATGATATTAAGAATATAGTTGAAAGTCTGCTGTTTGTGGCAGAAGAGCCTCTTACCATCGAGCGCTTGACAAAAATCATCTCAGGCGCGCAGACCGGACAACTCCGTCAGGCGCTTGAAGAACTGGAGGTTGAATATGAAGCGCGTCAGGGCGGTTTTTTCCTAAATCAGATCGCCGGCGGATATCAGTTCCGCACCCGTCCCGAACACATGGAATGGATCAAACGCCTGTTGCAGCCCAAGCCGTTGCACCTGAGCAAAGCTGCCCTGGAAACGTTGGCCATCATCGCCTATAAACAACCGGTCATCCGCAGTGATATTGAGCACATTCGCGGTGTTGATTGCGGGGGTGTGCTGCGGGTGCTGCTGGAGCGAAAATTCATCAGGGTGCTGGGTCGCAGGGAACTTCCAGGACGGCCGCTGATCTATGCCACCACCAAACATTTTTTAGAGGTCTTTGGGCTTAAAAATTTGGAAGATCTGCCCACTCCAAAAGAGATCGAGGAATTTGGCAGCTCGTTGTCGCAAGCGACCGAGGGGGACGGTAAAGAGGAAGCTGGCGCAAGCTCAGCCGAAAAAAGCGAAGTTACAGCGGCTGCTTTGATTCCGGCGGATTCGGCGAGCGGCGCTGAAAATCGAACACCATCAACACAGACCGAGGCGCTTAAGCCTGATCCGGACGCATAAAAACGCTTGACTTATGCGTTAAAAGTCCATTATTTTTGAGATGGCTTGCAGATACAGCAAAAAGAGACGGGCGGTTAACTCAGCGGGAGAGTGCTACCCTCACACGGTAGAAGTCACTGGTTCAAATCCAGTACCGCCTACCAGAACAATCAAAGGTTGCAGCCACGGCTGCAACCTTTCGCATCTGGAAGACCCTCCTTGAAGAGCCATCAAAGCAATTGGAAGCAAATTGCTTCTCATTGAGCTTCAATATCCTGCAGTACTCGGCTTTCATGCCCTTTATCCAGATCATCCAGTGCAAAGGACAGCGCCGCTTCCAATAAGGCGGATTTATTTTCAATGGCAACCCCTGCCAGTTTCAGTTCGTAAAACTTGCGGTAAAACCGCTCCAGCAAATCAACCGATAGGTAAAAACCGGCTTTCTTTTTATTTGCCGCACGCCCGACGCCCGCTTGTGGGATTGCGCCTTTGCCGGCACCGGAATGAATTGATTTTTCAGAATCCTGCCCGGTGCGGCCCGGGCCGGTTGCAACTTCCATGGGATCAAATGAAGCATCCTTAAAAAAATCAGGTGTTTTGTTTTTGCTGGCTGCCATTTCCCAGAACCCTCCGGATTAATTTCTGGTAATCAATCGCGCCTGTTGAACCCGCTTCGTATTCGAAAATCGTTTGCCCATTAGATGGCGCTTCAGACAGGCGCACATTATAATGAATGGGATCACAGATCTGTCTGGCAAAGTATTTCTGGACCTGCTCAAGAATTTGATAACTTTGGCGGGTTCGCCGGTCAAACATCGTCGGCAAAATATAGTTCAAGCGCAAATCGCTATTTAATTTTTGAGCAGACTGCAGGTATTTGAAAAATGTCTTTAAGCCTTCCATCGATGGCCCCTGTAAGGCCACCGGGCAAAGCACTTCGTTTACCGCCATGAGGATGTTGACGCTGAGAACATCCCAGCCCGGCGCACAATCAAATATCATGAAATCAAGGGATCCCTGCTGGGGAACCAGCTGATCGCCAAGAATAGTCTGTCTCGTTTCCCTGGGTTGCTCCCCGAGCCAGTTTTTCAATTCAACCAGTCGAATGCCACCGGCCAAAATCCACAAATTCTGGCGGCATTGATAAAGGGTGCTATTTCTTGAAATCGTTTCGCCGTTTCTATCTTTTCGAGTAATAAATTCATAAAGCCCGTATTCGGGCCTGGCACCCAGAAACTTCGCTACCTGCCCCTGGGTATCGCAATCCACCAGCAACACCCGTTTCCCCAGCATAGCCAGACCATGGGCTAAATTCACCGCAGTGGTGGTTTTTCCCACGCCGCCCTTGGCCATCGCGACTGCCAGTTTGCGCATCAATTATTCTCCTATTCTTCTTTTCGTATATTCTACGATTCGTATAGTACAGAATTCTTCTATGCTTGTCAAGTGAAATAAGTATTTAGGTTCAAGGGTTCCGGGTTCTGGGTTCAGCGGTTAGGTCAAATATGAAGTGCTACTTCGAAGGTTCGAGGATAAAAACATGACTTCGGATCAACAAAAGAAAAATACCCCTGAACCTGTGAACCCTTCGATTGAGTAAACACTCAAATCAGGTGTTATTCAGATAGGATCGGCTCAGGCGGCCATGAATTTGCGGAAGAGAATCGACAGCAGGAGGCACAAAGCCGAAGACATCTTTCAAGAAAACCATGGTGATACGATAGGTAGCGCCCCATAACAACTCCGTTTCGCTTTCTTTTTCATAACGATAACAGGGAAAAGTGTTTATCTGGACGGCGGTCGATCGGGTTTCGATTCGCAATCGATAGCGGGCATACTGTGCCGGATTTAGTAAATCCTGCAAGGGGATATAGATGATTTTTTCAACTTCCCAGTTCGGATAAAACCGTTTTTGGCCGGTGACCCACATCACAACCGGGTAAATAATCCGTTGAAACATGAGCAACGGTTGCGGCGGCAGTGGGCCTAATAATTTTAAGCCGAACGGATTTAGACGGATCTCCTCGACACTTTCCCTAAGACCGGTCGCCAGAAGTAATCGCAACCATCGTGTCCCCCGCGGGTGCAACTTAAGCCACTCGGCCCAGTAAGGCCAGCGGGCTAAAGGCAAGATTGGTAATTTTAAAAGTTTCGCCAGAACGCTATCCAAATGTCGATTCACGCGGCCACCGGGACAACACAGGTCCCCCGGCTGCCGGACATTCGCCGAGCGCTTGTTTAAAATTAAGCACGGCTTCCCAGCCAGACGGCCTCGGCCCGGGAACTGACCCAGCAGAAACAAAACAGCAGAGTCGCTTGCCAGATCAATTCCACCAGACGAGAAGATAGACGCCGGGCTGTGGCGCTCATGCAGCCTGTGGGTAATCTGTTTCGTTAACAAACAAGGGCGTTGCAAAATGACCTGCATTCTATCTAAATCCAAAAAGCTTTGCTTAAAACGCTTAAAGAATGTCACCCGATAAAGGGACAACACAATTTATTATCAGGTTGCCGGCGCAAAAATCAAATTCCTTCTTCTTGACATGCAAAAATTTTGGATAAAGATTCTGAAGCAGCGTTGACTTTTCCTGACGCTTAAGTTAGAAGATGTGGCTATTGTGTCCGCAACCTTTGTTCAGAATGCAGGTCCGAACGAATTAAAATATGCAGGAGGCGTGTCTATGAAGAAAAGAGCAAGACGGGATCAAATCATCATGATCATTTTTGCGGTGATTTTCGGTTCGCTGATCCTTTCAGTCGGTACTTTTGCCAAAGAAGCAGATGAAAATAGGCCTGAAAGAGAAATCGTTATGGCGGCTGAATATCCTGGAGTTGAAATCTCAAAAGATGAAGATGTCAGCATGGATATCATCTTCCATAACAAAGGACGTAAAGACGAAGACGTTGAAGTCTGGATTTCTGAAAAACCAAAAGGCTGGCAGGCGAAAATAAAAACCTATCGATTCACCGTTTCCGGCGTGCATGTTCCCTCGGGCGATGATAAAACCCTCACTTTTGAAGCCGATCCGGATGAGGGTCTAAAACCCGGAGACTACCAGTTTCGTATTAATGCCCGAACCATGGACGGCAAATTCAGAATGTCGCAGGTCATAACGATCAAAGTTGTGGCCGGAGAGGGAAAAGCAAAAGAGGCCAAGGGCGTTAAGCTGACGACATCCTATCCGGTGCTCCAGGGTCCATCGGATGCCACCTTCGAGTTCTCCCTGGAAGTCGACAGCAAGCTCGATGAAGATGCGGTCTTTGATTTGCTGGCCCAGGGGCCCCAGGGCTGGGATATCAATTTTAAACCGGCCTATGAAACCAAGTATATATCCAGCCTGCGAATTAAATCCAAGCAGAGCACCAGCGTCGCTGTCGAAGTGAAACCTGCCACGGGAACACAGGCCGGTGAATACCCTTTTAACGTGAAGGTCAGCTCCGGCGATGCCAATGCCGAAGCCAAGTTAACCGTTATCCTGACCGGCACCTACGGGCTTGAAGTCGGAACCCCTTCGGGGCTGTTATCTTTGGAAGCCAGGGGGGGCAGACCGGCCAATATGTCTTTTTATGTTAAAAACACGGGATCGGCAGTCAACCAGGACATCAAGTTTATGACCTTCAAACCGGAAAACTGGAAGGTCGAATTTAAACCGGAAAAAATCGATGCCATTCAACCCGGCGATCTCAAACAGGTTGAGGTGATTATCACCCCCTACGAAGATGCCCTGGTGGGCGACTACTCGGTAGGGGTCAATGTAGAGGGTGAAAAAGCAAACAAGACCATTGAGTTTCGTACCACGGTTAAAGCTTCTGCCGCGTGGGGCTGGATCGGCATCGGCATCATCGTTGTGGTGATCGCCGGCTTATTTGGATTGTTCCGCTGGTTAGGAAGGCGTTGAAATGAGCACAGAAACAGTCATTGAAACCAAAGCGCTGACCAAAATTTACAACGGCCAGACAGCTGTTGAAGAATTGACTTTTAGCGTTAATGCAGGCGAAATATTCGGCTTTTTGGGTCCCAACGGCGCAGGCAAAACAACCACCCT
>Ga0209536_100004138_pt1 | contig 22961 bp, 15 predicted proteins | sample DeeMarSeWOR28_12_FD_187461 | JGI IMG/M metagenome (GOLD analysis project Ga0209536, IMG submission 187461) | Marine sediment microbial communities from White Oak River estuary, North Carolina - WOR-2-8_12 (SPAdes) (version 2) | ecosystem: Environmental > Aquatic > Marine > Intertidal zone >... | reverse complement strand
GATCGGGGCCTGCCGCGCTCAACGGTTCCACCCGTGAACAGCGGGGTGGAGACGTGCAACAACTTGCAGTACGATCCGGTCCCAGAAACCGATCGAAGATGTCCGGGACTCGATTGGCACGGCCGTTGGGCCATCCCCGGATGGTGGGTTGGTGAGTGGGTTGAGTGTGATCCAGGGGGGTGCGGGGCGCTGCGGCGTGTGACGGATCGCGCGGTAGGTCGTTGAAATCGTGATCGGATGTCACACGTCGCGCCAAGCGCCAGCTGCTCTCCAGGCGTAAGCCTTCGGGCGCTCGGACACCCGACCCGAAATGGGAGAACATCCCACATGGAGCGGAGTCGAGAGAGTGGGGAGAGCCGGCCAAGGGCGCAGCGATGCGGCGGCTCAATCCGACGCTTCAACGTCGGACGCATCCGTGACAGAGGATGCTTGCCCCAAGGCGGGGCAAGCGTCCTCGCGACGGAGCATACCTCCCGACCGCCACGGCCCACGTTTCGAGCGGGCCGGCGGAAGCCTGAAACGCGCCGCACGAAGCCATGAGCGGTGCGGCACCAGCCAGGTGACTCGCGTCACGGCATTCCGCCTCGGCCGCATGATATGCTATTCCCGCAATCCGCACTCCTGAACCGGATAGCGCTGCTCAGAGCAAACCCACCGAAAGGTGGCGACGCAGAGTCACGGGGCTACGGCTGAGTTCCTTGGCCACGCCCGCCGGGCCGCCAGCGTGTCGTTGGGGCCCGGCGTGTCGTTCGGGTCCCGACGGCCACCGGGCAGGATGGGCTTCTACTCCCTCCCAGGAGGAACGCGATGCACATCCGCCTCAAACCTCTCCTCGGCACGCTCGCAGTGGGTCTCACCGTCGGGGCCGTGGGCTGCACCGAAACCACCGGTGTCGAGAACCAGCTCGACACCCCGCCTGTGTTCGGCTTCGGCAACGGTGCTCCCAGTGGGCCGCACTTCAACCTCAACATCATCGGCGTACCGAAGGACAAGTCGGCGGACATGACGTCGGGTGGCAGGATCTTCGTCCCGTTGGGCTCCAACGGGAATCCGTCGAAAACGAAGATCAAGCTGTGCGAGTCGGGGGAAGGTGCCGCATGTGCCGACCTGGACCCGACGACGTTCGCCGTGTTGGACGCCAACGGCACTGACGGCGAAGCGAGCTTCGCCCTACCGGATCCCGATCCTGACGCGGATGGCACCAGCGTCTACTCGGTTTATGTGCGGCCGCTTGGCATCCCCGGCGGGCATGCGGACAACACGACCTGCGGCTTGGTGCCACTCCTGGATGAAGTCGGTGATCCGGTGTACGACGAGAACGGCGATCCAGTGCTTGAGGAAATCTGCTCCGTCGTCCAGCTGAACCTCGACCGCACGAAGGGCAAGCAGTCCTTCATTGATGCGACGGCCTGTTTGCTCTACATCTACGCCGACCTCGACTTCGACGGCACGCTCGATCGAGCGCCCATTTTCGGAGACCCACTGGTCGATTCCTGGTGGATGTGGAGCAACGAGGGGCTGAAGCTGGCACAGCTCCGCTTCTATCCCGTGCCCTCCGACGTGCCCGCGCCGGATGCGGTCGTGGATTGTACCAGCAAGGGGAAGTTCAACGGGTAGAGCCCCGGAGAGCCGAGCAGATGGTGCAGTGGGCCGCCACGCAACGATGCGTGGCGGCCTCTTTCTCGCTTCCGCGAGCCTCGAACGATGTTCTGCGCGGCGGACGGGTGCCCACAGAGGTGCATGCCTCTACTCTGAGGCCGCCGCGGTGCGGAGGACCGCGAGCACCGTAGCGGCGACCGGCTCCGGCGCTCCCCCCTGTGCCAGATGCGGTAAGCCGCCGGCCCGGCCGCCCAGCCGCTCCGCCGCTCGCTTGAGGGTCGTGGCTGCGTCGACCTCGGGCAGGTCCTTGCCGCGCTCGCAGACCAGCCGCACCCCCTTTGGATCGGCGACCGCGATCAGCGCCACCGTGCGCGGATGCGCGGCGAGCGACGACGCCAGAATTCGTGCCTGTGCGTAGGATCGATCGTCAACGTGTGTCACGACCCAGCGCACGCCGTCCCGCTCCGGCGCTTCGCTCCATAGTCGCTCAGCCTCCACTGCGATTAGCGCCGCCTCGGCCGCCCCGAGTGCGCGGCGCGTTTCCTTGAGATCGTCCTGTAGCCGGCCGACGGCTGCGCGCAGATCGCCGGGATGGATGGACAGGTCGACGCTCGCGTCCTGCACCGTGCGCAGCATGGACTGGAAGTCGGCCAGGGCCCGGCCGCCACACTTGAAACCGACGCGCGTTCCACCCTTGTAACGCTCGATCCGCACGATCTTCAGCAGGCCGACGGCTCCGGTGCGCTCGACGTGCGTGCCACCGCAGGCTACCGTATCGAATTCCCCCATTCGCACGACCCGGATCGTTCCACCAACCTTGGGGGGGCGCCGCAGGGGTAGCTGGTGGATCGCGCTCTCATCGACGAACAGGATCTCGACCGGCCGGTTCTCCCAGATCACTCGATTCACGACCGCTTCGACGGCATGCGCTGCGTCCCACTCGAGGGCGGGCAGGGTGAGATCGATCGTGCTGTCGTCGGTCCCAAGGTGGAAGCTCACGGTCGGTGCGTCGAGCACGCGCGCGAATCCGGCCGAGAGCAGATGCTGTCCGGAGTGTTGCTGCATGTGATCGAAGCGCCGGGGCCAGTCAATCACGCCCTCGATCTCCTCGCGTTCCGGTGCGCGATCGACTCGGTGCCACACGACGCCGTCCTCATCCCACACATTGCGCACCGGGATTCCGTCGATCGTCCCGGTGTCGTGCGGCTGCCCGCCCGACGTCGGGTAGAAGGCGGTGCGGTCGAGCCGGATCTCCGGCCCATCGCTTCCCTCCCGATGCTGGACGACCCTACCGGCGAACGTGGTCAGTGCCGAGTCCCTGAAGTAGAGGCGCTCAGTCATACGGTCGAAGGTAATGCATGGGCGTATGGGCGGTGAGCAGCGCGGGTGGTGGTACCGGTGTGGCTTTACGGACCGCGTTCCGTCAGCGATCATCCAGCCCATCTCCCACGAGCCAACGAGGAGCACAATGCGTCAACCGTTTCGGGTCTCCGTCCTTGCCCAGTGTGCGGTCGTCGGGCTCACCCTGAGCTGTGGATCGCTCGATCGTCGCGATGCGACTACCGGCAACGTGATCTTCCTCCATCCTGACGGCACGGGCCTGAACCACTGGAGCGCCGCGAGGATGTATTGGCAGGGGCCGGATGGGGTGCTCGAGTGGGATCGCCTGCCCGAGATGGCGGTGTATCGTGGCCACATGGCCGATCAGCTGACGGCCACCTCGAACGGAGGTGCGACGACGCACGCGTTCGGCATCAAGGTCCAGGGGCCCGGCTCGTTCGGCAAGGACGGCACTCGGCCGATGCGATCGCTGTCCGGCTACGGCGGGAGCATCATGCGGGAGGCGGCGAATGCCGGGCACCCGGTCGGGATCGTGAACGACGGCGATGTCGCAGAGCCAGGGACCGGGGCATTCCTCGCACAGGTCGACGATCGGTACAATGGCACCGAGATCGTGCGGCAGATGCTCGAGGGCCGGCCCGAGGCCGACGACGCCGGGCCCGTGGTGATCCTGGGTGGGGGCGAGCGGTTCTTTCTGCCGGAGGGAACGCCGCGCTGCACCGACGAAGTCAGGCTCGACTGTGCCGTGCACACGGATCCGGTCGACGGCGGCGGGCCCAACCGCACCGACGGGCGCAACCTGCTCGAGGAGGCCGTCCAAGCCGGCTGGCTGGTGGCGCGCACGCGCGGCGAGTTCGAGAGGCTACGTGAAGCGCTGGCGGTCGACCCGGCGTACGCGCCGAAGGTGCTCGGCCTGTTCGCCGCCGACGACATCTTCAACGACGTGCCGGAGGAGCAGTTGATACGGCTCGGGCTGGTGGACGATACGCGCGTCCCCGACGACCGGCGCGGCCGACTCGTCATCTGGGGTGATCGGGCGGGCACGCTGGGGTACGATCCGCCCACCGCTGCCGAGATGACGGAGGTGGCGCTGACGGTGCTCGAGCGGCACAGCCGGGAGCGTGGCACGCCCTTCCTCCTCGTCGTCGAAGTCGAGAGCACGGACAACTTGCCGAATGCCAACAACGCCGTCGGCGCGCTCCGTGCACTCGGGCGCAGCGACGACGTTATTGCGGTCGCGCGGCAGTTCCAGGAAACCCGTCCGGCAACGCTGGTGTTGACGGCGGCGGACAGCGATGCGTCGGGATTGCAGGTGTTCTCGCCTCCGAGATTGGACGCCGCCGGGCTGGTGGCCGGGATCTCGGGCAATCCCACCGGACGGCCTGACGAGCGGGTATTGCACACCCTCGACGGCATCGAGGGAAGGCATACGCCTCCGTTCACCGCCGCGCCCGATGCGACGGGCCGCGCACTCCCGTTCGCGATTGCCTGGTCGGGTGCTGAGGACGTCGCCGGCGGTGTCCTGGCCCGGGCGCAAGGACTGAACGCCCCGCTCCTCGGTACCCTTTTCTCCGAGCGGTTCGACAACACCGATGTCTATCGGATGATGTACCTCACCATGTTCGGCGAGCTCCTCCCGCCATCCGGCACCACGACTGAGCGGGCAGTTGACTAGGCGGCCGTGTAGGGGATCACGACGAGCAGCTACACAAGAGGCGGACGCCCTGAAGCGCCGACTCACCGGCCCCCGGACCTTCCAGGGTCGACGCGCTGCCGTGCACCGCGCGAATGCGCGTCGTGGCATGTCTGCATCACTTGACGAGGCGTTCGCCAATCCCATATAGTGCCCCCTCCGGCTCGCACGACGTGAGAGCCGGCATCCCGGGACTTTCCTGATCAGCACCAGTCGACGGTGCGATGTGCCCGGAACTCAGCCGAGTCATTCCCCGCCGGAGGGTTGTCGTGGATTGTAACGAGTCCGTCACACCGAACCGCATAGAGACCAATCACAAGCCTCGAAGGTCGTGGTCCCGACCCGAGATCGAGGATCTACCCAAGCTCACCGACCTCACTCTCCAAACGGGGAGTCCGATTCCGGGGACCGGTGGCAGCGGGGGCAGCTCCGTCTTCTGAGATCGCGGGCCGACCAGAGCGGCGCTGCCGGCTCATCGAGTCTATCTCATATCGAGTGCCGTCTCGGCTTTCTGATCCCAGGGAGTTCGACGGCGGCATCTGGAGGGACCAACCATGCTCCTCGGTATTCGACGGATCGTTGATCGCTTCATCCTGTTGCTCGCCGTGGCCGTCGTGCTCACCGGCTGCGCCGACGATGTGCCCGTTGCCTCGCAGCCCACGCTGGTCGGCGATGAGGTGCTCGAAACGGCGGGCAACCGGAGCGTCATCGCGGCGGTCACCTGCGAGGCGGACGTAGCCAACGGCATTCTCTCGTGCGGGGACGTGCCGGTCGTCGATGGCGAGACCGGGCTGCAGCGCGTGGTCCTGGGCGGACAGGGGCTGTACGTGACGCTCGTGTCCGGGCCCGCGAGCTACGACGGGGGGAACGAGATCTTTCAGGCAGACGTCCAGGTTCGGAATCTGCTTCCCCAGGGGCTTGGGAGCCCCGACGGGCTCTCCACAACCGGGATCCGCGTCTTCCACCACACCGGTCCGACGGTCACCAGCAGTACCGGTCCAGGTTCAGTCAGCGTCGCCAACGCGGACGGCACGGGCTCGTTCACCGGCTCGAATCAACCGTACTTCTCGTACGAGTACTACCTCCCCCAGTACTACAGCACTCCGCCACAGACGTGGCAGTGGAACGTGCCGGCAGCGGTGACAGGCTTCGAGTTCACGGTCTTCGTCGACGCCGACGTCGTGGGGGAGAACGGGTACGTGACGATGTCTCCCGGATCGGTGCTGCTGGCTACCGTCGGATCGACGATTTCAGTTGGTGGCACACCGCATGACGTCGTCGGCCGTCCCGTCGGCGGCACCGTCACCTACTCCAGCTCCGATCCATCCATTGCCACGGTGGACCCGGGCACTGGGGTCGTCACTGCGGTCGCACCGGGTGTGGTGGACATCATCGGCTCGACGGGGGGGCCGGAGGCCGAGGGGCGCACCAAGGTCACCGTGGCGCCGCCGACAGACGGTTTCGATATCCGGCTCGAGTTCGTGACCGACGCCACGCCGGAGCAGCAGTCGATCTTCGCCACTGCCGCCGCGCGGTGGGAGGGACTCATCACGGGTGACCTGCCCATTGAACTGGCCCAGATCTCCCAGATCTACTGTGGCGGTGCAGTCGACGAATACGTGGATGATCTGACGATCCGTGTGATTATTGCGCCCATCGATGGGCCGGGCGGGATTCTCGGGCAGGCAGGGCCCTGCTGGGTTCGTGATGGGAGCCTGCTGCCGGCCTTTGGCATCATGCAGTTCGACAGCGACGATACGGGATTCTCGAGCTTTCCGGCCGTTGTCCTGCACGAGATGGGGCATGTGCTCGGCATCGGCACGTTGTGGGAGCCGCTGGGGCTGGTGTCGGATTCCAACGGCGTCGTGACGGATTGCTTCCCGGTGGAGGGCGGTCCGCTAGCAACCGATCCGTACTTCAGCGGTACGCAGGCGATCGCGGCGTTCGACAACGTCGGCGGCACCGATTACGCCAACCTCAAGGTCCCGGTGGAGAACGACTTCGGCCAGGGCACACGATGCGTGCACTGGCGTGAGTCGGTGCTCGGCAGTGAACTGATGACCGGCTTTGCCGAGGCGGGCACCATGCCACTCAGCGAGCTTACGGTGAAGTCGCTTGCCGACATAGGGTATTCGGTTGCCAGCTCGGGTTGGGATCTGTTCACGTGCCCCGACTGCGCTCCGCCGGGCCCGGGAGCGCCTCCCGCCATCGCGGACAGTGGAGATCTCCGGTTGCTGGACGACGTCCTCCTCCTGCCGATCTATACGCGCGATGCACAGGGGCGGGTCATCGAGGTGCGGTCGGACCGGCAGCAGTAGATACCCGCATTCCACGATCCGGGCGGCGGTGTTCTGTTCGCAGGACACCGCCGCCCATCGTTCGGGGGCCCGAGTTCATTGCTCGTCGGTCCAGCTCCCGCGAGGGCAATCGACCAGACGAGAGTCCACCCGCTCGATCGGCTCCTTCGGATGCTCTACGCCGCGAGCGCGCTGTGACCAAGAGGCCGTCGCTTGGGCGCTCTCAGGGCGTCGGCAGCCGCTGCTCTGGCAATCGGTATCTGTAGGAGGTATTGTAGTCGGGAGCGACTCAGCCCGGACCAGTGCTCCACGACTTCCGCTCCTGCGGGTCCGTTCGCCACGCCGTCGTGGCGTGCATCGACCAGCCTGAGCCTAATCCCCAACAGGAGAAGACGGCCATGACTGAGCGAGCAGCGAAGCGCTGTCTTCTCGTGTTTCCCGAGTTCACCGCGGCGTCCTTCTGGAACTACCGGGCGGCGTGCGAGTTGATGGGAGCCCGGTACCCCGCTGCGCCGCTGGGCCTCATCACGGTGGCGGCCCTGTTGCCCGAATCATGGGAGTGCAGGCTCGTCGACTGTAACGTGGACAGGCTCCGGGACGGCGACATCGAGTGGGCCGACATCGTCTTCGTCGGTGGCATGATCTCGCAGCAGCGCTCCTCCGTCTCGCTCATCGCCAAGCTCAAGGCCCGTGGCAAGATTGTCGTCGTCGGTGGTGCCGACGCCACCGCGAGCCCCCATCTGTACGATGCGGCCGATTCGCTCGTGCTCGGGGAAGCGGAGGTGACGCTACCGCGCTGGCTGGCGGACTATGAGGCCGGGTGCGCAGCGCACCTCTACCCGGCGAGCGAGGAGCGAGCCGAGATGCGGAACTCACCGATCCCTCGGTTCGACCTCCTCGACTTCGGTCGCTACTTGCACGTCGGGGTGCAGTATACCCGCGGCTGCCCGTTCAACTGCGAATTCTGTGACATCATCGAGTTGTTCGGCCGGGTGCCCCGTCCGAAGGAGCCCGAACAGCTGATCGCGGAGTTGGACGCCTTGTACGCACTGGGGTATCGCGGCCACGTCGATTTCGTCGATGACAACTTCATCGGGAAGAAGAAGGAAGCGAAACGCCTGCTTCCGCTGTTGCGCGAATGGCAGGAGGCGCACGGGTGGCCCTTCGAGTTCTCCACGGAGGCGTCCATCAATCTGGCCGACGACGATGAACTGCTGCGCCTGATGCAGGGCGCCGGTTTCTTCGCCGTGTTCGTCGGGGTGGAGACGCCCGATCTCGATACGCTGGTGAGCGCGCAGAAGCGGCAGAACACGCGCCGCTCGCTCGCGGACAGCCTGCGCAAGATCTACGCACACGGAATGTTCGTGAACTCGGGCTATATCATCGGGTTCGACACCGATCCGCCCGACATCTCACAGCGGATGCTTCAGCTCATCGAGACGAGTGACGTCCCGGTGAACATGGTGGGATTGCTGTTCGCGCTCCCCGGCACCCAGCTCACCCGCCGGCTCCGTCGCGAGGGAAGGCTTGGCGCCGGTTTCGATGTGGCCCCGGACGGGAGCGGCGACCAGTGCTCGGCGGGGCTGAACTTCCAGACCCGACGACCGCGCGCGGAGATCCTGCGCCACTACCGCCGGGTGCTCGCCGAGTCGTATTCCCCGAAGGCCTATCTGGGGCGGGTCCTGCGGGTTGGGGCCGCCATGAACTGCAGCGGCAAGCGGCTCGCGCTGCCGTGGCGCACCAGGGTCCGGGAACTGCGAGGCTTTGCGCGACTGGTGTGGCAGATGGGATTCTGCGCCCCCTATTGGCCGCGGTTCTGGCTCACGCTGACCGGGCTCCTCTGGAGAAATCCGCGGAGCGTGCGGTACAGCGTGGCACTCATGGCTCTCTACCTGCATCTCGGTGAGTTCGCGCGCGACCTCGTGCGGCGGCTTGATGCCGAGATCTCCCTCAGCGAGCTCCGCGAGCTTCCCGAGGCGGTCGCAGCAGCTGCGTCACCCGCTTGACGCATACCCGGGTTCGGGGGGATCATTCCGCAACGGGGCTGCCTGCGTCGGGTGGTCCCTCCTGTTGACAGCCCCACTTTCCCTTGGGAGACACTCATGCGCCGTGCCACCCGCACACTTGCCGCACTTGCCGCATTGGCCGCACTCGCCGCCTGTAGCGACAGCGCCGATCCCGACAACGGACTGCCGCAGGACTTCTCAGGCAACTACACCCTGGTCTCGTTCGGCATTGGCGGGGTGGTGATACCGGGGACCACCGGGACCTTTACGATGACGGCTACGACGTACGAGGCATCGGTGAGCGTTCCGGGACAAGGTGCCGTTGTGGACGAAGGGACGTACACCGCCACGGGGACGGCAGCGTCCGGCACGTGGACGCAGCAGTCCTCGATCGACGCCAACCTGCAGTACCAAGGCACCTACACGTGGAACGCGTCAACGAGCGAGCTGACCCTCGACACGACGGTTCAAGGCGTGCGCAACGTGCTCGTGCTGGAAAAGCAGTGAGGAGCGGTACCTAAGGGGCTGTCGATGCGTCCGATCAGCATGTCGAGGCTCTCGGATATGCGGCGCCGCGGCCCGTTCGGTGCCGGCACAGCCGCCCTCGCAGTGCTCGCGTGGGCACCGACACTGCTGGGGGCGCAGTCGGCTTCCGTCACCGGCACGGTGTACGATGCCGACGCGGGAGTCCCGCTGTCGGGCGCGACGGTCGTACTCCAGGGCACGCCGCTGAGCACACGCAGCGACGGTGATGGCCGATTCGCGATCGGCCGGCTCGATGCCGGGCGCTATACCCTCGTCGTCGTTGCGGTCGGCTTCGCCGCCGACAGCCTAACCGAGGTGGTGCTGGCGGAGGGCGAGTGGCGAGTGGTTACCCTCTCGTTGCGTCCGGTTCCCCTCATGCTGCCCGAGTTGGTGATCTCGCCAGCCCGCACGGTCGAGCGTCGCGATCAAGCAATCGCGAGTGTTGCGGTCATGGCGGCGGACGAGGTCCTCAGCCGCAACGTCACGACGCTCGACAACGCCCTGCCATACGTGCCGGGTATCACGTTCAACGGCAACGAGCAGGTCGATATCCGCGGCGCCGCCGGCATGGCTCGCGGCATCGGAAGCAGGGTGCTCATGCTGCTCGATGGTCACCCGATCCTGACTGGCGACGGAGCCGAAGTCGATTTTCGCGTGATCCCGCTGTTGGACTTGGAGCGGACCGAAGTCGTCAAGGGAGCCTATTCCGCCGTTTACGGCAGCAACGCACTCGGCGGGGTCATCAACCTTGTCACGGCACCGGTCGAGCGCGAGCCGCAGACGGCGGTGCGGGTGCACGGAGGCGGATTCAACTACCGCCCGGAGCATCGCTGGGCCGATGGCGTCCAGGCAGCTGCCGGGGTGGGGATCCAGCACTCCCGTGCCGTCGGTGCGGTGGGCGCTCGCGTGTTCCTTGGCTACGAGGACACGGACGGCTATGCCGAGAACGGTGAGTCGAGCCGCTGGATCGGCCGGCTGAAGCTCTCGTCGCACCCGTCCAGCCGCCGGCCGTGGGACGCGTATGCCCTGGTTGCCCGGGAGCGTGCGGGGGAAGCCTTCGTGTGGCGCTCGCAAGACGAACCGTTCCGGGTGCCGGAACCGTCCGTCGGGAACCATACGGTGAATCGCACCATTCTCACGGGTGCCTCGGTGACGCCGTACGCCCGCGCCACCACCCTCGTCCGCCTGAGCCCGTATTTCAACGTCAACGGTACCGAGAACTTCTTCGACGACAACGACGACTGGCACACCGCCATCAAGCCGGGCCTGCTCGCGGAGCTTGCGTGGTATGCAGGCCGGCGGCACGCCTTCAGTTTCGGGGTGGAGGCAGCGCACACGTGGGTCCGCTCGAACTTCCTGGGCCAGCCGCGTCTGATCGACGTCGCCGCATTCGCCCAGGACGAGTTCCAGCTGTCGGCGAATCTCAAGACGACGCTCGGCGTGAGGCTCGATCATCACAAGGCCAATCTCGCCGCGGGTGAATGGGCAATCAGCCCGAAGGTCGGGGCGGCGCTCCAGCTCGGCCCGGCGGCCACGCTCAGGGCGTCGGCAGGCGCGGGATATCGTGCACCGAGCGCGATCGAGCAGTTCGTGTCGTCCCAGCAATTCGGATTCAGAGTCGTACCCAATCTCGAGCTCGAAGGCGAACACGCGTGGTCGGCGGAGGTCGGCACCTCTGTACGACTGGTAAACCGCGTGCGGGTCGATGCCGCGGCTTTCGGCAGCCTGTATGCCGATCTCATCAGTCCTGCTCCGTCGCCGCTCGATCCGTTCATCTTCCAGTTCCAGAACGTCGCTCGCGCACGCGTGGCCGGCTTCGATGTCGGTGTGAACGCGCAGCTCGTGCCGGATGCACTCGAGTTGGGGGCGACGTATCTCTGGCTCGATACGGAAGACCGCGACACCGGGGCGGCCCTGCCGTACCGCGCCCGCCACAACGTCACGGTGACCCTCGACGTCCTCCGCGGTCTCGCCGGCCTCGATCTGCGCCATCGCAGCCGGATCGAGGAGGTGCTGGTCTACCCGCTCGATCCGCGCTCGCACATGACGGTGGTCGATCTGCGCCTCGGCTATCGCGTGCTGAACGTGCTCTGGCAGTTGAAGGTGGCCAACCTGTTCAACGAGTTCTACGTCGACGTGCAGGAACGGAACCCGGGTGCACCCCGCAGCATTGCGCTGACGGGTGTCTACGGGTTGTAAGCGGCTGACGTCGGGGTAGCTGGCAGGCGGGCCGCTGGAGAATCCAGATGAGCCGGGCTCTCTTAGGGCGTGCTCGGCAAGGGTTTGGCTGCCGGGAGCGTCCGGTTTACGCCGAAGAAACCCCGCACGGAACCGCCCGATCGCATGTGATCTCCGTCATCGTTGACGCCGCCCCGCATCGCCACGCTTGACCATTCCCGAAATGTCCGACGCCAGCCGCGGCGGAACGCCTCCGTTCCGTGTCTGGCGAATTGTGACGCTCGAGAGGAGTGGATGCTATGCAGGCGCTGCAAGCCTTCGTGCCCACGGAGTGGCGGGGAGCGGTCGATCTCCTGTCCGCGCCGATCGCGTGGATTCCCGAATGGCACGCGATGATGGTCAACTTCGTGTGGTTCGGGGACTCCGGGCCGGAGACCGCGTTCAAGCGTATCGTGGTGCTCCTGCCGATGCTGCTCGTGCTGGTGGGGGTCTGGGTGACCATGGGGTCGTTGTACACGCTCCCTTTCCGCTCGAACCGCGGCCGCTTCGTCACGGCGATGCTCACGACCTGGTGGGACACTGGACGCACGGTGTGGTTCTTCTGGGCGGGGATCATCCGTCTCGCGGTCGTTCTCGTCGGGTGGGCGTGGGGCCTCGTCCGGTTCGCCGTCCGGTTCATCGGTGCCGCGTTCGGCGCCGGCTTCCGCTCACCGCTCCGGGTGCTCGACTGGACCTCGCGCAACTACTTCAAGCCCGGTGTGCCCTGGCTGGCCTTCCTCGCGCTGTTGCTCTGGTCTGCCGTCGAGGCGCTGATCTTCATGTACACGCTGCAGCCAACGCTCAGTGAGGTCCTTGCCGGCATCACGGGTTTCGAGCCGGATCCGCGCATCATGGCACCACTCCTCTGGGTGTTCCTGTTCTTCCTCGTGCTCGGCAGCTTCGCGTGCATTCACGCGCTCGGCACCGCGCTCAAAGAGAAGAACATTCCACAGATCGTGCAGATGTCGTTCGTGGAGCTCTTCGTGATGTTCTTTGAAGTGATCTTCCTGTACCGCGAGCTGATCGACGCGATCACGCCGTGGATCGCGCAGACCACCAACGAACAGGTGCAGCTCGGACTCGTCGCGACCCTGGCGCTCGCGTCGTTCGGATGGGTGGGCGTGAGGGGGATGACCTGGTTCCTGTTCGGACGCTATGGGACGCCGGCGCTCGTCGCCGTGTTGGCTCGCGAGACCATCAGCCAGGACGAGTCGGCGGGACGCGTCCCGCTCTCGGTACAGCCCGAATTCTGGAAGGCACCGGTCGCGGCACTCAAGGCGGACGTCGAGTGGTTCCGCAAGGAGGGACGCAGGGTCTTCGAGCTGCTGTCGCTGCCGGTGCTGCAGCTGGTGGCGGCGGCCGTGAACTTCCCGGTCGTGGCCATTGGCTCCCGGCCGCTGTTCGCACTGCCGTTCCGGAGCCTCGACGAGGTACTGGTGAAGACATCGCGTATCAGTGTTGGGCGGCGTCCGATCGCCTCCTCGCGGCCGCAGCCGGCACACGATGCGGGAGGCGCATGATGCACTGGATTCGCTTCACCGCGGCATCCGCTGTGCTCATCTCCGTTACCGCATCGTGCGTTCCGGACGACGGCACTCGGCAGTCTCGCTCGACCCTCGTGGTCGGCATCGACGTGAGCGGCTCGTTCCGCTCCGGGGGGACCTACGATGACGCAATCGACTTTGCTGCACACTATCTCTACGGCCACCTAAACGGCCTCGGGGAGCTCCGCGTGCCGTCGGCGGTGTTCGTCGGCTCCGTCGGCGGCGCACGCGTGGGTGAGCCGAAATCGTTCCAGCCGATCCACGCCTTTCAGGAGAAGTCGATCGAGGAGATCGCGACACAACTGCGCGCGTTCTTTCCTCCGGAGGATGCCTTCACCGACTTCAACGCCTTCTTCGGTCGGGTGGCGACCCTCGTCAAGCGCCAGGGGCTGATCCTCGCTCCGCTCGACGTCGTCATCCTGAGCGACGGCATCCCCGACCGCACCGGACGATGGGCGGGCGACACCACCGACGCGTACGCGCAGATCAACGTAGGTCCGTTGGAGTACCTCTCGCGGAGCGTGACCGTCCGGCTACTCTACGGCTCGCCGACTGCTTCCGTGGCGTGGGAGCGTGACGTGGACCGCCAGCGGGTGCGGATGTGGACGGTGGATCGCCAGGTCATGTCCGGGTGGCGCGAGCAGGTCGAGTTTGGTGTCGAGCCGGGCGAGCAGCTGGATCTGTGGGACTGGATCAGCGACAACGTCGACTTCCGGGTGCGGAGTCGGCGGTTGTAGAGGGCTGCTGGTGCCGGCGCGCACCCGCGCGCCGGCACGCGAGGGTGGCCCGACTCCGCCCGGCACGCTACGCTTGATCTGTGCTCACGGGAGCGGACATGTCGGCCAACACCTCCACGTCACCACCGGGCCACCCCATCGACCGCAACGGCCTCCTCGACCGGTTCCTTTCCTATGCTCGCATCGAGACGACGAGCGATGAGGCGAGTGAGACGACACCCTCCAGCGCCTGCCAGTGGGACCTCGCGCGGCTCCTCGAGTCGGAGCTGCGCGACTTGGGCCTGGACGCCGTACATCTCGACGACTACGGCTATGTGTATGGACGGCTGCCGGAGCGGTTGCATGCCGGGTCGCCGCGGTCGGGCCGGATCCCGACGGTCGGGCTGGTGGCGCACATGGACGTGTCGCCGCAGGTATCCGGCCGAAACGTCCAGCCGATCGTGCACCAGCGCTACGCCGGTGGTCGGATTGCGCTACCAGGCGCGTCGGATGTGGTGCTGACGCCCGAGGACGACCCCCCCCTCGGCGACTGCGTCGGGCTGGACATCGTGACCTCAGACGGGACCACGCTGCTCGGTGCCGACGACAAGGCCGGCATCGCGGTGATCATGACGGCGCTCGAGACGCTCCAGCGGCACCCCGAGATCGAACACGGACCGATCGCCGTGGCGTTCACCGTGGACGAGGAAATCGGGCGCGGCGTGGACAGGTTCGACCTCGAGCGATTCGGCGCCGAGGTGGCGTATACGGTCGACGGTAGCGGCGTCGGGGAGATCGAGGATGAGACGTTCTGCGCAGATACAATGATCGTGACCGTGGGGGGCCGTAACGTCCATCCGGGCTACGCCAAGGGCAAGCTGGTCAACTCTATGAAGGTCGCGGCCGACCTCCTGAGCCGCCTGCCCAAAGACCGGCTCTCTCCCGAGACGACCGACGGCCGTGACGGGTACGTCCATCCCCATGCGCTCGAGGGCAACGAGGAACGAACGGTCGTTCGGCTGCTCATCCGGGACTTCACCGCGCAGGGGCTCGAGGCGCTCGAGGCGATGATACGGGAGCAGGCGACCGCAGTCGAGCGTGCCCATCCCGGCTCGTCCATTGCCACCGACATCAAGCCGTCCTACCGCAACATGAAGGTCGTACTGGATCGACGTCCGGAGGCCACCGCCTTCGCCGAGGAGGCGATCCGCGCCGCCGGCCTGTCCGTGATCCGCAAGCCCGTGCGTGGCGGCACCGATGGCGCACGACTCTCGTTCATGGGACTGCCGACGCCGAACCTCTTTGCCGGTGGGCACAACTTCCACAGCCGACGGGAGTGGGTCGCGGTGCAGCACATGGAGCGGTCGGTCGAGGTCGTGCTGCATCTGTTGGGTATGTGGGCCACGCGTGGGGAGCAGAGGGGCCTGTTGGACGTAACGCACTAGAAGCGCCGCGGCGGTCGGCGCCGCGGTATCGGACGCACCCCCCGGTAGCTTCATAGTTGCCTCACGGCGATTTCATGGCCGGCGGACGAGCGTAGACGTGTGCGAGCCGTGCTCGCGCGTTACCGCTTCCGACGTCCAAGGAACACGCCATGCGTCTTCTGAAGCGCAGCACACTGCTCGTCGCCGCGACGGTCGCTACGGTGCCGCCGACGTCCGCTCCTCTCACGGCTCAGGCACCCGATCCCGCGGGGAGCGCGCCGTCGATCGCTGAGATGAATGGCGAACGGCTCTACCAGGCTGCATGCGCCAACTGTCACGGCAGTGATGGCACGGGGGTACCGCAGACGACCGCCGGTTTCGCCCTGCCATTGCCCGACTTCACCGACTGTTCGTTTGCCTCGCGGGAGCCGACCTCCGATTGGGTAGCCGTGGCGCACGAGGGGGGGCCGGTACGGGGCTTCGCAGCGATCATGCCGGCGTTCGGTGACGCCGTGTCCGCCGAACAGCTCGAGCGGGTGATCGATTACATCCGGGGCTTCTGCGGGAACGCGAGTTGGCCGGCCGGCGACCTGAACATGCCGCGGGCCATGTTCACGGAGAAGGCGTTTCCGGAAGACGAGTTGGTCTATACGGTCGGTGCGCAATTGGAGGGACCCGGCGGGATCAGCAACGAGATCGTGTACGAGCGGCGCTTCGGCCCACGAAGCCAGATCGAGGTCGTCGTGCCGTTCGCGTTCGAGGAGCAGGTATCGGACACTGCAGGTGGCTGGCAGGGTGGCATCGGCGATGTCGCCCTCGGTGTAAAGCACGCACTGTTCCACAGCGCGCGCAGCGGGTCGATCTTCAGTCTCGCGGCCGAGGTGAAGCTCCCCACCGGGAACGAAGATCGGGGGTTCGGTGCCGGCACGGCCGTGTTCGAGCCGTTCGTCTCGTTCGGTCAGCTGTTGCCGCTCAACGGCTTCTTCCAATTCCAGGGCCTGGCCGAGTTTCCGTTCGAGACCGAGGGACGGGAGAGCGAGGGTGCACTGCGGGCCACGCTCGGGACGACGGTGACGCAGGGCCCCTGGGGTCGCGCGTGGTCGCCGATGGTCGAGGTACTCGCGGCGCGCGCGTTCGAGTCGGGTGCGACGACCGAATGGGACATCGTGCCCCAGTTCCAAGTCACCCTGAACACCCGCCAGCACGTCATGGCGAACGTCGCCGTGCGGATTCCGGTCAACGACACAGCGACGCGTCATCCGAGCCTGCTCCTCTACATCCTCTGGGATTGGTACGACGGCGGCTTCTTCCAGGGCTGGTAGCGTCCTGCCATGAACCCGAACGAGCCGACCATCCGAAAGGGAGGTCCCATGCGGCGTCTCCTGAGCATCAGCACGATCGTTGTCTTCATCGCGGGCACCGGCGGTCCGGCATCAGGCCAAACGGCGGCCGGAACGGCGGATTCGCTGTTCCGCACCGCGGACATGTGCATGGGATGCCACAACCAGCTGGTCGCCCCGACCGGTGAGGACGCTTCGATCGGATTCGACTGGCGATCGTCCATGATGGCCAACTCCGCCAGGGACCCATACTGGCAAGCGGGGGTGCGGCGGGAAGCGATGGACCACCCGGCTGCGGCGGCCGCCATCGAGGACAAGTGCTCGATCTGCCACATGCCCATGGCCCGCTACATGGCACACGCAGGCGGAGGGCAGGGACAGGTGTTCGCCAATCTGCCCGTCGCTCAGGCGGCGTCGCCCGCGGCGGTGCTGGCCGCGGACGGAGTGTCCTGCTCCACCTGTCACCAGATCGCGGCGGATGGCTTGGGCGGGCCGGCGTCCTTCACGGGAGGATTCAGCGTCGACCAGCAGACCCCGCTCGGGCAGCGCATCGTGCACGGGCCGTTCGAGGTGGACGCCGGGCGACGGCGCATCATGCGCTCCGCGTCGGGGTTCGCACCGGAAGAGGCGCCGCACATCCAGTCGGCTGCACTGTGCGGCTCCTGTCACACGTTGTACACGCACGCCCTGAACGCCGACGGCGAAGAGGTCGGTGAGCTGCCGGAGCAGATGCCGTATCTCGAGTGGCTCCACAGCGCGTACGCCGACGACGAACAGCCCTGCCAGTCGTGCCACATGCCGGAGGTGGAGGGCGAGATGCCGGTGTCGGGCGTGCTCGGCGAACCGCGGGCGCACGTGTCACGCCACGTGTTCCGCGGCGGCAACTTCTTCATGCCGAGGCTGCTCAATCGATATCGCGCCGAGCTTGGCGTCCAGGCGCTGCCGCAGGAGCTCGATGCCACGGCGAGCCGCTCCGCCGAGCACCTGCGCACTCGTTCGGCGGTCGTCTGGGTGGAGGAGGTGTCGCGCGCGGCCGACCGTCTCGAGTTCGACGTGATCGTGGAGAACCTTGCGGGACACAAGCTCCCGACGGCCTACCCCTCGCGCCGCGCGTGGCTGCACCTGACCGTGGCCGATGCCCAGGGGAACGTGGTGTTCGAGTCCGGTGCCGTGCGGCCGGACGGCTCGATCGCCGGCAACGACAACGACGCCGACGCGGATCGCTTCGAGCCGCACCACGCGCGTATCATGACCGGCGACGACGTCCAGATCTACGAAGCGATCATGGAGCACTACGATGGCGGTCCGACGACGGGCCTGCTGAACGGCGTGCGGTACCTCAAGGACAACCGCCTCCTGCCCGCCGGATTCGACAAGGTGACCGCCGACCACGACGTCGCCGTACAGGGAAGCGCGCGAAACGACGCAGACTTCACGGGCGGCTCGGACCGGATCCAGGTCGCGGTGTCAGTCGTCGCAGCGCCGCCGCTTTCCATCACGGCCGAGCTGCTGTACCAGCCGATCGCATATCGCTGGGTGCGCAACCTCGCGGAATACGAGGCCGAGGAGCCGCAGCGATTCGTCCGGTACTTCGAGGCGATGGCGAGTGGTGCCTACGAGATGCTGGCGCGAACGACGGTGCACGTCGAGTAGGGGCTTGCCCGGCGCTCCACACGCCTATGGAAACTCTGCGCACGTCGTATGGCTGGTCGCGAGGGACGCGTCAGTGAGGCGGTGCCCAAGCTACCAGCTCACCCAAGGCGCTCACTGCAGCGGCCGGAGCGACCTGCCGGACACTTGTGCAGACCCTCCCTATCGGACCGCGACGAGCAGCAGCACGGGCCGATGGTCGGAAGCGAGGCGCTCGTCGATCACGCGGTAGTCGAGCACCTCGATCCGCTGCTCCGGCCGGTACATCGCGTGGTCGATCTCCACGCGCGGAGCGTCGGCCGGCCAGGTGAGCCGGGCGTCGGAGGGCTTGGGTGGGAGCGTCCACCGCTCCCCGAGCAGCCGCATCACCGCGTCGCCGGGCTCCGAGTTGAAATCGCCCACCAGGAGTACCGGCGCCGTCTCCTCTCCGAAGATGTCGATCAACCGGCGCGCCTGTTCGAAGCGCTCGGTCTCGGTCCGGTACAGGTGGATCCCAACGACTACCAGTTCGGGCACCGAGGGCGACGGGCGGATGCGCGCCGCCAGCGCCGATCTCGGTTCCGTTCCACCAGGCAACTCGGCATTCCACTGCTCGAAAACGGGGGTGGCGGAGAGGATCGCCATGCCGTAGGCACCGTCCTCGTACTCCATGAACCGACCGAAGGCGTAGTGCGGCAGCTCCGCAAGCTCCGCGAGCGCCCCAGCCTGATCGATGCCCCCCGTTCGGGCCGTGCACGAGTCCACCTCTTGGAGCAGCACGACGTCCGGTGCGAGCGCACGGATCACGGCGGCCGTCCGCTCGAGGTCGACGCGGCCGTCCATGCCGGCGCCATGCCGGATGTTGTAGGACAGGACCCGCACGGTGTCCTGTGCGGCGGTGCTCGCGGGCACGAGGCCAGCGGCCACTGCGACAGTGAGGAATCGCAGCAACCTGGTTGGGCGACGGACAAGCACCGCCGTATCGTGGCGTCCCGACCCAGTCGTTCGCCCGATCGTCCGATCGCCTGACCGGCTAACCGCCTGCCGGCCTGTCCGCCCGCTCATGGCCGCTCCGGCGAGAACTTCAGCGCCCACGCGTGTTCTCCCGGGGGAGTCGTGCGCAGGTCCTCGGGGATCTCCACGACGAAGCCCGTCCCGCTCGGTGCCCATTCCAATTCGGCGTCCGAGCCCAGCAGGCTCACGGCTGCGCCGGCGGTGGGGCGAAGCTGCGTACTGGAGAAGTACGCCGGCGGTCGTATCTCGTCCTCGGCCGCCAAGTACACGGCGTAGACGGTCCCGTCCTTTCCTCGCGTGAATCGCAGTCTGCCTTCCACGTATGGAGCGATCGGTCGCGTGCCATAGATCGCCTCACCGTTGATCTCGAGCCAAGCACCGAGGGCGGCGAGTCGGTCGTAGGCCGCATCGTGCCATGTGCCATCCGGGCTCGGACCAATGTTCAACAGCAGATTGCCGCCCTTGGCCACCACATCGGCGAGCATATGTACGAGTCGCCGCGCGCTCTTGTACCGATCGTTCGGGACATATGACCAACTCGTCGCCATCGGCATCGGGACTTCCCAGGGATAGAGCAGGGCCTCGTCGGGGACGCGCGCCTCCGGGGTGAGGTAGTTCTGGTACGGTCCCGGCACGGCGCGGTCGACCACGATCAGGCCCGGCTGCTTCGCCCGGGCGTTCGCGACGAGCCCCGGCAGGTCGATGTCCTGGCTCTGGAGCCGCATGAACTGATAGTCGGGTCGGTTCATGCGCTCACGTATCTCGTCGTCGGTGAGGGTCCGCACCCAGCCGCCGTCGAGCCAGAGGATGTCGACCGGTCCGTAGTTCGACATCAGCTCGTCGATCTGCCCGTGGGTGAACTCCACGAACCGGTGCCAGCGATCCGGGTACCGCTCGATGTCGTAGTTGGGATTGCGATCCGGCGTCGCAAAGTACGGCCACCAGTAGTCGGGGCTGTGCCAGTCGGGCTTCGAGAAGTAGGCGCCGATCCAGAAGCCCTGTTCTCGGAAGGCCTCGAAGATCGCGGCGGTGACGTCGGCTTGCGGGTGCGCGTGAAACGGGGTCGCCGGTGCCGTGATGCGGTATTCCGTCAGCCGAGTGTCGAACATGCTGAAGCCGTCGTGATGCTTGGTGGTGAAGACGACGTACTTCATGCCGGCTGCGTGCGCGGCCCTGGCCCAGCGCTCCGGATCGAACGCGGTCGGGTTGAAGGTGGTCTGGAGCGCTTCGTACGCCTTCTTGTACTCGCTGTAATCGTCCATCGACCGCGTGCACCACGGCTCGTCCTCGGAGCACAGCGACCACGATTCGACGATGCCCCACTGGCTGTACGGCCCCCAGTGCATGAGCAGGCCGAGCTTGAGGTCCTGCCACTGCGCGAGCTTCTGTTGGACGAGCGGATCGGGGTCTTCCACGTAGGCGTGCTCCTGTGCCGCTGCGGCGGTGCCCACGACTCCGGCGAACAGGGCCGTCGCGAGACCGCGGCGGATGCGGTGCGGCGTTCCTCCAGGTGGTGCGGCGCGTAGCTCCCGCTCAGTGGCGCGCATCGTATCCCTCCAGTGCGATGGTCCATGCCCACGCGCCCGGCATCTCTTGATATGGCACCCCGGACAGGTCGACGTACAGCGTGTCGCCGGCGTATCGTGCGGGCAGCGTTCCCTCCCATCCCAGGAGGGAGATGCGTGTACCGCTGGGTGGTGCGGGAATGGGCAGGGCCAGCTCTCCATCGGGCCATTCGAACGTGATGGCGTAGAGCGTGCCGCTTCGGGTGGTATACGCCAGATGCCGCCGCTGGCCGCGGTAGACCGCGTACAGCCCGTGCGGCTCCGTGCCTACGTCGACGGCGAGTCGACGGGACGGGACGATCTCGCGCGCCTGACTCGCACTCGACCAGAAGAGCCGCAGCGATGCGTTCTGCTTGCCCTCGTGGTAGCTGACACGGATGGGAACGCCCACGCCTGCACTCAGCGTGACGTCACGCGTGACCCGCGCGGAGTCGTCCCATGCATCGACCACGAGCGTGTCGGCGACCCATGCACGTGCCCCATCGTCCGCTTGGATCTCGAACGTGTAGCGCTCCGTGTAGAGCGGCTCGAGATACCCCGTCCACTCTCCGCTGAAGTCGTCCTCGGGGATCGCCGGATCGGGCCCGTTGCGTACCCAGTCGAAATCGATCGTCGCGTCCACCCGCTCGACGGTGACCTCGTGCCATTCACCGGTCCGGACCCACGGTCGCGATCCGTAGATCGCGGCGCCGTTCACGGCGAGCCACTCGCCGAGCTGCACCAAGCGCTCCTGCTGCAACAGCGGGATCTGTCCGTCGGCGCCGGGACCGACGTTGAGGATCATGCCGCCGCCATCCGCCACCGTCCCGACGAAGAAGCGTATCAGGGCATCCGGTGCCATGTACGCATCGAGCCGCTCCTTCCGGTTGAGCCCGAAGGATCGTCCGAGTCCACGAACTTCGGCCCAGGGTCGGTCAGTTTCGGCGATCCCCGCACTGTACTCGGGCGTGCGGAAGCCAATGTCGCTACCGGCGCCCCAGCGGTCGTTCACGATCGCCTCGTCCCCGACGGTGTCGTAGTACCAGCCGATCAGCTCCCGAGCATGCCACTGCTCGGCGGTGTTGAGCCACTCCCCATCGACGAACAGCACGGACGGGGTGTACGCAGAGATCAGTTCCTTGAGTTGGGGCATCATGTGCTGCTCGACGTACGGCCCGATGGCCTCGGGGGGATCGCGATACCACCGATGCAAGGGGTGGGTCCACTCGGCGAGCGAGTAGTAGAGCCCCATGCGGAGTCCGGCGTCCCGTACCGCCTCGCTCAGCTCGCCGACGACATCCCGTCGCGGGCCCACGTCGACACTGTTCCACCCCCCGGCGTACGTGCTCGACCAGAGCGCGAAGCCGTCGTGATGTTTCGATACGAGCACGACGTACCGGGCGCCGGAGCGGTGGAACAGCTCCGCCCATTCCCGTGGATCGAAGAGCTCGGCGCGGAACTGCGGGGCCAGATCGTAGTACGTCGCTTCCTCCCCGTACCACTCGCGCATCACGCGTGTGCGCAGCGTGTCACCCACCTGGAGGCCACGCAGGAACCACTCGCCGTACTGCTCGGCCTCACCCACGGCGGGTACGGAGTACACCCCCCAGTGGATGAAGACGCCGAGCTTCGCGTCCGTGAACCACGCAGGATCCGGTCGCCGGCGCAGCTCCTCCCAGCTCGGTGCGCTCTCCTGTGCTGCCGCCGCACTGGTGACCAGCAGCCCGCACGCCAGGCACGCACGCGTGATCGACACGTCAGGGCGCGACGGAGTCGGGCCGCAGCCGTTGCTCGACGGCGGTCCGGACGCTACCCATGCCGGCGAGCTCGGCGAGGCGCAGGGCTTCGTCGGGCTCGAAGCCGTGCTCGGCGGCGAGCCACGTGGCCCACAGACCCGACACGCGGTTGCCCGAGCCGCAGTGCAGCACCACCGGGCCGTCGGCACTGCCGAGCACCGAGTCCAGGCGCATCACCTGTTCGTCGGTGATCTCGGTGACCGGACTGGGCATCGCGATCCGCACGAAACGCATGCCGAGGCTCTCGACCACGGCCTGTTCGTCCCAGTCGATCTC
>Ga0209536_100004136_pt1 | contig 22970 bp, 20 predicted proteins | sample DeeMarSeWOR28_12_FD_187461 | JGI IMG/M metagenome (GOLD analysis project Ga0209536, IMG submission 187461) | Marine sediment microbial communities from White Oak River estuary, North Carolina - WOR-2-8_12 (SPAdes) (version 2) | ecosystem: Environmental > Aquatic > Marine > Intertidal zone >... | reverse complement strand
CCTTCATCCGGGCACCAGCAAAGTGGTTTACGATACGCTGGGAGAAGATACTATCTCACAAAGGATGGCCACCATAATTCCGGAGTTCAGCAAAACTGCAAAACGTGAGCTTTTAATCGTCAATGCCTATGTGATTCCGAACGAGCAGATGCTGGATGCAGCTCGTGATCTTATTGAAAAGGGTGTTAAGATCAGAGTCTTGACCAATTCGCTGGCCTCCCAGGATGTACCGGCCGTCAACAGCCACTACGGGCCCTGGCGCGAACCGATATTAAATGCCGGCATCGAGCTCTATGAACTGCGCCCGGATGCCGCGGTGAAAACTCAGGCGGACACATCGCCGATTGTGTCCGGATTCGTCGGTCTGCACACCAAAGCGTCGGTAGTCGACCGCTCCCGTGTTTACATTGGATCGTTCAATCTGGATCCGCGCGCCAGGGATTTCAATACCGAAATGGGTGTACTCATCGACAGCCGCGAACTCGCGGATGAACTGGCTCAAGTAGCGGAGGAATTGATGCAACCGCAAAACAGCTGGCAGGTTAAACTCAATGATGAGGGCAAGCTCATTTGGGTGTCAGGTAATGATATCAGGACCCGACAACCGGCACAGAGTTTCTGGCAGCGGGTTATGGATGTATTTTTTAAACTGTTTCCCAGCAAATATTTTTGATCGAATACGGCTAGGCAAATTAGGCATATCCTCAGCAAGGAGGCATTGCCGTTACAAAATGCAAAATGGGGACGGTCATGAAAATATGCATTTTAATATAGAATCAGAGAGTTATCAAAATTAAAAACTTTGCGGCCGAATAAACAAAGTTGGCATGTCAAAAATTATAGCATGTTATATGCTATACCAAATAACTGGCTATAAACATTCGCCGGCTGAAAAATCAAACCCTATTTTATGCCCTCAAATACTGATAACCTTGTCGGCCAATTGCATGGCGGTGACGATATCCAGCATATTGGTCGTCTCACCGACCTGCTTTCGCTCCATGAGACTGAAGTGATTCAAGCAGGTACCGCATACCAATATGTTGAGTCCGCCTTTTTCATACTCCTTAAGGTCCTCCAGCACCTCCGAACCGTCGATGGTGAGCTTTACTCCGTTGTTCACAAATACCAGGCGCCACAGCTCGTTCCCCATTTCTTTGAGCGTGCGCAGGAAATTGGCCATCAGCGCCAGGCCCAACTCGTCGTCTCCGAAACCGATGCGGTCGGTGGCGCACATGACCATGATCTTCTTCTCTTCGGTTTGCTGCTCAGCGGCTGGCTGCGCCGCCGGTGATTGAACCTGCTCTGCCGGCGCCGAAACACACGTTCCTGTTACCGCAAAGTCAGTCCCATCGTGTTCAAGTGTCGTCTGAAAACCCTGGGACTCCAGGAACCGTTGAACGTTCTGCTGGGAAGCGGCGTTGTCGACAATGATTTTCACGCTGGCAGGGTTTTGCTCCTGCAAAGTGGCTTTGGTTTGCAGCACCGGCGCCGGGCAGGCCAAACCGCGGGCATCGATTTCTTTCAATTTAAACCTCCTGATCGCATTTTTTTACAAATATTGCTTCAAACAACCCAAATTTTCTCTTCCGCGCCGCTCAGTATTTCCCCGATCTGGGCGGCCTCGTTGATACCCGCGTCTTTCAGAGCCGCAATCAGCTCTTCGGCCTGTTGGCCGCTCACACTTATCAGCAATCCGCCCGAAGTCTGGGGATCAACCAGGACATCCTGCCGGGTGCGCGCCACTGTCTCTGCGAAGGTGGTCATCGATTCTCGAAATTCCCTATTTTTGTATGCACCGGCGGGTATAATTCCCATGGCAGCGAATTCCAAAGCCTCGGCGATCAGCGGCACTTGGTCGGAAAAGATCCTGGCGCTCGTGCCGGAGCTGCATACCATCTCGGCCAGGTGGCCGAGCAAGCCGAAGCCTGTGATGTCGGTGCAGGCACTGATGTTATAATTCGCCATGATCTCGGCGGCGTCCCGGTTCAGCGCTGCCATCAACCGGGTCACCTTTTCTGTAAGTTCCGCCGAGGCCATGCCTGCCTTGATGGCGGTGTTGACAATCCCTGTGCCGAGCGGTTTTGTCAGAACCAGCCGGTTTCCCGGCTGTAGGTTCTTCTTGGTGATAACCCGTGCCGGGTGCACAATACCGGTGACGGACAAGCCGTATTTTAATTCCTTGTCCTCGATGCTGTGACCGCCGATGAGCACCACTTCGGCCTCCGCCAGCTTGTCGAGCCCGCCCTGAATGATTTGCCGTAAAACCGATAGTTCCATTTCCTTGATCGGAAAAGCCACCAGGTTCATGGCGGTCTTCGGTATACCGCCCATGGCGTAGACATCGCTCAATGCGTTGGCGGCGGCAATTTGTCCGAACCAGTAAGGGTCGTCCACAATGGGTGTGAAGAAATCCACAGTCTGGATCAGCGCCAGCTCATCTGAAATTTTGTAAACACCGGCGTCGTCGGCACGCTCCAAACCGACAATGACATTTTCGTCGGTCGGAAACACCAGGCCGCACAGTGCCCTTTCCAGGTCCCCTGGAGGCAGTTTGGACGCTCAGCCGGCTCCCGCGACCGTCTCGGTCAGGCGTAATTTTTTAATGTCTCCCATGTTTGCAGCCCTATATTGCGTCTTCTGTAATTGTTAAAACCTTTGAAAGATGCCACAAATTATCACGAATTATCACGAAATTGATTTTTCCAATATAAGTGATCACGCTTTTGACTATTGTAAATAATTCGTGGTCATTCGTGCACGTTCGTGGCTAACTAATTTTTGAAAGGATAAAATCATATCTTCCCTTCATTTTTCAGAACTTCCAAACGGACAGGACAATTCACTGACATGGTACATATGCTTTTGTCTGCAAAACGGACATGGTTCGTTAAAAGCCACCATGGCCGCTTCGGTACACAGTAGCTGCCGGCTTAGATACAGGTTGCGGGCGCGTTCCCTGATCTGCGCGATCAGCGCTTCGATCTCGGAACCAGATCTTTCCCTGGGGTCTGCTGTCAGATGCCGATACCGAAAACAAAGTAAACGATTTGTCCGATGACGATGAGGTGATGTCAGGTTGGATGCGATTTTGGCACACGGCTTCGTCTAACAAACCCGGTTAGCTAAATAAACGTCCTCAGGTAAAGCCAAAATCGTCACTCATGGAAGACCTCGCGGAAAATGTTTCAAGAATTATTTATCTCATAAAAAAAATAGATATGTCAAATAGGAAATTCCGATACTTTAATGTCAAAATAGGTACGGTCATGAAAATATGCATTTTATTTTGCAAAATTTATGATCGATGTATTTTCATGCCGCGCAAAGCCCGTGTAGATGCCCTGTAGCCTTGCAATCCATCATTTACCGAGCTATCGAACAGCGTAAATATTTTGGACCAATTTGGAATACCTAAAACATTTCTCTTTCTAATCAATGTCAATTTACGTTGAATTCCGGAATTTTTTTGTTAAGTCTTGTTGAGCTAAACTCTATTGACTGAAAAAGGACGTTAGGATATTGAAAGTAGCTTAATCGACATATCCAGAAATCTCAGAAACATAGATAATGCAGCATTATGACATAACACCATCTGGCCTTAACCTTCTTCAACGGATCCGCTATTCCATTTTCCCCGGCGCACTCAGGAAACCAAGGGATCGCGAGAGCTATCGAAATTTTTTCAACAGCCTGATTCTACACTTTCGCCCCCGAAGCGTTCAGGAACGCACCCTCAGATTCTCACTTACCTGGGGCCTTGGTGGGATGGCTGTTGTGTTGGTAGGCATTCTGTTTGTTACTGGGTTGATGTTGAAATTCATATACCAACCGGTTCCCGACCGCGCCTATGAATCGATTATTCATCTGCAGAACAACGTGCTCTTTGGTCAGCTGATTCGCAACATGCATCACTGGAGCGGCAACGTACTGTTGATCATTGCCTTTCTTCACATCCTGCGGGTCTTTTTCACCGGCGCATTTCACCCGCCCCGGCAGTTCAACTGGATCATCGGATTAGCCATGTTTCTAGCGCTACTGACGTCAAATATTACCGGGTACCTGCTGCCCTGGGATCAACTGGCCTTTTGGGCTATTACCATTTGCACAGGCATGCTGGAATATATCCCCGGATTCGGCGTATGGCTGCAAAGGCTGGTTCGAGGCGGCAGTGATATCGGCCCGGCTACCTTATCTATATTCTTTGCCATCCACACGGCTGTAATTCCCGCCTGTCTTCTTATTTTGATGCCGTTTCACTTCTGGCGGGTTCGTAAAGCCGGCGGTCTGGTCGTTCCGCGCACTCCCGATGAAGACCCGGGCAGCCGGGGCGGTTCAGTGCCAACCATCCCGAATTTGGTTTTAAGAGAGATCGTCGTCGCCGTCGTGTTGATCGCTTTCATTATGTTCGTTTCCGTCTTTTTTAATGCGCCCCTGGGAGCCAAGGCCAACCCGGGGCTCAGCCCCAATCCCACCAAAGCGCCCTGGTACTTTGCCGGCATCCAGGAACTGCTCCTGCACTTTCACCCGCTGTTTGCGCTGTTCATCATACCGGTATTTATATTGATTGCCCTGGTTAGCATCCCCTACTTCAATTACCAAACTGAGACAGCCGGGGTGTGGTTCGCTTCTTACCGGGGTCGGAGCATGGCGGTTGTGGCTGCTTTGACTGCTATTGTGGTTACGCCAATTAGCATTGTTGCAGATGAATTTGTAATCGATTTTACAACCTGGATGCCTGGCTTGTCTTCGGTCGTTCGCAACGGAGTTCTGCCGGCGGCTTTTGTCCTGGCTGGCATCATCGTGTTTTATTGGTTGGTGAAGAAAAAATACGCAGCTACAAATAACGAATCTATTCAATCCGTTTTCGTCCTATTCGTGGTCGCTTTCACCATTTTGACGATTGTGGGTATCTGGTTTCGTGGGGCGGGAATGGCATTGATGTGGCCGTGGGAGGTATCGACCCCAACACCATAATGTAAATTAAATACGGGCTCTGGTAGTTTTTTTCATTCCAAGCTTTTTGTTCCCGCCCCTGCCTGCGCAGGGGGGGCAGGCTCCGGCGCGGGCATGACGGGAGAAACTCCCCGCCCGCACAATTAACTTGACTCGGCAAACAACTTTCTTGATGTCTTATATTTCAAAGAACGCTAAAAAAATGGAATCTACAGGCAAGCCAACTAGACGATCCTTTTTAAATACCCTCTGGGTAATTCTGGGTGGCGTCGCCCTGGCTGAATTCGTCGCCGTGATTTTTGGTTTTCTGCGGCCGAGCAAATCGAAAGCCCGAGGAGAAAACCCTGATTCGATTATCACCGCAGGAGCGGTCGAAAGTTTCACCCCCAATTCGGTCACCGCATTTGTGCGGGGAAAGTTTTACCTGGCACGACTGGAAGACAAGGGATTTTTAGCTTTGTCGCGCACATGCACCCATCTGGGATGCACGGTGCCCTGGGTTGAAAAAGAGATGAAGTTTGCCTGTCCCTGTCATGGGTCGGCTTTCGATATCACCGGCAACGTCATCGATCCACCGGCACCCCGGCCGCTGGACATTTATCCCATAACCATTGAAAACAAAATGATCAAAGTGGACATCCGCAAGCCGATCAAGCGCAGCGCCTTTCGCGTCGAGCAGGTGGTCTATCCAAAGAAAAAGGCATAAGGCTCAAGGCACACGGTATAAGGATAAAATTTAACTATCCTTTTCTATGAGCCGTGCTGTGATCTCTGTTGTAAAATAATGAAAAACTGGAAAATAACCGGACTCATCGCAACGCTTGCTATCATTATCTCCTTTCCGGCGTACGTGCTGAAAGAAAAATACATTCGTCGTTCTTCTGCGCCACCGTCGGTTGCCGCTTTTGCCGGTAGCAAAAAATGCATGGAGTGCCACAAAGCCGAATTCGACAAATGGCGAAATTCCCACCACGACCGCGCCATGGATGCTGTCAATGATGAAACCGTGCTGGGTGATTTTAACAATGTCGCTGTCGAATTTCACGGCATCACCAACCGTTTTTATCGCAAAGATAAAAAATTTTTCGTGCACACACAGGGGCCGGACGGCAAAATGGGCGAGTTTGAAATCACTCATACCTTCGGATGGTATCCCTTGCAGCAATATCTGGTGCCCTTCCCCGGCGGCCGCCTGCAATGCCTGCCCATTGCCTGGGACGTGAAAGAAAAGAGATGGTATCACCTGTATCCGAAAGCGCCCATTGATCCTGGAGATTGGCTGTACTGGACCAATGCCGGTCAGAACTGGAACGGCATGTGTGCCGAGTGCCATTCCACGAACCTTAAAAAGAACTACAACATTCAAAATGATGCCTACCAAACCACGTGGTCGGAAATCGATGTCAGCTGTGAGGCCTGCCACGGTCCCGGTTCCCGCCACGTGGAATGGGCCGAGCTGCCGGATATGGCCCGGCCGCAAACCGCAAATTATGAGCTGGTGGTCAAAGCAAAGGGGATGGATTCGCGCCAACAGGTGGAACTGTGCGCACCCTGTCATTCGCGGCGTGCAATTCTGGGAGATTACACCCACGCCGAGCCGGATCTGCTGGACAGCATGCTACCCAGCCTGCTGACCCCGGATTTGTATTTTGCCGACGGCCAGATCCTGGAAGAGGTTTATGTCTACGGCTCCTTTACCCAGAGCAAGATGTACAGTCGCAACGTGCGCTGCAGCGATTGCCACGATGTACACAGCATAAAAAGGATCAAAGAGGGCAACGCTCTTTGTCTGCAGTGTCACCGCGCCAGCGTTTATGACACCAAAGCGCATCACTTCCATAAGAAAAAAGGGGAAAAAGGGGAGCCCATCAAATCCGCAAACGGCAAGGTCCTGTTTGATGTGGGCTCCGGAGCCGAATGTGTCCAGTGCCATATGCCCGAACGACTCTATATGGTGATTGATTCCCGCGCTGACCACAGTTTTCGGATACCGCGACCGGATTTGAGCATCAAACTGGGTGTACCCAATGCCTGCAATCGCTGCCACCTCGATAAAACCGATCAATGGTCTGACGGATATATCACCAAATGGTACGGTCCCGCCCGCAGAGCCCAATACGGCACCATCATCGATGCCGGCCGAAAACAATTGCCTGGAGCCCAGAAAGAGCTCATCAACCTGGCCGCAGACCCATTGTATCCCGTAATTGTGCGTTCTACTGCGCTGTCGCTTCTGGCAGCTTATCCCGCAAAGGAGACCAGCCGGTCATATGAGCTGGCACTGATGGATGGTGAAGCCCTGATTCGGCGAACTGCCCTCGATCATCTAAATGTTTCGGAACCCAAGCATCAGACCGCACTATTGACAGCAATGCTTTACGATCCGGTCAAGGCCGTGCGCATGGAAGCGGCCCGGCGGTTGACCGGAATTCCTGCCCCCTTGTTGGACAGCAACCAGAAAAAAGTCTTTCAGACTTCTCTGGACGAATACCAAAAATCCATGCAATATTCGGCTGATTTTGCATTTGGACGTTACAACCTGGGAAATCTTTATGTCGCCCTGAGTGAGCCACAAAAGGCTGTTGAAAACTTCCGGGCTGCTATAAAAATCGACAATTTGTTTTATCCGGCCAAAGTCAACCTGGCCATGCTCTACAACCAGATGGGCCAGAATAACGAAGCGGAAATTTTGCTTCGTGAGGTGGCAACCATCCATCCTGAAGTGCATGAAGTGCAATATTCCCTGGGGCTGCTGCTGGCGGAAGAACAGAAGTATGCGGAGGCAGCAAAATATTTAAACCTGGCCGCCAGGGGCATACCCAATCGCGCCCGGATTCATTACAACCTCGGATTATTGCGGCAACATCTCAAACAGGATTCAGATGCGGAAGCCTCCTTGCTCAAAGCACAGGAGCTGGAACCGGATAATTTCGATTATCTTTATGCGCTCGCCGATTTTTATTTAAAGAGAAAAAAATTACAGAAAGCCAAAAGCATCGCAGAAGAAATGGTCGCCAGGCATCCCACCCAGCGAATCGGGCACGACATTTTGAACCTTATCGATAAAGATCTGGGAGCTGAGTCAAATTAAATCAAAACGTTCTATATATAACGGCTTGCTAATTTGCCAAAGGAAGCAAATAACCTTGAAAGCCGGGGAAAGCACAGAAGAGGTGAATATGAATAGACGTACATTCATTCGGCTTATTGGCGGTGGAGTTGTTTTTTCTGCTACGGCCGGACTTGCGGCGTGCAGCCGTGAAATGCCACCGGAGGCGATAGCGGCCTGGCAGGGCCCGAAACCAGAGGCAGATGTGCGTAAATGGATCTTAAGCTACGCGATCCTCGCACCCCATTCCCACAACCTGCAGTCCTGGCTGGTTGATTTGAGAACACCCAATGAGATCATGCTTTATTGTGATCTTACGAGATTGTTGCCGGAAACAGATCCCTACTACCGTCAAATTATGATGAGTCACGGAACGTTTCTTGAGCTCGTTGATATCGCTGCGCGTGAACGCGGAATACGGGCGAATATTGAGTTGTTCCCGCAGGGTGAGTTTGGTCCTGAGGAAATTGATAAGCGTCCGGTGGCCCGTATCCGGCTCGCAAAAGATCCCAACATTGTTAAGGACCCATTATTTGGTCAGATACTGAAACGCCATACGAATCGTGAAGCGTACAACATGAGCAAAGCTGTCCCGGCGGATGCAGTTCAAGACATGGCGGATAGCATGAAATCGTATCCTATTCGTTTTGGTTTTGTTGGGTTGGATCAGCCCGATGCTTTACAAAAACACCGGGCTATTGCTGCTGAGGCCTGGCGTATTGAGCTCACGACACCGGCTAAAATTTTAGAAACGTATAAATTATTACGCGTGGGCACGCGTGAGATCGCTAAATACCGTGACGGTATCTCAATCAACGATCCGTTTTTAAGTTTGCTTGTGCGCCTGGGTCTGTTTGATCGCTCGAAAGCACCGAAACCTGATGATTCCGCTATCGTTGACCAAATTGAGAACTTTAACAAGAACCTTGAGTCAACACCTGGCTTTCTATGGATGATTACTGAAGGCAACGGCCGAACAACACAAGTAAATGCCGGTCGTGCCTATGTTCGCGTTCAGCTATCGGGTACAGGTCATGGAATTTCGATGCAACCACTCCAGCAAGCGTTGCAAGAATACCCCGAGCAACAGGCTACTTATAGAGAAATTCATAATCTTCTCGATGCGCCTGCTCCTCGCTACACGGTGCAGATGTGGGCACGATTAGGTTATGGACCTCAAATTGAACCTGCTCCACGTCGCGGCCTTGAGGCCCATGTTTCCGAATCGTGAAATAGATAGGGCCAAATTTGTTCTATGAGCTGAAGATATCCTCAATAACAATGTCGGCTAACTGAAAAGCTGGCCCAGGAGGGAGGGGGCTGGTTTATTATAACCAGTGAAGACCATAAAATTGAAAATTGGATTGATACCGGCAGAAAATTTGAACGCCTCGCTTTGATGGCTCGTGAGCGCAACATTGCGATTCATCCCATGACGCAATTTCTGGAGGAAAAGGAAGGGCAGAAACAAATCGCTGACAACCATGACGCCAAGGTCATCCCCCCGTTCGTGCTACGCGTGGGCTATTTGTCGAACTATCCAGATCCTGTCAGCCTGCGGCGGCCGGTAAGCCGGTTTGTAAAATCCGGGTAATTTAGACCTAACGAGGGAATGGTTTAGCGACGCAACGCTAGAAATAGCTAAATAATGAATATCGGCTGACAGATAAAAAATCTGGGTAGCCGTTTTTTTAAGGAAGAAGGAAACTATCTTGAAAACATTTGTGACCGGCGGTTCGGGTTTCGTAGGATCAAATCTGAAACCAAAAATAACGACGCTGTTTGATTCGCGAGGCGATTATTATTGACTTAGGCTACTTTTTATCATTTATTACCAGGGTTTTTAATTTCCCTCAATCTACCGCTTTCCAAAAGTTGTCTCAGTGAAAAAAAGCACCAAGTTGAAATTTATATAGATTCTGGGAGCATACATTTATGCCGGAACAAATAGGTTTCAGACGGAATATGGGCTTGTTTATGGCGGTAATGATTGGCATTGGCGCCACGATGGGGCCGGGGATTTTTGCTCTGCCGGGCGAACTGGCGCATATGATCGGTCCGCTTGGCGTTCTCGTCTATTTCGCGATGGGTTTTTTAACCCTATTTACCGCCTTAAACTACAGCGAGCTCAGTGCCGCCATACCGTTAGCCGGTGGCGGATATTCCTTTACCCACAGAACACTCAACAGACCCGTGGCGTTTTTTACCGGTTGGTTCTTCTGGATCGGCAACACGCTCGCCTGTTCGATGTACGCCCTTATCTTTGCCCTGACGATCCGCGCCTACTTTTTACCGGAAGCCAGCATTGCCCTCCTCACCCTGCTCACCACAGTCGTTTTCACCATCGTCAACTTCATGGGAATGAAGGAAGCAATCATCGTTATTACCGTAATGAATTTGGTGGAATTGGCGGTTCTGGTCGGAGTCGCTGCGCTCGGTTTCACTGATATTGAGCCGCGTAATCTAGAGCCTTTAGCGCCAATGGGCTGGGGCCCCTTCATTCCGGCAATGGCTCTCATCTATATCTCCTATGTTGGTTTCGAACTTATTTCCAATGCAGCTGAAGAGATCATTCAACCGAGCAAAAACATTCCACGAGCTATTTTGATCACATTGGGCGTGAGCACGGCAATTTACGTTTTCGTGGTCGGCGTAATGATGGGTACCGTCAACTATACCGAGCTTGCCCATAGCGAAATTCCGTTCATCTTCACTGCCGAGCGGCTTTTCGGCCCCTGGGGACGTTGGGCCGGAGTCATCGCAACGATAATGGCGAGTCTTTCCGCATTCAGTGTGACATTGGGCGCCAGCGCCCGCATTTTATACGCATTGGGGCGCGATAAACATTTTCCCTACTTTTTCTCCAAGTTGCATCCAAAATTCCAGACGCCACATATCGCTCTTTTTATTTGTGCCTTGGTTGTGATTGTCTTCAGCTCCTCCGGCATCGTGAAATTTGTGGCCTCTTTGAGTGATTTCGGCTATCTGATGGGACTCGGGATAATTAACTATGCGGTGATTCCATTGCACAAAAAAATGCCGAATTTGAGACGCCCGTTTCAAACCATGTTTTTTCCTTGGATACCTATCCTGGGCGTTATTACGACTTGGATGTTCGTTCCGGCACTGGAATTCAGAAGTTTCGTTCTTGGCGGGGTTCTGACACTGGTTGGAAGCGCAATCTATCTTTTCAATTCCGATAACCGCGCTGAAGTTTCCAAACTGGCAAAATTTTATGTAAAATCCTTGAAATTGTTTATTTATAAATTAAGGAGAATGCGTATGCGAGTGCTCATTATAAGTGGAGGAAAACAGGGCCAAAATATAGCTGATCGGCTCTTGGCAAAAGATGAGTATCAGATGATGTTTCGCTCAGCGGAACACCAGGTAACCTTCATCGAAGAGGACGAGACTCTATGTAAGGAACTCGAACACCGCTACAATGTTCCAATTTACCAGGGAGACGGCACAAAGAAGGAATTATTGGGACAGGTAGGCATTGATAATATTGATGTCGTCATCGCTGCCTTTGAAGATGATGGCCGCAATGTAATTGCGGCCCTACAAGCCAGACAGTTAAACCTTGAAAAAGTCATCGCAATTGTCCAAAATCACGAGTACACGCAGCTCCTGGAGCAGAACCACGTCGTGGTGGTAAACGCACCCTGGGCGACTGCAGCTATGGTTGAGAATATTCTTGATAACCCCGTTTTAGCGCAACTTTTCGAATTCGGAATAGGAGCAGCAAGCCTTTTGGAAGTAAGCGTGCCTGAAAATGCGAAGGTAAATGGAGAACTCATCCGGGATATTGATATACCGAAAGGGTCCTTGATTGCCGCGATAATCAGGGATAACCAATTTGTGGTTCCGCGGGGCGCTACCCATATCGAGGTTGATGATCGCGTAATTTTCATCGGGCCGGCCTCTGCCATAAAAAAAGCATTCGATATATTTATGCTCAAAAAGTAAGGTGAAACAAGAACTAGGATTCATTCTGGAAAGTATCAATGAACATGTCCCAAATTTAAAAGGCGTATAATTTCAAATTTTCACTGCCAGATGGTTTCTAAGGCATTTCATTGATTCAAAAATCTAACTCACTCAGGGGTCTATGAATTTTAACGAAATTTTTAAACGGAGGTTGCAATGCGCCGAGAAATCCACGCCGGCTCTACCATTTTTACTTTCGCGTGTCTTTTAGTTGTTACCGCGCTTTCCGTGAACACAGTTTCTGCTGGGGTATCGGCCATCAACTGTCAGGCGCATGACGGCAAATGTTCACTACCCTTAGGAGAGGAAACTGTGACACTGGAAATAATGCCCCGGCCCGTAACGGCCATGCAGGATTCGACATTTACAGTCACACTATCCGGCAAAACGCCTGTTCAAGCCCCCTATCTCGACCTTGGTATGCCGGCTATGAAAATGGGACCGAACCGGATCCAGCTAAAGCCGGCCGGTAATGGGGTTTACAAGGGCAAAGGTGTAATCGTGCGCTGCAAAAGCGGCCGCCGAACCTGGTTCGCCAATGTCGTTGTGCCTGGTGCAGGAGAGGCAAAGTTCGTCTTCGATGTCGTTTATTGATCCCCTATACGCGGTCTTTCTGGCCACCGGCTTTACGGTGGGTTTCGGGCACTGCGTCGGGATGTGTGGTCCGATCGTGGTCTCCCTGTCGCTGAACCTGAAGGGGCGCAATCTTTACCTGCCTCATCTACTCTATAACGCGGGCCGGGTCATCACCTATACACTCCTGGGCGGAATCATGGGGGCCACCGGTTCATTCTCCATGGTGGCTCATAATATCGCGGGCATTCAGCAAGGTGCCCTGATCTTTGCAGGAATAATGATCATTATCATGGCGCTCGCCATGAGCGGCTGGCTGCCCCTGGGAAAAATCTTTGGTGATTATTATAACCCGAAAGGCTTTGTCGTTAGAGGTTTTCAAAAACTTTCCCGGATCGACTCCGTGACCGCCTACTTCCCGGTGGGCTTGCTGCTTGGCCTCTTACCATGCGGACCGGTCTATACTGCCCTGCTGGCAGCCGCAGGGGCAGGCATGAACGCACCGACAACATTGGAAGGAATAATCAAAGGAATGATCGTCATGTTCTGCTTCGGAATAGGGACTGTGCCGACCTTGTTTCTCATTGCCAAGCTGGTGGACATGGGCTGGTTGAAAAACCGGCAAATCATTTACCGCATCGGCACGGTGCTGATGCTTATGGTCGGGGTATACTTTGTCTACCAGGGACTCATGTTTTAATATCTACAAGAGTTCCAGCCCCGAGGCTTCAATGAATTCAGATTAGTTCAAACCGGATATGACATTATGAAAACGGATATGAATGTTCACGAGATTCTGGGTCGGCACATGCTGGTCGATGGTAAGGACTTAGTCATGGACTTGAACAGATCCCACGGCAGTTGGATTGTGGACCAAAGGGACGGTACGGAGTACCTGGACCTCTACACCATGTATGCATCCCAAGCCATTGGCTACAACCACCCCAAGATACTTGAGATCAGCGATGAGCTGGCCCGGGCGGCCACCCAGAAGCCGATCTGCTCGGATATCTACACAGTGGAAATGGCCCAGTTCATTGAAGTCTTCGAGCGGGTGGCCATGCCGGCTTACCTGCCGCACGCCTTCTTTATCGAAGGCGGCGCTCTGGCGGTTGAAAACGCCCTGAAGGCCGCATTTGACTGGAAAACCCGCTTTAACTTGGCCATTGACAAGGATGCTGTCCACGCCGACATAATCATACACTTCAAGGAAGCGTTTCACGGCCGCAGCGGATATACGCTATCCTTGACCAACACTTACAATCCCGATAAGATCAAATTCTTTCCCAAATTCAATTGGCCTCGGATCGACAATCCTAAGCTTGGATTTCCGGTCGATCCGGCCGAGCTGCAACGAGTGTCCGAAACCGAGGCGCGGGCGCTGGGCCAGGTCAAGCAGGCCATTCACCAGTATGGGGACCGTGTTGCCGGTCTGGTCATCGAGCCCATCCAAAGTGAGGGCGGCGACAATCATTTTCGGCCCGAGTTCATGCGGGCGCTGAGGGACGTCTGCAGTGAAAACCGCATCATCTTTATTCTCGACGAAGTGCAGACGGGTATCGGGCTTACCGGACGCTTTTGGGCCCACGAGCACCACGGCGTTCAGCCGGACATTATCAGCTTCGGGAAAAAGACCCAGGTCTGCGGCATGCTGGCCGGGCCGATCATGGACGAGATGCAAGACAATGTCTTTCAGCGATCATTGCGCATCGGTTCCACCTTCGGGGGCAATCTGGTGGATATGGTACGCTGCAAACGCATCCTTGAAATTATCGAATCCGAGGGGCTTGTGGAGGCGGCAGACCGGCAAGGCGCCTATCTGCTGGCCAAACTCCAGGACCTGCGGTCCCGCTTTGCCGACAGAATATCCAACGTCAGGGGGCAGGGCCTGCTTTGCGCCTTTGACCTGCCTGACCCTGAATTCCGGAAGCGGTTTGTGGAAGAATGCGCCCGGGCTAAGGTGCTGGTCGTGGGTTGCGGCCCCAAAAGCATTCGCTTTAGGCCCCACCTGAATATCAGCACAACAGAAATTGACCATGGTATGAAGGTCATGGCCGATATCCTTGCCGACATGGTTTAAACATTTCGGTTGTCAATATTTTTATTATAAGTGATAATTTGGACACGAAACAAAAGCCTGCTAAAGCTGCCGGCATAAGCTATCTTACATTTGTCAACCCAATCCATTCTATGACGAGAAAGGTTACAGAATTGAGTAAGAATTCTCCTTCAAATGAATTATCGATTAATGATCGAGATGAATTCCTGCTTAAAATCCAGGAGCTGGAAGAAAGATGTCGGCGGGCCGAAGATGCACTGCGCACATTGGAAGAACGAGATCGGCTTCTGGGTGACAGTGCTCCGTTTGGAATTTGTGTTGTCGACACCGAAGGCCTAATTTTCGGTGCAAATCAAAAAATGCTGGACATGCTGGCCTGGCCTGCAGGCCGGGATATCACACAGCTAAATATGCTCAAACATCCCCCGCTGGTAGATTCCGGTGTTGCCGATGCGTTTCGGAAATGCATGGAAAAACGAACGCGCGTGACCAGCGATCATCCCTTCCCATCGACCACCGACGGATGCGCTCATCTACGTTATCATATCAGCCCAGTAGTAGACACTGATGAGAGATTTTCCGGAATCATTGCCTTTGTCGAAGACGTTACCGAACTCAAACTTGCCGAAGAAACCATTATTGCCAGTGAAAAAAAATACCGGCTGTTATTCGAGTCCGCTCCGGTGGCCATGGTCGAAAGAGACGCCGGCGAATTGAAACAGCACCTGGAACGGCTCCGTATGGATGGCATATCCGATCTTCGCAGCTATTTTGTTCAGCATCCCCAGGAACTGTTCCGTTGCTTGGAGCTTGTTAAGACGGTTAATTGCAACAGTGCCTTTTTGGACTTGATGGAGGCCCAGACCTGGGATGAAATCGATAGCGGTTTCAAAATGACCAATAGCCCGGAGAACTTTATGCGTATGGCGCTGGAAATTATCTTGATGGTGGCGGAAGGCAATATTTCCAATGAGCGCGAAGAGACATTCATGACGTTAAGAGGAACAAAAAAGAGCATTCTAGGGAAATCCTTACCGCTTTCCGGTCATGAAGATACCCTGTCTCGCATCATCGTTGCGATGATCGACATTACCAAACGCAAACAAGCCGAGGAGGCGCTTCGTGCCAGCGAGCAACGCTTCCGCGAGCAGGCCATGCGGGACAATCTGACCGGCCTCTATAACCGTCGCTATCTTTACCAGTCACTGACTGAACTGTTCGAACGCGCTAAAACCGACGGTTCGGTTGTTTCCGTAATTTTCATGGATCTCGACCGTTTCAAAGCCGTGGTGGATACCTACGGTCATCTCAACGGCAGCCGCGCCATCAAAGAGGTAGCCAAAGTCATTCAGACGACGCTTGAAAGACCGGCATACGCCGTAGCCTATGCCGGTGACGAGTTTGTAGTCGTCTTGCCCGGCTTTGAACCAGCTCAGGCCATGGTGCAGGCCCAAAAAATACAGACTCAGATAAAAAATCAGGTATTTTTACAAGACCAAGGCTATGAGGTCCGCATCCGATCGAGTTTTGGTATCGCCACCTTCCCCTATCATGCCGACGACATGACGAGCCTGTTAGCGGAGGCAGATCATGCCCTGTTTTCTGCCAAAGGCTCTGGTAAAGATAGCATCAAGTCAAATAGTTTGAGTGGCCCCTAGCCAATTTTGAATAAGGCATGAAATTCAGTTTTTAAATTTGGAACTGAAAAGATTATCGTCAGATTGAAATTGATTTACGACGTTTCTGACTTCAGGACGATTGATAGTGATGGTGGTTACCGATCCGTTTTTTTCCGCTAAAATGAGCATAATATCCTCCTCGGTTGCTTTAAGCTCGAATTATAATAGGAAACTTTTTCATTGATGCGTATACATAAATTTAATGAGCATCAAAATGTATATTAGAATTTTGAGCCTAATCCACAACCCTCCCTAATTTTTCCATCACGCTATCCAAACGTAACCTCTAATCGGTCGGGGTGCAAATAATTTCACGTTTGCGTCTGTATATGCACTGACCTCGCAAAATTCCACTGTCTTATCTGAAACCCCCTTGACAAAAGTATCAATAATGATACTATATAAAAATGGTTAGGGTCGACGAAATCCTCGTACAAATGAAACGGAATCCAAAAAATGTGAGATTCCGAGATTTATGCAAAGTTTGCGATCATTACTTTGGGGATGCCCGCCAAAAAACTGGCAGCCATCGAATATACAAAACGCCATGGCAAGGTGATCCAAGGATTAATATCCAAAACCATAGAGGCAAGGCCAAAGCATACCAAGTCAAGCAAGTACTTATGACTATTGAAAAATTGGAGGACGATCATGCCTTTGAAAAATGACCGATATACATATCGCGTAACCTGGTCGGACTATGACGATGAGTATGTAGGATTATGCGCCGAATTTCCAAGCATAAGCTGGTTGGCGAAGACACCGGAAGCAGCCTTAAAGGGTATTAGAAAGGTTATCGCTGACATCGTAGAAGATATGCGCAGTGAAGGTGAAACCGCACCGACCCCCATTGCCGGTAAAAATTACAGTGGCAAATTTATGGTGCGAATTCCACCTGAGGTTCATCGTAAACTTGCCATTCAAGCTGCGGAGTCGGGGGTCAGCTTAAACCGACTCGCCAGTTCAAAACTGAGTCAATAATAAATCTTGGCAAGGGTATCAATGAGGAAAGCCTGCGGCGCATCGCTACAGGTTCTCTACCGAAGCGATTTTTCCCCACCATTTCAATTTCAGCACCGCCTTAACTGCGTCGCAAGTTGGCGGTATTTGGCTAGCGGTAGTCCTTATAATTCACTCCATACCGCTTCGACTTGTAGGCAAACTTTCGCACCGTCGTCTGCAGGATGTTGGCCGCCGTGGTAACGTTCCCACGGGTATTTTTCAACGCATCGATTATCATTTCTCTTTCCAAATTGGCGACGGCATCTTCCAGGGACAGGGCCGGCACCGTATCGGATTCCTTTCCGGTCTGAAGCGTCGGCGGCAGATGATAGCTGTGAATCACACCGCCCTCGCACAACAGCACCGACCGCTCAATGCAGTTTTCCAGCTCTCTCACGTTTCCGGGCCAGTGATACTCCATGAGCATATCGATCGCGGGTGTCGAAAATCGTTTAATATCCTTATGATTTTCTTTGGCATATTTTTCTAAAAAATAATCGGCCAACAAAAGAATGTCGGTTTTGCGCTCTCTCAAAGGAGGCATATAAATTGGAAACACATTCAAACGATAGTAGAGATCACCTCGAAAGGTTTCATCTTCGACGGCTTCTTCCAGATTTTTATTGGTAGCGGCTATGATGCGCACGTCTGTTTTCAATGTCCGTTGTCCGCCCACCCGTTCAAATTCTTTTTCCTGCAGGATGCGCAGCAAGTTGGCCTGAGCATCCAGACCGATGGATCCAATTTCATCAAGAAAAATCGTACCCTTATTGGCCAGTTCGAATTTTCCAATCTTCTGTTTGATGGCACCCGTAAACGCTCCTTTTTCATGGCCGAATAGCTCGCTTTCAATTAACGTGGCAGGCAACGCCGCACAGTTCACCTTCACAAACGGATTTTTGGCGCGATGGCTATTGTAGTGGATGGAGTTGGCCACCAGCTCTTTTCCGGTGCCGCTTTCCCCCCGGACCAATACTGTGGCATTGCTTTTGGAAACCTGTGAGACCATCTGAAAAACTTCGCGCATTTTGTTGCTGTTTCCAATAATATTACGGATACTGTATTTGTCTTTCAGCACGCTCTGCAGTCTGCGGTTTTCCTCTCGCAGGCGCTCTTTGTCCATGCGGATGGTTTCAAGCTTGATGACGTGACTGGCTATCATGGTGGCAATAACAGAGAGAAGCTTTTCTCCGCTTTCTAACGAGTAGGATTCGTCATAGGGTCTGTCGACGCTCAGGGCTCCGACGACCTGCTTGCCTTTTTGAACCGGCACACAGATAAAGGAATGGTCTAAATCTTTGCGTTTCTTTCGAGAGCCTGTCCTGTCCAAAAAGAGAGGTTCCTCACTGATTTTGGGGATCGCGACTGCCTTCCCGGTCTCAATGACCCGCCCGGTGATACCTTCCCCGAGTTTATATTTTACCATTTCCATTTTCGTGCGAGTCAACCCGTGGGCCACCTCTATATTTATCTCATTACGCATGGGATTCAAAATTGTTATGGTTCCTCGCACCATGTTCATCGAATTTGATAAAATATCCAGCACCTTGTACAAGGACTTTTTTAAATTCAGATGCTCATTGAGCGCTGATGTGATTTCATAAAGAAGGGTGACTTCCTCAATCGTCGGTGTGGTTTTCATAAAGGATCCTGTAGAGGAGATAGGAAGTTCCAATTACCATTTCGTCATGTTTTATATCAAATAGTACAATTTTGTAACAAAATATCAGATTCCTGGAGGAAAGCAATACCTAAATTATCATGATCCTTCATATCGACATGGACGCTTGTTATGCCTCTGTAGAGCAACCTGGCGATCCCTGGCTGAGAGGAAAATGCATAATTGTCGGCGGGACATCAAAGCGGGGGGATGTTTGAGGGTTATCAGTTGCCCCAAAAATTAAGGTTGATTTCTGAAATCACAAGCCGACTTAAACGATTCTATCGTCGCCTAAGTTAGCCTCTCAACCATAACCATATCTGCCTCTCGCTTGGCACGCAGCACGAAGTCATGGATATCTCGTTGAAGACACAGGATCGGATCCTCTGCAGGAAAATGCAGCGCATTTCCGCTCAGAAATTTCCGGGTAGTTGGATGAAACAGTATTTCACGCAACGCGTGAAGATGATTATAATCACCGGCGTTCAATAGATATGCCAGATAACGCGCACACCATTCATCCTCAGGCGCGATGTCCTGCAAATTCCATCCCATGGCCACAAGGCTAACCTCTCTGGGCTTTCTGGATAGGATGTAACGCGCCGTTGCCTTGGCAAGATTATAACTGCCCAACAAAACTTCTTCAGCGGCCGCCAGTGCCGCAATGGCCCCTTGGACGCCGGAAGACGTTCGTTGAACAACGGTCTTGCCTTTAAATTGATCCGGTTTGGCATTCAAAATTTGGCTTGGTGAGTTCCCGTAATCAAATCCCTCAATCGGTATGCCGCCAACTTCACCAATGAGGACAATATCGCTGTCATGGTCTTTAAGAGCGAATGCATCGGAAGGTGTGGCCACCAGAATCGCTTTTTTGATGCCCAACGAGAAGAGCAAAGGCGTACAGGTGTACGCTCTGTACACATCAATTATAACAGCCAAACCTTTCGCATTCTGGGCGCCGGATAGCAGTCTGTCAAAATGTATTTTCATGGATGTGCACCTCATCAAAGGATCCTGAAGCGCGTTTATTTCCAACCGATCTGAGCTTCGAAACGGCTGAGAGGGCCACAGCAATAATCCCTAAATCATGCCACTGTCCCACGGGAGTAGCAAGAACTATTTTCGGAAAAGAACGGCTTGATAAAGACGATTAGGTGCTTATGTTTTAGCGCTCAATCAATGAGAAAAAATTTAGCGAGGCTAATTTAAAAAATCAACCTCGTCATCTGAATATGGATATCAATCCCAAAAACGATAGGATGCATCAAAAAATGAATAAAAGAGACTTGAAAAGCCTCAAAAAGCAGCTTTTACAGCAATTATTGGACATGTCAGGCAGTTCCGATTGCAGTTTAAAGGGATTGGGAGATGCAGACGAAAGTATAGCGGATCTTCTCGATCGGGCCTCTCATATGGCCGAACGCAATTTCTCACACCATCTTTGCAGCCGCGAAAAATTGCTCATCAGGCGCATCGAACAATCCCTACGGGATATGGACGATGGCGTCTATGGTTTCTGCGAACGTTGTGAGGAGGAAATATCCATCAAACGTCTTAAGGCCAGACCCATAGCCCGTCATTGTATAAACTGTAAAACAGAGCTTGAAAAAATGGAAAGATTGACAGGTATCGAGGCGTCATAATTTTAACCGTTAGCGCTCGATTCCGACGTGTAGTGGCGCAGTTTTTCATGAAATAAACTAAAAAATAAAACCGAAATTTTTCAATTTTCTAGATCCATATAGACACCTGAATTTTTGAGCAACAATAATCGTACCAAGTCAATTGCAGCAACCTGATCTCGAACTTCATTGAGAATTATTTACTTACAAAATTCAGGTAGTGACTCAACAATATCTCTTACCACCTGATCGGGCGTCAGGCCATCGGTCTTAACGGTTACATCCGCGTAGGTCAAATACAGCGGATGTCGCTCTGCATAAAGATCTCCCAGATTTTGACCCGGCGCAATTACCACACCGCGGGCATTGACATCATCCAGTCGCTTTTTGAGTCGATCCAGGGCGATATCGAGATAGATGATAAATCCGCTCTCCTGCAAATGCTCCATCGCCTGATGCCGGTAAACGACGCTTCCGCCTGTGGCAATCACATGGGAGTCTAAGGAGATGGATCGCATATAGTCTTCTTCAAGATCGCAAAAACCAGACAATCCATGCTCCGCAATGAGTTCCTGCAGGCTCTTGTTCTCCCGGGTTTGAATGTAAATGTCCGTATCCAGGAACGAAAACCCCCATTGTTTTGCCAAGAGCACCCCGACGGTGCTTTTGCCCACCCCCGGCATTCCGATCAGTACAATGTTTTTAGGCCTGTTCATGATGTATCTGCTGCAATTTAGCGAAAGATGCTCAACTGAAATTCCAGTTAATATTGAGAACGTTTGTTGAAAATTTAAACAATTAATGAGATATATAGCCCTGAGTCTCAATAGGCAATACAAATTCTGAACTGAACCTGCGTTGTGCCAAAAAAATTACTGATCATCGGCTCCTTCGGAGGCTCCATGAAAGAAAATAAAATCGTTGCCCCCCAACCTGAACAGCTTCGCTCCCTCTCAAAAAAAGATACGAGTCGACCGCAGAAAGAGGCTGCGTTGCAGGAGTGCGAGACGGGTTTTCGCGACTTTTATGACAACGTTCCAATCGCCTATTTCTCTATCCGTGCGTCCGACGGTCTGATTCTGCGGTGCAACGCTGCGGCACGCCGTCTATTGGGATACTCCAAGGAATCGCTGACGAAATTGAACGTTGTGGACCTTTGCCCGGATGACCCCGAAAGATTGAGCACCGCCAGGAAAATCATTAACCGAATTACAGCTGGTGAATCCATAAAAGATGTTGAATTGCAGCTGCAGCGCAGCGACGACCGACTGAAATGGATAAGCCTGTCGACTGAACCCGTCAAAAACGCTAACGGAGATATTGCCAAAATACGTGCTGTGGCGATTGACATTTCCGATCGCAAACTGGCAGAAAAGGCGCGTCGCAGCCAGAGGGATAACCTGATGAATATACTGGATTCCATGGCAGACGGTGTATACATTATAAATCAGGAATACGAAATTGAATACGCCAATCCTCCACTTATAAAAGAGTTCGGTCCGTTTGCCGGAAAGAAATGTTACAATTATCTGGCAAACCGTGAGAATGTCTGCCCTTATTGCAAAAACAAGGATGTATTCGCCGGAAAAACCGTCCACTGGCAATGGTTTTCACCCAAAAATAAGAAAACCTATGATCTCATGGACACCCCCTTAAAAAACCCTGACGGCAGCATATGGAAATTGGAAATTTTCAGAGATATTACAGAATACAAAAGGGTAGAGAAAGAGCTGGTCAAAGCCCGCGATGAATTAGAGCAACGGGTGGCCAAGCGCACGGCCGAACTTGAAAAAATCAATGAAAGATTACGTCGACAAATTGTCGATTGCGAGCTTGCGGAATCTGCCCTGCGGGATTCCGAACAAAAGTACAGCACTCTGGTAGAAGATGCATTGATCGGTGTGTATATCATCCAGAACGGCAAAATTGTATTTGCGAATGATAAATTCGCGGAAACTTACGGTTATCCGAAGGCAGAGCTGATCGGGATTGAGTCTTTACAGCTTGTTCATCCCGAGGACCGACCTCTGGTACGAGAAATGCGGACTAAACGACTGCGGGGTGAAAAAGTCCCGTCAGAGTATGAAGTCAGGGGTCTGAAAAAAAATGGGGAGACCATTTGGGTTATGCGCAGTTATTCTCTAATCAATTACGACGGAAAACCCGCCATTTCAGGGATTGTTTCGGACATGACCAAGCGGCGGAAAGCCGAAGAAGCGTTACGCAAATCTGACAGAGAGCTGCGCATACTTTCAAATCAGCTTCTATCCACCGAAGAAAAAGAACGAAAACGAATTGCACGCGAGCTTCATGACGGCAT
>Ga0209536_100004135_pt1 | contig 22977 bp, 14 predicted proteins | sample DeeMarSeWOR28_12_FD_187461 | JGI IMG/M metagenome (GOLD analysis project Ga0209536, IMG submission 187461) | Marine sediment microbial communities from White Oak River estuary, North Carolina - WOR-2-8_12 (SPAdes) (version 2) | ecosystem: Environmental > Aquatic > Marine > Intertidal zone >... | reverse complement strand
TTCAACGATCTATTTTGTCTGGTCACATAACAGGTCAAATTACCAAAGCGAATATGATCCATATATCTTCAAAAGTTTTGGTAATTTGGGAGATGCGCTGGGCAATAATGCCATCACATTCAAATTAAGTTACTGGTTCTCCCTGTAATTAAAGTAATCCAAAACAAATATCATCTCCTCATTATATTCAAGTGTGTAGTATCGGTATAAACACAATGGAGGGCAGTTTTAGATTTATTTAATGCTCTATCCTTGCTCACCTAATTAACACCCATTACATTTATATAGCTATCCATAATACCCAAAAATTCAAGCCCATGAAAATTATGCGAATTTTTACATTAAAGCCCTTTTTCCTTCTTTCTCTCTTTGGAATTTTACTCAGTTGCGCACATCAAAATAATAATAACGTATTACTTGAAGATGATTTTTCCACTCTGCCTTCAGGACGCATTTCCTCCGATCAGGGTGCCCATACTGAATATCATTTTACCAGGGAGTGCTATCCAATTGGAAACTGGCAGATTAGCAGCTTTTATCACAATGCTGAATCAGAAAGGGCCTGGAATGTACTTACCCATAAAGGTGAACGAGCGCTGGCACAACTGGAACACAATCCTGTTCGGTTTACTCATCCGATGATCGTAGCAGGGGATTCCCTCTGGAATAATTATGAAATCAACCTAAGGTTGGCTACACCCGATACCGCGCAAGCAGGGATTTGTATCCGTTATCAAAATAGTCGCTGCTATTATTTTGTAGGCGTTCACCAGGAGAAAGCAATGATCAAAAAGGTAAATCATGAAAAAGCCCTTCACCAGCCTGATGAAGAAATTCTCATTTCCTCTTCTTTCGACACCCAGGAGGATTACTATTACGATCTCAATATTGTTGTTAATAATGATCAGATAGTCGCCACTTTCCCGGGAGGCCTGGAGTTAAAGACAATCGATAGCACATTTCATAAAGGAAAGATCGCCTTGCTTTCGGATGGGCCTGCATATTATTCCTTTATCAAAGTGAAATGCAGTCAGGATGAAAAGGAAAATTTACAGAAGAGACAAAAAGAAGTGCAAGAAGAAGAGTTAGCGAGGATATCCGGCAATCCGAAGATGAAACTCTACAAAAAAATCATGACCTATGGATTTGGCGTTGGCAGAAATCTGCGATTCGGAGATCTGAATAATGATGGCGAGATCGATGTATTAATAGGCCAGGTGATACATCATGGCCCGAAAGATTCCTTTAGTGAGCTTAGCTGCATGACGGCAATAACCCTTGATGGAGAGCGGTTATGGCAAATCGGAAAGCCAGATAAATGGAAAGATCACCTGACCAACGACGTAGGTTTTCAGGTCCACGATTTGGATGGAGATGGAAAAACCGAAGTAATTTATTGTATAAACCAGGAATTGATCGTTGCTGATGGAGCCACAGGAAAAACAAGATATAAAGTAAAAACACCAAAAATTTACCTTAGTGAAACGGATAAAAAACGTGCTCTGGAGCCTCCTGATCATTTATTGGGTGACTGTCTGTTCTTTGCAGATTTCAGAGGAATTGGCCGTGACCAGGACATCATCATCAAGGACAGGTATTCCCAATTCTGGGCACTAAATGATCAACTTGAAATAATGTGGTCAGGAACCTGTAAAACCGGACATTATCCATATGCCTGGGATATTGATAATGATGGAAAAGATGAAATGGTCATTGGATATACGCTTGTTGATCATGATGGGACTGTATTGTGGACACTTGACGATCAAATTAAGGATCATGCCGATGGTATTGCCATTGTTCCCTTCAAGAATGAAGAGCCGCTTAAGATCCTCTGTGCGGCTAGTGACGAAGGCATGTTTTTCACGAGCCTGGAAGGTGAAATCCTAAAACATCACTACATCGGTCATGCACAAAATCCGGCCATCGCCAACTTTAGAGATGATTTACCGGGTTTGGAATCATTAACAATAAATTTCTGGGGCAACCAGGGCATCATCAATTATTATGATACAGACGGGAACCGTTACAAGGAATTTGAGCCGGTACAGCATGGCAGCATGTGCCTTCCTGTCAACTGGAATGGATCTACTGAAGAATTTTTTGTATTATCGGCCAACGTCGATCTTGGTGGTCTTTTCGACGGATATGGACAACGCGTTGTGCGATTTCCGGATGATGGACATCCCGACATGTGTAATGCAGTGTTGGATATTACAGGTGATGCCCGCGACGAAATCGTGGTTTGGGATCCACAGGAAATCTGGGTATATACTCAGGATGATAGCCCCAAACCTGATGTTTATCAACCAGTAAGAAATCCGCTATACAATTATTCCAATTATCAGACATCGGTGAGTCTTCCACCTGATTTTCTGAATTAACCACTAGAACCATTAACCAACCATGAATAAACGAATAGCAAGAAATGTGCTTGTAAACTCATCAGTGTCTAGGGTTGTCTCAGCCCTCCTGACCACAATTATCCATGAGTTCGGCCATTTTTCCGTTTCATTAGCTCTTGGAAATTCCACAACATTATATCACAACCGCGTATCAACACATGGAGAAAATCCCGATTTTGTCAATCAACTTCTTATTCCCATGGGTGGGCCATTGATATCACTTTTACAAGGTATAATCTGCATGCTTCTTTTCAAAAAAATAAAAAACGGGATTATTTCACTTTTAGTTTTGTGGCTTGGGATATCTGGTCTTATGGCTTTCTTCGGTTATATGATGATCGCACCTTTGGCGAAAGAAGGTGATACGGGTAAAATTTTTGAGTTGCTTGAACTTCCACTCCTATATCAATTTATCATTGCATTGCTATCACTCTTGATTTTCACTTTTATGTTACTTTTTTTCCATAGGGACTTTCAAAATTTCATACCTGAAGATGTTAACGATGATAAATTAAAGAGAGTAAAATGGGCAAGACTATTAATCATGTATCCGGTGCTGATAGGCATAGTTATCACTAGCATTTTAACTTTTCCGATGGTTGTATTTTTAAGTCTTTTGCCATCAATTATGATGCCTTTCATGTTGTTTATGATTTATGGCCGAATGGTGAACTCAAACGACAAAATTGAAAAGGAACAAAATAAGGACATTACTGAGTTATCATTGGCTTTGATCATTATTTTAATTTTGACTATAGTGCTAAACCGGGTGTTAGCTTCGGGTATAACACTATAGCGTAAATATATTTGGGACGTCTACTCAGGAAGGAATAGTAAAAAAGGTTTGCAGAAAAATATTCTACAAACCTTCTACTTATGCATCGGTAAGGTAATAGCTATTCGATTGAGATCGGAACTTCAAGATTTTCCCAAAGCAAAGAGACTCCGCCATCAGAAACTTTATAAACCAATCGTTCATTCATTTCATCACTTTTCACAGGTTCTACAGTTACTCTCAAGGCATCTTTGCTTTGATCGTAGTTGAAGGCACCCCATTGGTCCGAAACATTATTGAATATGATCGTCCATTCGCTTTTACCTGGAATGACAAAAAAACCATATTTGCCGGCAGTTAGGTCCTCACCTTCCACAACGACATTATCACTGAACTCAAAGGTGGTCGCTTCATTTGCCCCTGCCCGCCAGACTTTATCATAGGGCACCAAACCTCCCCATATCACCCTACCTTTTACGCCTGGACTACTGTAGTTGATGGTAACTGAAGTACCGTTTATTGTCCCGTTCGCTGTTGCGGCAGGGCTTGGACGATCCTGGGCAATAATTACTGTGGTAAGTAATACTCCAATAAATGTTAAACACACTTTTTTTTGATTTTTTGATGCTTTCATAGTTGGTAAAATTAGAAGTGAAATTGTTAAGAACGGTTGACTACATAAGATTTAAATTATGAAATTAAAACCTACATTAAATGTAACTGTAAAATATATCAATTAACAGCTTATTATAAATAGATTTTACATGATTGGCAATGTATGAATTTGAGGTAGTTCTGATAATAATAAAATTAAAAGAATTCTTTTAGTGCCAGAAAACCGATAAACGAAATTACACACGAAAAAATTAACGCCATTATCATCCCAGTGTTCAATATCCAACCTGCTTTGTGTTCCTTCATAATTTTTTCCTGGTTGATTATGTATAATATACCACCTATTACCAAAGGAAGCACAAAGACATTGGCTACCTGAGTGGCAATTTGTGCCACAATCGGATTTGCCCCTAATACGGGCACTGACAAACCTACCACACACGCAACAGCGGTTAACCGTCGAAAAAGTTTAGAATTAAGGTCAAGCTGACCATTTTTGTAATCTGCAATTAAAAGTGGAGCCACCATTAAAATCGGAAACACTGAAGATAATCCGGCACTTAAAGCACCAGTCATAAAAAGAGCCACTGCAAATTTGCCAGCAACAGGTTCCAGTGTATAGACCATGTCGATCACCCGATTGATTGTCAATCCTTTATAAAACATGGCCCCCATAGCCGTGATCATAATGGAACCGCTTATGACAAACATCAATAATGCAGATGAAAAGGCATCCTTCGCCTGGTTAGGCACATTGTCTATCCCCCACCCTTTACCCTGCATCAGCAATGGTCTGACCACAAAAGTCGGGGCTGCCATGGTGGTTCCGACAAATGCCGCCACCATCAGGTTGCCACCTTCACCGACAGGGATGGATGGCACCAATCCTTTCAAGATTTCTCCTGAAGCAGGTAACACCATAAACATGGAAATAATGAATGATATTCCCATAATGGTCACAAAGAAGATGAGGATTTTTTCAAAAAATGAATAATTCCCGACAATTAGCAGAAAATAAAGCACGATCAGGATGACTATGGCTATACTTAGCACTGCCCAATAGTTATCAACCGGGAGTTCAGGAAGAAACAGCCTGGTAATTTCATATAATGCATTGGCAGAGAGCCCAACAATTCCTGAAAGGGAATTCCATTGTCCGATCACTATTCCAATGATCAAGGCAATGGCCAGCACCTTCCCGAATTTCAATTCTGTTTTAAAACTATTCACGGCCGTTCTTCCGGTCACCACGGCATATCGGCCATATGCCTCCATCATCGTCCATGAGAAAAGACAACTCAATGCCAGTACCCAGAGCAATTGCGATCCGTACTGACTCCCGGCCTTAGCCATAGACGTTACGCTTCCAGTTCCGACAGTATATCCAATACAGAATATCCCCGGACCAATGGACAGTAAAAATGCAATGAGTTTTTTCATATAAACGAGCTACCAATTAGTAAACGACCCATCTGATCTTTTGAATCCTGGATGATTATAGTCTGATCCTTTGGAAATCTCATTGATCAATTCCACATTTTTAGGATTGAACTCCACGCCCAACCCAGGTCTGTCACTGGGATATAACTTGCCATTTTTAAAAATCAAATAATCATCATTCAAGTAATGTGTTTTAGTTTCCGAATTGCCAAGAATTTCTGCTATAACAAATCCTGAAGAAGCACCAAGTGTATGCACCAAAGCAGCAGTAGCAATGGGTCCGGTAAAATGAGGGATCAATCCAACATAATGCGTTTCACAGATAGCAGCAATTTTCATAAATTCAGTTATTCCACCTGTATTGGGCAAAGTCACCCTGGAAAAATCAATCAGATGCTCCTCTACCAATTCATTGATATCCCATCGATCGCCAAATTGTTCACCAACGGCAATAGGTACATTTACCTTATTTCTCAATGTGCGATAAATGCCAGGATTTTCAGACCGGATAAGGTCCTCCACAAACAACGGCTTTAACGGTTCGATCATATTGCTCAATGTGACTGCCTCGGCAGTGTCAAAACGGGTATGAAAGTCAATGCACCATTGCCCGTTTTCACCAACTCCTTCCCTGATCTCCTCACAGGATTTATAGATTGAATTCAGGTTTTTATGGGAATCAAATACTTTCTCGGATTCAACCGTTCCAGAAGTTCGGAAGGCGTAGAACCCAAAATCAATGCACGCTTTTGCTGTCTCTCTGAGTGATCCCTGGTAAGGAAATCCCGTAGAATAGCATGGAATATAATCGCGGGTAAGTCCACCTAAGAGTTCATACACTGGAGTTTTTAATACTTTGCCTTTAATATCCCAAAGGGCCATATCAAGTGCCCCCATGGCATGCAATCGTTCTCTTCCTGATGGATAGAAATAACCGCGATAGACTTTCTGCCAGAGGTGCTCGATGCGGAATGGATCTTCACCAATCAACATTTCCGCACAATTCTCGATCATTTCTTTCGAACCTCCTTCACCTATTCCAATGATCCCTGCATTGGTTTCCACGACAACAATGTCGCGCATTTGGGCAAAAGTCGGTTTTTTGTAATTTAGGTCCCGGTAGTGCCGGACCTTTGTGATCTTTAAATCTGATTGGGTATTAGCTAATATAGCAGGCACGCCCAATAAAAGACTACTTGCTCCCAATACGCCAGTACGTATAAATGCTCGGCGATCTGTATTCATTGGCTTAGGTTTAGGTGATCAATAGGATTGAACAAAATACTAATAAATATAAAGGAAGCGAACCATTCTTGAATTAATATCTGCAAGTTTTATAAAGAATCCAGATTTATGATTGGATCATCATATATTTTTACCAAACATTTTTTTAATTCGCAGCATAGCACATAAAATGAAAATCCAAATGAAATCACTTGCTCATCATTGCCTCTATTTTTTTGGTATACCTTATTTTCTGCTGGTAAGTTGTACGGGAATAAAGCAGAATGAAAAGCTTGAATTAGGAAATGGGTTATATACCAAGACCTTTTATTATCAAACCGATAAGCCCGGACCGATACAGGTTGAGTACAAAAAAGGAGGTCAAATTATAAATGATGCAAAGACAGCTTATTTTGAATTCGTCATTGGAGATCTATTAACAACTTCTTTGGATGACTGTTGGATGTTTGATTCTCATACAGCCAGAAATATGGGCAATGGTGGAGTGGAACATCATTTGATATTTAATGGATCAAAAGGACAGGTCGATGGTTTAAAGGTTAAAATTATCCAGCAGGTCTTTCCCGGTTCATCACTCATTCGTGAGAAACTGGAATTAGAGGCACTAGATAGCCAATCATTCACCCTTAATAAACTTGAAAATAAACTGCACTTTCATTTTCCACAATATGGCTTCTTTTCCAAGGATAAAAATCCAACTGCTACTGAAATCAAAATCGCTACCTGGGAACTAAAACCCATCACATTTAAAATGAATAATCCGGACAGAAATCAGAATCATATGTACTACCCGGAAATTTTGCAACATGTAATCAAGGATGAACTCCATGCAAAAGGCCCTATAAATATTTTAAATATCAATGATCTTAGCTGGATAACCACATATGAACATGCTTCCCAGGACAATTTGAATGGGCTGCTTGATAATGAAAAAGTAAAGAATGATGGCAAAATAGTCGACGCTATGCAAGGGACTAAAGGTATATTTAACTTTCCGATTAACGATGATGATTTCAGATTTATTGAAATTTATCAGAGGAAAGAAAATCAAAAACTTACTATTTCCAACGCAATGGCAAGAGGCGGATATCTGGAAGGAGAAATCATAGATAAAGATCATGGATTTTCTACGGTTTGGAATGCTACTGCTTTTCAAGAAGGCGCTGACCTGGAAACATCAAAAACCCTCATCCGGAATTACCTGTTTAATGAGATCTGTGAAAAACCAGCATCTCGAAAACCTGAATTCTATTACAATACTTGGGGGATGCAACGTGCTAACCGGAATAAATCCCTGAGAAGAATATTAACATATGAGCGAATATTTGAAGAAATAGACCGGGCAGCCCAGCTGGGTGTGGATATTTTTGTATTGGATGATGGTTGGGAACAGGCTCAGGGAGACTGGACACCGAACAAAGAGCGACTCCAACAAGGTCTTGAACCTATCAAGAAAAAACTCGATAGCTACGGAATAAAAATGGGGGTTTGGTTGTCACCAATGGGTATTGATTCCACAACTGAACGGTATAAGCAACATCCCGAATGGGTAATAAAAGATTCGGAAGGAAATCCAATTCTGGCCCAGTGGGGACATCCGGCGTTTGATTTTGTCGGAGGTTTTTTTGATGTATTCATTGAGGATTGCAAACGATTAATAGACGTCGGCGTATTATTTTTTAAATGGGACGCGATTAACTCCTTTTATAGCAGCCTGCCTAATCTCGATCATGGATCTAATGCATATTCTGAAGAAGAGAGACGAGCTCGTTACGAATACTTGCTGCCGGTTTATGTAACACGAGCTATGGAGATTCTCACCGAGTACGAACCGGAGCTGATCATTGAAATGGACGTGACCGAAGCGAGGAGAGTGATGATTGGCCTTGCGCCATTAAGCCAGGGCAAATTATTCTTTATGAACAATGGTGCCAGCTGGTACAATGATTATACGGAATTCAGAACAAATTCCATGCGGACCATTCCCAACGAATACAATGGCATCATTCCCCTGGAATTATTCACCTATGCCAATTATCCCCATAACCTGGCAGGCAAACTCAACTACAATATAAATACATCACTTATTGCAGGTCATGGATTTTGGGGTGATTTAAGCCTGACAACTGAAGTAGAAAGAAAGATAGTTGGCGAAAAGGTTGCCAAATCAAAACAGGTCCTTCCCTACCTGACAGATATAAAAACTGACATTATCGGTAAAGTAGGCGATTCTCCGGAGATCTACACCCAAATCAATCACGAAGCTGGGGCTGGTCAAATTCTTGCATTCTGTCAGGAAGAATTTAACTATTCGCACAAGGTAAATCTGGAAACAGACAATTACCTGGCAATATTAAATCATCCATATCAGGTAAAGGATGACCAGTTAACCTTAAACTTCAACTTCCCAAATCACCCTTCAAGTCTGGAAACTTTTCTCATACCTGGCGGCAACGAAATATCAATTATATCTTCCACTTCAACAATCATGGCGGTAAAAAATGATACGGACTTTCTGGAATACAAAGTTATTGATCCTGGCACGCAAGAAATAATCTGGGCCAAAGACATCGGCAAACCGGTCATTTCAGAAACCTCGAACCTGGAATATCAAATTGAAGAAATGGATGATCAGTATAAAATTATGATCGAAGTCTATGATGCTGATAAACCAGTCAGAATTGAAAAAACATAAAGTTTATCTAAATTATTATTTGAAAGAAGCAATAAAACACCTAATCTCATTCCACATCTTTCACACATCGAATCCCAACCGGGTAAGCAGCGATTTTTTCAGGAAGTACATAGTACCGGTGTGAGGTGCGAATAAATGAATGATTATTAAAGTTAGATCCGCCTCGCATTACCTTATATTTTTCGCCATATTGCTCCATTGGTGTGTCATTGCCCGGATAAGGTTTATACCAGTCCGCCGTCCACTCCCACACACTCCCAGCCATATCATAACAACCATAAGGACTTTCGGGTTGTGCTATTGATCCTCCTCTCGAAGTCCGCTGATCCCAGACCACATAGGTATTATCATAGGTTTCTCCCCAGGGGAAGGTTCGTCCATCGGTACCACGTGCAGCCTTTTCCCATTCTTTTTCCGTTGGCAGCCGCTTACCCGCCCATTTGGCGTAGGCATCTGCCTGGCTCCAGGTGACAATTACTGCCCTGTCCTCTTTTCCCTCAGGAATGATAAAGTTGGGATCGAATTTGGCATACTCAGCATTGCTCACTTCGTACTTATCAATAAAAAAAGCTCCTGTAGTGGCTATTTGCATAGGCCTTTCGTCCGGATCACCATATTTACTTCCCATAATAAAATCCCCGGCAGGCACATATACCATTCCCTCCGGGGGAACCGGATGGTCTTGAGCATTTATCAAACATGCGTATGCCAACATACCAAGAGAGATGAATATTGTCTTCATGATTATACATTTATATACTACCATTTCGGATCAATTATATTGTAATACCGGCCAAACCAATAATTGCGAATCATTGCAGCTGCTGTTCGTTCGTATTCTGACCTGACTAATTTAAAGCTACCGTCTTCCTGAGGAATTTTAAATTCATTTGTCTCGCGGTCAAATCCCCACATATCCTTTATTACCTGTTGTCTCGCTGGTGTAAAAACATCTTCACCTGTCAGGACCTGATACACCATGATAAACCAAATACTGCTTTCCCAGCTTAAATCCATATCTTTCCAGTCGTACCAGTGCCTGTTTAGGCTCATTTTATATTTGATCATCAGGGAATTGTCTTTTTCCAGCCGCATGAGCATGTATAGCGATCGGGCTGCATGATAATCATCACCTACATTTCTCCATTCAGGAGGAAAAAGAATCTTCGCATTGATAGCATGATCATCGTAGTGATACCGGTCGATCAACATATGATAGGCCGCATTGTAACGTTCTTTACCAGTAATATGATGGGCCACTTTTAGACCCATCAGCATTTTCAACGAATTGAGCGCCTGGTGGGGTAAATCAGGACAGAAATTCCCCCATAGCGTCATTTTACCATCAAGGTCCGTCAACTTGAAATTATTGTCTACGATCCGGCCCATAAATCGATCCAGAAGTCCTTCGGCCTTTCTCTTATGCTCTTCATCTGCACATAATTCCCAATAGGTACCCACTCCATAAAAAATGGAAGTGAACTTATCTGAACTAAGGTCACCGAGCCAGCGGTAGCCTGGCATTGATGAAGACGAATGCCACTCATTATACCAGTAAACTTCTTCATGCCACAAGGGTTTGTCCGTCTGATTAAAACTGCGCGCCACCAGGCCTGGCACGCCTGTCACGTTCTCCAGCTTTTCTATTGCGTCAAAGATCTGGTTGGCAATGTCGCGGTCTTTTGGATCGCTGGTAATCGCATATTTGTGCGAATATGCCGCCAACATTTCGGATGTTGGATCCAGACAATCGGCTTGCGGGCCCATAATCGGGCGTTCCAGGCCGGCCGGTGGAAAAATGACGTACTGCATGATGGCCCCTTCATTCCAGTGATTTCCCAGCATCAATTTGTCAAACTTATTTACTTTTACGTGAAGCGGATCTGTCTTTTTGGGGAAATCATTTACTTTCTGGGCTATGGTTGTCTTGCTATAAAAAGCGAAAGAAAAAACAAAAATGTATACTCCCAATACATATTTCATGACTTTTACCGGGTTATCTTTATTTTATATAAAATCAGTTCTTATCACTCCAAATTACCTTGGTGTAACTTATGCTCATTAATTATACTTTCAAAGAAAAAAAAAGACCATCCAGTTTTAGGAAAAGCGGCTCACCAATATTACTTGCCATTAGGATTGGATCCACTTTTTAATGGTTGTATACACCTCCTGGTTGCTTAGCAGATCCAGATGTTTCAAATTACGGCCAATCGATTGGTTATTTTTTAAAAAAGTAAGGTTTAGTCCAGGATTATTATGACGTCCCAAGGCACTATACAAAGGTACCAAACCATCCCCGATCAGATCATCTCCAAGCTTGCTGGATAATGAATTGATTACTGCAGCCATTGTATAACACTCGATATTCTCCGGCAAAGGGACAGGAGTACGTTGGTCGCCAACCCGAACAAACCGATCATACCTATTCCAGTCTTTATCAAGGATATTACCAAAACGCAAATCTGTGATCCCCGCACTTCTGAGCTTCCCCAGGCGCGAAATCGGGGCGCTATATGGCTTTTTTGCAAGCATATGATCTATCCAATTTCCAGTCTGCTCGAGCGGTGCTCCATGATGTGGCGTACCCAAAAAAATTACTTTTTTAAGGTGCCTAAGCCATTGATGCTCCCGTTCCTTTCCATAATGATATGCACTTCTGGCAACGAGACCTCCCAAACTGTGTGCTAAAATTACCAGATTCAGTTCATCTGAAGTATGAATAAAAAAATGTTCCAGGATATCAGATAGTTCCTGGCCATTTTGAGAGATATGTTTACCAGAATTATAAAATAAATAGACAGGTTTGTATCCAAAATCTTTCTCAAGTGCCAATCCATGGTTATGCCCCTGCCTGGTCCATTGCAAGTCATTCATGCATGAACCGTGGATCAACAATACGATGCTTTTTCCCTGACCATCTTCCAGTAATTGATTAAATGTGGTAACTGTTTTGCCATTCCTGCGTAATTGCATCGGAATTGCCAGAGGATTGTTCGTTTCTACCAGGTGATCACCGATTACTCCATTCAATGCGGCTACTATTGCTTCCTGTTCAGGGGTAGGTTCTTTTTCGGTGACTATAACCGAAAGCTTATCCATCAATGCATCAAAACCATTCCCTGCCAAGCCGGTAATTGATCTGATTCTTCTGTATACAAAACCGGTAATCCCCGACGTGCGCTGTTTACCTCTTTTCCTTGAAAGTCCACCAAAATTGGCAATGTTATAATGCATTGCTTCAACAATATCGATTACTCCATTCACTGCATCTGTTGCTAAGCGTCCTGCTCCGCGAAGGTCCGAAATGGAGTTGCGCTTTCTAGTCATATCTGTGACTTTTATATCTATTGAGGAAAAGTACTCAATTAAACCACAATTCCTTCAATATTTTTAATTTATGGACTCGTGCTTAAATAATGAAAGGTTATATCCTGTTTTACATCTCCATTTTTTAAACTTACACCTGGTCAACTAGAAATGGCAGTATAAGTAGACAATAGCCATTTTAAAAAAACAAATTTGAAACTGTTGAGTACGGATTATAGTATTTTCCAAGGAGTCGATACGCTGGAGGATAATGTCATTCCTTCATGATTTTAATGCGTTCATCGAATCCTTCTCCCGAAAGCCTGAGCAGATATATTCCCTGAGCAAAGCCCTCCATATTTAGTGATGTTTCAACCGGATTTAAATCCAATCTTGCCAAAGTTCGTCCATTCAAATCATATAATTCCACTGATCGAAATTGCCCAAGCTCACCGAGGTGAAGGATAGAAGAAACTGGATTTGGATAGACCAACACTTTCGGCTTGAATACCCGTTGCTCGAGCGCAGTTATGACAAAATTTAGTTCCTCCACTTTTATTTCCGATATATTGACTCCAGTTACATTTTTACCCAGGTCAAATACCAGTCTTGCTATAGGATCGGAAGGATTGGTCATAGTAAACGAGAATACGAAGGTTGATTCTGTTGTACCTATGCTAATACCATTGTAACCACTATAAGCGCTCCATGGATCACTGGCTTTACCGGCATAAAACGTTGCGCTTCTGTCTGCAGTTGCCTGGGCCTTAAATGAAATGCGATACATTTTATCCTTTTCTAAGGATATACCATTTTTCACCAGTTGCACATGCCAGGATTCCGTACCTCCATTGGTTATGGCAGCAACCAGTTTATTGTTTGAGACAGTCAAGCTACCTGATGCACCACCCTGTGTGTTCAATGTCCAACCATCAGTGCCTGTGGAAAAATTGCTTGTATAAATTGGTGTGGCCACTATTGGCGTTGGTTCCGGCATTTCATTATGGAGGAGTGCATCCACCAGAGGTGTAAGAAGCTGCTCTGTAGACGGATGATAGATACCGAAACCGGCACTGAATTCCCAGTACGCCCAGCTGAGACCCTGTTCTTCAAACCAGCGGGCGAGAAAAGTCGTCCATCGTTCACGGGATTCTATATCTGCTTTGCTATACGCTCCAAATTCTCCCACATGAATGGGAATATGATTGTCCTCGGAAAACTGGAGTGCATACCTGAACTCATTAACTACTGTTTCCCGGTCTGCTTCTGTATCATGCCATTTGGTTCCCAGCCAACCATCTGAATTATTCACCCATTCAGCACCCTGGTGGGTAAAATTGAACGGATTATAATAATGTGGGGAAAGAATAATATACTCATCATTGGGAAGCTGCAGATTGACAATACCACCAAGCCCACCATAGTCAGCAACGCCCAGTATCACTACCCTGGTAGGATTTGTCTTGCGAATTTCAATCAGTGCATCGGCAAAGAACTGGTTCCATTTATCCGGAGTGAGATTGCCGTGTGGTTCATTTAATACTTCAAATAAAAGTGAGTCCGGGTAATCTTTAAAGTAGGTGGCTATCTGATCCCACTGTGATAAAAATCGCTCTTTTTGTCCATCGGGATCTTCATAGAGCGCTTCATGATGGTGCATGTTTACGATAATGTGTAATTTACTTTCAAGGGCCTTGTCCACGACTTCCTGGATTCGCTCCAGGAACGTCTGATTGATAGTATATGGAGAAGACGCCATACTTCTTTCAGCCGGTTCCCAGCGAACGGGCAATCGGACGTGATCGAATCCTTGCTGAGCCATGATCTCAAAATATTCCGGATCCCATGGATTCCCCCACTCCGTTTCAGATGGGGCCTCAAAGCAATTTCCCATGTTGATCCCCCTGCCCAGACGTTCATTCATTTCGAATGCCGGAAGCCTGTTTTGTGCTAATCCCTGAAGAGTTAGCATGACTAAAATTATTGAGACTAAAAGTATATTGGCTCGTTCCATAATTTTAAAAAATCTGATTTCAATTTTAAATCTCACTCCTAAATTACATAATAATCGCTGGTAATACTTGCTTTCTAGAACTTAACTATAAGATGCAATTCGGAATGATTCCCCCTATTTGGATATCAAAACACTCTTATTTATAGCGTAGAATATGTGGCTTTTCAGAATGAATAAACTCAATTTTCCATCATCCTGGCATTCTCCACCTTTGGGTTTTCTTCGGGATGCTTGTGGACCATCGTTTCTTTATGCATATAATTGATCTCGATCATCGGATATCCAAAATCCTCGACCACCTTTCCACGTACACGGTAAAACCCCTTACCGCGAAAAGGATATTGTTTTGCCGTATTGGGAAAATGAGTGGTATCAAATACCATCCCCTCACTATCCAGGAACGTCCCGAAATGCATTAATTGGTGATCCTTGGTATGGGTGTTTTTGGTCGTAACCAGGTAGCCGACAATCTCCACGGTTTTGCCAACCTTTTTTCTTAGTTCGTCTGCTTTCACATTTCCGAAGTTGTCCGTTTCCAGCAACAGGAATGGATCACATAAGGGAAATCCCAACAGTTCCAGTTCATCGAAGGCATCCTCAAATGGCCGTTTATCCAGGTGCGGAACCTTGTAATTGGCGGGAGGTTCGAAAATGCTCATCGAATGCCGCACCTCCTTTTTCTCGCTAAACATCAACCTGGCTTCCCACAGCAAGGTACGTTTCGTTTTTCCGGTGAATCTAAATGCTCCTATCCGGATCAAAATGTTCAGCTGCTCAATCCCGGTTGGTATTCGTTGTACAAAATCCTCAACCCCGCGAAATGGCCCATTCCTGGTCCGTTCTTTGGGTATGCTTTCCCCTACCTTCTGCTCCAGGCTCTTGAGATGGATAAATCCCATATAAATATCATTCCCGATGATCTTTGTCAGATAATCGCTGGTGTTCACGCATGGCGCTTCAATATTTGCACCCGCCATCCGGGCTTCGTGAAAATAGAATTCCGTGTGGTAAAATCCGCCAAAATTATTGATCACCCCAACCATGAATTCCAACGGATGATAGGCTTTCAGGTACAGGCTCTGGTAGCTTTCCACGGCATAACTTGCCGAATGTGCCTTGGAGAACGAATACCCCGAAAAGCTTTCGATCTGGCGCCAGACTTCATTGGTAATCGCCTCGGGATAGCCTTTTTGCTTACAGTTATCAAAAAACTTCTGCTCGACCAGTTTGAATTCTTTCCTCGACCGGAACTTTCCCGACATGCCCCTGCGCAAAATATCCGATTCCGCCAGGTCCAGTCCGGCAAAATGATGCGCCACCTTAATTACGTCTTCCTGGTACACCATCACCCCATAGGTCTCTTTCATGAGCTCACCCATCTTGGGATGGATGTATTCAAACTTATCCGGGTTATGGTGACGGTAAATGTATTCCCGCATCATGCCCGATCGTGCCACACCCGGACGGATAATGGAGCTGGCTGCAACGAGTGTGATATAATCGCTGCATTCCAGCTTGCCCAACAGCATGCGCATGGCAGGTGATTCTATATAGAAACACCCCATGCACCTGCCTTCCATTAGCAGTTGATTGACCAATGGGTCCTGCTTAAACCTGGTTGTTTGCGTGATGTCAATCTTTATTCCTTTTGTCTTTTCGATGATCTCCACAGCATCCTTGATATGCCCCAATCCACGCTGGCTCAGAATGTCATATTTATGAATGCCCATGTCCTCTGCCCCGTACATATCGAAATGAGTGATAGGGAATCCTTTGGGCGGAATTTCCGTCGCCGTGTAGGCATAAATGGGCTTTTCGGTGATCAGTATCCCGCCGGCATGGATGGAAAGGTTCTGCGGAATATCATGCAGATGATCTGCATATCGGAAAATCAACCGGGTGATCTCATCTTTATCCCGCATTTCAAATGGGCGATCAACAATTTTATCTATTTCGCTTTTGGGCAAACCGAACACCTTCCCCAGCTCCCGGATGATGGATCTCCCCTGGAAGGTGTTGTAGGTAGCCAACAATGTGGCATGTTTTGTTGAATATTTATGAATAATATATGCAATTACCTCGTCCCGGTCTTTCCACGAAAAGTCAATGTCGAAATCAGGAGGTGAGCTTCGGTAAGGATTCAGAAAACGTTCGAAATACAGGTCGAGCTCGATCGGATCGACCTCAGTGATCCCCAGGCAATAAGCTACCATGCTGTTGGCCCCACTTCCTCTCCCTACATGAGCAAAATTCTTATGCCTGGCAAACTCGACGATATCCCTGGAAATGAGAAAATACGCTTCAAACTGACGCTCGGCAATCACATCCAGTTCGCGCATCAGCCGCTGCATCGCAAAGCTGTTGTATTGCTCATAGCGTTTTTGAAATCCTTCCAGTGCAAAGGAACGCAACAAGGCATGGTCCTTTTTATTACTTTCTGTGAATCTTTTTTTGTTTTTGGGTACGCCTAGTTCAAAGTGAATACTGCAATTGTCCAGCAAGGTCTTGGTGTTGGAAATGATCTGCGGGTACTGCCAGAAATACGCCATGAGGTCCGATTCCGGAATCATGAGTTCATTCGTATTTGCCTCCAGGTTTTTATCCAGTTTGCTCAGGATTGTATTCTGGTCAATGGCCAGAAGCAGGCGATGGATGTTGAATCCGATCTTATTTCTGAAGGTCACCGGATGAAGTACCACCAGTTTGTGCACATAAGCACGACAGGTAGAGCGTGCCAGTTTACTTACTTCATTGACCTTAATACCGATATATTCGTTTTCCCTCAATACAGAAGGATCGCATTTTCCAAAAGGATAAACAATATACGCATGACTGAATTCAGGCGCCCTTGAAGGTAACGGTATTTCCTCAGCATTATGGTAGGAAAGGTACCTGTTGATCTCCTCAAATCCTTCATTGTTCTCAGCAATGGCAACATACAGTAAATCCAGCTCATCCCGAAACTCAATCCCGAGAGCAATCTCCAACTGGTATTCCGCTTTATTTTCATCGCATATGCGCAACAACTCGATATACCCGGAAGTGTTGTTAATGTCGGTGAGCACCAGCTTTCTTACTTTATGTTTCCTGGCTTCATCAAATAACTCCTGCGGACTCAGTGTGCCGTATTTGAAACTGAAATATGAATGACAATTGAGATACATTACCAACAAATTTAGTAAATACTAATTTATTTAGCACTAAATTTTTTAGTAATATTTGGTGATTATTACATAGAAAATTATAAGGTGATGACAATGAGTTTATTAGGAAATTTGTTCAATGCTTTTTTTGAGATTTTCTCAAAGAAATTTCACATTTCATGGAATTATTAAACAAATTTGATCCATGAAAAATCTCGGCCTTTTGCCTGTCATGAGACAAATCTTAATCCTGTTAATTTTGCTTTTTTATATCTCCTGTTCTAAAAAAGAGTCCACACCCCAGGAGAATTTAAATATACTTGATTATGTTGATCCCTTTATTGGCACCGGATTCCACGGGCATACGTTCCCTGGTGCTGTGGTCCCGCATGGTCGGGTACAATTAAGTCCGGATACGCATTTATTAGGGTGGGACGCCAGTAGCGGATACCATTATAACGACACAACGCTATATGGATTCAGCCATACGCATTTGAGTGGTACCGGGATTGGTGACCTGGGAGATATCCTCTTCCTACCATTTACCGGGGACATCCCTGATGAAAAACCCGTCGGTAGTTTTTCGCATAATTCTGAAAAAGCGTCACCCGGATACTACAAAATAGTTATTGATCCATGGCAAATACAAGCGGAATTGACCGCGACCAAACGGTGTGGCTGGCACCGATATACATTTCCAGCAGAAGCGGAAGCAAAACTGATGATTGATCTCAGCCACATATTACAGGCAAATTGGGGACATCGCGTATTGGAAGGAACAATACATGTCATTGATGATTATACTATCGAAGGATACCGGCTAACAAGCGGTTGGGCAGCTTACGATCCAATCTACTTCAGGTGTAAATTTAATCAGCCAATTAAAGCATATGAGATCCGTACTGAAGGCAAAAAAATGAATTCAAATTCTGCAAAAGGGGAAAATATGATGGCATATTTTTCATTTGGCAAGTTGGGATCCCCACTGGAAGCTAAAGTATCCATATCTTCCGTCGATACGAACGGTGCTAATGTAAACCTGAGAGAACTGGCGACATACCAATCTTTCGAGGAGGTAGTTGCAGCTGCGGAAAATGTATGGAGAAATGAATTATCTTCTATTGAAATCCAATCTAGCGATAAAGACGTTCTTACCAACTTTTATACAGCCCTTTACCATTCGAAAATTGCGCCTATGGTCTTCAGCGATCTGGATGGCAGATATATGGGGCTGAATCAAAAAATCTATCCATCCAATGGCAGGAAACATTTCACTGTTTACTCACTTTGGGATGTATTTAGATCCTGGTATCCACTCATGACCATCATCGAACCGGAACGGACAGGCGAATGGGCCATTGACCTTTACCAGCATAATCTGGAAGGAGGATTACTCCCCAAATGGCCACTAAATGGAAATTATACGGGAACGATGGTTGGATATCCAGCCGCCGCTATCCTGGCAGATGTATATCAGAAAGGAATAATCGACACAATCCCAGATCAAATGTTGAAATCCGCAATGATAAGTTCTACCTGGCAACGGGAGTTTTATGAGAAGCATAAAGGCACGCGGGCTGAAAATGTGATGCCCCTGCAAATTTATTATAAGGAAAAACTAGGTTTTGTTCCCATCGATAAATGCCGTGAATCCGTATCCTATGGCCTGGAAATGGCCTATTACGACTGGTGCATCGCACAGCTGGCAAGAGTTGCCGGTGATAAAGAAACTGAAGAAATATATGCTGAAAAAGGTAAAGCTTTTCGCGATTATTTTGATCCAGCCATGAAATTCATGCGAGGGAAAAACAGTGATGGCAGTTGGGATGCGAATTTCAACCCCCGATACTCCAACCATGAACAAAGCGAATTTGTCGAAGGGAATTCCTATCAGTGGACACCTTTTGTTCCTCATGATCCGCAAGGATTGGCGGATCTGATCGGAGGCAAGGAAGCATTCGGGATTTGGTTGGACAGCCTGTTTACTACTTCTTCCGAATTAGTTGGTGAAAATGTATCCGGCGATATCACCGGATTGATCGGCCAGTATGCTCATGGCAACGAACCAAGCCATCATATCCCTTATCTTTATAAATACACCGACCGCCCATGGAGAACAGAAGAAGTAATCGATACTATTTTAAACCATTTTTATAAACCAACACCTGAAGGCATAATTGGCAATGAAGACTGCGGACAGATGTCAGCCTGGTATATATTGAATGCATTGGGCATTTATCAATTAGCTCCTGGAAATCCGGAGTTTTTAATAGGAAGGCCAATCATTGATAAGGCCAGGATCAGGGTAAGTGAAGGTTGGTTTGAAATTCAAGTGCATAGTAATTCCAGGGAGAATAAATATGTTGATCAGGTAAAATTGAATGGAAAAATACTGGATGTAAAACGATTTGATTATTCAGAGATAAAAGCCGGATCAATACTTGAAATATCCATGTCTGATACTCCAAATCCGCGTTAACCTAATTTTAATTCTAATACAATGAAAAACTAAAGAAACCATGAAATTATACCACCTTTCATTTTTAATACTACTTATCGGATTTCCAGTTTTAGCCCAGAAAAATGATTTGCCCAAAACAATCGTATTTTCATATGATGAACAAGGAGATCCTGGATATGGCTATCGCATACCTTCTCTTGTAACAACAAATAGTGGAGCGTTGCTTGCAATCGCAGAGAGAAGATTAGGACTACACGATCACGCCCAAAATGATATTGTACTTAGAAGATCCGAAGACCACGGAAAAACATGGAGTGACATCCAGGTAATCCATGAGGATGGAAAAAATTCTTTGAATGATCCGTGCGCCGTCGCATTGAGTTCGGGACGTATATTATTAATATTCCAGAGATTCCCTTTTTTAGTACATGCGCGAAAAGAAGGTACTATTCAAATGGCCGATACTGGGTATGACGGGCCACGAAACACTAAAAGTTACATCACCTTTTCCGAAGACGAAGGAAAGACTTGGTCCATCCCCAAAGAAATCACCAAACAGGTGAGACCGAGTGAACGCATTTCTATCGGCAGCCCGGGAATAGGAATTCAACTCACACAGGGGGAATATAAGGGACGGGTAATTATCCCGATTTACGAAACAAAGAAAATTTCGGAAGAGGCGCGCGTTTGGGGAAATAGTGTGTTATTCAGTGATGACGATGGCGAATCCTGGCAAATCAGCAATGAGATCCCGCATTACAATCATACCGGGTATGGAAATGAGGCACAAATTGCAGAACAATCTGATGGCGGCATCATCCTGTTTGCCAGGAATGAGGAAGGACTTTTTAGGAAATATGCGGAAAGTAAGGATGGTGGCCAGACCTGGATAAATATGCGACTCAATTTTGAGCTGCCGGGAGTTGCTTGCCAGGGCAGTGTGCTCCGGTATCAAGTTGGCGAAGGGGAAGAAAACATCATGATTTATACTAATCCGGCAGATTTCCACCATAGAACAAAAGGAGTTGTACGATTAAGCTATGACGATGGAAAAACCTGGCCGGTAGCCAAAAAAATTCCCGTTGAATCATTCGCCTATAGTTGCCTTACTAAAATGAAAAACGGCAAGATCGGTTTACTCTATGAAACTAACGACCACCGGGAAATCGCTTTTACTTCATTTGACCTCAATTGGATAAAAAGAGAAGATCCTGTTGAGGTAAAACCTTATTTCACCATACCATTTATCGACCTGGACCAGGATTTAAAACGGCAGGTGATTGTTGACAAAGAAAAAGGGCAATATCTTGGTCACGTTACTACCGTTTTGATGGATGATGACAAAACAATTAATGCCGTTTATCCAAAGGGACATGGAAAAGGAGCAATTGTGCTAAAACGTTCTGAGGATGGGGGGAAAACCTGGAGTGAAAGGCTCCCCACACCAAAAAGCTGGGAAACTTCACAGGAAGTCCCTACCCTTTTCAAAGTTGAAGATGCTTCTGGAAAGAAACGATTGATTATGTTTTCAGGACTTTATCCGGCACGTATGGCGGTTTCAGAAGATGAAGGCAGAACCTGGAGTGAATTGGAACAGGTAGGACCATGGGGTGGTATTGTCGTGATGGGAGATGTGATTCCACTTAAAACCGGTAAAGGTCACTACATGGCCATGTTTCATGATGATATGCGATTTATATCAAGAAATGGAAAAAGTGAATATGAAAGAGATATGGAAAATTTCAATAGCCGGATGTTTACCCTATACAAATCGCTGTCATTTGATGGTGGGTTGACCTGGGGTGAACCACAGCAAATATTGAATTCAAGGGAAATGCACTTATGTGAGCCGGGCATTGTCCGTTCTCCGGATGGAATTGAAATAGCTGTACTTCTGAGAGAAAATAGCCGGAGGTTTAATTCACAAATAATTTTTTCAAAAGATGAAGGAAAAACGTGGTCAAGACCAAAAGCTTTGCCAAATTCTTTAAATGGAGACCGCCATACGATACGCTATGCCCCAGATGGCAGATTATTGGTGGTTTTCAGAGATAATAGTCCTAAAAACAAATTTTATAACACTTTAGAAATCAATCGAAAAGGAAAAAATAAGGATGAGGTATCCGAGGAAGCAGGATTTATCAGCCCAACTCAGGGAGATTGGGTAGCCTGGGTTGGCACGTATGAAGATTTGAAGTTTGGAAATGAAGGGCAGTATAGAATTCGAATTAAGGACAATAAGCATAGTGCTGATTGTTGTTATCCCGGTGTTGAGTTACTACCTGAGGGAATCTTTGTAACAACGACGTATGGGCATTGGGATGAAGAGGAAGAACCGTATATTTTGAGTATCCGGTTTTCACTGGAGGAAATTGACGATATGTATAAAACTGCAATGAACGCAGGTGCGTTAGGTGGAAAGATATGCGGTGCCGGCGGCGGCGGTTTTCTCCTGATGTATGTCCCGAAAGCCAAACAGGACCACGTCAGGTCAGCGCTCAGTGATTACCGGGAACTTCCTTTTATGCTGGACCCCTTCGGAAGCAGGATAATTTTTAATGTCCGGAGCTATTCAACAAAATAAAATATTAATTTATTGACAGAATTAACATGATCTTTTGTTTTTTACCGTCCTGTTCATCTTGTCTATATTGGTATTATAATTCGACAATAATCCTATTCTATCAGCCAGCTCGGTAAATATGTCGGTCAGGTCACGGGTGTTGTACAGCGGCTTTAGTACAGGCTGCCTAAGGACATAGCCAATATGTTCGAAGCCCAGGTTTGCTCCCGACTCTTTCCATCCTATCTTAAAGACCTGGTATGACTCCAGCTCAGTATGCTCTGGAAGAAGCAGGTCAGCGTACCAGTTTGA
>Ga0209536_100004134_pt1 | contig 22990 bp, 15 predicted proteins | sample DeeMarSeWOR28_12_FD_187461 | JGI IMG/M metagenome (GOLD analysis project Ga0209536, IMG submission 187461) | Marine sediment microbial communities from White Oak River estuary, North Carolina - WOR-2-8_12 (SPAdes) (version 2) | ecosystem: Environmental > Aquatic > Marine > Intertidal zone >... | reverse complement strand
GTGGTGATCGATTGAAAAAAGAATGCTGTTATTTTTTTTACAGGCTGCTGCCAAATAAATGGTCGACTTGCCGCAATAGCTTCCGATCTCCAGGCACGGTCCCTTGCGACTGGCAACAAGCGCAGTCTCATACAGACACATGCCCTCCTCATGGTCGAGAAAACCTTTGACGCTGCGGAGAAGTGCTTTATTGATTTCCATGTTTATAGGTCAGTTGTCCGTCTTCTGCGCATTGTTCAGCGCCGAATGCTAAGGATTGAAGATTGTTTCTCGTCCTCGTCGTCGTCCTCGTTCTCGCGATCAACAAATGGCGTTTGTGAAGCAGGATGCCAAACGGATCAAGGACGAGTGCGAGGAGGAGTATGATGACGACATCCCAGCGGGCTGTGTCTCTCCAGCACAACAACGATATGGTTAAAAGAGACCAGCAGCCGGTAACCCATATCAAGATGGGGTCTTACGCTCGTAACCGCTAACAAGCACCTCTCTGGGTTTGGCACCATCGGATGGACCGACAATGCCTTCCTTTTCCATCATCTCGATAATGCGGGCGGCACGATTATAGCCAATGCGCAAATGGCGCTGAATCATTGAGATGGATGCCTGGCGTGTCTTGGTGATCAGGGCCACCGCATCATCATATCGTTCGTCGTAGTCTTGCTCTTCGTCAGATCCAGTGCCATCAAGAACTGCCGCTTCAGTGACCCTGTCATCGTACTCCGGCTCCTCCTGTCGTTTCAAGAATTCCATGATCTTTGTAAGCTCTGCCTCCGAAATATAAGCGCCGTGAATACGCTGAAGTTTAGCCGTGCCGGGGGGCAAAAATAGCATATCACCGTTTCCCAGTAGGTTCTCGGCACCAACGGTGTCAATGATGGTTCTGGAGTCGGTCTTGGAAGATACCTGAAAGGTAAGTCGGGTCGGAAAATTTGCTTTGATGATGCCTGTCAGCACATCCACCGAAGGTCTTTGGGTAGCCAGGATTAGATGAATGCCGGCAGCGCGTGCCATCTGTGCCAAGCGGGTTAAGGCGACTTCAACTTCCCTGGAAGAAAGCATCATCAGGTCGGCAAGCTCATCGATCACCACAACGATATAAGGCAGTTTCTCGGGCACATCGTCTTTGCCTTGTTTTAAAGCCTTTTCGATTTTCTGGTTGTATTGGTCAATATTGCGGGCTTTCATTTCTGAAAGCACCTCATATCGGTTTTCCATCTCACGTACGGCCCAGTATAGCGCGTTGGTGGCTTTTTTCGCTTGGGTGACCACCGGTGTGATCAGGTGGGGGATGCCATCATAGCTGGAAAGCTCGATCCGTTTTGGATCCACCATGATCAGCTTAACCTCGTCCGGTTTGGCCTTGTACAACAAGCTGCAAATCATGGCATTTAAGGCTACACTCTTCCCCGTTCCGGTTGCCCCGGCAATTAATAGATGGGGCATCTTGTTCAATTCTGCCACCACCGGATTGCCGACAATATCTTTTCCCAAGCATATGGTTATCTTCGAGTTCGATTTTTCAAACGCGCTGGAACCCACCACCTCCTTGAACTTTACCATCTGCCGGTTGACATTGGGCACCTCTATGCCGATAGCTGCTTTTCCTGGAATCGGAGCGACAATTCGGATACTGCTCGATCGCAACGCAAGGGCGAGGTCATCTGTAAGGGTAACGATTTTGTTTATCTTGACACCCGGCGCTGGTTCGTATTCAAATGTGGTGATCACCGGTCCGGGTGCGACCGCTACAACTCTTCCGTTTACCCCAAAGTCTTCCAGTTTCTTTTCGAGCAGCCTTGACTGCATGCGCAAATTTTCGTTGTCCGCGGTAACCGATCGGGCCTCCGGTTCATCTAAAAAATCGACGGATGGCAGTTGAAATCCCTTAGCCGGGCGCATGAACTCAAACACTTCCTGTTTGGGTGTCGCTGCTGCTTTAATGGGTTGTTTGGCGGTTTGCTGAATTTTTATTTCTTTATTCTTTCGCAATCCGGTCTCTTTTGCTTTTTCAGCGCGCCTTTTGGCTTTTTCTCTTCTCTCTTTCTTTTTTAGATATAACGTTAAAATTTGATCGGCGGCCGCATTCGCCCACCTCCAGAAGCGACTGGAAAAAGTGATTAAAGAAAAACCTGTGGCGAGAATAAAGCCAACGATCCACAACAATGCCAGTATAATCAAACCGCCGGCAAAATTGGAGTATTTAATAATAAAAGACTTGAAGGGGGTACCGATGAGACCACCCGCAGAAAATTTATTTCCGAATATGACATAATGGTTTTGGTGAATGGCAAGCAGACCACCGGTGGTAAGGATGAGAATAATTCCACCGATCAAGGTCGATATCATAACCCGATTCGGTTGATCACTAAAAAAATGAATACTGGTTAAAAGCAATAAGATCGGAATCCAAAAGGCACCCAGCCCAAATAGACCGGTCAAAGCCCCTGATAGATGCGCCCCCAAGATGCCGAACAGGTTATGAATCTGTTTGCCGGCTTTGGCACTGTGGATCGATGGATCATCGGGACTATACGACAGCAGACTGATCAATGTGAAAATGACCAGAAAAAAGAGAAAAATGCCAATAATTTCTTTGCGCATATTTCCTCGCCTTTGAGGTAATTATTGGAAAATTGATTAGTTAGTGCCCATCCGAAAAATATAAAATATATAGGATGGCACGATATATTTTCCAATCTGGAAATGAGCAATTTTTTCGATGAGCAAGGCCGCACAAGGGTTTACGCCGAGGCGTACATGAGGTACGTCGCAGGCGAAAACCCGCGGAGAACACAGCTCATCGAGAAAAGGGCCATATCCGGATGGAAACTAATTAAACTTCCATAATAAACGGTAGTATAACCGGACGACGTCCGATGGTAAAGAAAAAATACTGTCTCAACGCTCTTTGAATTTTCAATCGAATTTTATCAATCCGGTTAGGGACTTCCGGCGTTATTTCCTCTACAATCTCTAACACGACACATTGCGCGTCTTGCAAAATATGACCGGTCTCGGTTTCGAATACAAAACCGCGGGAAACAATTTCGGGTCCGTAAACGACGATTCCGGTTTCTTCATCAAACGCTAGGGTCACCGCAACCAATCCCTTTTCCGACAGCGCACGCCGCTCTTTCAAGACACTGCGCCCGACGTCTCCAATTCCCTTACCATCAACAAGTATGCGGCCCGTCGGGACACTACCGTTTACCCGTCCGCCGTTTTTATCAAATTTAATAACCTGACCATTTTCAGCCACTAAAACTTTTTCCTCGGGGATTCCGACCTCCCGGGCTAAACGAGCATGCAGAAACAAGTGCCGGTATTCTCCATGGATCGGGATAAAATATTGAGGCTTGGTCAAATTGATCATTAGCTTTAGCTCTTCGCGGAAGGCATGGCCCGACACATGGATATCTGAAATTTTTTCATAAATAACCTCGGCGCCGCGCTTGTATAGGTTGTTGACTATTTTTGTAATAGCCCTTTCGTTTCCGGGAATAAATTTCGAAGACAGGATAACCGTGTCTCCTGCTTTGATCTTAATTTGCTTATGAGAACCGCCAGACATCCGCGCAAGCGCCGACATCGGTTCGCCTTGCGTACCTGTTGTAAGAAGGATGATTTCATCATCAGCATAGTCGGACACCTCTTGGATATCTATTTGCATGCCGGCGGGAATATGCAGGTATCCCAGCTCCTTTGCTATATTTGCGCTAATTTCAATACTTCGTCCATTGAAGACAATCTTTTTCTTGCGGGCCTTGGCGATGTCAACAATCAACTGGATTCGGTTTATATTGGACGCAAATAGCGCTACAATGATACGACCGCGGCTTTCTGATATGATTCGTGCGAAGGTTTCGCTGATCTCCTTATCGCAAAGGGTATACCCTTCTTTTTCCACATTGGTGGAATCTGAAAGCAGCGCCAGAATCCCCCGTTCGCCGTATCGGGCAAACGTATTCACATCGGTTGTCATGCCGTCCACGGCTGCATAGCCGATTTTAAAGTCACCGGTGTGAATAATACGTCCGACAGGGGTATTTATGGCGATTGCCACACCGTCGACAACACTGTGCCCCACCCGAATGAATTTGAGTTGAAATGACCCTAATTTCAATTCCTCTGCCGGTGAAATAGGATGCAATTGAGTCGATGCAATCAGATTCAGCTCCTCAAGTTTGTGGCGGACAAGACCAAGTGTGAAAGGGGTGGCAAAAACCGGCGCCTTTATTTCTTTGATCAGATAAGGCAGGGCACCGATGTGGTCTTCATGGGCATGGGTTAAAACAATGCCGGCAACTTTGGCCCGACTTTGTTTCAAGTAGTCCATATTGGGGATAACCAAATCAACACCCAACATATAATCTTCAGGAAACATCAGGCCGGCATCCACAACAAAAATGGTTTCACCGTACTCAAAGAGCATCATATTCAAGCCGATTTCACCCAGCCCACCCAAAGGAATGATTTTAAGCATCTTGATTCGCCTTTATTCGGTGTTCAAATACGTCACAAATAACTGTTCGCACCCGCTCAATGAGTTCGTCTTTGGACTCCCGGGTATAGTTCGAGGTATCAATGGGCTTTTGGATATCCATATGGACACGGCCGGGGTTTATGCGTAGGCGGCCTTTGGGCATTATCGATCGTGTCCCACGAAGAACAATTGGTATAATAGGTATACCGGCATCCACAGCTAAGACAAATCCTCCCTTTTTAAAGGGCCGGATTTTACCATCGATGCTACGCGTGCCCTCCGGAAATATCATCACCGATACACCACCTTTAATTTTTTCGGCTGCCTCGCCGAGGCTTTCAATTGCAGATGCTCGATTGAACCGATCGATACTGATATAACCGGCCGCCCGCATACTGCGCCCGAAAATAGGAATTTTGAAAAGCTCTGCCTTGGCCAACCATCTGAACTGCACTGGAAGGCAGGATAGCAAGACGGGGATGTCAAAATTGCTCTGATGGTTGCACATATAAATGTAAGATCCAGAAGGATCGATGTTTGACAGTCCATTAACGCTAACCTTGATACGACTGACAAAAAGTATCAATTTCGCCCATAGATTTGCAATCTTGTGGATTGGATCTCCTGTGCGGACAAAAAAAGACGTTACAATGGCGATGATTCCCAAAACAAACGTCTCAAGAATTATCCAGACCATGATAAACAACGTTTTGATCATACGAATCCTTCCCGGAAAGTGCCTTGCATCTAAGAGGTCATCTCAAGCTGCTCGAACATTTTATCAACCTGACGGATAAGCCAGATGCACTGCTTTTCAGTTGCATAGGCCATACACGCACACTGCACCCGGTTTTTCGTTCGTACTAAAAGTTCGATGCTCATGCGATCAAATTCAAGATCAATGACAAAATAGAAAGGCTGGCAATCTTTATGGTTGATCTGAATATCGGAGAGGACCTGCGTTGCAATCGGCAACCAGTAAATCCCATCTATCGCGGCATCCCGAAAATTATCATTCAGGTATGTTTTGAGCGTATTATAATCTGCACGCCTTAGCTCATCGACAACGAATTGTTTCATAAAAAATACAATTATCACAGAATGTTGAAGCAGGCAAGCCGGATATAGGGTAATTCAGGGGAACGTCAAAGTCAGCTCTAACTGATTCAGATAAAAGAGCTTTGCTTTCCCGGATACGCCACTAAAATCCCACATCACAATACTCAAATTGCAAACAATATCAAAATTCCAAATTCCAATGACCAAAACATTTCGATCACTTATTCGATGTCACGCGGTCATTCTGTCTGTTTTGAATTTCGAATTTCGGTCATTGGTAATTGTTTGTGAATTGTATTTTGGTGCTTGAGATTTTCATGACTTTCATTAAGCGAGCAACTTTTTTTATTTCAGGCAATTACCTAGATAAATGACGCAGCCCTTTAGGTTAATTGTTCACGGGTTAAGCGTAGTATCTTAATAATTATTTTCGTATATTTTGTGGCAAGATTTTTTTCAACTTTTCAGGTTTAACTGGATTTTAGGTGTCAGGGAGCACACCGTAATAACGAAAATTTTTAAGGATCACACAGCTCCAGAGCGAGAGCAGCGTTGACAGGTAGTCAATTGAGACTCCATGTTTCAGCGCCTTGTTTTCTTTATTGCTGACACTTGGAAACCTGAAACCCAAAATTCGAAACAAACTTGAAATTTTTCCTAAAGATGTTCTATTTTGACCTGCTGGGTTCCGGCTCGTCCGGGTTAGTATATTATCGGAAAAAAATTAGGTGTTATCGGCGGGTCGTCCTGAAATGAGGATATTTAAACGAATAAACATCCCCTGACTCTTTTTGGAATAAGAGTCAGGGGGCGGGGTTCAGGTAAGGGTTTATATCTCTTCGACCGTAATTGCGCCCTCTTCACATACCTCAACGCAACTTTCGCATCCGAGACATTCCTCAGCGTTCACCGGCACGGACTTGCCGTCCTGCATTTCAAATACTTCAACAGGACATACATCTACACACTCTTCACAGCCAGCACATTTTTCTTCATCAACAATAGGATTAAAAGCCATTATAAAAATCTCCTTTCAATATGATATTTTACTAAGATGGTTTTGTCCCCACCATAGGTTCTAAATATTGGAAAGTCTTCAACGACCAAGGGAAAGTGCATATACCAATTGCTAAAACGAGTCAAGCCTTCTTGAAAGTTTTTCTAAATTTAAAATTCGATGAGAGCAATGAGGGTATTTCGTATCGATGTCGCTGAATGGTGTTTTTCTGGGCGGGAAAATTCCTTCGAAATGCTTTTGGTAAAACACAGATGCGGTGGTAAATCGGGCATCAGATGCACAGTTAAAGAAACTTTCGATGCAGTAGTCTTGCTGAGTTGTGCTTCAGCCAGTTTATCTATGCAAGCCGGCCACTTATTTTTTGCAAGCGATGTCAAATTCGCAAGCAGTCTGTCCTGCCACTTTTCAATGGGTTCACCTGCAATCCCGGACACCGGTATGGTATCCGAATGATATATTTTTTCTGCGGTTGGGATTTCATCCAACATATGCTCAAAAATTGAGCGGCTGCTGGTTACAAATACCCCTGATGAAATCGTATCTTCTTGTAACAGATGGTTCCACGCCGCAAAGCGCCTTAAAATTATATATTCGCTGTGATCATTTGACATAAGATCCGGCCGGAGTGAATTCTCATTTGTCGGGCGCTCACCTTCTCCATTTATGTTGTTATAAAAATGGTGGACGTTTTCTTTGTATGCGTCTAGATTCCGATTCATTTCATAACACTGTCTGTCAAATTCCTGAGCAAATTCTAAAAACACACGCGCAGAAAAGAGCGGATCCGGTTTGATCGGCTTTTGTTTGTGGTGCAGGTTGCCTCTGATATCAGCTAGGATCTGCGAAGTTGTCGAACCATTGAAAAACGGAATTGACTCGGCACCCGCGCGAAGAAAGGCTGTCTTTATCCCTTGACTGTCGAAATGCAGATTGGCCCAGTGCTTGAAATTTTTCACGACGTCATCAAATCTGGGCTGATCCCGTGTAACCGGAATGCGGATATTCAAAAAGCCGCTTTGAACCAGTGGCTGCATCTCATCAGGTACCGGATTGGCCGATGCCTGATAAACCGAGATGTGCCTGAAGTAACTCGACAGCGCCTCGGCCGTTTGTTGAGAAACATAGGTAAACGGAAAAAATAAAGGAATCATTTGACGCTGGCGTATCTAAAAAGTTAACGAAAGTTGCACTTTACTTCATCATTATTTATTCGGTTTTCGGTATTCGATATTTTCCAAGGAATTGAAACTAATTGGCTTTTTGATCCTGCACAATCAAGCCTTTGATCCTCAATTGATCCCGAATTCTATCGGCCACAGCCCAGTTTTGCTCTGACCTGGCCTTATCTCTTTCTTCGATCAAGCGCCGAACCTCGGAATCAGAAAAAGCGTCTCCAAAATCAAAAATATTGAGAACCGTATCTATGCTGCGAAACGCTTCAATAATTTTGGAAGAACCATTGGCATCTATCTTGTTTTCATGAACCATGCGATTTATTTTTCTTACGATTTTAAATATGGCGGCCAGCGCAGCCGAAATATTTAGATCATCATCCATGGCATTTGTAAAACCATGCTTCAGATCATACAGCAGCTGATCCAGTTCGGGATGGGGCTGACCCTGTTTGACGTTTTGCAATAAATGGACACAGTGATCCAGTCGCTTTAGGGATCGCCGGGCATTTTGCAGACGACCGCCGGAAAACCGAATGGGTTTGCGATAATGATTTGACAGCAGCCAGTACCGGATTACTCTGCCCGAATAACCCATTTCAAGTAAATCCGATAGGTTTAGATGGGTTGCTTTTTCATCCACCTTTTTGCCGTCGACGAGAACCCGATCACAATGAATCCAGTATTTTGCAAGGGACTTTCCGGTCAGTGCCGAGGCAATCGCATTCTCATTTTCATGATGAGGAAAAACAAGTTCACGGCTGCTGGTATGAATATCATACGTATCCCCCAAAAACTTCATCGAAATTGCCGCAGATTTTATATGCCAAGAGGGTCGTACATTACCCCACTCGGTTTTGGTAAATATTCCTCTTCTTAGCTCCGAGAGTTTGGATCGTTTAAATAATGTGAAATCACGAGGGTTTTCTTTTTCATACGCATCCAGGTCGACTGTAGCGCCGATTTTAATCTTATTGATATTGATGCCGGACAACTCCCCGTAATTCGGTAAGCGGGAAATGTCAAAATACAGTGATCGAAGTTTTTCGTAGGCGGCGCCTTTTTTTACCAGCTTTTCTGAAAGGGCAACCATCTCATCCACGTATTCACTCGCCCGGGGATAGTCATCCGCAGGCTTAATCGCCAAAACGCCAAGATCCTCAAAAAAACGCTTTATGTTCGCTTCGGCAAATTGGACCCAATCTAAACCGGCGTTGTCCGACCCGTTAATCGTTTTATCGTCAAGATCATTGATGTCCATCACATGGTGGACCGAATAGCCGCGATATTGTAAATAACGACAAAGTTGATCTGCAAACACAAAACGGCGCATCTCTCCCAAATGGATGCGATCATGGGCCGCAGGACCGCATGAGTAGACTGCGACGTTTCCAGGCGATGTCGGTTCGAAGGGTTCTTTTTTGCGCGACATCAGATTGTATAATTTCAGGGCAATCTCGTCGCGAACGACAAACAGCGGTGTGCTGAGGTATCGTTCACCGTTGTCCGGAAAAACGACAACTATCGTACCTTCATTCATGATCTCCGCTGCCTTTAAGGCGCCGGCCATGGCGGCCCCACTGCTCATTCCCACAAAAATACCCTCTTCGATGGCCAGGCGCCTTGCCGTTTCATAGGCGTGCTCGTCTTCAATATTTATTTTTTTATCCAAACGATGCTTTTCAAAGATTTCGGGACAATAGGCCTCCTTCATATTTTTTAATCCCTGGATTTTATGGCCGAGATAAGGCTCTACACCGACAATTTGAATATCGGGATTGTATTTTTTCAACCGTCTGGACACACCCATTAAGGTACCGGTTGTGCCGAGAGTTGCAACAAACGTCGTCAGCATACCATTAGTCTGTCGCCAAATTTCTTCAGCTGTTCCGTAGTAATGCGCCTTCCAGTTGGCCTCATTGTTAAATTGATCGACGATAAAATATTTATCCGGATTTTCGCGTGCCAGTCGATAGGCTTCTTCAATCGCCCCATCGGTTCCCAGATGGCCCGGCGTAAGCAGAATTTCCGCACCACGGGCCCTTAGGATCTTTTGGCGTTCGATACTGACGGCTTCCGACATGGTCAGCAACAACCTATAGCCTTTGACGGTGCAGACAAGCGCCAGACCGATGCCCGTATTGCCGCTGGTGGCTTCAATGACCGTTTTATCGGGTGTGAGTGTTCCTGATCGTTCGGCAGCCTCAATCATATACAAGGCCGGTCGGTCCTTTACCGAACCGCCTGGGTTGAAATATTCCAGTTTTGCCAGAATTTTTACTTTTGGATTTGAATGAAGCCGCTTAATTTCAACCAACGGTGTATTGCCGATGGTATCCAGTATAGAGTGCGTCATCGGTTTACTATGCTATTGTTATTATCACGTCTTGAAACATGACCAGCATACTTCAGGGTTCCAGGTTCAGGGTTCAAAGGTTATAAAACCCTGATTTTTTTCATTTCAAAAATAACAATAAAACTTCTCTGATATTATCTCGTACCCGTTGTTCATCCTGAACTGCATCGATGATTCGAAACCGGTCCGGCTCGCGTCGGGCAAGCTCCAGGTAACCTGCTCTTACCTTTTCATGAAATGCCAGGGTTTCTTTTTCAAAACGGCTCTCTCCACCGGAGCGTTGCCCGTTATCGAGTTGTTTCCAAGCACGCGCCAACCCCACCCGGGGAGAAAGATCAAGCAAAATAGTAAGATCCGGCTGTAAATCATTGAAGACAATTTTATGCAATTGTTCGATGAGATCAATGTCCAACCCTCTGGCAAACCCCTGATACACCACCGTGGCATCAAAATAGCGATCGCAAAGCACGGTCTTGCCCTCAGAAAGAGAAGGCTTTACCAGCGAATAAATATGCTGGGCCCGATCCGCCATATAAAGCAACAGTTCCGTCATCGGATCCATATCTTTACGCATCGGATCAAGCAGGATAGAGCGTATCTTATTTCCAATTAAGGTTCCGCCCGGCTCCCGGGTAGCTAAACAGGGATTTCCACGGTTTTCAAAAAACTCGACCAAATGTCCGAGCTGGGTGGTCTTTCCGGATCCTTCAATGCCTTCCAAGGTGATAAACATTTCAATCCTCTTCCAGCCCCTCAATTCCCCAGTGCTTCATCGCTTCAAACGATTGGTAATCCGTCATATCACATTTAATAGGGGTGATGGATATAAACTTTTCGTGAAGTGCTGATCCATCGTTATCAGGATTATCGCCCACCGGCAAGGCGTCGCATCCTTGCCAATAATAAGTGCGGTTTCGCGGATCGACTCTTTTCTCCATATATTCAGGAAAAAAATCAACACTCAATTTGCTGATACGAATTCCTGAAATTTTGCTCAGCGACACATTCGGAATATTCACATTCAGGAAGGTACCAAAAGGCAAACCATTTTCAATCACTTTGTCGGCGAGTTTTTCGATAAAAGTTGCTCCCTCGTCATACAATTCGGTTTCATGCCCCTGGATGGAGACGGCCATCGCCATCATCCCATAGAGCGCCGCTTCTTTGGCAGCTGCAACCGTGCCGGAATAATTGATATTTACGCCAACATTAGCACCCGGGTTGATCCCGGAAATCAGCATATCCGGTTTGGATTCAAGTAATTCCAAAACACCTAATTTGACACAATCTGCCGGAGTACCATTCACGGCATACCCCGGCCATGTGCCATTGATAGATACTTTGGTCACCCGCAGCGGTCGGTGTAAGGTTATGGCATGCCCGACGGCACTTTGCTCACGGTCGGGGGCAATTACAGAAACCGAGTGTTTCTGATCAAATCTTTTGTAGAGTGCCCATAATCCCGGGGCATAAATACCATCGTCATTGGTAAGAAGAATATGCATTATGAATTATGATACCGGTGATTGCCGTATGCCCAAAGGTATTCTAATGGAATTTGCCAACAATATCTTGACTTTTTTAGCCAATTTGGATTTATAAACTAGTTTCTAACCATATTCAAGAGGTTATGCCGTTGCCTGGTGACACCCAATCGCTTCGAATGCTAAATCGGATCCACTATAAACCAACAGAAACGGATTAACAGAAGATCTTGCCGAATGTTTCAACGTATTTCGAACGTCAACCGCAAGGATGCAACCCCGAAGCAAAAGAATCACCATGCCCTGCGTTTTGCCGCAACGGTCATTATCACCGTATTCAACAGCCTACTGGTTTTTTTTCTACCGGCCCATCCTGACTCGATGGCCGCAAAATTAAATGGCTTGAGCTTCGAAGAGGTGTTAACCAAGCATCCTGAGCAACCTTGGCGACTGCAGGCCGATGAGGTGAGTTATGATCAAAAAACGGATACATACATTGCCAAAGGCAATGTAGAGATCACCAAAGCCGATAAAAAACTGATAGCCGATTATGTCCGCTTTGATCATAAAACCATGACGGCCAATGCCCAAGGCAATGTGATGTTGATTTCTGGCCAGGATGTTTTAACGGCAAGCCGTATAGACATTGATCTGGAAAACCAAGTGGGAACCGTTGAAACCGGCAGGATATTTTTGAGCGAAAATAATTTTCATATCGAGGGAGATATCATCCAAAAAACCGGCGAAAATACCTATACAATAGAAAAAGCGACCCTAACCACCTGTGACGGGGATAAACCCGCTTGGAAAATAACAGGCAAAAATATTAAAGTTCACGAAGACGGCCACGGAACCGCAAAACACGCAACCTTGTGGGCCAGAGGTGTTCCGGTTTTGTATACACCGTACTTCTATTATCCCGCCAGAAGCGATCGCCAAACCGGCTTTCTCGTTCCGGAATTCGGTCAGTCCGAGCGCAAAGGTACCCAGTATAACCAACCCTTTTTCTGGGCAATCAGCGACAGTCAAGATGCCACATTTTATGGTTATTATATGTCCAAACGTGGCATAAAAACCGGCGCTGAATATCGCTATTATTGGGATGAGACAACCAAAGGTGCCGTTATGCTGGATGGTTTCAAAGATGGCAAACAAGACGGCGGCGGCAATTCAAGCGACAGCTACGGCTTTGAGGATCTTGGCGAGCAAATCTTGCGGGAAAATAAGGATCGTTGGTGGTTCCGGATGAGCCATCACCAGAAAGCCCCCTGGAATTTTGATGCCAAGCTGGATTTGGACATCGTCAGTGACCAGGATTACCTGCGGGAATTCAGAGACGGGTATATGGGCTATGAAGATACTCAGAAATACTTTGCCAAGCACTTCCAAAGAGACCTCGATGACTACAATGACCCGATTAGATTAAATCGTTTAAATTTGAACAGGATCTGGCCCACTTGGAATTTAAACACCGAGTTGCGCTATTTTTATGACTCCACCCAAGAAAACTCCGATACGCCGGATAAAACCGTTTCGCGCCTGCCGGTGATCGATCTGGAAGCGTTAAAACAACAGATGTGGTCCTCTCCATTTTTCTTTAATCTTAATTCGAATTACAATTATTTTTGGAGACCTTCCGGTACCAGAGGTCAGCGGATGGATTTCCATCCGAGATTTTATTGGCCTATCCGAATTAAGAATTATTTCACCTTTGAACCCTCAATCGGTCTTCGGGAAACCGCCTACTATTTAGCTCAAAAAACGTTTGGTGATGAAACAAACAAAGATCAGACAGTCCATCGCGAACTTTTTGATGTTCGGCTGGATCTTTTCTCAGAAGTCTACAACGTATTTAACATCGACTATGCCAATGTGCGCAAAATCAAGCATCGCATCAGGCCTCAGATTATATATGATTTTGTTCCGGATAAAGACCAAGAAGACTTGCCCTTTTTTGATGCCGAGGACCGCATCGATGAAAAAAGCTTGCTCACCTATTCAATAACCAATACGTTTACCGCAAAATCAATAAAAAAAAGGACTCAAAAACTTGCTGAACGGCAAGATGTATCGCGGGGTGAAATCGTCCATGAACCATCCTCTTACAGCTACAATGATTTTGCCCGTTTTTCACTGGAGCAAAGTTATGACTTTAAAAAATCAAACCGCGCTTTTTCTCCCATTTTTGCCAAATTGGACCTATTCCCGGGAAAATATATATCCATCGATGCCGATGCGGGGTGGTCGGTCTATGATGAAAGTTTTGTGTCTCATAATCTTGCTGCAGCCATTTGGGACAAACGGGGCGACAGATTGTTTGTGGATTACAGATTTAGTAAGGTTTCCGAGGAAGAGGATCCCGTAGATCAACAAAATATTCAGTCAATTTTATTAGATGCGATCGTGGCCGTAACAGATCGCTTGTCTGTTAACGCAGGTTATGAACGAAATCTCGAAGATAACATTGATATTCGCAAAAGATTGGGGTTTAATTATAAAGCCCAGTGCTGGTCATTTGATTTTCAATTCGTGAAGGAGCCGGAGGACAAAAGAATTGAATTTAAAATCAATCTGTATGGGCTGGGCGGCATCGGGTTATAAAACCGCTTATTTAACCAATCAATAATTTGGGATGAATCACAAATGACGGATAATAAACTTGCGCAATTATGGTATGTTCTGCTTACCAAAAGCAGGTTTGAAAATGTGGTCAACGAGGGACTTTTAAAGAAGCACATCGAGATTTTTCTCCCCAAAGTAACCGTGAGAAGCAAGCGCCGCGACCGAAAAACCATGATACGCGTCCCGCTTTTTCCCGGTTATTTGTTTGTTAAAACAGACCTTCACCCCCAGCATCATCTCGAGATCGTAAAAACCGTTGGCGCGGTTCGCCTGCTTGGTAACAAACAAGGTCCGGTTCCGGTTCCAGATGAAACCGTTGCGTCTTTAAAAATCATGGTCTCAACGGATTACCCTGTAACGACAGGTAATCGCTTGCAAAAAGGTGACAGGGTGCTGGTCGTATCCGGACCTTTTGCAGGGGTGGTAGGCACGTTTGTCCGATACAGAGGAAAAAAACGTGTGATTGTCAACATCGAAGCCTTGGGGCAATATGCCGGGGTGGAAGTCAGCGAAGCGGACATCGAAATTGTACCGAAAATATTAACATAACTGCTTGACATCTTATAAAGTTTTGGATTATAAATTTTAAAAACCGTTGGCTACCGGTAATATTTAGAAGGAGGTTGTATGAATAAGTTGGAGCTTATCTCCGCATTGAAAACCGAAGCAAATATTTCGAAAGCAGAAGCTGCGAAGGTAGTCCAAATTTTTTTTGATAACATGGCAGAGGCCATGGCAAGGGGAGAGCGGGTGGAAATTCGCGGATTATGCAGCTTTTTTGTGAAAGATTACAAAAGCTACACGGGAAGAAACCCAAAAACCGGGGAAAAAGTGACGATAAAACCCAAAAAGCTTCCTTTTTTCAAATCGGGAAAGGAATTGAAAGAACGGGTAGATTTTTAGTTCGTGCCTGGGTTTGCGTCGATAGTCGATCAAGAAAGACCCATTCGAATTCTAACGGCCCTCCTTCACCACGGGACGCTTCCGCACGCCTTACTTTTTACTGGCATTGAAGGCGTGGGCAAGCGGGCGGTCGCCAACGCTTTGGCACTGGCATGCAACTGTCTGAAAAAGAATTCAGGGTACACGCCTGAGATCAAAAATACCCGGGGTATCACGGCTCAACGCATCAAGGATCCGTATTCATCCGTCGGTCCGTGCGGCAGCTGCAAAGCATGCAGGAAAATTGAATCGGGAAATCATCCTGATATCATTCAGGTTAAACCAACTGGTCCATTTATCAAAATTGCTCAAGTTCGAGCTCTGTGTGACACGCTTGCCATGAAGCCTTATGAGGCAAGCACACGTGTGGTTATCATCCATGATGCCCAATGCATGAATCCTGCTGCAAGCAATGCCCTGCTCAAAATACTTGAGGAACCCCCGCAGCAGACCATGCTGATTCTCATCGCCACCCAAACACTGGATCTCCTGCCCACCGTTGTTTCACGCTGCCAGCATATCCGGTTCAATCCAATCTCCAAAAAAAAATTGGAAAACCTGCTGGTCGAACAACATGGGCTCGATTCAGATGATGCAATGGCAATTGCAACGATGGCCAATGGAAGCTTATCCCGGGCAATAGCCATGCACCAGGCGAATTGGGTCAATCAAAGAAATTGGATCCTGGAAGAGATCAATGGCCTGTCTTCACGACCAATTGGCCGTATTTTAGCTTTTGCTGAACGGTTATCAAGGGATAAAGACACCATATTAGAAACCCTTGAGGTAATAAACTCCTGGCTACGGGACCTTATGATGGCCAAATTTTATCCTGAAAAAATTATAAATCAGGATATTGCCGGCGATATACAGTTGGCTTCACAAAAAAAAAGTGTACCATCACTACTTTCAAAAATGGAGCTGGTTCAGGCTACCCAAAACAGTATTCGTGCCAATACGAATTTAAGACTGACGTTGGAAGTGATGCTGATGAAACTGGCCAAGTCTTAAATGTTACCCGAATTGAGTCAAAACTCAACGGGCTGTTGCCAAAATCCATTGAAATGCTCATTTATTGTTTTAGCTGCTGAGCAGCATCTTCGGTGGTGAGTTTGGCCAAGGGGAGTATTTTAGATCCTTTCTGTTTATTTTAACTCACAATAACTCACTTTATGCTTATTATAAGGTTATGAACAAAATCGTCGGAATCAGATTTAAGCCCAGCGGGAAAGTCTACGACTTTGATTGTGGCGCCTTTGTGCTGAATCTCGGCGACCACGTGATTGTAGAAACGGAACAAGGACTGGGCTTCGGGACAGTGGCTGTGCCTCCCATGGTCCGCGAGCTAGTTCAAACGAAGAAACCCTTGAAAAAGGTTTACCGTCTGGCCAATGAAAAAGATTTCCGACAAAGAGAAAAAAATCTTTCTGATGAAAAATCTGCTTATGAGTATTGTCTGGTATGTATTCAGGAAATTGGTCTTAAAATGAACCTTTTTGCGGTCGAAAAATCATTCGACGGGAGTAAGTTTACCTTTTTTTTCACCGCAGAGGGGCGCGTCGATTTCCGGCAACTGGTAAAAATGTTGGTTAAACAACTCGGCAGCAGAATTGAGATGCGTCAAGTCGGAATTCGCAACCAGGCTAAAATGTGCGGAGGGATCGGAAGATGCGGACGCGAGCTTTGCTGTTCGTCTTTTCTGGAAAAATTCGAGCCGGTTTCGATCCGCATGGCAAAGGATCAAAGTCTTTCCCTGAATCCCACAAAAATATCGGGTCAGTGCGGGCGTCTCATGTGCTGCCTTACTTACGAAAGTGAAATCTACCTAGAGATTAAAAAAGATTTACCCAAAATCGGCAAAACCGTAAAGACGCTAAATGGAAAGGGTAAAGTCATCCGCCATAATGCATTGAACAACCGGATAACCGTCAGAATGGACGGCGGTCTGGAAATGGAAATCTCAGTTGATCAATTAAAGCGAGATGAGAACCCATAAAAGAGAGAAAAGGATTGAAAAAGAAAATGTCCAGGCCCTTTTATGTTACGACCCCTATTTATTATGTCAATGCACGTCCCCATCTGGGGCACGCTTATACCACCATCGTGGCGGATGTAGCCGCACGCTTTCACACGATGTGCCCAACCGATGTCTTTTTTCTTACAGGTACGGATGAGCATGGCGATAAGGTGGTGCGCGCAGCTAAAAAAGAAGGTCTAAGCCCTAGGGTTTATGTCGACAAAATTAGCCAACTTTTTCGAGATCTATGGCCTGAATTACAGATAGAAAACAGCCACTTTATCCGCACCACTGATTCGTACCACATAGCGGTGGTGAAACAGATCCTTCAGCGTATCTACGATAAAGGCGATATCTACTTTAGCGAATACGAAGGTCTTTACTGTTTCGGATGCGAGCGTTTTTACACGGAACGCGAGTTGGTGGACGCTAAATGTCCCGACCATGAAACTGAGCCGGAAGTGATCAAAGAGTCCAACTACTTTTTTAAAATGAGCAACTATCAGGAGTGGCTCATCGATCATATCCGAAACACGCCCGACTTTATTCGCCCTGAACGCTACAAAAATGAGGTGCTGGCATTCCTCAGAGATCCGCTTGAAGATCTTTGCATCTCTCGACCCAAATCGCGACTGAAATGGGGAATAACCCTTCCTTTTGATAAAGGCTATGTTACCTATGTCTGGTTTGATGCGCTGTTAAACTATATTTCGGCATTGGGATATCCGGATGGTGAACTGTACGATAAGTTTTGGCCGTCTGCCCAGCATATTGTGGCTAAGGATATCCTCAAGCCACACGGTATTTACTGGCCGATTATGCTCAAAGCCGCCGATATCCCCATCTATCAGCATTTGAACGTGCACGGCTACTGGAACGTGGATCAAAGCAAAATGTCAAAAAGCATCGGCAACGTGGTTGATCCGCTCCAACTTAAAAATATCTACGGACTGGATGCGTTTAGATTTTTTTTGATTCGAGATATGACTTTCGGGTTGGATTCCAACTTCAGTGAGTTGGCTCTCGTGCAGCGCATTAACTCGGACCTGGCCAATGATCTTGGCAATTTGTTTTCCAGGGTTCTTTCGATGACTCACAAATATTTCGACGGTGTCATCCCGCAGGTTGACCCTGATGTGGAAAAAGGCTTTGAGTTGGGACTTAAATCAGACGCCATACGAACGATTCGAGAATTTAAACGCTGTATGGAAGCTTTTGAATTTCACAAAGCTCTGGCAACCGTATGGGAATTAATCAGCCAAATGAATAAAATGATCGACGTTACCGCGCCCTGGGTACTGGCCAAAAAAAAATCGAGCCGCAAACAACTCGCGGCGGTCATCTACAATCTGCTGGAAGGACTTCGAATCATATGCGGTCTAATCTATCCGGTCATGCCAGGCGCAGCTGCAACGATGCAAAAGCATCTCGGATTGGCTGAGAAAACACCTTTCTATCACATCAATCAGCTCGAACAATGGAAACGCCTGGTGCCCGGTACTAAAATACCGAAATCGGTCATTCTATTTCCAAGAATTGATTTGACCCAAAAAGCAGCCCAAGTGCGGACACAAGCAGCGCCTGGTCCGACAAATCCCGATATTAAACCCGAAATCACCATTGCGGATTTTAATAAAATCGATTTGCGAGTCGCTACCATCATTGGAGCAGAAAAGATTCCCAGGGCTAAAAAGCTACTGAAACTTGAAGTTGATCTGGGACAAAGAAGGACCCTGGTGGCCGGAATTGCCGAAAGTTACTCTCCAGAAGAGCTGGTCGGCAAACAAATAATTATCGTAGCCAACTTAAAGCCTGCCAAACTCATGGGAGTATTGTCCAATGGCATGTTGCTTGCGGCAGTAGATCAATCGGGGGTAACCCTTGCAACGTTGGATAAATCCGCAGACCCCGGAATACCGCTCAAATGATACTGGAATAATTTTCGCGCGCGTTGTATAATAAAGTATTATCGGACGAACCCGCAGATTGCAGTACTATAAAGTAAAGAATCCGGGCCCAAAGGACCAGGTTTTCCATGACGAATTAATCATTAAGCCACAACTGTCTCTGAGCAGAGTGGCTTTTATAATTAAAATTGGAGGTCACTGAAAAAGTTGAACAATTGCGCCTTCTTGAAAACAATTTTCCCATATCCATATTTAAAAATGACGTCAACCTGCGCATTAAAAACGATACACAATATATCCCTGCGTCTCTATCGAAAAATCCATGCCTATCTGGTGGCTGAGGTCTATTTTTGTAAAAGTCTTAACCGGGTGCCTGCGGGTGCGGTTGTTTTTTTCCCTGTGAGGCAAAGCATGCTGTGCTGCGGCATTGCCGGTATTGTCACCTTTAAAAATAAAGAGCCCCAAAATTATCGTGTCGATATCGCGCAGCTGGAAAATATGCTGCAACGCATCCAAGCGCATGGCTGTGAATCCTGCAAGCTTGATGATGACAGCGACATCGATGCGCAGTATCTGGGTGGAAAAGCGTTGATCGATTCGTTGTGGCGCTCGGTTCGGGCGCTGAAAAATGAGACGCCTTTTTTCTCAATCTTTATGGATCCAAAAAACCAGCAGCAACTTGAGCAATTTTCACAACACCTGTCAGAGATCATTGCCGAGGAGGCCGATATCTTATCTGAGCACATGGGGCGTCTGGATGCGCCTAAGGTGGATATGATGGCCCAGCGAATTGAAAATTTGAAGGATATCGCCTGGTGCCTGCGTCGCGAAATATCTGAAAATATAAAAAAGACCCAAAACCTGATCGACCCCGCCCATATTTCACCAACCCCGACAACCGTTGCGTTCTTCAAAAAAGTTAATGCCGTGCTCAACAGCATCGACCGGCTTGAAGTCAGAGGGCGGGATTCGGCAGGCATCTCGATGATGCTCGTTTTCAATGGCGCTGAATTTAAAAAATTCAAAAACGCACTGACAAAAGCACAACTGCTTGATCAGTTCAGGTTGCGCTGCGAGCAGGTCGCCCTGGTCAACAGAACAATCCGCATCCACCAATCTCTGGACGAAAATAACCGGGAGAAGGTGGCGGTCACGGTGACCTATAAAGTTGCCGTAGAAGTCGGCAGCCTGGGAGATAACATCAGCTATTTGCGCCGCCAGATCGCCAAAGATGCAATCTTGCAGCTGTTGACGACGTTTCGCACTGAATTTGACACCGTTTCAGCCCACACCCGTTGGGCGTCGGTGGGTGCCATCACTGAAGCCAACTGCCATCCGGTGGATAATGCCACCGAAGGGTGGCTTGCGGAGAAAAACGGTATTATCCACACCTGCCTCAACGGAGACATTGACAACTTTCAACAGCTCAAAATCGAACTCGAATCCGGCGGAAAAATCATACCCGAGGAGATCACCACCGATACGAAGATCATTCCGCTTCAAATCCAAAAATACGTCGAAGGCGGCTATGGGATCGAAGAAGCCTTCCGGCTGGCAGTCAATGACTTTGCAGGTTCCCATGCCATATCCATGCACACGGATTTGGCCCCGGGCAAAATGTTTCTGGCTCAAAAAGGAAGCGGCCAAGCCCTTTTCGTCGGTCTGGCTGATGAGCATTACATGCTCGCCTCGGAGGTGTATGGATTTGTGGAAGAAACCGCCTATTATTTGAAACTAGATGGGGAGGCCGTTGTTGATGGCCCCGCTGGCCGGAGCCAGGGTCAGATTTTCATCCTAAACCAGGCATCCTCAGGTGGTCTGGATGGCATTCAAGCGATATACTATGACGGTACGCCCATCGTTATCAGCGCAAAAGACATCAAACACACTGAGATTACCTCCAGGGATACCGACCGCCAGGGATTTGCGCACTATTTTTTAAAAGAAATTTCAGAATCTCCGAGTTCGGTTGAAAAAACGTTGCAAAATCGTTGGAAAATAAAAGACGGCGGCAACCATCAGCACGTGATCTTGCTGGATCAGAGAACTATTGCAAAATCACTGGAAAAGGCGCTGAGCAGCGGTGACATCAAACGCATTTTTTATATCGGACAGGGAACCGCCGGTGTGGCCGCCCTGGCGTGTGCCAACATCCTCAATTATTATTTGGATCATCCTGGCATGCGAATTGGTGCCTTGAAAGCATCCGAGTTCAGCGGGTTTCAGCTCAATGAGCATGATGAGGCCAACAGCATGGCCGATGCGCTGGTGATTGCCATCAGCCAATCGGGTACCACCGCCGATACGAATCGTACCGTCGAAATGGTCAAAGAGCGCGGGGCTTACACCCTGGCGATTGTCAACCGCAGGGATTCGGATTTAACTTTCAAAGTCGATGGGGTCATGTATACCAGCAGCGGTCGGGATATTGAAATGTCGGTGGCCTCAACCAAAGCGTTTTATTCACAAATTGTGGCCGGCGCTATTCTAGGACTGTACATTGCGCGGTTGAAAAATCACCGCAACGATGAATTTGTCTCGGCAGAAATAAAACGGCTGCTGGCGCTTCCCGGGCAGATGCGAAAAGTACTGGCCCTTGACGATCAGATCGCAGAATCGGCCAAAAAACTTGCAGTCACCAAAACATACTGGGCGGCGGTGGGCAGCGGACCGAACAAGGCCTCCGCAGATGAAATCCGTATCAAACTCAGCGAGCTGTGCTATAAAACCATCTCCTCGGATTTTGTAGAGGATAAAAAACACATTGATCTATCCTCAGAGCCGCTGATTATAGTGTGCGCGGCGGGCAGCCGCAGCACCGTAATCGGTGATATTATAAAGGATACCGCCATTTTCAAAGCGCACAAAGCCACGCCGGTGGTGATTGCAGACGAGGGTGAGAAACGCTTTGAGCCTTACGCCGACGCTGTGTTTCAGGTTCCGGTTGTCAAAGAGCATCTGGCCCCAATTCTCAACACCTTGGTCGGACACATCTGGGGATATTATGCGGCCTTGGCGATCAATGATGGCTCGCGGTTTTTGTACAATTTTCAGCAAGATATTCGAACCACGATTGATGAATACGCCGCCCAAGACTTGGATGTGTATGAAATTATACTCGAAAAGCCTTTCAGGGAAAAAATCGCCCAATTTGATAAACATTTTAGACAGCGCAAAGCGCAAAAACAATTTCCAGCCGCCGTCGGTTTTGATGCGACCGCGGATTTAACCCTTTTATTGAAGTATTTATCCGGCAGGCTGCCGGTATCTGATTTTGAAATCGATTTCAGCCAAAAAGGCACACCCTCAAACATGCTCAACACCCTATTTCAATGTCTGGCTGAATCCATAAATTATTTGGCCCGCCCGGTGGATGCCATCAAACATCAGGCCAAAACGGTCACCGTCGGAACCAGCCGCATCAGTGAACGCATTGAGGGCATTTTGTTTGAGGCCATTGCTTTAGAAGATTTTAATACAGCCCAGCTCACCAACAGCAATATTATGGTTTTGAAGAATTTACAGGGCATTATTTCACGTATTGAGGGCTCGGTGTGTTACCAAATCAGCGGGCTAAACCTATTGGGCGAACCCGTAGATGACACCACCATTGAGATCAAAAACAAGCGTGGCATTGCCGCACAGATTCCATCCAGAATTGAAACCAATACGAAACTGATGGGAAGCAAACGCATCATTGTTGCACAGGGAAACGTCTATATCGGCAAAGGCCGAAAAGATGATCGCAGCATCTTGGTGATTCCGATCTTATCTTCTTCACCATCCACAGCAAACATCATCGAATACCTGCTGTTGCTACATATATCGTTTAAGCAAAATGTATCTCTGCCGACAAAAATTAAAGCACTCGGCGGTAAGTACGAACATATTAAAAATATTGTTCAAGAAAACAGCACGGCCTGGGAAGAT
>Ga0209536_100004133_pt1 | contig 23012 bp, 20 predicted proteins | sample DeeMarSeWOR28_12_FD_187461 | JGI IMG/M metagenome (GOLD analysis project Ga0209536, IMG submission 187461) | Marine sediment microbial communities from White Oak River estuary, North Carolina - WOR-2-8_12 (SPAdes) (version 2) | ecosystem: Environmental > Aquatic > Marine > Intertidal zone >... | reverse complement strand
CCCAGGACCAGCCCCAGGGCCAGCACCTGCTCCAGCTCCAGCGCCAGCACCTTAAGTCTAGCGCCGTAGCTAAGCACGGAAGGCCATCACAATGTGATGGCCTTCTGCTTTTGCAAGCCAATAAAAATCAGATTCGCGATTATTCGCTGCGTGATACCTGCCAGTTCACCGCCTGCCTGTAATCTTCATGAGTGGCCATTAACTCTTCATGAGTACCCGTCGTAATTGAGCCATTGCCGTTGAAATACAATACCCTATCCACCGTGCGTATAGAGGAGTATCGATGCGCAATCAACAGCGTAGTCCGGTTTCTCCGCAGCGACTGCATCGCTTCCACAACCATGCGCTCAGAATGACTATCCAAGGCGGATGAGGCTTCATCGAAGATCAAAATCGGTGTATCGCGCAGAAAAGCTTGCGCAATAGCCAAGCGTTGCTTCTGCCCTACGGATAAGCTAATACCATTGGTTCCAATAATGGTATCCAAACCATAATCCAGGACTTCAACAAACTCCCAGGAGAAACTCGCCTTACATGCGGCGATCATTTGTTCGTCAGTGGCATCTGGCTTGGCTAATAACAAATTTTCTTTAATCGACCCGTTTATGATGAACAACTCTTGCCAGACTATGGATATTTGTTTTCGCAACGAGGACAACGAAACTGTTTTTATATCCTTGCCATCTATGCTTATATTTCCACCTTGGGGATCAAAGAATCGCAACAACAAAGCAGCAAATGTCGACTTACCTGATCCGCTACCCCCAACCAACGCCACCGACTCACCTGCACTGATGTTGACACTTAAATCCGAGAACACCGCTTTTTTACTCTCAGGATAAGCAAACGTTACACTGTCGAATGTTATAGAGCCTTGTGTTATGTGGATGTCTTCAGCGGCTTCGATTTCCTGAACACTCCCAGGCATACTCATGACCTGCATCACCCGCTCGGCGGCGGCACGGCTGGCTTGAAGTTGTATGGGAATTTGGGCGATGCTGCGAACTGGGCCGGTTAAATTACGAATATATACCAAAAAACTAACCAGTACTCCAATGGTCAATTGACCCGATTCAATACTGGAAATACCACTAAAAATAACCACGACACCCGCGAAATACACCAAAAAAGTGAAAAACGCGTTGTAAATAATTCGAATCTTACGCACTTTCAATGCCCATTTGCGTGCCAAATCGAATTGTTTTCGATGATTCTCCCGCATCGCATTTTCACCGGTGAACGAACTGATGCCTTTGAGGTTGGCCAAGGTTTGCTCTTCCATAGCAACCAAGTTGGCCCGTTCACGTACGAAATGGCGAGAGGCCCAGCCGGTTTTCGGTGCCACAAATCGTTGTGACAGGAAAAACAAAGGCGCCAGCGTCAACGCAATCAACGCCAGCTGCCAATCGATCCAAAACAACATAGACACGTACACACATAACACGACGATGTTGGCAAACACGTTCAGCGGCACATTGATGACGAAGGTCAAGACTTGGTCAACGTCACCGCTAAGCCGTGCGATTAAATCCCCTTTACTGAATTTGCTGAATACCGGAAAAGAAATCGCCATGATGTGAATCAACAACTGACCACGGACACGGTCCACAAAACGCAACGTTACGCGCTGAAAATTGTACGCATATACAAACTTGAGCAATTGATTCAGTAACACAATACCCGCGATCATCAGCAAAGTGCGGTTTAATTGCGTAAATTCAGCGGTAGTGATTTGGGATATAGCGACGCCAAGCAACCAGATTAATATCGCATTGGCGCCTGTAGTAATAATGCTTAACGATCCTAGTAGGTATAAATACAGCCGTTCCTCTTTTATGTAGGGGAAAAAATATTTTACGATAGCCCGCTGCCATTGCAGGATACCCCTGTTGTTTGATCTCATTCTAACTCTATCACCACTGTGTCCGCATGTTGGTAGGTTCACATGCAATGTATTATGATTTTTTTCGCCCCTGCCGCGCTTTTTGTAAGCGGTATTTGATCGCCCAGCCTAAACGCTCCAGCCACATATCGATGCTACCCCAAAACCATTCCTGGAATCGGGAGTACCACGGCCTTCTCATCCAATGTTTATATAGATACTCTTCACTGTCGAGAAAATCTTTTTGTAGCTGGTTTAGTACCTCTTCGGCAAAACCACTGTCTTCCACTTCTTGGTTGCCTTCCAAATTCCAACGTAAATTCCAGCGGTCCACGTTGCTCGAACCGATGGACACCCAATTATCACACAGTAAGACTTTGGCGTGTAAAAACCGCGGTTGGTATTCATAGATCCTCACACCCGCCCGCAACAAGCGACCATAGTAGCGACGCCCGGCGTGGCGAACACCGGGATGATCGGTATGGGCCCCCGGTAGTAGTAACCGTACATCCACGTCACGCCGTGCGGCATAGCGAAGCCCGCGGCGTAATTTCCACGAAGGCACAAAATAAGCTGTTGCCATCCATACCCTGCGTTCGGCCGTGTGGATACGCTTAACAAACGAACGTTGAATTTCCGGTGAGCCGAATTTGCCGCTGACTGCCACATGGCCTGGTTGAGATCCGGTTACTGGCAATGCCTCAAGATCCGGTAACGCCAGCAGATTGGGGGCCCATTGATCCCAGGTTTTCCTAAAAACCTCACACCAGTCCGCCACATTGGGTCCTTGAGTTTTTATCATAATCTCATGCCATGCGGCGTTACGATGGATGAGAAAATCAAACGCATCGGTAATGCCAGCTCCGCCAACAAACGCTTCCCGATTATCACTAATTAACAGCTTGCGATGATCCCGGAATAAATTGCGCCGCAATTGACCGTAGTGCAACGGATTGTAAAAACAAAGTTGCACACCCACTTGCATCAAGCGCGCTCGGTCTTTTCTTAAAAGCCCTCTGGCACCGAAGTCATCCAATAACACATAGACTGTTACGCCGCGCTGCGCGGCATTGACCAGCGCGTCTATGAAACGATCGGCAACGGCTCCTGACTCGATCAAATACATTTCTAAAAGAAGACAGTATTTGCTGCTTTGAATGGCTTCCAGCATGGCGGGAAAAAAACGCACACCGTCAACTAACAACTCAAATCGATTCCCTTCTCGCCAAGGGAAATTGAATATGTTATTTTTGGCCATAGTTAATGTTTTATAACCAACATCATTATTCAATATATTTAGATTTTAAGTTCAACCATAGCAGGTTACGCACCATCTGATAATGGCGCACTTCAATTTCCCGCTTCAGCCTATATAGAAATCCATGAGCAGTAATCGAATATTCGAAACGACCTACGAAGATTTTCACGAAGTGGTCATACAAGCATCGCATACCCGGCCCATCCTGGTGGACATATGGGCCGACTGGTGCGCCCCATGTCTGGTGTTGGCTCCCGTCTTGGATAATGTACTAAGCGATTACACCGATGTTGCCTTGGCCAAAGTAGATGTGGATGAGGGTGAAAATATGAAAATCGCCGGTCGATATAAAGTCCGTGGCTTTCCTACGGTGATTTTGTTTTTTCAAGGAGAAGAAAAAGGCCGCTTCCACGGCGCCAAATCCAAAACCGAAATAAAATCTTTTCTTGCATCCCTCATTGGCAATACTTTGCCGCGTGATTGATCCCGTATCCGTCGTCGATTGGCGACAGCAGTAGAATTTATCTAATTGTGTTTGAGTTTTTCTCATTTGGGGAATATCATCAAGTGATATTTGTAAATAAGTAAATATACATATTACTGATAGATATTTACTGTTAGATAATGCAGTTATCTCTTTGAATTATGAAGCTTATCTTGCATTAGCAACCATGCATATTAAGACGTCGGGGGGCATCGCATGGCATTATTCCAACGCAAAGACACTGATTTCACTGAACAAAATTCAGCCAATCAAGATGACCAGCCACAACAAGGTGCTGCGGCAGAGTTCGCTATCGGCGATCTAATAAAATTATTTCACTCCCTTCCGCAACAAAATTTCGATGCGGAGATTTCCGCGGTAGTTCGCACTATCGCCTCTTTTGACATCAATATTGAAAACCTTATAGAAGACATCCGCAATCAGGAAACCCTAGCTAAAAAACGCATGAAAGTGCTTGAGCTGGAAATCGAATTATTCAAAGCGAAAATCAAAACCCGACAAAAAGAACTGGATCTATTGCAAATTGGCGCGGCTGAATTGAACAAGTCCAAAACCTACCTCGAGCAGGGACTAAAACGCATCGGCGAAGAAAATAACTCTTTCACTCAGCGGGTCAACAAAAAACGGGCAGCAAAATTAAAGAAAATTCCTGAATTGGATAATCCTATGCCCATTACGGAAAAAATAAAAATCGCTACCTCAAAAGAAATCGATCACATCAACAAACAAAGCAAGTTAAGATCCCTGCGAAACAAATTTAAAAAACGCTTTGCCCGCGTATAACGCGCATCATTTGTGACCATTGCCGCCCCCTTGATTCGATGCCGTCGTATTTTTATCATCGAATCCCATGCATTCTCATCTTAATGCTCGGCAACTGGTGTTACGAGTGGATTCGGCAACAGGCTTCGCCAAAGTCGGCTGGTCAGCCGATTTACCCATAGGCCGGTTTATCCACATCGAACTCATCGGGGAGACGCCCGATTATGGTGAAATTTGCCAATCCAACCCGCTCTTTGAGGATTTCCAAAAGGCGTGCCTGCGCGCTAGAGAAATCAACCACCCACTTCTCGCCGCACAATACCGCCACTTCATCGCCAAGGGTTGTCTCCCAATTCCCTTGAATCTAAACGACAACGACGCCGACGTCGGGCCAGATGCGTTTGGAAATTTTCACGAAGCCGCCATTGGCGCTATGTTCCGCCTCACAGGGAATTTTGCGACAGTGTGGGGTGTGATCAAGGAACAAATGGTAGTCCAACTGCATTCCTGCCAACCGCCAAAAACCATGGAAGAATTAGAATACCAAGTGTGGAAGCGCTACATCCTCAGTCAACTCGCGCAATATCCGGGTGAAATCAAGACGGGCAAATTGATCGTGCAAGAATCAGGATTGTGGTTTTGCCCGATACAATCCCATGAATGTTAAGTTTGTTTTTTACTCTGGGTTGTAACTTTCTTATTTTTAAGATTAATTTAACGGTTCTCCCCTAAGATAACGTGTATTTTGCGCAATGTGACCAGTACTATTTCTTGCATATTAACGGAACAAATACTGCAAGCTATTGTTAATCAACTGGTTGTCAGCGGTTTATGTATTAGCGCGATGCAGTTTAAGTCAATAAACTGCTGCAGCGGTCGCTAATACTTTACGAAATGCGATAATGTAACAGTCTGGCAAAATTTTTTGCAAAATAACCAAAACCTTGCGGATATTTTGTTAGGATAGGCGTTAAAACAAAAACGTCATCATGATCATTTTTTGCTCAGATCAATATCTGGCACAAAAATAATAAAAGCGGTTTTTTTATCGAGGAATGCATTTTTGCTAAGAACGGCAATTGATCGAAAAACGCTAGCCTGGATTAAAGAAGGCGTCGAAGAAACGCTGAATAGCATCCAGGAAGCACCAAACCAGTTTGCGGAGAATCCCGAGGACACGTCCTCTATTGAGTCGTGCATAATTCCTATTCGCCGGGTTAAAGGTGCCGTTGAGATGGTGAACATCCATGGCGCCATGTTATTGGCATTGGAATTGGAAAACCTAGCGATCGCCATTACTGAGAACCGGGTCAAACAAAAAAACCAGGCGGCCGAAGTCCTGGCGACCGGCATGTTACAACTACCGGGATATTTGGAAAGCCTATATCACGGCCAACCAGACATGCCGTTGATACTCCTGCCTCTGCTGAATGATTTGCGGGCGGTTCAAGACAAAGAACTGCTTACTGAAGGCGAGTTTTTCGCGCCCGACCTATCTCTAGACGTACAGTTGCAGTCAGATGGTGAATGTATCGTCGAAGGCGACTTGCCGGAAGTGGCGAAAAAATTACGTCCGGGCTATCTCTCCGGCTTGCTAGGTGTTATCAAAGATGACAACACCACCGAAAACCTCGAAAAACTTATCTTAGTGGTCGACAATCTCTTACTGGCAAGCAATACAGCCAAAATCAAGCAACTGTGGTGGGTGGCTCTGGGTGTGATCGAATCACTATATGAAAAAGGCTTGCCGGCCAGTGTCGCCGTAAAAATACTACTCGGTCGTGTTGACCAGCAAATTCAAAAAGTGATCGAATACGGCGAAGAGTGGCTGGCAGACAATCCGCCTGACGCCATCATAAAAAACCTTTTGTATTACCTCGCCCAATCACAAGCCCGTAATTCCCGAGTCATCGAATTAAAAAAGGCTTTCGGTTTGAGCTATGTGGATGAAACCGCAGTAAAAAAAGCGCGGGAAAATTTGTATGGCTTTAACGTTAATTTAATCGACACCATTTCCGCCCAGGTCAGTGAAGAACTCACCAATATTAAAGAAGCGCTGGATATAGCGATGCATGCGAAAGGGGGAGCCACTACCGGCTTGGAACCCATATTGGAAAAACTCACTACCGTTGCCGATGCCCTAGGCATGCTGGGTATGACCCGGCCTAAAGACCTGGTCAAAGAACAAAAAGAATTCCTCGCTCCCAAAATTCAACAAGGTGAAGTGCTGAGCGTGGACGATCTCATGGGCATTGCCTCGGCGATATTACACGTGGAATCATCGCTGTCCGATTTGGGTGTGGCCATGGATTTCAGCCACGGTGAAACCAGTTTACCTCCAGCAGAATACGACAAATTATTGAAGTTGGTAGCCCAGGAAGTCATTACTGACATTAAAGTGATTAAACAAGCCATTAGCGATTATTCCCTGGAGCCGACGAAAATCGAATTATTGCATAGCGTTCCCGAACTGCTCACACACATCACCGGCGCAATGCAGGTTTTGAGGTTTCAACAATTGGCAAACCTGTCACAAGCCATTAGCGACTATATCAGCCAAATACTAATTGATAAAAACACCGCAGCGAGCGCCGAGAGCCTGGATTTATTGGCCGATGCCATTGTCGGCCTGGAAAACTTCTATCAAACCATACTAGAAGAAAGCGTAGCTCCTGAAATAGGCCTGCAAGTGGCCACCCAAAGCATCTCCAAACTAGGTTACCCCCCCAAACCAATCCCCGTGGAATATCCCCACGAATCCGACGACTCCTCCCAACAATATCACTATGCATAATTAAAATTGCATAATAAAATTCGCGCAACAAATAACCGCCTAGTCAAATCCTCACCCATATCACAAGTGTGAACTATTCACACGACAAACGTAAATAGTTCACTGCAATACTGCAGCGTGAACAATATACTGGCTTTACTCAATTCAATGTCTCTCCTATATTTCTGTCTGTGTACTTTAGCCCTTGGCAACCGCTTAGGGCTTTTTTAGTTGGGTGTTAATGCGCCGGAATTTTTTACACAACACATCTTGGCACGTTTAAGCACAGTTTATTGCAACCAACATTACCCTCAAATCAAACAAGACTTGTTGATATTATTGGTTGAGATAAGCTAGATTTAACGTATTAATTCAATTCCTCTCTTTGAATAGATACTGAAAACGGTTAATCTGCGGCAATGATCATTTTCAATAGGATATTTTAGCAATGAAGCAAGCGCTGTTGATTATTCTGCTATTCGTCATACCTCAAGCTGAAGCATTTACATTTAAAATAGCCACCCTGGCACCGGATGGCACAACGTGGATGAACGAAATTCGCGCAGCAGCCAAAACCATTGCCCAACGCACCGACGATAGGGTGAAATTTAAGTTTTACACTGGCGGCGTAATGGGCAACGAAACAAGTGTGTTAAAAAAAATGCGTATCCAGCAACTGCATGGAGGCGCATTTTCTGTGGGTGGCCTGGCGGAGTTATACCCGGACGTACAGATATACACCCTGCCTTTCTTGTTTCGCTCCTATGCAGAAGTAGACTATGTACGCAGTAAAATGGACGATGAAATTCGCAAAGGCTTGGAAAAAAACGGCATGATTTTACTCGGAATGAGCGACGGTGGGTTTGCCTACGTCATGTCCGACACCCCAGTGCAAAGCATAGATCAATTGAAAAGCAAAAAAATATGGCTTCCGGAAGGTGATGTAATCACTCAAACCATGTATGAAATCGCTGATATCGCGCCGGTTCCCCTGCCGCTGGCGGACGTTTACACCGGCCTGCAAACCGGTTTGATTGATACCATAGGCACCAGCCTGATAGGAGCCATCGCCTTTCAGTGGCACACTCGTGTTAAATATGTTGCTGATATTCCGTTGTTTTATCTGGTGGGTCAACTGGTAATCGACCAAAGAGCATTTAAAAAGATCTCCGCCAACGATCAAACTATCGTGCTCGAAGTGATGAACACGGTGATGAGCAAGTTAGGAAAAATGAACCGTGAGGATGACGCCGAAGCTCGAACAGCGTTACAAAATCAAGGCATAGAATTCCTCACTATAAACGCAGAGGAACAACATCGCTTGGAGAGCATTTCTATTCGCGCTATAGATGAATTGGGTAAAAAAGGTGTGTTCACTCAGGGAATGTATAATCTTCTAAGTCAATATTTAAGAGACTTTCGCGACCGTGGCCAAGCATCTGACCAGATCAATCCCTAGCAGCAGTTCATTTCAATGAGCAGCACTAAATCAGATCCTACATTGTTGCCTCGTATCCTCAACGTTATTCATCGATTCGAAGACAGTCTACTGGCGATCTTGCTAATTGCGATGATACTACTTGCCAGCGCACAAATTGTTTTGCGCAACGTATTCGAGATAAGCATTGTATGGGCAGATCCCTTGTTGCGAATCATGGTCTTGTGGTTGGCGTTGATAGGGGCACTTGCCGCCAGCCGGGAAAACAAACACATCAGTATTGACGTATTGACACGAGTGATGAATGAAAAGACGCGCCGCGCTACGCATATTTTCACCAGTTTATTTACCGCTGTTGTGACGGGACTCATTGCCTATCACGCAGGACGGTTTGTGGTTATGGAATACGAAACACAGAATCTGGTACTAGGCATACCTGCCTGGGTTTTTGAGGCTATTATCCCTGCGGCCTTCGCATTAATGGCCATACGTTATCTGATTCATTTTGTGCAGTATGCAAAGGGTTTGATCATGCAGGAACCGTCATCATGAACGTTATCTTGCTGATTATTACTTTGTTGGGCGCACCATTATTTGCGGTAATTGCCGCCAGTGCTATGTTCGGTTTTTACAGTGACGATATCGATTTAGGTGTGATTGCCATTGAAATCTATCGCTTGGCGGAAACCCCGGTGCTTCTAGCGATCCCTTTATTTACATTCGCCGGTTATATTTTAGGCGCAAGCCAAGCGCCGCATCGACTGGTCCGTCTCACTAACGCACTATTAGGGTGGCTACCCGGTGGCTTGGCTATGGTCGCCATCGTCGCTTGTGCTTTTTTTACCGCCTTCACTGGCGCATCCGGCGTAACCATAGTCGCATTAGGCGCACTTTTGTATCCTGCGCTAAAAGAAGCCGGCTACGGCGAACATTTTAATCTTGGTCTCATCACCAGTTCTGGAAGCTTAGGCTTGTTGTTCGCGCCATCTCTCCCATTGATACTATACGGCGTGGTAGTGCAACAAATGGGTATGGAACAAACGATCAGCATAGGCGATTTATTTCTGGCTGGCATCTTACCGGGATTACTAATGATGTTATTGCTGTCCACATACAGCATGCTTCAGAGACGCCAGCCACGCTTGGCCACTAGCAAACCCACCAATAAAGAAATCGTAAATATTCTGCGTGAATCAGCGTGGGAACTACCTCTACCCTTTGTCGTTTTAGGGGGTATTTATTCCGGTCTATTTGCCATATCAGAAGCCGCGGCAGTGACCGCGTTGTATGTACTTATCGTGGAAGTGCTCATCAAACGCGAAATACCAATGAGCGATCTACCGCGTATCATTCGCGAATCCATGATTTTGGTGGGCGGTGTTCTCATCATTCTGGGTGTGTCATTGGCATTGACTAATTACATCATCGATAGCGGCCTGCCAATGCGCTTGTTCGACGCTATTCGCGCTCATATCGACAGCAAGTGGACATTTCTCATATTGTTGAATGTGTTTTTATTGGCACTGGGCATGATTCTGGATATTTTCTCCGCGCTGGTGATTATCATTCCTATCATTCTTCCCATCGCCATCAACTATGGCATACACCCTGTGCATCTAGGCATCGTATTTCTCGCCAATATGCAAATTGGGTACTTCACACCACCGGTGGGCATGAATTTGTTTATCGCGAGCTACCGTTTTGAACGCCCTGTAATGGAGTTGTATCGAGCCACCATACCTTTCTTTTTTATCTTGTTGGGCGCAGTGTTAATAATCACTTACTGGCCCGGCTTAAGCTTAGTATTGCTGGGTCAATCCTAAGCCAACACTGACCAGTATTGATTTGCTATCTCCAGCTCAAGCACGTGGCGATATTCATGCGGTTGCATTAGAATTGCGATGTATGCCATCGGTTATCGTACTTACCCCATAAGATTGCACCCATGAGCGATTCACAAATTGCCATCAATCCCCAGTCCAGCGCTACAGTGAGTGCTTCTGCCGGTACGGGAAAAACTTGGCTGTTGGTTTCGAGAATAATCCGTCTGTTATTAGCAGGCGCCAAACCGGATGCCATATTGGCGATAACATTCACCCGCAAAGCCGCCGCCGAGATGCAAACCCGCTTGGCCAGCCGCTTGTTTCAATTTGCCGCCGCCGACGATCGCGAACTGGTACAACTGTTACAGCAAATCCAGGCTCCTACCGACGCGGATACGTTGAAATTGGCCCGCGACCTTTATGAGCGCTTGTTGCATTCTCATCAAAAAGTGCGCGCCACTACTTTTCATAGCTTTTGCCAGGACATATTGCGGCGGTTTCCATTGGACGCCGGCATCGCACCTGGTTTTGAACTAATGGATGACACATCGCAACTGAGCCAGGAAGCATGGGATATTATGGTCAGAGAAGCCACCATGCAAAGCGATGGCGCATTAGCTGGTCAACTGGAAGCATTAATGAATTATTGCAACGGCTTATTCAATACTCAGGACGCTTTATTTAGTTTTTTAGAACACCGTAGCGATTGGTGGGCATATACCGAAGCACAATCCTCGCCGGTGGAATATGCCAAGACCAAACTCAAGGCGGCAATAAGCGTAGATCCAAACATAGATCCTTTGGATGCCCTGGCTAATGGCAGATTAGCCAGTAATATTAAAGAGTTCGCCCAATTGCTAGCCAAACACCCCACCAAGAGTAATCTCGGCTATGCAGCCAACGCACAAAGCGCCTTGGAGTTGATCGAGACACGCAACCTTGAAGACGCGTTTAGTACGGTTTACCCAATATTTTTCACACAAGACAGCAAACCGCGCGCGCGCAGCGAAAACAAGACGCAAGCGAAAAATATGGGCGATGCCGGCCAACAACGCTTTTTAGATCTACACGAACTACTATGCGCGACACTGTCTGACATAAACAATCAGCGATTTCGCCTGCATTTATACGAGCTTTGCTGCACCTGGTATGAACTGGGTGAATATTTGCTAGCACTTTTTCAACGCTTAAAAGCCGAACAACGTCTGTTGGATTTCAGCGATCTGGAATGGAAAACGTATATGTTGCTGAACCACAGTGACAATGCCCATTGGGTGCAATACAAACTTGATCAACGTATTGACCACTTGTTAATTGACGAGTTCCAAGATACCAATCCGACTCAGTGGCAGCTTATCATTCCCTTGTTGGAAGAACTTGCCGCCGGCAATACCGAGCGGCAGCGCAGTGTATTTTTGGTGGGCGATCACAAACAATCTATCTATCGCTTCCGGCGGGCGGCACCGGAATTGTTTGATACCGCCCAAATCTGGCTACACCAGTCCCTGGCTGCGGTCAATCAACCGTTATCCACCTCATGGCGCTCGGCTCCGGCGATTATGCAATGCGTCAACTGGGTATTCTCCGATGGCCCCTTAAGTGAATCCATTCACCAATTCGCACTCCACGACACTCACCACAAAAGTTTGTGGGGCATGGTAGAAATACTGCCGTTGGCAAAGTCCAGCCGCGATCCAGCTCAAGCACCAACCGAGACTGAAAGCTTGCGCAATCCCTTATTTCAACCGCGCCCGGAATCTGAAGATATCCGGCACTATGAAGAAGGCAAATTAATCGCTGCCAAAATAAAATCATTGATTGAACAACCGACTTGGATCGAATCCCACGGTAAGCTGCGCCGATTGGCGTATAAAGACATCATGATCTTATTGCGCCACCGTACCCATGCCAGCGACTACGAAAAAGCCTTGCGTGAATCCCATATTCCTTATGTAGGTGCCGAACGCGGCACATTGTTAAATACCTTGGAAGCGCAAGACATGGTGGCGTTGCTGGAGACCTTAATCACGCCGTATAACAACTTGGCCTTGGCAACCGTATTACGCTCTCCGATATTCTCCTGTAGCAATGAACAATTGATATTGCTCGCTCAAATAAAGCAGGGCACATGGTTGCAAAGACTACAAGCCATCGCCCAGGACTCGGTGCAGCCAGAATTGCAACGGGCGCACGAGTTGTTGGCCGATTGGAGCGCTTCAGCCGGTATATTACCGGTACACGATTTGTTAGACCGGATTTACAATCAAGGTAATTTGTTAAACCGCTACGAAGCTGCGTACCCGGAGCATCTCAAACAACGCGTGCGAGCCAACCTTACCCGCTTCCTGGAGCTGGCATTGGAGGTGGACAGCGGACGATATCCCAGCATCGGAAACTTCTTATCCAAACTGCAAACATTGCGGGATCAAATGCAAAACGGGCCGGACGAAGTTTCCTCGTGGGATACACCATCCAAAGTGCAAATTATGACCATCCATGCCTCCAAAGGCATGGAAGCTCCGATGGTGATTTTAGCCGATAGCACCAATACGCAGTCAGCATCCAAAGCTTATCAAGCTATTGTGGACTGGCCAGCAGGTCAACGGCGGCCGCACTACTTTCTGCTGGCGCCACCCAAGAGAGAACAAGATGAGTTTGTACAAAACCTAATGGACAATAACCAACGCGGTGAACTCAAAGAGGAGTCCAATTTGCTGTACGTGGCTTTGACCAGGGCAAAACAAATTTTGTGTATTTCCGGCAGCGAACCCAGCCGTGGTAACAATTTAGGGTGGTACGGGCAGGTTCGCGAACAAATGCGGCGGCATGTGAAATTGAACGAACCTGACGATGCGCAATCCGTTGTTTACCAATCCGGCCGGCAACCGGCAGCCCCTACCGCGTATTGCGAGATGGAAATCCTGTCAACTGTAACGCCACCGGTTACAGAAACCAAACTAAAAGGTCCCTTCCCCCACTGGCAGGGATTCAAAGAAATCGCACCCAGTTACCAAATGCTTGGCGTTCCCGGGATATACGGGCTTAGTGAGGAGACGACGCAAAGACCCGGCAACACGTTGGACGAAGACAAGCAAACCAAAGGCACTGTTATTCACCGGATTTTACAATTGTTAAGTGAACAAATAAGCGACACGGATATAATTCGATGGATACGCGCTGAATACGGCCTGGACCTGCGGAGCCAACCCTGGCATCAATGGTTATTGGAAGCCCAGCGAGTCATTGACAATCCCTCGTGGCGCTTTTTATACGATCCCAAACAGTATGCAAAAGCCTACAACGAAATACCGGTTATGTATCAACATGAAGGCGATACCGTCTATGGATTTATAGATCGGTTGGTAATCACAGGCAATAAAATCTTCCTGGTTGACTACAAAACCCATGAACTTCATACAGCGAACGACATGGAGCTGTTGGCGCAACACTATCTACCCCAACTACGTCATTACCAAATGGGCATCACAAAGTGTTGGCCGGCACTACCGGTGGAGTGTTATTTGTTATTTACACACAATACTTCGCTCAAATTGATGCCAATCTGATTGCGCCCATTAATCAATGCCCTTGAAATAAAGCTGGACGAATACTATTTTTCTCTGTAGTTACTCACAACAGAAATAACTGATCTAGATATTCCCGGTTGGAGGTGTCTTATGAACGATCCAAATAATCTCCCATCCAGAGAGCCCGGCTGGTCTTTGCTTGACGACCCATTCGATGATTTTTTCCAAGGATTTTTTCGACCTATGCGCCGAGTGAGCGAATCCGGAACACTCGCCCCAGCGGTGGATATTATCGAACGTGACAAAGAATTTGTGGTAAGAGCGGATTTTCCCGGCATAAACAAGGAAGATATTGCTATCACCTTGCAAGACAGCGTATTGTCCATTAGTGCCGAGCGCAAGCAGGGATCCGAAGACAAACAAGGCGAACGCGTGATTCGCCGGGAACGGCGCTGCGGTAAATTTGAACGCAGCATGCAGCTGAATCAGGAAATCGACGAATCCAAAGTAAAAGCTTCTTTTAACAACGGGGTTCTGGAACTCATTCTGCCGAAAAAAGAAGAAGTGGCGCCCAAGAAAGTGACTGTGCAGATTAGTTAACCACTGAACAAACCACTGATCATCACCACTGGCTTAACACCAGTGGTGACACTTATCACGTGCGGCCGAGGAAAACAGATACTCGCCCAACAGCGAACCTACAAAGAAGGATTAAAGTCTTTCGTCGCGTGTTCTTTTTCGAACCTAGTCTGACAATCGATACAACGCTCTGCAGCGGGATTAACGTCTAACCGCGCGGCGGCGATTTCATTACCGCAATCAATACAAGCGCCATACTCGCCTTCACTCATGCGGCGCAATGCGGCGTTGATGGCTCTAAGTTCCTTCACTTCTTGAGTAATAACAGCGATATCCAAATCTTTTAGAAAATCATCCACCGACTTTTCGCCCACATCGGCTACCTCAATAAAAGAATCAATCGTTTGCCGGCCTTCGTGATCGGCAATGTAATTGTTCAACACTTCACTGAGTTCGCCTTGCCGGGCCAACAACTTGGATTTCAACAACGCTATGTCTGCCACAATCGTTCCTTTATTAAATAATAGGGGTAATTAAATATCATAATTCATGCTGACATTTTTGAATTGACCATAATCAATTTAGATCAACAACGCCTTCATTCTCCACATCAAATAAATTGGTAGGTTCAATTTTTGCATTTATTCCAAACTTGTATGGGGTTTGCGCCGGTTCGGTTTTCCCAAGTAAGAAACACCGTCTATACTTTTTGCTTAACTACTCCGGTCACCTGATAAACCACAAAACAAATGCCCTCACAAAACCTGCCCACTCAACACCTCTCCTTGCAAAACCTGGACAATGTCATTTTAGGCATCGGAAATAAAGCCTTATCCGACGATGCGGCGGGTATTAAGGTAGTACGCTATATGCTCAAGAACTTCCCCCACATTTCTTCGCTGCAGATCATCGATGGCGGTAACCTTACTTATGAGTTAACCACAGTGCTGGAAAGCGCACAAAATCTCCTCGTCATCGACGCGGCAAAACTCGAGCAAGCTCCAGGAACCATAACCCTATTCGAAGGCACACAGATGGATGAAATTCTCAAACGGCCCCGACGCAACGCCAATGAGACAGCGTTGGCCGACATGATTGAAATCGCCCGCCTGGCAAAAAAAATGCCGCGGAACCGCGCTTTACTGACCATCGAACCGAAGAAAACAAGCTGGGGCAACCGTATGAGTGCGTGCGTCAGTAAAGCCATCCCCCAATTGGCACAAAACGCCCTCACTCTGATGAGCCAGTGGACCGGCACTGATTGGCAAGAGGCCGAGCCCTCCGCCCCCCTTGCTACGCAACAGGCGCCCACATAGTATTTTTCCTGTACCCTGATCATTGATTTATATCATGGTCAATCTATGTTAAACACTCAAGAATATGCAAAAAGCCACGTAGGATCACATCATGGTAAATAGCAATAATGAAGCGCCCGCAATCCCTTCGGCTGACACATTGCGACGGCTGGCAATTAGCGAAAGTGGTTTTGTGTTCGACCCCGTCAGCGGCCACAACTTTACGGTAAACGACACCGGATTGACTATTTTGCGCAGTTTACAGCACGAACAAGACTTCACTCACTTATTGCAAGAGTTGCAACAGGAATATGATGCTAATCCCAGCGATATTGAACGGGACGTCATCGAATTTATCGGTATGTTACGGGAGTTTGTGGGCGAATAATGAATGACATACCCGCGACAGTCGCTGTCACAGGCATGAATGCCAAACCAGACAATCCAGGTCCGGGAGTGGCGGTGGCACGCTGCATTAGAGAATCTCCAGAATTTTCCGGTAAAATTGTCGGCTTGGGGTATGACGCGTTGGATCCCGGGCTGTATTTAAAGCAATACTGCGACTCTGGTCACTTGTTGCCCTATCCGTCGACAGGAGATGAAGCCTTACTAAATGCACTCAAAATTTTAAACGAACGGGAGAATATTGACGTACTGATCCCCTGCTTGGACGCGGAATTGCCTGGCATTGTACGCTTAAGACCGCTTATAGAGGAAATGGGCATTAAAGTGTTTCTGCCCACGCCCGAACAATTACGCTTGCGAAACAAAGACCGTCTCACTGAATTGGCGCAATTGGCGGGTATTCAATGCCCGGATATTAAATCGGTCACCCACGCCGGATTCTTTTACAAATGTCAGGACGAAGGTTGGTCCTATCCCTTGGTGGTCAAGGGATTATTCTACGATGCCAAAATCGCATACACCGCGGACGAAGCGGCGGACGCATTCCGGCATATTGCGGCTGAATGGGGTTATCCGGTTCTTGTGCAGCAAATGGTCAAAGGCGAAGAATACAATTTAACGGCCGTTGGCGATGGCCATGGCAACATGCTGGGTGAAGTCATGATGAAAAAAATGGCGGTAACCGATAAAGGCAAAGCCTGGTCAGGCGTTAGCATATTCGATCAAGCTCTGTATGACGCCAGCGCAGCATTGGTCAAAGCCATCCAATGGCGCGGCCCGCTGGAAGTGGAAGTGATGCGTGATAAACATGGCCAATATCAATTAATCGAGATCAATCCGCGCTTTCCCGCTTGGATATATCTTTCGGTAGGCGTGAATCGCAATTTACCCCTAACGCTACTTAAACTCGCGCTGGATCAGGACATAGAGCCTTTTCCCGAACCGCAAACCGGTATTCTTTTCATTCGCTATGCCATTGAGAATATCGTACCCATGGCGGATTTTGAATCAGTGGTGATGAGCGGAGGACTTTCCAATTTATCTCAGTAACTAATTACACGACCAAAGGATAATAAAAGAGATAGACATGCCTGAGAATGACAACAACACTAACAATGACGCTAAACAAGACATTGGCGGAAAAAAACCTTGGACCAAACCGACCATCACAGTGTTACGCAGCGGCCTGCTGAACAAGTTCGGCAAAGCCCGGCAAGCGGCCTGGATAGACAGCATTGACGATGTGGCCATCGATGATTTGCTGAATCAATTCGGTTCGCCATTGTTTGTGGTATCGGAAAAAAAACTGCGCCGTAACATGCAACGCATGAAGCGGGCGTTCACCGGACGCTACCCCAATGTGGTGTTCGGCTGGAGCTATAAGACCAATTATTTGGGCGCCATTTGCAATGTATTGCATCAAGAGGAAGCACTGGCAGAGGTGGTATCCGAGTTTGAATATGAAAAAGCCCGTACTTTGGGCGTGCCTGGCCACTGCATCTTGTTCAACGGCCCGTTTAAAAAGCGACATATTTTGGAAACCGCTATAGACGAAGGGGCTCACATCCATATCGACCACTTAGACGAATTGTACGAGCTGGAAAAAATCGCCAATGAAAAGCGCAAAAAGATCCCGGTGACCATTCGCCTGAATTTCGATACCGGATATACCGAACCCTGGAGTCGGTTTGGATTTAACGTGGAGTCCGGCCAGGCCATGGATGCGGCATGGCGCATCACCACCAGCCAATACATGGAATTAGTAGGTTTACACAGTCACATCGGCACATTTATTACAGAGCCTAAGGCTTACAGCATCCAAGTGCGAACCATGTGCAATTTCATGGAAGAAGTGGAAAAACGCACCGGATGCAGCATCGAATACCTGGATATCGGTGGTGGATTTGCTTCGTTAAACTCGCTGCAGGGAATATATCTACCCCCCGAGCAAATTGTACCCAGCATAGAACAATACGCCGAAGCTATTTGCGAGGTTTTGTTGGAATGCACTCACGAGCGCGAAGCGCGCGGCTGCAAACGACCCACCTTAGTTCTGGAAACCGGGCGGGCCATGGTGGATGATGCCGAAGTATTAATCACTACGGTCGCCGCCAACAAGCGCCTACCGGACGGCAAGCGCGCCGTGATCGTGGACGCTGGCGTGAACTTATTGTTCACGGCGTTTTGGTACAACCACAACGTGACACCCACACGCCCTTTGCCTGGAAAACCGGAAGAAACCGTTATCTACGGCCCTTTGTGCATGAATATCGATGTCATGCGCTACAGCATCATGTTACCGCCGCTGAACTTAGGCGATAATCTGGTATTCAGCCCGGTTGGCGCCTATAACCACACCCAGTGGCTGCAATTTATCGAATACCGGCCCAATGTGGTGATGATTCATCCTGATAAATCGGTTTCGGTTATCCGTGCGGCGGAAAATCTCGATGTGGTAACGGCCCAGGAAAGAATACCGGAGCACTTACAACAACCTTACACACACGGCGTACCGGGTAGCATAGTCAAACCACGGTAGAATAGAAAACTTGCGGTAACACAATAAACACAGCAAGAAAATATGTTTTCTGATTATATCAATATTTTAGCGCGTTCCTACGCCGCCATTTTATTTGTGGATGGCCCGATGACCGGCTTGTTGTTTTTGGGCGCCACTTTGCTGTATCCCAACATAGGGCTTGCGGGATTATTCGCGGCAGTGATTGCGCTGTTTATCGTCAAATTGTTCGAGTTCCCTCACTATGAAAAAGGTGTCCACGTCTTTAATAGTTTGCTGGTGGGCTTGTCGTTAGGTGCGTTTTATCAAATCAATATTTATTTAATGATTCTGATTGCCATAGGCGCGGTATTGTGTGTGTTTGTGACTGTCGCATTAATCGATTCTTTCTGGAGGCGCGTGCAACTGCCCGTTCTTAGCCTGCCGTTCATTATTGTGGCTAGCATTACCGCTTTAGCCGCACAACAGTACACCTCGTTAAGCAATTTTCTCGTCTACAGCGAATTGCGCATCGACTGGCTGCCGGCCGCTATCAATACTTTTTTCAGCTCATTAGGGGCGGTATTGTTCACCACTCACCCGGTCGCCGGCTTAATTCTTCTTCTCGGCATAGTCTGGCACTCGCGCTATCTCGCCCTATTGGCCATAGCCGGCTACGTAGTAGGACAAACTTTATTTACCCTGTTAGCTGAAGCACCCCATCCCAACCTGTTGGCCTGGACAGGTTTTAACTTTATGCTAACCGCAATGGCTTTAGGCGGCATTTACGTAATTCCCAGCTTAATGAGCTTCGCCTCGGCGATGCTAGCCGTTGGGCTATCGGCGTTGTTAATCATTGCCACCCAGAACCTATTGTTTGTCTATGGTTTGCCTGTACTGGCTTTACCGTTTGTCATCACCACCATTACATTTTTAGCCGCTTTGCGAACCCGTATAACATTATCGCAACCTTGGTTAGCACCCGCACCAGCCCTACCCGAAAACAACTATGAACGCGCGCGACTAGCCAGAGTACGCAACGGTGAGATTAACAGCGTGCCTTTGTTAACACCGTTTTACGGCCAATGGAATATTTACCAGGGATTTAACGGCCCTCATACTCACAAAGCCCCATGGCAACACGCGCTGGATTTTTATATCACTGAAGATGGCGTCAGCTACACCGGCGATGGCACCAGCCTGGAAGACTTTCATTGTTTTGGCTTACCGGTGTTGTCACCCGTACATGGCCGGGTCATTCGTTTATACGACAAATTACCGGATAATCCCCCCGGCGAAGTCAACGTGAGCAACAATTGGGGTAATTTTGTATTAATCCGACTGGAATCGGGATTACACGTGTTACTGGCGCATCTAAAAGAAAACAGCATCAAAGCCAAAGAAGGCGACTATGTCACTCCCGGAATGGTTCTCGGCGCTTGCGGGAACTCCGGCCGCTCACCCCAGCCGCATTTGCACTTACAAGTGCAGCGCACGGCCGAACTAGGCAGCCCCACCTACCCGTTTCATCTTTGTAGCGTCATGCATCATGAAAGTGATGGGGTAAGTGAATACCGCGTAGTATCCCGACCCAAGATTGGCGATCGAATCGAAGCCGCTGCAGTGAGCGAAGGATTAGCCGCGCAACTGCATCTTCCGGTTGGCCGGCAACTGACTTATGAACTGGAAGGCCATGGTATAAAAGGCAAACTAACGCGCGAATTGCAAGTGGAGTTGACTCTCTTGGGGCAGTTTCGTTTAGTCAGCGATACCGGTGCCAGCGCCGCGTTCGAGGAAACCAATGGTGTGCTGGCATTTTATGACCGCCAGGGTCCGGACGACATTTTGTTGGACACTTGGATTTTGGCCAACGGTCTTACGCCACTCACGGAAAGCGCACATCACTGGCAGGATTCGCCGCCAGCCAACTTACTGCCTCTGAATCTGCAACAAAAAATATTATTATGGTTGATACGCCCACTGGGATGTGGCTTGAACAGCCACTATCAACGTCATTGGGATGACGTTCACCAAATTTGGAAACAACAAGCGCAACATCAAATGAAAATCGGTACGACCATATGGCGTGTCGATACGGAGTCTGATATTGATTTGGAAATTGGCTGTAAGCAAATATTAATGATTTTCAACACCAATAGTTGGCATGCCAAATTAGTGGAAGCCGGGTTGGCCAGTGACCAAGGAATTCCTGGCTGGAGCCAAGCTGCAGTCGGTGACAAGGCAATAATAGGAACAGATACTCAAGCGACGAAGTAGAACCGCAACCCGAAACAGACCTAGCAGCAATAAAGGTTAGCAATGGTTTTCATAAAACAGAAAGTGCTCAAATATATTTTTTTATGCTTAGCCATAGGGCAAGCCGCAATGAATCCGGTCAGCGCGGCAAATGATTGGTCGCTGGGTATATCCCCACAAGTGCTGTTGATGCAATACGATGATTCGACGCTACGGGATAATCTAAGGAGCTTTGGTTTATTCGCCACGGCGGATTATCTGGATAAAGGCGGCCTAAAGCTCGGTTACAATTTCGCGACAGTCAACGGCCGTGCAAACAACCCGGACGTTGATGAAAGCGTTTGGTTTCTGAGCGGCCGCTATGTGCACTTCTCCGACACACTTACCGGCAAGTTAGGTTTTCGACTGGATGGATATGCCGTTACCGACAAAACCAAAATAAAGTCACTCAGCGACGAGTCCGGGATGGGACACAACCAAGGCGGCTCAGTGATTGAAACCTTGACTGATGACATTGGTGTGATATACGCCCAATTGGATTATATGAACTACGCTGAACAGCTTTACGCAGATATCGGCTATGCATCGTCCGATTACAACTATGAACAAAGCGCTGAGTTTGTATCCGCTCAGGACAACCAAGTGCAGCAATTCACCGCTACCGGCGGATTTGCGTTTAACAACCGATACGATTGGCTACAAGCCCGGCTTTATTTCATTAACCTGGAGCACGGTAATAACACCGATGGCGTCAACCAAAGCAATGCTGTGGAATTCAAATGGCTGCATTGGTTTAAACCCAATGCTCTGCTGAATATCCACTCATCATTTGTTAAACTGTTGGCGGGTAAACGATTGTTCCCCGTGGATCCGGATTCGTATACGACTTACAGTATAGCTGACATGCAAACTGGCTCAGCGGCCGCGGGACTGGAATGGAAAATCGGTGCACAAAGCAAGTTTTTCCTGTTAATTGGTTACGACAAATTTGAAAATTTGGTTATTGATGACAAATACAGCGCCACTTATGTATTCGGCAGTGTATCGCTCAATTGGTAATTTACAAGGACATATCATGCGAATCAAAATCTTATTTAGTTGCATCATTGTGGTTTTTTGTACTAATGCTAACAGCGCCAGCGTGGACGTTTGGGCGGAAAGTTACCGCTTGGAGTCGCTTACCCGGTACGAACAAGCGGCAGAAGCACTGGTACCCTTGTTGGACAAACAACCTAAGAATGAGTTTGTATTGCTACGACTGGGTTGGCTAAATTACCTTAGCGGTACACATAACAGCGCCATAGAACATTACAAAAAAGCGCTGAGTATCAACAACAAGTCATTAGACGCAAGATTAGGTTTGACACTGCCGTTGCTGGCGCAACAACGTTGGAAAGAAGCCGCCAAATTCGCCCAGGAAACCTTGGAAATCGCCCCCTGGAACTACTACGCGCATATCCGATTAATGATTGCCGAAGAAGGTATGCGTCAGTGGAAGACGCTGGCGAACCATGCGAACGACGTATACATGCATTATCCCAGCGATGCTACCGTCCTGGTGTATCTGGCCCGCGCCAATCGTTGGCTAAATAACAATAAAGAAGCCAAAGAAGCCTATCTTAAGGTATTGGAACGGGTTCCGGGACATATCGAAGCGTTACAGTTCGTCGAAGGACAAAATTAGCGGTTGGTCCGAAGAATTGGTAAATAAAAATCACTCTCAAAAACACGCGTTTTCGAAATCTGTGAGACAAGTCTGAGCATCGCCGCCACTGTCCAATGTGGAGCCAAGTACCGATGTTTGTCTTTTTCCTTTGTTAAGAAATCACCACTAAAATCCAACAGCTTACCCACACCATTCTTACTACAATATTCATTAAAACCCCCTCTTAAGACCATAATTTTTATAGTTAAATATTTTCCTACATCGATCTTGAATTCAACCCGTAAAACTCCTTCCCATTTCACAATTGTTGACTAATCAAATAATATATTAAAATTGTAAGTTATTA
>Ga0209536_100004132_pt1 | contig 23029 bp, 17 predicted proteins | sample DeeMarSeWOR28_12_FD_187461 | JGI IMG/M metagenome (GOLD analysis project Ga0209536, IMG submission 187461) | Marine sediment microbial communities from White Oak River estuary, North Carolina - WOR-2-8_12 (SPAdes) (version 2) | ecosystem: Environmental > Aquatic > Marine > Intertidal zone >... | reverse complement strand
CAAGCTCGCTTGGAGCCAGGAGCAGCGCACTGTTACTGCCGCACCGGACCGCGGGGATCAAGGTGAGGGCCCATTCGAGCGTCTCATCATCCGGGGTGCGACGGTTATCGATGGGACGGGGGCGCCGCCGGTTGGACCCGTCGACATCGTGATCGAAGACAACACGATCGTCGAGGTGAGGAGTGTGGGAGCACCAGGTGTGCCCATTCGGGGAGACCAGCGACCCGGGAACGCAACTAGGGAGCTGGATGCCGAGGGCATGTACGTGCTGCCCGGCCTCGTTGACATCCACGTCCATTGTGGCGGATACCCCAAGACACCGGAAATCGAGTACGTGTACAAGCTGTGGATGGCCCATGGCATCACGACGGTGCGTGGTGTGCCCTGTGGCCCCATGGAATGGGATCTCAGGGAAAGAGAGCGGAGTGCCAACAATGAGATAGTAGCTCCCCGCATATTCGCCTATCACGTGCCCGGCACCGGCTGGGATGGTGGACCCATCCACACTCCGGAGCAGGCGCGTGAGTGGGTTCGCTGGGCGAAGCAGCGAGGAGTAGACGGCATCAAGATCTTCAGCTATCCGCCGGACGTCATGGAAGCGCTGTTGGATGAAGCCAAACAGCAGCAACTGGGATCGGTGGCACACCTTGCCCAGACGATGGTCTCAGGTGTCAACGCTCTCGATGCAGCACGGATGGGCCTTGGAACGCTGACCCATTACTACGGCCTTTTCGAGGCGCTCTACAAAGACGCCGATATTCAGCCCTGGCCGGCTGACATGAACTACAACAACGAGCAGCATCGTTTCGGCCAGGTGGCACAACAGTGGAACATGATCCACGAGCCGGGCAGCGAAGAATGGAACGCGCTGATCGAGGAGTTCCTGGGACTCGATTTCATCATCGATCCCACGATGACAGCGTATTTGGCCAGCCGGGACGTGATGCGAGCACGCAATGCCGATTGGCATGAGAAGTACACTCTACCGTCACTGTGGGACTACTATGAGCCGAATCGTGAGAATCACGGTTCCTACTACTATGACTGGACCACGTGGGAAGAGGTGGCGTGGAAGAACTTCTACCACCGGTGGCAGCAGTTTCTGGATGATTACAAGGATGCCGGGGGACGAGTCACGGTGAGTTCTGACGCTGGGTTCATCTACAACTTGTTTGGCTTCTCGACCATCGAGGAGATGGAGCTGCTGCAAGAAGCCGGCTTCCATCCGCTCGAGATCATCCGCGGGGCTACGATGCATGCGGCTCAAGCTCTGTTCGAGCCCGCGGGGAAGTCGATCGAGTTCGGCGTCATCCGGCCGACGCTCCGAGCCGATCTCGTCATCCTGGAGGAGAATCCGATTGCAAACTTGAAGGTGTTGTATGGGACTGGCCACATGAGGCTCAACGACGAGACGGGGAGAGTCGAGCGAGTGGGCGGTGTCAAGTACACCATCAAGGACGGCATCATCTACGATGCAAAGGAACTCTTGGCTGACGTGGCTCGGATGGTAGAGGAACAGAAGAGGGGCCGGGCAACGACCAGCAATTGAGTGGGATCTATCGAGTGGGGGTGGGTCGCGCACCCGCTCCCACCATGTGTTGTGCATTCGGTTGTTCAGACTTCGACTTCCGTTCCCAATCCCAGTTTCCGCGCTGCGTCTAGCACCATTGCGGCCACTGCCACGTCTTGTACTGCATTCCCGACCGACTTGAACAACGTGATCGCGTGATCGTCGGAGCGCCCTTGCTTCGTGCCGGAGACGACTTCACCCAGTTCGGCACGGATGTCTGCCTCTGAGATGAGACCCTTCGCACGGGGTATTATCAAGTCTCCTGCCTCCGCCCAGCATGCCTCCCGCGAGTCGACAAACAACTGTGCCCTGTGGATGATATCGTCGGGGATTTCCTGGGTGTCGGGTGTGAAGCCACCAACTGCGTTGATGTGAGTTCCCGGTCTTACGTCCGAGGCGTCAAAAACGGGAGTCCGGGAAGTGGTCGTTGCACAGATGATGTCTGCATCCTGGACAGCCTCACTGGCCGAGGATGCCACGACGATGTCGGTCGGAATCCGTCCTCCGCGCATCTGCATTTCGTCGACATAAGCTCCCGCGCTTGCCTCATCGATGTCGAATACCCAGACCTTCTCGATGGCCCGAACTTCACATATCGCTTCCAGTTGCGTGCGACCTTGCACCCCAGCGCCGAAGATCGCAGCGACGGGGGTAGCATCGCACGCCAGCAGATCCGTAGCCGCTCCGGAAGCAGCACCTGTCCTCAAGGCGGTAAGGTAGGTCCCATCCATCACCGCGGAGGGTTGTCCCGTCTCGGCATCCACGACTACGACCAGAGCATTGATAGTAGGAATCCCCTGCTCGACATTATTGGGAAAGACCGCAACGACTTTGATCCCCAGCTGATCGCTCTTGCTGAGATAGGCGGGCATGAACAGAGCGACGCCGTTGTGTGGCGCGACCCCGAGTTGAGTCCGAACGGGTACTTCCGCGTGACCGCTGGAGAGCTGCGCGAATGCCTGCTTCACGATCTCTATGGTCTGAGCCATGGAGGCCACTCGGCATATCTCGTCTTTGGAAATGATGCGTAGATTCATGTGTCCAGCTCCAAGTTCTCGTTGAGTGGAGTCCGCGGGGCTCATCCGGCGCGGCCCATTGATCTTCACTCGGTTGAGCGCTTGAGGGAGCGCCCGCCTATTGTAGAAAGCCGACCCCGAGATGTCGAGTCGGCTCCGTGCAGTTCCAGAAGGAGAATGGTTCTCAAGGAGTAACAACACCGCACCCCTGAAAGGAGGTCGCGCGTGGCTTTTGGGGTTAGTGGAGACGAGCAAAGCGTCTCAAAGGTGGAGCAGAAGATCGTCAAGGCCGTTACCACTGAGACCATCGTCTCATTGGTCATTGTCATGGCATTTTTCGCCGCCTTCGCGTGGAAGATGGGGATCGCCCACATGTTCAAGACAATGATGGGAACTGCTCATGATCTGGTACTGAATACGGTCTTGTTCCTGATGGGGGTGATCATCCTGGCAGGTGCCTTTACCTCTGTCATCTCCGAGTTCGGTATTGTGAGCGTTGCCAACCGGATCCTATCTCCACTCATGAAACCGCTCTTCAGACTGCCGGGCGCGACTTCGATTGGCGTTGTGGCAACCTACCTGTCGGACAATCCAGCCATCATGCCGTTGAGCGCTGACAAGGGATTCCTGAAGTATTTCAAGCGCTGGCAAGTCACGACGTTGGTCAACCTGGGCACCGTGTTCGGGATGGGGCTTATCGTGACGACCTTCATGCTGGCACAGTCATCGGGTGGCGAGTCCTTGGGTAGAGCGGTTCTGTTGGGCAACATTGGCGCCGTTCTCGGGGGCATTGTCAGCGTAAGGCTGATGGGTTGCTTCGGTCGGAAGAAGTACGGTGAAGACCAGGCAGTGATATCCGAGGAAGCGGAAGGTTATGACATCCTGCGCTATCGGGAAGTGCGGGAGGGGAACTTTGCACAACGGGCTCTGCAGGCCCTGTTGGATGGCGGTGTCCATGGCGTAAAGACGGGCCTGGATATCATGCCTGGGGTCATCATCATCACAACGCTGGTGATGATGCTCTCCTACGGACCAAACGAGGGTGTGTACACAGGCGGGGCTTACGAGGGGATCGCCTTCTTCCCTTGGATCGGAGCCAAGCTATCCTTCATCATCGAGCCGCTATTCGGATTCTCCAATCCGGAAGCGATAGCATTTCCCGTCACGTCCCTGGGGTCCGTTGGTGCTGCGATCTCCATGGTCCCCTCTTTTCTTGAGAGTGGCGTCGTCGGTGCGAAAGGAATCTGTGTCTTCACTGCCATCGGCATCTGCAATGCCGGTTTCCTGAGCACCCACGTGGGCATGATGGACGGAATTAGAGAGCGTGACCTGACCAATGTGGCCATTGCCACCCACTTCGTAGGCGGTCTTTGCGCCGGTGTCTTTGGCCACGTGCTGTTCCTGCTTTTGGGGTAGGGCCGGGCTGCTAGATCCTAGCTGTCCAGATACCGCATCACGGCCGGCAGCAACACCTGTTGGTAGAACCTCCCCACTGGACTGGGCGACAGGCCGGGGTGCATCCCGCCCCTCCTGCGACATCCCGACCGACCCTGCCCAGGCGTGAAGGAACGCGAACGTCGTCCAAACCTGGGCAACTCTCAGCTCGCTTGGGGTCATTACAGTCCTCCTGGCGACAGTGGTGTCGCGGCAAGGTCACACCGTCTGGCGGGCCGACGCGTGCGACTCAGGATGATGTTGCATGATCCCCACAGTCACAATGCCAGCTCATTCTGGCGTGAAGGCACTCGCCCCCCCGTGCCGCAGTACAACAGCGAGACCCTGAGGCCCCCGCAGACCTAGCCGCAATGGCGCTCCGGCTGCAGATTAGTGACTGCCCTCACGCCACAATGCCGTGGAGACAGTCCGGGGGCGGATCCCAGTATGACGCTCCCTGTTCGTGATGGTCCGTGTCTGCATAGGAGTCGACCAAAGGAGCGACCCGATGCCAGAACAGCGGAGAGTGAGGTTCCTGCGCCTGAGCGTTGAGGATCTGCCCGATAATCGGCTCAGTGCTCGAGTCGAGTTGGAGTGGCTCGGAGCAACGTATCAAGGCACGGAGGAAGTTGTCTGGCAGGAGAATGCGGAGTTCATCTGCGCTGCCAAGGCAACCTGCCGGGCCTTGGAGGCGGTCCTGCAGCTTGTGCCTGCCTCCTTCGAGTATCTGAAGTGCGAACCCACCACGGCCGTCGGCCGCCTGTTGGCAGTGGCGGCGGTGTCGGTGGGGGCCAAAGACGGCGCGCAATACACGGTGGGTGTCTGTCCAGTCGGAGACGATCCGGCGGATGCCGCCGTTCGTGCAGTCCTGAGTGCCACGAATCGTGAGGTGTCGCGGTTGCTCAGCTGATGGGAGAGTGGCGGCCGATCGACGATTGGGGTGCACGGATCGATCCTGAATATGGAGGGGCAAAATGGCTCTGTTGTGGTTCTTGCTGATTGGTGCATGTGCGGGCTGGCTGGCAGGCCAGATCATGAAAGGTCGTGGCTTTGGCCTCGTGGGCAACATCGTGGTTGGGGTGATCGGTGGTGTCCTGGGTGGCTATCTGTTTGGTCTCTTGGGCATCTCGGTAGGTGGTGACTTGGTGGGATCCTTGGTCACTGCTCTGGCCGGAGCGATTGTTCTGCTCTTCATCGTGGGTTTGATCAAGAAGAACTAGAACTGGGTGGGTGAGGCATAGGGGCCTCGCGGGCCCTGGCGCTATGGTTGCGGAGACTGCACTGTTGGAAGTACTTTGCCGACCCATCTGAGGTGCGGTGTGGTCTTGCTGGAACGGAGGTACTGAGTAGATGACAACTCCCAAGCACCCAATCGAGTACACAGGCATGCGGTCGGGGTCACGGTCCAGACCAGACGGAGTGGTCTACGTCGGTGGTGTGGTCCGGACTAATCCCAACAGGACAGACTCCACTGACATGGAGAAGCTCGTACAGGAAGAAAGAGAGCGAGTGCTCGCTGAGATCAAAACCGTGACGGAAGACCAGGCTTGGATGGTTGACTGCGAACCGGCTGTCGAGGTGCCAATCGAGATTATTCAGGTTATCGATCCGTTCAGCGAAGAACGTATCACGATGTGGCGGTGCCCGGTCAAGAAGGCAGACTCGGCAGGCGGGCGATCCTGGCGCCGCGCTGCTGAACAAGGAATACGGAAGCGGTTGGGGAGCGTGCTGCCCTGACAAGTCCTGCAAGTCCACGACAAGAGCACCCCTGATAGTCCCTAATTCCGCCCTCGATTCCTGGGTCCTGCAGGACCGGGGTGCGGGGTAGATTCTGACCTGCGGGGCCACAGCACTTACGACGGGTCGGTGGTGTTTTCCTGCCAGGCAACATGCAGTGGTGCCAGCTTAGTCCGCTTCCGAACGAACGGCGACTCAGATTTCCCATACCCCACCGACATAGATGAACGCACCGAGCCCACCAGCGAAGGGATTCGACCGCTCCATCGTCGAGGGCCCCATCCCCCGCGCGGTCTGGATGATCGCTTGGCCCACCATGCTGCAGAATGTCATCGGTGGGTTACAGGGTATCGTGGATCACGCCATGGTTGGGCACTACGTCGGTTTCACCGGCAATGCAGCCATCGGTGTGTCCTGGCAGATCTTCCTGGTGGTCATGGTCTTCATCAGTTCCCTGTTCTCAGGGATGGGCGTACTAGTTGCCCGTTTTGCGGGCGCGAACGAGCCCGAGAAGGTGAACCGGACCGTCTACCAGGCGTTCCTGACCACCGCTGTGCTGTCGGTTGGTGTGCTCGCGCCGCTGGGGTACATGCTATCACCCCTGCTGCTCGGGGTCGTGAATGCCACGCCGGAAGTTCGAGCGGAGGCATTGCCGTACCTCCGCACAATGTTCGTATTCGGTTTCGGCATGATGGTGTTCTTCATGCTGGGCGGCGCGCTCCGGTCGGCGGGCGATGCGCGCACGCCGCTGCGCTACGGCATCGCGCTGACGGTCATGAACTTGGTTTTGAATGTCATCCTCATCCGCGGCCTGGGGCCTATCCCGGCTTTCGGGACGGCTGGAGCCGCGATGGGAACTGTGATTGCCGCTGGCCTGCTGAGCCTCGCTGCGGTGTACCGACTGTTTTTCTCGCCCCGATGGGTGATTCACTTCAAGCGGGGCATGAGCTTGAAGCCCGACTGGTCCATCATTCGCGCGTTGTTCCGGTTCGGCATCCCGACAGGGATTCAGGGTGTGGCCATGAACGTCGGAGGTGTGCTCCTGCTCCGCTTCATTGGATCGTTGGAACTGAGCGGGGAGGCGCAGGCGGTGTATGCGGTTGGCTACACGGAGCTCTTTTCATTGATCACGTGGACGTCTGTCGGACTGATGGGGGCTGCTGCTGCCGTCGCCGGCCAGAACCTGGGTGCTGGATATCCCGACCGTTCCATTCGCGGCGTACACGTGGCGGCGCGGATTGGCCTGTCTGTGGCGGTGACGGTTGGCCTGCTGTTCCTCTTGATTCCCCGCGTACTGTTGGGGCTCTTTGGCATGGATGATCCGGCAGTCGTGAGTCTGGGGGTGGAGTTGCTGGCCTATCTCAGCGTGTCAGGTCTTTTTGTTACGGTTGCGCTCTCGTACACAGGAGGGTTGCAGGGTACCGGCGACACGCGAAGCCCGCTCTACATTTCCCTCGTGTCGCAGGTAGCGGTGCCCCTCGGGATATGCGCAGTCATCCAAGGTGTGCGGGGACTGCATCCCGGAGACATCTGGCTCGCGATCGTGCTCGGACACCTGACGCGGGCGGTTCTGAGTATGGCCCGGTTCCGCCAGGGCAAGTGGGGATACATAAGAGTGGAGATTGACCCGGCCCGGTGACGCCGGTAACGGCGTCACCACCATCCTTTACCGTCATCCACCGTCCTCATCTTCCCGCCTTGTTGCGCCCTCTACCGCCTCTTCCCGCCCTCTCTATGTCACTCGTATCTGAGCGCCACCATCGGATCCACTCGCGTCGCGCGCAGCGCCGGAATCAGGCTGGCCATTGATCCCACGACCCCGATGGTGAGAACGACGGTCGCAAACACCGCCGGGTCACGGGGTTCGACATCGAACATTATGAGTGCCACGACTCTGGACACCGCAAACGCCAGGGCGAGCCCCAACATGAGCCCGATCCCGAGCTGCGCCGCACCTTCGCGGACGACGAGGTGGACGACATCCCTTGCCTTTGCTCCGAGTGCCATGCGTAGCCCCATCTCCTGCACTCGTCGACTGACCGAGAAGGCGAGTACACCGTAGAGACCCACCGAGGCCAGGAACAACGCTGCAACTCCAAAGACGATGAAGAGCGTACCGAACACGCTGTAGATCCAAGTCTCCAGTCGAATCACCTCGGGCATGTCGCGGACCCAGTAGATCGGGAGATCTGAGTCGACGGACCGTACCGCGGCACGGACTTCCTGGGTGATCCCGAGTGGTGGCCCTCCGGCGACCTGAAGCGCTACGCTCACGAACCTGCGGTCCCGTTGCGCCAGCGGAACGTAGTAGCCGGCCGGGTCATTCGCTTCGGGATCGAATCCCTCCATCTGCATGTTCGGCACGATCCCGACGATCGTTCGCCATTCCTCCTCGCTGTCGGATGTGCCCTCACGAATCCGGTGGCCGACGGGATCCTCTCCAGGAAAGAACCGTTCGGCGAAGCGCTGATTGACCAGTGCCACTCCTGCTGCGTCTGCATCGTCCATGAGAGTGAAATCTCGGCCCCTCGAGACGCTAACTGCGAAGGTCTCGAAGAAGTCGGTCGAGATCGAGGCCATGTTGGCGCGTGGATAATCCTGGTCGGTGGCATATGCCTCCCCCTCGATGCCGAACCTGCTACTGCTGCAACACACGGCCGGGAGCATGTCGGTCAATGCCACAGACTGGGCGCCCGGGACGTTCTCGAGCCGTCCCTTGAGCTCTCGGAAGAATGCCGTGCGCTGCTCCGCAGTGGGGTAGTCGGTCTCGAAGATGCCCACACGGGCGGTGAATATCCGTTCGGTATCGAAGCTGAATTGGTAATTGTTGAGCTTGGTGATGCTCTTAGTCATCAAACCGGCACCGACCAGGAGCGCGCAGGAGAGTGCAACTTCACCGACGACCAAGATCTTACTGGTTTTGCTGGCACGGAAGCTCGACGAACCGCGGTTCTCGTCCTTGAGTATCGAATTCACATCGGCCCTGGCAGTCTGCACCGAAGGAAGAGCCCCTGATGCCAGGGCAGTCAGTGCGGTCACCGCCACCACGAAACCCAAGATGGGAAGATCGACCGCGAACACCATGTAATACGGTTTCCCCAGGCCGGTGGTGGCACGGTCGAACAGGGCTACGCCGATGAACGCGATCGCGATTCCCAGCGCGGCTCCACCCAAGGAGAGGACGGCCGCTTCCGAGAAGAGCGGCATCGCAACGCGCAGTCTGCTGGCACCGAGCGCCGTCCGGACCGCGGCTTCCTTGGTGCGCAGGGCAGCCCGGGCGAGCAGCAAGTTCGCCACGTTGGCGCAGGCGATCAGGAGAACGAACACGGTAGCTAACTGCATCGCCGCGAAAATCGGGATGGCCTCCTCGCCAATGGCAACGTCTACGAAGTCGGCGAAGACCACGCCGATCCCCTCGTTCGATTCGGGGTATTGCTGGGCCAGGCGCTGAGCGACTAGCGACATGTCGAGGGTCGCTTGGTCGAATGTGATGCCGTCTTTCAGGCGACCGACAACCTGAAATTGCGGCCCGTCCCCGCGTTCTGGGTTCTCCCCGCGGACGTCGCGGTTCGGAATCCAGATCTCTTCATCCATGGGGAATCTGAAGCCGTCAGGCATCACGCCGAGTATGGTGGCCTGCTCGCCGTTCACCGTTACGGTCCGGCCGATGACTTCCGGATCCGATTCATAACGGCTGACCCAGACTCCATGACCAATCAGGGCGGTCAGCGGCGCACCCGGTGCGTCGTCACCTTGCCGAAAACCGGACCCGTGAACTGGTGGGACTCGCAGCACGTCGAAGAGGTTGGCCGAAACAAAGGCACCATCGAAGCGTTCAGGTTCGCCGCTGCTTCCACTCACGTTGATGGTTCCGGTCGAGAATCCAGCGAGGCCGAGAAACGACTGCTGCTGTTCGCGCCAGTCGTAGAAGTCGTGCTGGTCTACCCCCATTCGCTCGATGTCTTCCGAGGGATTGGTGCGAAATATCAAGGTCAGCCGGTCAGCCTCGGGCACTCCAATGCCGCGGAAGTAGATGCCGTAGATGATGCTGAACATCGTGGCGCACAAGCCGATACCGAGCCCGAACGCCAAGACTGCGATGGCCGAAGACGCAGGCCGGTTGACCAGTGCCCGTAGTCCGAGTTGGAGATCCTTGAGGAAAGCGCCCATACCGAGCCTCTGAGGGAATTGAGAGTGGTACGGGGACACTACGGTTGGGGAGTGACGAACGTTTCAGCTGTTCAACGTGGGGTGGGTGCGTGGCACGCTTCACGAGATCTGTTGTTGCAGTGGATGAACGCCTGAAGGCAGGTGTCGCGGCGAGAATCGTCCCCTCGCGTCCGCACGAGAGGACCCGTATCTTCTCCCCTCGTATGACCGAACAATCCTTGCGCCCGAGTGTCACTCTCAGGGAGTACGACTACCATGCTCCGTTCGACAATCCCAGCAATTCTCGCAGCCGCGTTCCTGTTTCTCACCGCATGCCAGCCGCGAGGTGAGGAGGAGGCAGCGGCGTATTCAGTAGATCCGAGTCGGCGCCCAAACATAATCGTGATAGTTGTCGATGACCTTCGGTGGGATGAGCTGGGAATAGCGGGCCATGCCTATCTCGAGACGCCACGCATCGATCGCTTGGCAAGCGAGGGTGCTTGGTTCTCGAACGCGTTTCATGCTGTACCGCTCTGCTCCCCCAATCGTGCCAGTATCCTGACCGGTCAATACCCGTCACGTCATGGCATTATCGACAACGTGGCGCGCAATCGGATGAGTCACCGGCTGGAGACCTTCCCTCGAGCTCTGCAGAGTGGAGGATACGAGACTGCCTTTTTGGGCAAGTGGCACATGGGTAATGACCCCACCCCCAGGCCGGGTTTCGACTATTGGGTGGCCATTCCGGGGCAGGGGCGCACCATCGATCCAGAACTATACGAAGATGGGAGGATCCATACGGTCGAGGGATACATCACCGATGTTCTGACTGATCGAGCGGTTGCGTTCATCGAACGCGAGCGCAGCAACCCGTTCTTCCTCTACATAGGACACAAGGCAATTCATCCGGACGCCCGACAGCTCGATGACGGCTCGGTGGACCTCTCCGTGCCGCGAGGCTACATACCGGCGCCGCGGCACTTGGGGCGTTACGAGGAGAAAGTGTTCCCGCGTCGCCCCAACGTCGTGTCATCCGTGGACGAATTGACCGACAAGCCGGCCTTGCGGAGGGCGTTGACCAACAAGTACTCCGACGAGATGGTCGAGATGTTCGGTGAAACAGAACTCGATCCGGGTACGCGGGAGGAGACTATCCGGCGCCGAGCGGAGATGCTGCTGGCCGTGGATGACGGGCTGGGACGGATCGTGGATGCGCTCTCCGCCAAAGACATGCTCGACAACACCTTCATTCTCTTCACCAGCGACAACGGTTTTTTCTATGGGGAACACGGCCTGTCGCTCGAACGACGGCTCCCGTACGAGGAGTCAATCCGAACTCCCCTGGTCGTGCGATTCCCCACTGTGGTGGCCGGCGGCGCGCAAATCGATGGTCTGGCGGCATCCGTCGATATCGCTCCGACGGTGTTGGACATCGCTGGTATGCCTATCGGGGATCACATTCAGGGCCGCTCGCTGGTGCCCTTGCTACAGGGCAACGCCACCGATTGGCGCCACTCGGTACTGGTCGAGTTCTACACCTACGAGAACCCGTTTCCCTGGCTGCTCGACATGGATTACCGGGCTATCCGGACCATGCGCTATAAATACATCCACTGGATGCAGCATCCGGACGAAAGCGAGTTGTACGATCTGATAGAGGATCCCTACGAAACCCGGAACCTGATCGGTGATCCACTCCTGGCAGACGTCGTCAGTGAACTACGGGCGGAAATGGCGGATGGCGTGCTGGATGCGTTGGGAATTCGGCGATAGCTGGGGAGGCCAACCCGGCCTCAGAAAACCCGGCTTGCGGCCAGGTCCAGGGAAATCCGGTAGGAAGCCAGGCATGGGGCCAGGCCGCATAGGTTTCAGCCTGGTTCCATCGCGTACAACGTCTTGGTGTAATGTCTTACGTGCATACAGCTCCAGTGCCGGCGAGCTGCCGCACGACGTGAGTGAGCTTCCCCACGACGACAGTCGCGTTCCGCACGACACCAGTGACGTTCCCCACGATCTGCGTGAGCCTCCCAACGACAAGTGTATGCCTCCTCACCGCGACGGCAGGTGTCCTCGCTGCGAGAGTGCCGCGCGCCCCAGGTGAGTGAGGTCCCCCCTGACTCCTAGCCCCCCGGTTTGGCGCCTCGCCCACGGGGCAATCCATTTGCGCGACAGGTGAGCCACCCAATCGGGCAGCCGGAATGCGCGTACACGACACGGCTGCCGTGAACTCTACAGTTCCAGGAAACTCCACTCTTTCGAGAAAGGCACGCTCGAGAACCGGACGCCCCGGGTAGCGGTCACGCGGAGGTTGTCGCTCGGGTTGATGCCGCAGCCCCGTGTCGCGTCGTACAGCCCCGGTTCCATGCTGAATGTCATGTTTTCTGCGAGCACGCTGTGATCGCCGAGGGCAATGAACGGTGGCTGGTGTCCGGCAAAGAACTGGCCCTGTCCGTGGGCGGGGCGATGGTATATGAACTCTGCCATACCGGCGTCTACCTGATGTTGGTGGATCTTGGCCGCGATGTCCGAGCACACGGCGCCCCCCTTGGATTCCTCCTCTTGTATCTGGATCGTCTCCGCTACCACTTCCCACATCCGCTCCTGCTCTGCAGTCCAGGGTGCGACCAGGTAGTTGCGGTAGCACTCTCCCCCGAGGCCACCGAGCTTGAGATCAGTGTTCACGTATACGGTCTGTCCCCGCTCGATCTTCTGGTGAAAGAACTGGTTTGGATGCGGGTAGGCGCTAGCGACACCGGCGCGCACGTAATGCGATGAGACCTCGATCCCGACCGCCGAGTGCGGCCTGCCGTCCTTTATCAGATCATTCATGAGAAGCTGGATGCCGTACGCCTGGAGAGCCTGGCCTAACTCGAAGTCCGTCAAGTCGGTACCCCGTTCCAGGATGTAATCGCGGGCAAACGCATGAACGCGGTCGAAGTAGCGATAGGCGCGCTGAGTGAGTGCGATCTCCTCGGGCGTCTTCACTTGCTGCATGGCCAGGCAGTCGCCCTGCACGTTCACGAAACGGGTGCCTGGTATGACCTTGCGTACGCTAGCAAGTTGTCTCTCACTCAGTGTCCAATCCGTCGCAATGACCGCGCGCGCCAGTCCTCGCCGCTTGAGACCGTCGAGCATCCACTCGAACAGATCGATACGTGCACCCTGCACCACTTGCCCACGATTTGGGAAACCACCCTCCGCGTGGGGATAACAGAAGTAGTAGTCGTTCTCGGTGCTCCACCACGAATCGATCAGGTCTCGGTCGATGCCGGGAGAATACCAGTACACCGTGTCTTCCTCATCCGACCGGAACAGCGTCCAAGTGGAGCGCTCGCCACTGCCACGGAAGCACCCTGTGTAGTAGACCATATTCTGGTCGTTCCCCAGCAGGATCGCGCTTGCTCCGCGGCCCGCCACACGGGCCTTCAGCTCTCGGGCTCTCGCCTGATGCCACCCCAGCGGCAGGCGATCGTACCCGACGGGCGCTGGCTCCACGTGGTCGGGATCGGGCTTGAGCAACCCTTCGGAGTTGCCCGTGGTGCCGGCAAAGCTGCGGCTGCCGACCGCTGGGCCTTCCTCTTGGGGGCGGCAGGCAAGGGCACCCACTGCGGAACCGGCGGCCGCGAGGCCCGTTCCCATTTGACGGATGAAGTGTCGTCGTGTGGTCGTCATGCGATTCTCCCTGAGCTGTTGCTACGTGTGGTCACAATCTGCCTATTCTGACTGGCAGCATCAATCGGCTTCTCACAGACTGCATTCTCGGTTACACTGCTCATGATTCTGCAGGATCGCACGATCATGGAGCAACGTCTACTCGCCAGCCTCAGCCTCGTCTGCTTCATCTTTGCCTGCAACACCGGTGATGATGAGGTGGCGCGGGATCCGGGGCAGCCTCTCCCGGGACTGACAGCAACGGACTTGGAGCGCTTCGCCCGGGGGCATGCGCGGTTCCATGCGCCGTTCTCACCGGAAGACGGGCTCGGCCCGCTGTTCAATGAGGCGCGCTGCAGCTCGTGCCACGATCTGCCAGTAGTCGGTGGGACCGGTGCCGAAGTGGCGGTCAAGGCAACGCGGTTCACCTCACCTGACGCCTGCGACCTCTTGGTGAACGAGGGCGGCGACAACATCCAGCAGCGTGCTACTGCCGCGCTACTGGCACACGGCATCTCCGGAGAGGCAAGGCCATCCAGTGCAACGGAGCTGTCCGTGGTGACAGCACCGGCACTGTTCGGGTTGGGACTGGTCGAGTTGATTCCTGCAGCTGAGATCGCTTCCCGGGCCGATCCCGCGGACGCTGACGGTGATGGGATTTCCGGTCGTGCAGCTCGGCTACCCGATGGGCGCCTGGGACGGTTCGGCCGTAAGGCGGACTCCGCCACGCTCGACGACTTCGTTGATACAGCGTTGCGGTTCGAGCTGGGTCTCACCACGTACCGCAATCCCCAGGAGGAAACCGTCAACGGGGCGCCATTACCCCCCGATGCCGACCCTGCGCCCGACCCGGAAATCGACCGTCTCACGCTCGATTTGCTTGCCGATTACGTCCGGTTCCTGGCGCCGCCGGTGCGGGCCGTACAGGAGTCCGCCCGCGATACCGTCTCGCAGGGTGAAACCCTCTTCCACGACCTCGGATGCACCGTATGTCACACGCCCAGCATGCGAACCGGTGTCTCTGAAGTCGCAGCGTTCGATCGCAAGACGATTCATCTCTACTCCGACATGCTCCTCCACGACATGGGACCTGGGCTGACTGGCGTGTGTGGACTGGTTGCGTCACCGACGGAGTATCGCACTGCGCGGCTGATGGGGCTGCGGTTCAGAACCCAATACCTGCACGACGGGAGTGCTGGATTGCTCGACGAGGCGATCACGCGCCACGGTGGTGAGGCAGAGCAGGCTCGTGAAGCGTACTCGCGACTGAACGAGTTGGGCAAGCGAGTACTGCAGAGGTTCTTGAGGTCGCTATGATGTGCAGTGGCTAGCCCTGCTGCGCTAGCGTTCCCAAGGCGCGGTTCCGTCGCGAGCCCTCCCGTGCCGCATGAAGAAAACTCTGGTGAAAGATTAAGCCTTCTACATGAAAGGTCAGCAACCCAGTTTCTGCGTGATATGATGCATATCTTTGTATCACATCCCTGCAGTGCCGAGTGAGTTCGAGTCCGAGTCTCCCCGCACATGCGGTGAGCGATCTGTTTACTGCACTTTCGTGAACGGAGCACATCTTGAACCCTGCAATGAGACACCTGCTCGGGTCCGTCGCGATCTGCGCCACCGCGGCTGTCTGTGGCGCTTCGCCTGTTGTTGCACAGCGGACCGCAAGCGGCGGATCGGCGAATCAATACGAGGAAATGACGGGCGAACAGCTCTACAATGCCACCTGCGCCAACTGTCACGGTGTCACTGGCTCCGGTGTTCCGCCAACCAAACTCGGCTTCAACACCCCGCCCGCGGATTTCACGGACTGCAACTTCGCGTCCCGAGAGCCCGATGGTGACTGGGTGGGGATAGCCCATGAAGGCGGCCCGCTGAGGGTCTTCTTCCACATGATGCCCGCTTTCGGTGACGCGCTTACTGAGGAACAGCTTCAGAGCATCATTCACTACGTCCGCACCCTGTGCGGCAACGACTCGTGGCCCCGGGGCGATCTCAACCTGCCACGCCCCATGGTGACGGAAAAGGCCTATCCGGAGGACGAACTGGTCTGGACCACTGAGGCGGCGCTGGAAGGTTCTGGCGCCGTGATGAACGAGATCGTGTACGAAAAGCGCTTCGGCACGAAGGACCAGTTCGAACTCGTCGTGCCGTTCGGATTTCAGCAACTGACTGTGGATAGCGTGCAGGATTGGAGCACGGGGCTGGGAGACATCGTGCTGGGATGGAAGCGTGTGTTGTTTCACAATTATGGGAGCGGTTCGATTGTGAGTGGAGCTGCGGAGATCAAGCTCCCCACGGGAAAAGAGGCTCGCGGTTTCGGTAATGGTACTTCGGTCGTCGAGACATTCGTATCCTACGGCCAACTGCTGCCCGCCAACTCGTTCCTACAGCTCCAAGGCATACTGGAGGTTCCATTCGACAAGGAGCTTGCCGGGAACGAGGCCGCTTTGAGGATGGCCGTGGGTACGGTTTTCACTCAGGGCCGATGGGGGCGGGCTTGGACCCCGATGGTGGAGGTCTTGGCCGCAAGGGAACTCGAATCAGGTGCAACGACTCACTGGGACATCGTGCCCCAGTTTCAGGTCACCCTCAACAAGCGGCAGCACATCATGGCCAACTTGGCGCTGCGCGTTCCGGCCAACGACACGGAGACGAGGTACCCACGTTTCCTGGTCTACGTGCTCTGGGATTGGTTCGACGGAGGGCTGTTCGATGGCTGGTAGAAACGTCCGTCCGGAACCCGCGAGTGTTCAAAGGAACCGTCTGATGCTCCGTATCCCACCTGCCGCACTGGTGGCAGCCCTTGTGTTCGCTCCGGTGTCACTGGAAGCCCAGCAAGCCGGCCAACCCGCGGACAGTTTGTTCCGGGCCAGCGACGCTTGCATCGCGTGCCACAACGACCTGACGACCTCCTCGGGGCAGGACATCTCAATCGGCTACGACTGGAGATCCTCGATGATGGGCAACTCGGCTCGTGACCCATACTGGCAAGCAGGCGTCCGCCGTGAATCCCTGGACCACCCGACCGCTTCAGCCGCTATTGAGGACAAGTGCTCGATCTGTCACATGCCGATGGCGCGTTATATGGCCCACGTTGCTGGACTGAGTGGTGAGGTATTCACGAATCTACCGGTGGGACAGTCTGAGGCGCCGGGTGCACTTCTGGCAGGCGATGGGGTTGCCTGCTCCGTGTGTCATCAGATCAAAGGTGACAACCTGGATTCGCCCGAGAGCTTCACCGGTGGATTCGTCGTCGACCACGAAAACAATCTGGGTCAGCGGATCGTCCATGGTCCCTTCGAGATCGACGGCGGCAGGCAGCGCATCATGCGGTCAGCGTCCGGCTTTGAGCCCAACGAAGCCCCTCACATCCAGTCATCCGCTCTATGTGGCTCATGTCACACTCTCTACACTCACGCTTTGAACGCGGCCGGTGAGGAAGTTGGGGAACTTCCCGAGCAGATGCCCTTCCGCGAATGGCTGCACAGCGCATACAAGGAAGAACGCAGCTGCCAGGACTGCCACATGCCCAAAGTCGAGGGGGAGTCTCCCATCACCGGGGTGCTGAGCCAACCGCGAGAGAACGTATCGCGGCATGTCTTCCGCGGCGGCAACTTCTTCATGCCCCGGCTGCTGAATCGATACCGGAAGGAACTGGGCGTAGTGGCGCTACCGCAGGAACTCGAAGCCACGGCGAGCCGCTCGGTGGAACACCTTGGTACAAACAGCGCGACAGTGAACATAGAAGACGTGAATGTGGAGGATGGGCATCTCACGCTCCAGGTCTCGGTGGAGAACAAAGCGGGCCACAAACTGCCCACCGCGTACCCGTCCCGCCGCGCGTGGCTGCACGTCAGGGTTGAGGACCGAAACGGCAGGCTGCTGTTCGAGTCCGGTAGACTCCAAGAGAACGGTGCAATAGCAGGCAACGACAACGACGAGGATCCCGAGCGATATGAAGCCCACTACGCTCGTATCGACAGCCAAGAGCAAGTCCAAATCTATGAAGCCATTATGGAGCACTACGCCGGTGGCCCAACAACCGGTCTGTTGAATGGCGTGAGTTATCTCAAGGACAACCGACTACTGCCGCGTGGGTTCGCAAAGCGTAGCGCCGATGCTGACGTCGCGGTCCACGGTACTGCCGCGACCGACGCGGATTTCCAGGGGGGGTCTGACAGGGTGCAATACTCTATCGACGTGCCTGGCAGCGCTGGCCCCTTCACGACCGCGGTAGAGCTGCTGTACCAGCCGGTCTCCTACAGGTGGGCGCGCAACCTAGAGCAGTACGACGCGGCAGAACCACAACGCTTCGTCGGCTTCTACGATTCCATGACCGGTGCGACACATCAACTGCTGGCCCGCACCACGATTACCACACCGTAGACGGCGCCGCGTACAGCTGACCAAGGTCCGCTTTCCCTCGCCAGAAGGGGAGGGGCCCCCATGGTGGTTGCTCGATCGCCGGCTGCTTACCGCAGGGCCCGACCTTCACGTAGTTGGTTTCGCTGTGTTGCGTGACGTGTGCGCGGGCTGTGCTCCGGAGCGGTGCTAGGGGCCCGCCGGAAGTCATGGATATACGTGCTGCCTGGCAGAGTCTATAGCCGGTCCGTAGTTTAGGCACTCTCAGTCGAAGCCATTCCCCTAACCATGTGGCTATGACTCTGGTTCTATTGCTGCTATCAACCGTCGTCGCGTTGGCTTGCCTGATTCTTGAGCGAACCCGGTTGGACCGCCATCGCAGAGCCATCGCGCTCGTCATCGCCGTCACTGGAACCCGCGGGAAGTCAAGCGTCACGCGAATGCTCGCCTCGGTGCTGCGGGAGGGTGGACGACAGGTTCTGGCCAAGACCACCGGATCTGAAGCCGCTCTCATACTACCGGATGGTTCGGAGCAGCGGGTTTCAAGGAGTGGTCACCCGTCCATCATCGAGCAGAAACACTTCGTCCACTTGGGGTCCAGCCTAGGTGTTGACACTGCGGTTGTGGAGATCATGAGCATCCATCCCGAGAACCACTTCGTGGAAACCCACCGGTTGATCAAGCCTGATCTGGTCCTCGTCACCAACTTCCGCATCGACCACACAGCTGCCATGGGTGAGACCCGGGATGAAGTAGTCTCGGTGATTGGCCAGGATATCCCGCATGGAGCCCGCGTGTTTGTGCCACAGCAGGAGTGCGTTCCGGGGTTCCGCCTCACGGTCGCCGAGCAAGGGGGAGAGCTGATCGAGGTGGCGCCGCGGACCGCGGTGCCGTTGACGGGAGGCGGGCCTGAGCCAACCGTCTCACAATTCCGCGAGAACATCGATCTGGTGTGTGCGGCAGCCCGGTCGCTCGGCGTGCAAGACGAGATGATACGGCAGGGGATTGCACGGACCCACCGCGACAGCGGGGCTCTCAGGATCTGGCGGTATCGGCCGAGCATTGCTCGGACTGACTGCTTTCTGGTGAACGCGTTCGCGGCCAACGATCCCGAATCCACGCTGCTCATCCACGATAAGGTCATGAACGCACTGGGTGCAGACCCCCAACGCTGCGTAGGCTTGTTGAATCTGCGTTCCGATAGAGGTGACCGGACGCTCCAGTGGGCGGATTCGCTGGTCGAAGGAGGCTTGAGTCGATTCCATCTCCTCTATGTGTGTGGGCTACACGCACCAGCCCTCCGGCGACGTCTTGGGCGCTCTGACGTCGTGCCTATCGAAGTGCTCCGCAGGACCCGACCGGCGAGCATGACTCGGACTGTGCTGTCGGGTATTGGCGACGCTGGAGGAGTGGTGTTCGGATTCGGCAATATTGCTGGAGCAGGTGAGTCTCTGGTGGCGCACTGGAGAGAGGTAGGTGAGCCTTGGGAGGTTTGAGATACCGTAGTGTTTGAAGTCCCTTTTATCGGGCTGCTCGTTTCGCTGGGGTTCATCGGTCTGACGGGACTCTACCCCGGCGGGATCATAGTACCCAGCTACCTCGTGCTCTTCCTCCAGGAGCCCCAGAGGATCGCCGGCACACTGGTGGCCGCTCTGCTGACGCTTGCCGTCTACCGGCTTTTCTGTCGCTGGCTCATCCTGTTCGGCCGACGTCGCTTCGTCTTTCTGATTCTCGTTGGCGGGTTGTGGACGCTGCTCTGGTTCAGACTCTTCCCCTACATCTTCCCGCTGTCCCTCGAATTCAGAGTGATCGGCTGGGTGATCCCTGGATTGATTGCCAATCATTTCGACCGGCAGGGTGTCGTTGTCACGACAGGTTCACTGGTGACCGTGACTGTCGTGATCGGCTGGCTGGGTCGGCTGATGAGCCTGGTGTGAGGCTGTCGTGAAATCCGTTCTGCCTGTCGCTGGCCGAACGAAGGTCAAGATCATGCTGGCCGCGATAGTGAGCCTCGTTGCCTGGCCGGTTCTGCAGACTGTTCCCCCTGCGCAGTCGATACAATGGTCGCAGGACATGCGTGAGGCTGCAAATCGCATGGTGGAGGCGATCGCTGCTGTGGCGAGGTTCTGTGGGACGGCGGGGATTCCGATCAGTGAATCGCTGGATCCCAACCGCACTTGTCTGATCGGACCGGAATACACCCCGCTGTTCACGACTCTCGGTCAGCTCGAGGCAAAGCGGACTACCACGAATCCGGACATGGCCGGGCTCCTCGTGCACATCTTGAGTCGCGCCGGTGTGTCGGCCGGAGATACGATTGCGGTGGGAGCATCCGCTTCTTTCCCCGCGTTGGTGATTGCCATACTCACGGCCGCAGAAGCCTTGGGTGTCCAGCCGGTGACGATCCTGTCTCTGGGCGCCTCATCCTACGGAGCCACCCGGCCGGGATTCAACCTGTTGCACATTCACGAGCTGCTATTGAACGAGGGTATCATCTCCACGGTCCCTGCCGCTGTGTCCCTGGGTGGGGAGCGGGATGCCGGCTCCGAGTTTGATCCCGCAGTCAGAGAGGATCTAGTACGGCAGATACGGAACAGTGCGATCCCCCTGGTTGTGGAGGCCGACCTGCGCGGGAGCGTAGCGCGGCGCATGGCGATCTATCTCGATGCTTCTCGGGGTCGGCGCTTGGCCGCATTCGTCAATATCGGCGGCAGCGCTGCGAACCTCGGTATCAGCCCGAAGGTGCTGACCGTCGAACCGGGGCTCAACACGCAACTGGATCTCCCGCCGGAGGAGGAACGAGGCGTGCTGTACGAAATGGCCGCACGGGGCATACCGGTGATCCACCTACTGCACATTCGGGGCCTGGCCTTGCGCTATGGCCTACCCTGGGATCCTATGCCGTTACCGGAATCTGCTACGGCACGGCTGCGTGACGACGGCCAGACGCGTCCCGGGCGTTTCTGGCTGCTCACCATAGCTTACTTCCTGAGCCTCGTCCTAATCTCCGTTGTGCGGTGGGGTGGCAGAGCCGTGGTCGAGTAACGATCGCACAGCGCCCGAGACGGCCTGCGTGACGACTTCCAGTTGTGAGTCACGTCGGCGCCGGCTCCCCTGCATTTGGAGTAGTCGGGCTCGTCTAACGGTTGGTGCGGCCGGTAGCTCGGCCTCTTGTACTGAGGGTCATATCGAGTGACAGACCGGTAAGCCAGTGCATTGGTAACCATATTGACTATTATATGTGTTAAGCGTATAGCCTGCTTTCAATGCAACTGATGGAGGCATGAGCCATGAAGCTCCAGGGAAGTCTGTTGATTGTGGCGCTCGGATTCACATGCATGAGTCTGGCCGGCGCCCGGGTGACGGAGGCCCAGCAGTCTCCGGTGAAGGCCGAGCTGCCGGTGCTGCTCACCTCCTGCGGACAGAGCCCCGGTCCCGAGCGCGTAGTGTTCTTCCTGAAACGGCTAGAGCTGGAGCACGAGTTCAAGGAACAGGCCACCGTACAGGATCTGAAGAGCGGATCATTCAAGACGATCATCATCGTGACCGGTGCCAGCCTCAAGGGAATGGGAGCCGCCGGTGTGGAGATCCAGGACGAGATCGAGAGAACTGAGGCCCTGATTGCAGAGGCCAAGCGGGCGGGCATCAGCATCGTCGGCGCTCACGTGGAAGGCATGTCTCGGCGCGCCCAGGGAGCGGCACCCGGAGACAACTCGGATGAGCTGTCGATCGATGCGGTCATGCCGTTCTCGGATCTGATGATTGTCCGGCAGGACGGGGATGCGGACCGGCGGTTCAGTATCATCTCGGAGAATGAGAATATCCCGCTGATCCTGTTCGAGAAGAATATGGAGTTGGGAAATGTGCTGGGCGGCGTTTTCAACCAGTGAAGTGTGACTCAGTCTTGTGGTCTGAGAAACCGTAGCGAAGAGTGGTGGATGCCTTCGCGCGCTGCGAGATCCGCTTCGCACGCAAACACACAGCTAGTAGGGTTCTCCAGGGAGGACTCTAGGCCGTGAGCATGTTCACCTATGCCGGGATCGTTCTCGGCGTAATGGTCGCTGTGTACATCGCGTCCAAACTCTTCAAGTTCTCAACCGAGCTGGCCATGCTAGCAGCGGCCCTCGGCGGTGCTCTCGTCGGCGGCTTCGGCTTGCCCGGGCGGCACATTGCCGAAGGGGCGATGACCTATCTGGACATCAACCTCATCTTCATCACCGCTACGCTGTTCATGAACATCCTCAAGGAATCGGGGGGGATTGTGTTCGCGGTGCGCGGCATCCTCGTTCGCTTCCACCGCAGCCGAGCCCTGCTGCTGGTGCTGCTGACCGTCTTGCTCCTCTTGCCGGGGGCTCTCACCGGCGCAGGGAGCGTCACGGTGCTGATTACCGGTGGGGCGGTAGCGATCGTGCTGCAAACGATGGGGATTTCGAAGGTGAAGACAGTCGCCATCGTGTTCATCATCGCTGGGCTCAGCGCCGCCGCGCCACCGGTGAGCTTGTGGGCCATGATGACAGCGGCCGGCGTCAACATGCCGTACATCGGCTTCTTCATGCCGTTGCTCGTGCCCTGCGTGGTGGCTTCCCTCGTCACCATCTTCATCCTGGGTTGGCGGGGTGAGGAAATCGACCTCGAGGGCGCGCTCGGAGAGCTGCCGCGGCCACCCGAGGGAATGAGCTGGCTGAGAGTCATCCTACCATTCGTGGTCTTTGTGATGCTGATCATAATCGGCCGTCGCTGGCCACACGACACTCCGGTGATTGGGCTACCGCTCATGTTCCTGTGTGCGGCCGCGACCTCCTTCGCGCTATCCCCGATTCGCTTGGAGTTCCTGCGGATCTCCCGGGAAACGATCCACCAACTGTTGCCCTTGATTGGGACGCTCACCTGTGTTGGTGTGTTGGTCCAAATAATGACGCTCACTGGTGTGCGAGGACTGCTGGCCGTTACCGCTGTCACACTGCCGGTGGCCATCGTGTTCGCCACTTTGTTCGTCGTTCTTCCGGTATCGGAGGCCGTTTTGATGTGGGGGGCCGCACCTGTGCTTGGAGTTCCCCTGGTGCTGTTGTTCAACACGATGGGCCTCAACCCGATCGTTGCTTTGGCTGGG